>DSLMC04103__coassemble_392_pt1 | contig 41726 bp, 35 predicted proteins | sample DSLMC04103__metabat2_high_PE_018 | metagenome-assembled genome bin DSLMC04103 | reverse complement strand
AATACAAAATCAGGATGAGAAACAATTGATTTTAATATTTTATTCTTTACCGCTGTGGCGCACAGAAACTGCTTGACGGAACAGACCGGGACGAATATAATACAGATATCAGTATAAAGATGGATATATATCCGGGGAGATTTTATTGAAGGGGATTACTGAATAGGATTTTCTGTGTATTTCCACAGGAAAGAGAAATACTTTCAGAGAAAAAGTATGATGTGTTCAGCCTCAGGGCAGCTTTTTGGAGCTGTATTTGTTAAAATTTCCCCGGATTTCTGCGTTTTATGTCAAAAAAATGGTAAGAATGTACAACCTGGGAAAAAATTGCTTGACATATCTACGTTTATTAAATATAATTTTCTTATGCATTACGAAAATGTTACAAAAGCAATAAGAATGACATAATAAAAATGCAAGGAATTTAATGTTATGAAGAACAAGAATGTATCAGAAAAACGCAAAACCATCAGAAAAATAAAAAGTACAGGGAATCCCTCTATTCACAGATTCCTGTCCCTCAGTGTCTGCGCTCTTACGGTGCTTGCCGTTTCCGCGGGCTGCAGGATCGCGGACAGTGAAAAGAGAAATGAGGTATATGCTGCTTCTGAGACAGAGACTGTGGCTTCCACCAGGGTAGAGTACGACCTTCCCAGCGGAATTGCCGGCGTAGCTACCGGCGTCAGCTCCGCTCCGGAGGAAGGAGCTTCCATTTACCGTATCGGTACCTCCTGCGAGCATGTAATGGTAGGGCAGCGGGTGCAGACGGTCGGCAGGAGCGCCGAGGAGCTGAATGTCAGCGAGTCGATGGGCGCCGCAGTGGATAGTTTTGATTCCAGAGCCATTTCCATGGCTTCCTCAGCCACGATGATGTCCGACGAGGATTATGAGAATCTTCTGCACATAGTGGAAGCTGAGGCAGGTACAGAAGATATTAAGGGCCGGGTTCTTGTTGCCAACGTGATCATGAACCGCGTAAAGCATCCGGAATTTCCGGATACGGTTTCTGAGGTGATCTGGGAATATGACAACGGAGTGCCGCAGTTTTCTCCTGTGGCTGACGGCAGGATCAGTGAGGTGACCGTTTCCGAAGAGACAAAAAAGGCAGTCAGACAGGCTCTGGAGGGGACGGATTACTCCGAAGGCGCGCTGTTCTTTATTCAGAAATCTGCCGCTGAGAAGCATAATATAGCCTGGTTTGAAAAGGATCTGACAAGGCTTTTCAAATACGGCGTTCATGAATTTTACACTTATCCTGACGAGGTTTCTGAGGAAAGCAAAGATTCTGAGACAGCCTCCGGAGAGGATACTCAGCTTGTCCAGATGGTAAAGACAGATACTTCACAGAGATCATAAAAACAGACAGATAACCAGCCCTGCGGATGCTCTTCCGCAGGGTTTTCTGATTTTTTTATGGAATTTTGGAAAAGAACATGTTACAATGTTGCAGAGAAAATGATGAAAACCAGATGAGTAGAAGCTGAGAAAGGCAGGAGCAATATGCAGGTATTATATAAAAGCACAAGAGGGAACGGAGAGACGGTGACGGCGTCCCAGGCGATTTTGAAGGGACTTTCAGAGGACGGAGGTCTGTTTGTGCCCACCGCTGTTCCCGGTTTGGACATTCCTCTGGAAAGGCTGAAGGAGATGACGTATCAGGAAACCGCTTATGAGGTGATGAGCCGCTTCCTGACAGATTTTACAGAGGAAGAGCTGAAAAACTGTATTGCCAGGGCATACGACTCCAAGTTCGACACGGAGGAGATCGCGCCTCTTCACAAAGCGGACGGTGTTTATTTTCTGGAGCTCTTTCATGGAGCCACCATCGCGTTTAAGGATATGGCTCTTTCCATTCTGCCGCATCTTATGACTGCGGCGGCGAAAAAGAACCACATTGAAAATGAGATCGTGATCCTTACCGCTACCTCGGGAGATACAGGGAAGGCCGCCCTGGCCGGATTTGCGGATGTGCCCGGTACCAGGATCATCGTGTTTTATCCGAAGCACGGAGTAAGTCCTATCCAGGAGAAGCAGATGGTAACCCAGAAGGGCGGCAATACCTATGTGGTCGGCATTACGGGGAATTTTGACGACGCTCAGACTGCTGTCAAAAATATATTTAACGACAGAGAAATGGCAAAAGAGCTGGGTGAGGCCGGATATCAGTTCTCGTCAGCGAATTCCATCAATATCGGACGTCTTGTACCTCAGATCGTCTATTACGTGTACGCATACGGTCAGTTGATGAAATCCGGGGAGATCGAACCGGGGCAGAAGATCAACGTAGTGGTTCCCACCGGAAACTTCGGAAATATTCTGGCCGCCTATTACGCGAAGCTGATGGGACTGCCTGTAAATAAGCTGATCTGCGCCTCCAATGAAAATAAAGTGCTGTTTGATTTCTTCCGTACGGGCACCTACGACAGAAAGAGAGAGTTTATCCTGACATCCTCTCCGTCTATGGATATCCTGATCTCCAGCAATCTTGAACGGCTGATCTACCGTCTGACAGGGGAAAGCGCGGAGAAATGCACGGAGCTTATGAAGGCTCTGAGCCGGGGCGGAGAGTATACGATCACGGACGAAATGAAAGAAGGACTTGCGGACTTTTACGGCAATTTCTGCAGCGAGGGAGAGACGAGAGAAGCCATCAGCGCTACCTACTACGGCGCGGGCTATGTGATCGATCCCCATACGGCTGTCGCGGCAGGAGTTTATCAGAAGTATCTCCGGGATACAGAGGATTCCACAGTTACAGTCATAGCTTCCACCGCGAGCCCATATAAATTTACAAGAAGCGTAATGGACGCGGTTTCTGACCGTTATGAGGGATTGGACGATTTTGCCCTCGCGGACGCTCTTTCAGCGCTTTCCGGCATCAGTGTTCCGAAGGCTGTTGAGGAAATCCGCACGGCGCCTGTTCTCCATGATACGGTGGTGGAGGCGTCTGAAATGCCGGATACAGTCAGAAAAATTCTTGGAATCATAAGCTAAAGTGAAATATATTTGAATAATATGTTGAAAAAGAGCATATAATAGAGTACAATAAAAGTAGCAAAAATCCTGGGATGTGCGAGGCCCCTTCATATTTTGAACCTACATTGATCAATAGGGAATCCAACATCTCAAATGTGATGTCAGACCTCTCGTCGTGGTAGGCAGATCATTTGTTGAGGATACCCACCTAGCTGCGGCTAGGCGTCAAATGGGAGGGAACGGCATCCTGGGACAGAAAGAAAAAAACGAGCCATATCCATGGCTCTTTTTTTGAAGGCAGAAGCCAGTAATGGGAGGGAAAAACATGGTAACAGAAAAAATTTTTGACAAACTGCCGTCCGGTGAGGAAGTCAGATGCTTTCATCTGGAAAATGGATCAGGAGCCTTCGCGGAGGTTCTCCAGTACGGCGCGCTGCTGACAAAGCTTTGTGTGCCGGACCGGGAGGGCAGGCTGACGGACGTTGTGCTGGGGTATGATACGGCGGAGGGATATCTGACCAACGGATGCTTCTTCGGCGCGGTGATCGGAAGAAGCGGAAACCGCATCGAAGGCGGACGTTTTGTTCTGGATGGAAAAGAAGTCGTTCTTGCGAAAAATGAAGGGGAGAACAATCTCCACAGCGGGCCGGACGGATTTGAGAAAAAAATGTGGAAGGCGGAAAGGATTTCGCAGGAAAAAAACAGCGTTACCTTCTCCAGGATCAGTCCTGACGGGGAGAATGGATTCCCGGGGGAATTTTCTGTTTCAGTTACATATGAATTTACAGAGGACAACGCTGTCAGGATCATTTACGAGGGTGTCAGCGACAAAACGACGGTCGCCAATATGACGAATCATTCTTATTTCAATCTTGCGGGCGAGGGAAGCGGAAATGTTCTTGACCAGTATCTGACGATTCGCGCACAGTCCTACACTCCGGTGAGAGAGGATTCCATTCCGTTGGGAGAGAATGTTCCGGTGGAGGGAACTCCCATGGATTTTCGTGTGGAAAAGACCATTGGACAGGATATCGGGGCTGATTTTCAGCAGTTGAAATATACGGGAGGATTTGACCACAATTATGTGACCGACGGCTGCGATGGGGCGGAGGTCAGGGAAATCGCCCGCGCCAGATCAGAAAAAACGGGAATCGAAATGACGGTTCTCACAGACTGCCCCTGCGTGCAGTTTTATGCGGGGAATTTTGTGGAAAATGAAAAAGGCAAGAACGGACATGTTTACGGCAAACGGGACGGCTTTTGCCTGGAGACCCAGGTGGAGCCCAACGCGGTGAATGTTCCTGGCTTCCATTCCCCGGTATTGAATAAAGGAGAGCGTTATCATTCAGAAACTGTTTACCGTTTTTCAATTAAATAATAAATATATGCCATTTTCTTCTGGTTTTCTTCATATACTTTTTATATGAGGAAAACCAGATTTTTTTATGGATATCAGTTTTTGCTGGGCGCTCTGCTGGGAAGCATGGTTCTTATGAACATGGCTCTGGAGGAAAGGGGCAAAGAGAAAAAGGCATATTTAAGCGAAAAGGAAGACGAGCTATTGAAGCGAAGCCGGAAATCGGAAAGCGGGACGCAGGAGAAGGCTGAAGCAGACGCGGCGGCAGAGCAGGATGGAGAAAATTCCGCGGACAGCGGGGAAAGCCGGACAGAAAAGGAGGATCTGGCTGTGGATGAAGAGAAGGCGGAGGAAAAAATGATCAGGGTTCTCCTGATGACGACCGGCTATGGATCTTATTTTCATCCGTCTGTATCGGTGGTCAGCGGTGGGATCGAAAGCAGCTATAAGCCGGAGGATCTCGAGGCAGGAGCTGAGCCTGTGATCATTCCGGAAACAGAAGGGGGCATACAGGTGGCCTCCATACAGCGTCAGGGAGGAAGCCCTGTTTATGAAGGAAGCCTTGAGATCCGCAGACGGGAGGAAGGGCTGCTTCTGATCAATGAGCTGCCTCTGGAAACTTATCTGGAAGCTGTGGTGCCCAGTGAAATGCCCTCCGGCTATGAGAAGGAGGCTCTGAAAGCACAGGCCATCTGTGCCAGAACCTACGCCTGGAAGCATATGCGGGACAAAGGACTGGAGGATTACGGGGCGGATGTGGACGACAGTGTGAGCTACCAGGTATACCAGAATATCCCGCCCCAGGAATCCACTTCAAAGGCGGTAAAAGAGACAGAGGGAAAAATTCTGTGTCAGAATGGGGAACCGGTGGAGGCCTATTATTTTTCTACCTCTGCGGGAGTGACCAGCACGAACGAGATATGGGGAGCGGAGGAGCCGGCTTCTTACCTGAAAAGCGTGCCCTGCGCCTTTGACTCCGAGGAACCCTGGAGCTGGTGGCAGGTGGAGCTCCCATGGGCCGGGCTGGAACAGCGGGCAGCCGGATATCTGGGAGCGGAAGGAGCGCTTCTCAGTGTTTCCGTCACAAAGAAAGAAGAAAGCGGCGCGGTGACGGGGCTTGAGGTGGTCACGGAGGCCGGATCATTCCTTTTGGATGAGGAATACGCCATAAGGCAGTTTCTTTCTCCTGAGGGCTGTGTGATCACGGAGAAGGACGGCAGTACCACAGAAGGGGGAGCCTTGCTTCCAAGCTCATATTTTCAGGAGGAGGCCGTGCCGGGGACATCTCTTTTGCTTACCGGAGGCGGCTACGGCCACGGCGTGGGGATGAGTCAGAACGGGGCCAATGAAATGGCCGCCAGAGGATACACCTGTGAAGAAATCCTGAATTATTTTTTTAAGGATGTTGAGATTCAGGAGATCAGCGGTGCCTGAAATCAGGATACTTGCCAAGGTATTTGATTCATGGTATGATAGCGTCAGTGTGAAAGGATGGGGGAAGGAGACTGCCATGGTGCAGTGAAGCAGGAGAAAAAATATGGAAAAGATAAGAGAAAAGAGGTCTCTGCATTTAGTCCTGGGATTCGCGGACAGGATCAGAGAAGACCATGTGAGCGCTTACGCGGCTCAGACAGCATACTTTCTTATGATGTCCTTTATTCCTTTTATATTGTTTCTGACAGCTATTGTGCAGTACACCCCTCTTACTTACCGTGTGGTGAGACAGATGATCATAGGGATCGTCCCGGAGAATATCCAGGGATTTGTACTGAGTATTGTGGCGGAGGTGTTTTCAAAAAGCATCGCCGTACTTCCAGTTTCCGCTGTCGTAGCTTTATGGTCCTCGGGAAAAGGAATGCAGGCGCTGATCAATGGGCTGAACACCATCTATCATGTGAAGGAAACCCGTAACTGGCTGATGAACAGAATCTATTCCATGCTGTATATGTTTCTGTTTGTGATCGCCCTGATCATCAGCCTTCTGCTTTTGGTTATGGGAAACAGGATCCATCAGGTAGCCATGGAATATATTCCCTTTGTAGGACGTATTATCGGGAGGATCCTGGGAGCTAAGACATTTCTGGTTTTTGTGATGCTGTTCCTGGTATTTCTGGTATTATACAGATACCTGCCGAACAGGAAAGCCACGCTGAAAAGCCAGGTTCCGGGCGCTTTTCTCACGGCTGTCGCCTGGTCGCTGTTTTCTTATTTCTTCTCGCTTTATTTTACATTTTTTCCAAAGGTCAGCAGCATGTACGGAAGCCTCTCCACTCTGATCATGGTGATGCTCTGGCTTTACTGCTGTATGAACCTTCTGCTTTACGGCGCGGAGATCAACGCGTATTTTGAGAACCAGTTCCGGCAGGCCCAGACCAGCTTCTGGCAGTTGATCGCGAGGAAGAGAAAACAATTTCTGGCGGAGTGCCGAAAGGACAGAGCAGAACACAGAAAAGAAAAAGACAGGAAAGGTGAGCAGAAAAAATCTTGACAGATTTTTCTTCCTGTGGCATAGTATTGTAAGATGAAAAGCTGTGAAGGCGTTTCAGGGAGCTGTTTTCTTTCAGAGAGAAGAAGTCACCGGCTGCAAGCTTCTTTAAGTTCAGACGGTTCCTCAATTTCCCGCCGGAGCTGCATTTTTGAACGGATGCGGACAGTACCGTATTTCAGTAGGAGATGCCGTAGCTGCGCGTTAAGCAGAAACTGAGAGCCTGCGCCTGCGCGCGGGAAACAGGGTGGTACCGCGGAGATTTCCGTCCCTCATCAGAGGGGCGGTTTTTTTGTATTAAGAAAAAGGAGATATGAACCATGAATATGAAGGAAAAGCTTCAGGAACTGGCGGAAACAGCCAGAAAACGGATTCAGGAAGCAGACGGTCCGGATAAGCTCAACGAAGTGAAGGTGGCTTATCTTGGAAAGAAGGGAGAGCTGACGGCGATCCTAAAAGGTATGAAGGATGTGGCCCCTGAGGAGCGCCCTAAGGTAGGACAGCTTGTAAACGAGACAAGAGCAAAAATCGAGGAGCTTCTGGAAGATACCAGAAAGAAGCTGGAGGAGGCTGTTCGTGAAGAAAAAATGAAGGCAGAGGTGATCGACGTTACGCTGCCGGCAAAAAAAGCCAGGATCGGACACCGCCATCCCAACACCATCGCCCTGGAAGAGGTGGAGCGTATCTTTATCGGAATGGGCTATGAAGTAGTGGAGGGCCCTGAAGTGGAATACGCGGACTACAATTTTACAAAGCTGAATATTCCGGAAGGACATCCGGCAAGGGACGAACAGGATACGTTCTTCATTGATAATTCGATCCTGCTCCGTTCCCAGACGTCTCCGGTACAGGCCCGTGTGATGGAAAAAGGCAAGCTTCCCATCCGTATGATCGCGCCGGGGCGGGTTTTCCGTTCTGACGAGGTGGACGCTACTCATTCTCCGTCCTTCCATCAGATCGAGGGAATGGTCATCGACAAGCATATTACCTTCGCGGATCTGAAGGGAACCCTTGAGGAATTTGCCAAGGAGCTCTTCGGACCGGAGACCAGGACGAAATTCCGTCCTCATCACTTCCCCTTTACGGAGCCGAGCGCGGAGGTGGACGTATCCTGTTTCAAATGCGGCGGAAAGGGCTGCCGTTTCTGCAAGGGCTCCGGCTGGATCGAGATACTGGGCTGCGGCTCCATTCATCCCAATGTGCTGAGAATGTGCGGGATCGATCCGGATGAATACACAGGCTTTGCTTTCGGCGTGGGTCTGGAGAGAATCGCGCTTCTGAAATATGAGATCGACGATATGAGACTTCTGTATGAAAACGACGTTCGTTTCCTGAAACAATTCTAACAGGCGGTTTTTTGAGAGACAAAGCGCCAAGCAGGCGCGGATAGAATAGAAAGGTGGATAAAAACATGAATACATCAATGTCCTGGATAAAAATGTATGTACCGGATCTGGATGTGACAGCACAGGAATATACAGACGCCATGACACTGTCAGGAACGAAGGTGGAGGGCTACGAAAAGCTGGACGCGGATCTGGATAAGATTGTGATCGGACAGATCAAAAAGATTGAGAGGCATCCCGACGCGGATAAGCTGATCATCTGTCAGGTGGATATAGGGACCGGCACGGTACAGATCGTGACCGGAGCCCCCAACGTAAAAGAAGGAGACAAGGTTCCGGTGGTTCTGGACGGCGGCCGGGTGGCCGGAGGACACGACGGCAAAAAAACTCCCGGCGGGATCCGGATCAAAAAAGGCAAGCTCCGCGGCGTGGAATCAGACGGCATGATGTGCTCCATAGAAGAGCTGGGAAGTACCAGAGATATGTATCCGGAAGCTCCGGAATACGGCATTTATATTTTCCCGGAGGACGCGGCCGTAGGCGAAAGCGCCGTTAAGGCACTTGGGCTGGACGACGTGGTTTTTGAATATGAGGTTACCTCCAACCGTGTGGACTGCTACAGCGTTATCGGCATCGCCAGAGAAGCGGCGGCGACCTTCGGCAAAAAATTCTGCCCTCCAGTCGTGAAAAAAACGGGCAATGAGGAGAAAGCCTCCGATTACATTAAGGTAACTGTGAAGGATCCGGATCTCTGCCCCCGTTATACGGCGAGAATCGTGAAAAATGTCAAGATCGGTCCCTCCCCCAAGTGGATGCAGAGATGCCTTGCTTCCAACGGAATCCGTCCTATCAACAATCTGGTGGATATTACCAACTACGTGATGGAGGAATACGGACAGCCCATGCACGCCTACGACCTGGATACCATCGAGGGACGGGAGATTGTGGTGCGCAGAGCCTCCGAGGGCGAAACCTTCGTGACTCTGGACGGACAGGAGCGCAAAATGGACGAGAACGTCCTGATGATCTGCGACGGAAAAAAAGCAGTCGGCATCGGCGGCATCATGGGCGGGGAAAATTCCATGATCACGGACAACGTGCATACGGTGCTTTTTGAGGCGGCCTGCTTCAACGGAACCAATATCCGGCTGTCCTCCAAGAGGATCGGACTTCGGACAGACGCTTCGGCGAAATTCGAAAAGGGCCTGGATCCCAACAACGCGGAGGCGGCTATTGACCGCGCCTGCCAGCTGATGGAGGAGCTGGGAGCCGGAGAGGTTGTAGGGGGCATGGTGGATGTGTGCTGTGAGACAAGAGAGCCGTCCAGAGTTCCCTTTGAGCCGGAGAGGATCAACTCGATCCTCGGAACAGAGCTTTCCAGAGAGGAAATGCTGGAATATCTGGCAAGAGTGGAGCTTTCCTATGACGAAAAGACAAACGAGATCGTAGCGCCTACCTTCCGTCAGGATATTCACTGCACGGCGGACGTAGCGGAGGAAGTGGCAAGATTCTACGGATACGACAAGATTCCAACCACTCTTCCCAAGGGCGAAGCAACCACCGGAAAGATGCCGTTTAAGCTCAGGATCGAGCAGGTTGCCAGAGATATCGCGGAATACTGCGGCTTTTCGGAAGGAATGACCTATTCCTTCGAGAGTCCAAAAGTATTCGACAGACTGAGGATTCCCGAAGACAGCGATCTCAGAAAAGTGATCACCATCAGCAACCCTCTCGGGGAGGACTACAGCATTATGCGTACAACTACCCTGAACGGAATGCTGGCTTCTCTGGCCACGAATTACAACAGGAGAAATAAAAACGTCCGTCTCTATGAGATCGGCAAGGTTTATCTTCCGAAGGCTCTTCCTCTGACAGAGCTTCCGGAGGAACGGGTACATTTCACACTTGGAATGTACGGGGACGGAGATTTCTTTGATATGAAGGGCGTCTGCGAGGAATTCTTCGAGAAAGCCGGAATGAAGAAGAAGGTTCATTATACCCCGGACAGCGGGAAGCCCTACCTTCATCCAGGAAGACAGGCCAATATTATTTATGAAGGAAAAACCGTGGGCTATCTGGGAGAGGTACATCCTCTTGTGGCGGATAATTACGGGATCGGAGAAAAAGCCTACATCGCGGTGATCGATATCCTGGACATTCTGGAATTCGCAGGCTTTGACCATAAGTACACGGGAATCGCCAGATATCCCGCTGTTACAAGAGATCTGAGCATGGTGGTGCCGAAAGCGGTTCTTGCGGGAGATATCGAAAATATGCTGGAGCAGAGAGGCGGAAAGATTCTGGAGTCCTACCAGCTTTTCGACGTCTATGAAGGGGCGCAGATCAAGCCTGGCTATAAATCCATGGCGTATTCCATCGTATTCCGCGACCATGACAGGACTCTGGAGGAAGCGGACATTACCGCGGTGATGAAGAAGATCCTCAACGGTCTGACTTCTCTTGGAATCGAGCTGAGAAGCTGATGAGGCTTTATATTATCAGACATGGGGTTACAGAGTGGAACGCTCTGAAAAAGGTGCAGGGAGCGGCGGATATCCCTCTGGCTCCCGAGGGGATCCGGCTGGCGGAAAAAACCGGAGAGGCCTTAAAAAATGTGCCTTTTGACATCTGCTTTTCCAGCCCTCTGAAAAGAGCCGCTGAAACCGCCAGGCTGGCTCTGGGGGAAAGAGCTGGCAGTATTCCGGTCATTTTGGATAAACGGATACAGGAGATTGATTTCGGCGTTCTGGAAGGCACAAGGTTCAAGGATGAAGAGGGAAGGATCCTGAGCGGGGAGATGAAAGTCTTTTTCGCGGATCCCTGGAGCTTCCGGCGGCCGGAGAACGGGGAGAATATTTCGGATATTCTCGCGCGGACAAAGGCGTTCTGGGAAGAAAAGATCCACGATCCCTCGCTCAGGGACAAAACGGTTCTGATAGCCTCCCACGGCTGCGCGGTCCGGGCTCTGCTCCAGAACGTATACCGCGATCCGGAGCATTTCTGGCACGGCAGCGTTCCGCCCAACTGCAGCGTGAATATTGTGGATGTCTGCGATGGCCGGGCGGTCCTCGTTGAGGAGGATAAAATATATTACTGATAAAACGGCAGAGTGTTCCGGAGAATGTATTCCGGAATACCCTGCCGTTTCCTGCTCAGGGAGCAGATGGAAACTGGAAAAGACAGCTTGTACTGTCAGAAATGATATGATATTATGGTAAAAAGGCGAAAATTGTGCATCTAAGGAGGATGATTATGGGAAAAAAGATAGCAAACACACTGCTGTTTCTGGCAGTTTTGGCTGCGGCCATAGGAATGACCCTTTATGTGGGCCAGGGGGCGGCCAGCGTCCTGGTTTATAATTTTGTTTTCCTGGCGGTTATGGTTGTGATCTATTGTATCTGTCTGGTGGGCGGAATGTTTTCCATGAACGATCTGGCCAGAGCTTTCCGGAGCGGCGCGGAGGGGATCGCCAATACCTTCCATACCCAGGGAAAGGCGGATGTGAATAAAATCCAGGCTCTCAACGGTATTTTTCAGCACAGATACCTGGATAAGCGAATGAATGATTTTACAGACGAAATTGCGAAAAGCCAGGAAGGACTTGCTGATATTGAAGAGTACTTTAATGAGGAAGAGCTGGATAACCATATCCACAAGCGCCTTCTGGAAATGGCCCCGGATATTTTTACCAGCCTTGGTATCCTGGGAACGTTCGTGGGCCTTGTCTGGGGACTGAAAAACTTTGAGCCTTCCAATTACGAGGCGATGACCAACTCTGTTTCTGCTCTTGTGGACGGTATCAAGGTGGCGTTCCTGACATCCATTTATGGTATTTCATTCTCTATTGTGTATACCTGTGGGATGAAAAGCGAATATTCATCCATGGCGGAGGCTCTTCAGGGATTTTTAAGCAAATTCCATACATACGTAATGCCTACGGCGGAGAGCGAATCCATGAATCTTCTGGTGTCCAGCCAGAAAAACCAGACGGCTGCGATGAACCAGATGGCGGAGGAATTTTCCATAAAGATGGCGGACAGCTTTGAAAAGGTGATCACGCCCACTTTCCAGAAGATGAACGATTCTCTGGACGTTCTGGTTTCCTCCGTAACACGCTGCCAGGAGGACGCGGTAAAAGAGATCCTGGATGTGTTCCTGAAGGAGATGAACTCCTCTTTCCAGGTGCAGTTCGCGGACTTTGGAAAGGCTCTGGAGCAGCTGAAGGACGCACAGACGGATAATACCAATTATACGACGAATCTTTATCAGGCTATGAGCCGCCAGCTCAGTGATTCTTATGTCCAGCACGAGGCTGCCATGAAGAAGATCATGGAAGAATCCGGAAAGAGCCAGAAACAGTATCTGGATACGGCGAACCGTCTTGTACAGGATAATCAGATCATCCAGAAGCAGCAGCAGGCGGATTATCATCACCTGGCGGACTATCTCAAGGAAGCGGAAACTTCCTCCGCAAAATTCTGGGTGGCCTGCAACCAGACGATGCAGAAGTATGTGGAGGCCGCCGCTCAGGGAATGGACCGTGTTTCTGCGGCGGGAAAAGCCGGCAGCGAGCTTCTGGAATCCAACCGGCGCCTGGTGGAGGAGTTTGACGCAAGACTGCAGGAATTCACCGAATATCAGAAAAGATCCGCACGGACTATGGAGCAGGTACGCCGGCTTCTGGCGGATATCACCGTATCGAAGGACAGAGGGGAGATCCGTCTCTCGGCAGGAAGAAGCGCTCAGAACGAGTCTCTGGAAAAGCTTCAGGAGCTTTTGGCTGAGCAGAGCGCGCAGCAGCAGGAGCTTCTGGAAGAGATGTCCAAAAACATCAGAGAAATGGCAAAAGCATCCGGTAAAGGAAAATTTGGTTTGTTCAGATAAAAGGAGATACAGATGCGCAGAAGGAAAAAATCAGAAGATCAGGGCTTTAATGTCTGGCGGTCTTATTCCGATATGATGGCGGGCGTGCTGCTTCTGTTTGTGCTGATCATGTGCGTTACCCTGTTTCAGGCTCAGAAGAGCTATAATGAGAGCGTGCAGGAGCGGGATGAAAAAATTGCCATGCAGGAGGAATATACGCTGGAGCTTCTGGCGAAGCAGAATGAGCTGGACGAGCAGCAGGGAATACTCCAGGATCAGGATCAGCAGCTGAAAAGCCAGGATGAAAAGCTGGAGGAGCAGGAACAGCTTCTGTCCGCGCTGGCGGCGCAGCTGAAGGAGCAGGAGGCTACGCTGAACGCCCAGCAGACGGCTCTGGACGAAAAGACGGCTCTGCTGGCTGACCAGCAGGCGCAGATCGATCAGATCATCGGCGTGAAAGCAGAGGTTATTGAGGCCCTGAAGGCAGAATTCGCAAAAAATAGTGTGAATGTGGATATCGACGCGCAGACGGGCGCCTTGACCCTGGACGCCAACGTTATGTTTGATTACGACCAGTCGGAGCTGACGGACGAGGGAAAGGCCGTGCTGGAACAGATTCTCCCTATTTATTGTCAGGTGCTTCTTCAGGAGGACTATAAGCAGTATCTGGCGGAGATCATCATCGACGGCTACACGGATACAGACGGAGATTACAGTTATAACCTCTATCTGTCGCAGATGCGTTCCCTTGCGGTGGCTCAGTATCTGCTGGATATTCAGGGCAATTTCCTCAGCGGGGAGCAGAGCCAGGATCTGCAGGATTATCTGACGGTCAACGGTCATTCCATGTCCAATCCGGTTCTGGACGCCCAGGGAAATGTGGACAAGGACGCGTCCAGGCGAGTGGAGGTGAAGTTCCGGCTGAAGGACGACGAGATGATCGAGGAGCTGAACAGCATCATGAGCAGCGAGGAGAGCGCGGCAGGTGCCGATACAGGCGGGAATGCGGATACGGCTGCCGGCACGCAGGGAACAGCAGATGAGGCGGCGGCTCAGGAGCAGCAGTAGCCGGGGCTGCTCGGCCCTTCACAGTATCCATGTGCCCGGCATATACTGAAAACAGCAACAGGCTGCTGTTTGCCCGCAAGCTAGACACTGGCTGTCAAGCTATGCGTCGGTACGCGTAATTGCAGGATTTCAGCGGCATGGATGATGCATGGCAAATTGTGATATACTAGATGTCAGGGCGCGCTTTACGGCGCCGGAGCTTATCAGATTGCAGGGAAAGGATTGACAGATGGATTTGTTTTTAGGAATTATGATTCCGTTTATCGGCACGACACTGGGAGCTGCCTGTGTATTTTTTATGAGAAAGAAACTCAGCCCGCTGGTCCAGAAAATTTTTCTTGGCTTCGCTTCCGGAGTGATGGTTGCGGCCTCTGTGTGGTCGCTTCTGATACCGGCCATGGATATGAGCGCGCATATGGAGAAGCTGGCGTTTATCCCGGCGGCGGCAGGATTTTTGGGCGGAATCGCGTTTCTGTTCCTGATGGACAAAGCGGTTCCCCATCTCCACCTGGGCAGCGAGGAGTCGGAAGGCCCCAAGGTGGGTTTAAAAAAAACAACAATGCTTGTCCTGGCCGTTACCCTTCATAATATCCCCGAAGGGCTTTCGGCGGGCGCGGTGCTGGCGGGCGCCGCGGCGGGAAACGCTTCTGTGACTATGGCGGGGGCGCTTACGCTTTCTCTGGGAATCGCGATACAGAATTTTCCGGAAGGAGCGATCATCTCCATGCCGCTTCGGGGAGCCGGGCTGTCCAGGGGCAGATCGTTTTTTTATGGAGCCATGTCGGGGGTGGTGGAACCTCTGGCCGCGGGCCTGACGCTTCTGCTTGCCGCCTATATTTCCCCGGTGCTGCCGTACCTTCTGTCTTTTGCGGCAGGCGCCATGATCTATGTGGTGGTGGAGGAGCTGATCCCCGAGGCCAGCGAGGGAGAGCACAGCAACATTGCTACCATTGCTTTCGCCGCCGGGTTTGTGCTGATGATGACTCTGGATGTGGCTCTTGGCTGAACTGATAAAAAAACTTCTTGCAATGGCAGATGTTCTATAGTATAATCAACCTGTTGCAAAAAAGATGGTCCTCTGTTACAGATTTTATGTATTAAGAACATCCAGAAGAATAGGAGAGAAAGATATGAACGACATTATCAAGAACATTGAAGCTGCTCAGTTAAAAGCAGAAGTACCGGAATTCCGCGTAGGAGACACAGTAAGAGTACACGCGCTGATCAAAGAGGGAAATCGTGAGAGAGTTCAGATTTTCGAGGGAACTGTTCTGAAGAGACAGGGCGGAAGCACCAGAGAAACTTTCACAGTAAGAAAGACCTCCAACGGTATCGGCGTTGAAAAGACATGGCCGCTGCATTCTCCTCATGTAGTGAAGGTAGAAGTTGTGCGTCATGGTAAGGTTCGCCGCGCGAAGCTGAACTATTTAAGAGACCGTGTAGGAAAAGCTGCGAAGGTAAAAGAGCGCGTCAGATAATGAAAATTTCACAGATTTCAAAAGCAGGGACAATAACGGCAGCTATTGTCCCTCTTTGTATATCAGGCGGACAGAGGGGCTGTCTGTCCGGGAGTGTGCATTAGCTGACAGGACTTCCATACAGAGGGGAAAAAGATATGGATATCAGAAATATAAAAAACTGGAAAGAGCATCCGAAATTTCTGGAGCTGAAGGCACAGCTTGAAAATGAGAAGGTGAGGAAAGGGCTGCGCTGGGTATTTGAGATTGCGGTGACGCTGGTCTTTGCGGCTCTTGTGGCTGTGCTGATGTTTCAGACAGTAACCATGCAGGAAAGCTCCATGGAGCCGACATTGGAAGTGGGGGACCGTTTCTTTATGAATCGTGCGGTTTATAAATTTTCGTCTCCTAAAAGGGGGGATATCATTGTGTTCCGCACAAATGCCAGCGACGACGCGGCTCTGCATATCCGCCGGGTGATCGGCCTGCCCGGAGAGACCATTCAGATCCGGGACGGGCAGATTTATATTGACGGAGATTTGTATGACGAGGCCAATGATTTTCCGGAGATCATCAATCCGGGGCTTGCGGAAAATGGGGTGAGTCTGAAATCCAATGAGTATTTTGTGCTGGGGGATAACCGGAACAACAGTGAGGACAGCAGATATGCGGATATCGGTATGGTGAAAAAAAGATATATTGTGGGTAAGATCTGGTTTACCTGTTCTCCCTTTGAAAAGATAGGATTTATGAAAGGATAAATGAAGTATGAATGTACAGTGGTATCCCGGTCATATGACGAAGGCGAAGCGCCAGATGCAGGAAGATCTGAAGCTGATCGACCTGATCATAGAGCTTGTTGACGCGAGGGTTCCTCTTTCAAGCAGGAATCCCGATATTGACAGTCTGGGACAGAATAAATCAAGGCTGATACTCCTGAATAAGGCGGATCTGGCGGATGAACGCCAGAACGAGGCATGGAGAGAATATTTTCAGAAAAAAGGCTTCCATGTGGTAAAAGTGGATTCCAGAAACGGCGGCGGAATGAAGGCGATCCAGGCTATGATCCAGGAAGCCTGCCGGGAAAAAATAGAGCGCGACAGAAAACGGGGGATCAAGAACCGTCCTGTCCGGGCGATGGTGGCAGGGATTCCCAACGTGGGAAAATCCACCTTTATTAATACCTTCGCGGGAAAAGCCTGCGCAAAAACAGGAAACAAGCCCGGGGTCACCAGGGGGAAGCAGTGGATCCGTCTTAATAAGAACGTGGAGCTTCTGGATACGCCGGGGATCCTCTGGCCGAAATTTGAAGATCAGAAGGTGGGAGAGCGGCTTGCCTGTGTGGGCTCCATCAAAGATGATCTTTTGAATATGGAGGAATTATCTCTTCTTCTGATCGGATATCTGAAAAAGTGTTATCCCGGCGTCCTTGAAAAGCGGTACGGCGTCTCGGAGGAAAAAGATCCTCTCGGGATCCTTGAAGAGATCGCCAGAGCCAGAGGATGCCTGAAACGGGGCGAGGAGCTGGATTACGGGAAGGCGGCAGGACTGCTGTTCGACGACTTCCGGGGCGGAAAAATCGGCCGGATCACGCTGGAATGGCCGGAACAGGAGCAGAAAGTATGAAAACAGTAAAGGAGATCCGTCAGGAATTCGACAGCGCTCCCATGGAAAACTGGCGGAAGCTGTACGAGACCTATGACGGGGATCAGAGACAGGGAGTTCAGAGGCTTCTGGAGCAGTGCCGTAAAAAGGAGGAAAAGCTTCAGGCGGAAATCGCCCGTACGGAACAGATGCTGCAGTATGAAAGGAAATATGACCATCTTGGTTATCTCTGCGGAATCGACGAGGTGGGAAGAGGGCCGCTGGCGGGCCCGGTGGTGGCGTGCGCGGTCGTCCTTCCCAGGGGCAGCAGGATTCTGTATCTGAACGATTCCAAGAAGCTGACGGCTGCAAAGAGGGAGGAGCTGTTTGACGTTATTATGGACGAGGCGGTTTCCGTAGGTCTGGGCATGGCCGGGCCGGAGCGGATCGATGAGATCAATATTCTCCAGGCTACCTATGAGGCTATGCGGCAGGCTGTGGGGAAGCTTTCTGTGCGCCCCCAGCTTTTGCTGAACGACGCGGTGACCATACCGGGAGTGGATATTCCCCAGGTTCCGATCATCAAGGGCGATGCAAAAAGCGCCTCCATCGCCGCCGCCAGCATTGTGGCGAAGGTTACGAGAGACCGTCTGATGGAGCAGTACCACGAGACGCTCCCTGAATACGGCTTTGCCTCCAATAAAGGCTACGGCTCCGCGGAGCATATTGCGGCTCTGAAAAAATACGGCCCCTCGCCCATACATAGAAAAACATTTATCACGCATTTTGTCTGAGATCCCGGCCGGGACTCAGCCGGAAAAAGGAAGCCCATGAAAAGGAAAATGCTTCCCGGATGAACAGAGGATACCCACACGGCAAAGAAATCTGGTGAGGACAGGTGAATAAGCGGAGGCTGGGCGGCTGCTTTGAGGAAAAAGCCGCGGCGTTTCTTGAAGAAAAGGGACTGCGTATCATAATGCAAAATTTCCGGTGCAGGGCAGGGGAGATCGATCTGGTCGCAAAGGACGGAGAATATCTGGTGTTTGTGGAGGTAAAATACAGGCATACCGGAGAAAGCGGCGGGGCAGGGGAGGCTGTAAACAGAAAAAAGCAGAGAAGGATCAGCCGCGCGGCGCAGTTTTTTCTGCTCCGTTACGGATACGGCCAGGAGACGGACTGCAGATTTGACGTGGTGGCTTTTGACGGAGAGGCGGTACACTGGTACAGGAACGCTTTCGATTACTGCGGATAAGCGGGGGAAATGGAGTAAATATATGAACATAAAATGGCATGAGGGCGCGGCTCCTCATATGAAGATCAATGAATCAAAGGGGGTTACATATCTGACATTCCCGGCGCTGGAGAAGCTCCCGGGGATCACGCACGGCTTCAGTACCCGGCTGGGCGGCGTCAGCGGCGGAATCTGGTCCTCAATGAATCTGAGCTTTACAAGAGGAGATGAGGAAAGCGCCGTGAAGGAGAATTTCAGAAGGTTTTCGGCTGCCCTGGGATTCCGGCCGGAGGATATCGCGGCTTCCAGCCAGACGCATACCGCCAACGTGCGGGTCATGACGGAAAAAGACCGGGGGAACGGCGTTACGCGGCCGGGAAGTTATGAGGATGTGGACGGGATGGTCACGGATGTGCCGGGAGTGATCCTGGCAACCTTTTACGCGGATTGTGTTCCGCTGTATTTTGTGGATCCGGTCCGCCGTGCCGTAGGACTTTCTCATTCCGGATGGAGAGGAACCGTAGGAAGGATCGGAGCGGTCACCGTGAAAAAGATGCAGGAGGTCTACGGATCGAAGCCGAAGGATATTTACGGAGCTATCGGGCCGTCTATCTGCCAGGACTGCTATGAGGTCAGTGAAGATGTGATCCTGGAATTTCAAAAGGCTTTTGGGAGTGATGCCGGGAAGAGTCTGTTTTATAAAAAAGAAAACGGAAAATATCAGCTTGATCTGTGGGAAGCCAACCGGCTGATCATGGAGGAAGCCGGACTTTTGCCGGAGCATATTTCCCTGCCGGGGATCTGCACCTGCTGCAATCCGGAATTTTTGTTTTCTCACCGGGCGTCAAAGGGAAAGAGAGGCAATCTCGGGGCTTTTCTGGGACTTTCCGAGGGATAAAAATATAAAGTAAACAATGGATGAAAAAGCGGATTTCGTTGAGAAATATAAGGCCGGCTCTGCATTTGCTGCAAAGCCGGCTGCTTTTCGCTGATAAAAGAATATTTATTTTTTGCGGGGAAGCATCAGGAAACGCTTCTCAGCCGTGCTGCTTGATCTTTCTCATCAGCTCCATGATCTTGTCGTTGCTGGAGCGTACCTTTTCCACGGAAACGTCATGGTTGATGATATCCATGATGCTTGCCAGATATTTGCTCATATTCGCTTCGATGTAGTAGGGCTTGGTCAGAAGCTCCGGGATCCGGTAATTGAGATTGGTGGTGATCACCTTGTCGATCCAGCCTCTGTTGTAATAATCGTCAAATTTGTCCAGTCCGTCTGTAAAAAGCCCGTATGTAGTACAGATGAACACACGCTTCGCATGACGCTCCTTTAGCTGCTTCGCCACATCCAGCATACTTTCGCCGGAGGAGATCATATCGTCTATGATGACCACATCCTTGCCGTCCACGGAATCTCCCAGGAATTCATGAGCCACGATGGGGTTCTTGCCGTTGACAATGGTGGAATAATCGCGCCGTTTATAGAACATTCCCATATCCACTCCGAGAATATTGGAGAAATATACGGCTCTGGACATCGCGCCTTCATCGGGGCTGATGATCATCAGGTGGTCGTTGTCCAGACGAAAATCCGGAACATTTTTGACAAGAGCCTTCAAAAACTGATAAGTAGGGAAGAAGTTGTCAAAACCATTCAGCGGGATGGAGTTCTGGACACGGGGATCGTGAGCGTCAAAGGTGATAAAATTGGATACGCCCATATCGCTTAATTCCTTCAGAGCCAGAGCGCAGTCCAGAGATTCTCTTTTGGAACGGCGGTGCTGGCGGCCTTCATACAGGAAGGGCATGATTACGTTGATGCGGTGAGCCTTGCCGGTGGAAGCGGAGATGATCCTCTTAAGATCCTGATAGTGGTTATCCGGAGACATATGGTTTTCGTGTCCGCAGACGGTGTAGGTTTCGCTGTAATTGGTGATATCTACCATAATAAACAGATCTGCGCCGCGGACGGATTCCTTGATATAACCTTTTCCTTCGCCTGTGCCGAAGCGTACACACTCACATTCTACAAGAAAAGAAGGCTCGCTGTAGCCCTGCGGGATAATGCTGAGCTGCTTCTTTTCAACAAGCTCCTTACGGAATTTAACAAGTTTCTTGTCAACCTCTCTGGCCAGATCCTGGCACCCGGAAAGGGCGGCGATACGGATTGGCGCGACGGGAAGTGATTTTTCAAGTAACTCTATATTGGGCATGATTTTCCTCCTGGATATTGTATTTTCAATGATGAATCCTATTACATTTATAACATTTGCCCTAAATCGCGTCAAGGAATTTATTGATTTTTACTTCTGAAATTGTTATGATAGTAGCGGTATGGACAGCAGATAAGCTGAAAACAGAAAGTGACGCCACTTTTTATGATATGACAGAGAGGGATCAGATTGAAAGATAAAAAGCATGTGATATCCAGAGTCCTGCCGGGAAGTATCGCGGAGGAACTGGAGCTGGAGCCGGGAGATATCCTGACAGCCATAAACGATCAGCCGGTGGAGGATGTGTTCGATTACCGGTATCTGATGAACGACGAATTCGTGACGCTTCTGGTGGAAAAAGCAGACGGAGAGCTGTGGGAGCTGGAGGTGGAGAAGGAGTATGAAGAGGATCTGGGAGTTGAATTTGAAAATGGTCTGATGGATGAATACCGTTCCTGCAGCAACCGCTGTATTTTTTGTTTCATCGATCAGATGCCCCCTGGAATGAGGGAGACCCTTTATTTTAAAGACGATGATTCCAGACTTTCTTTTCTGCAGGGGAATTATGTGACTCTTACCAACATGAGCGAAAGAGATGTTGAGCGCGTCATAAAATATCGTCTGGAGCCTATCAATATTTCCTTTCAGGCTATGAATCCGGAGCTGCGCTGTGAAATGCTCCACAACCGTTTCGCCGGGCAGGCTCTTGAAAAAGTGGACCGTTTTTATGAGGCGGGGATTTCCATGAACGGACAGATTGTCCTCTGCAAGGGAATTAACGACGGCGAGGAGCTGGAATACAGCCTCCGGAAGCTTTCCGCCTACGCGCCGGTGCTGCAGAGCGTGTCGGTGGTTCCGGTAGGACTGACGAAGTTCCGGGAGGGTCTTTATCCTTTGAAGGCTTTTGAAAAGGAAGACGCGGTTCAGGTACTGGAGCGGATCCACCGCTGGCAGAAGCGAATGTATGAAAAGCACGGGATCCATTTTGTACATGCCTCTGACGAGTGGTATATCCTGGCCGGGCAGGAGCTGCCGGAGGAATCCCGCTATGACGGCTATATCCAGTTGGAGAACGGCGTCGGGATGCTGCGGCTGCTTGACGCGGAGGTCCGCCGGGCCCTTGAGGAGCGCCGGGGGGACGACAGGACTCTGAGAGCTGTTATCGCCACAGGGAAGCTTGCCGGCCCTTATCTGGAGAAATGCGTCTCCCTGATCCGGGAGAAATTTCCCAATGTGCGCGCGGAGGTAAAAGTGATCACGAACCATTTTTTCGGAGAGGAGATTACGGTTTCCGGCCTTATAACCGGACAGGATCTTAAAGAGCAGCTTGGGGGCCGCGATCTGGGCGAAAAGCTTCTGCTTCCCTGCAATATGCTGAGGAGCGGGGAAGATGTGTTTCTTGATGATGTGACCGTGGAAGAGCTTTCTGATTATTTGAAAACAGAAATTGTAGTGGTGGATGAGGACGGGGCCGATCTGGTGGCCTCTGTGCTGGATCCGCCTGACCATAATAAACAGATAAGGAGACAGATGTATGAGCAAACCAGTAGTAGCAATCGTGGGCAGGCCTAATGTGGGTAAGTCTACGTTGTTTAATGTGCTTGCCGGGGAAATGATTTCCATAGTAAAGGACACCCCGGGAGTGACCCGGGACCGGATCTACGCGGACGTTACCTGGCTGGATCATTCCTTCACTCTTATAGATACAGGCGGAATTGAGCCGGACAGCAGCGATATTATTCTTTCCCAGATGAGGGATCAGGCGCAGATCGCCATTGATACCGCGGACGTGATCATTTTTATCACAGATGTCCGTCAGGGCCTGGTGGATGCCGACGCAAAGGTGGCGGATATGCTCCGCCGCAGCCAGAAGCCGGTGATCCTTGTGGTGAATAAAGTGGACAGCCTTCAAAAATACATGATGGATGTCTACGAGTTTTATAATCTTGGCATTGGGGAGCCCGTGACGGTTTCCGCGGCCAACCGTACCGGAATCGGCGATCTTCTGGACGAGGTGGTAAAGGAGTTCCCGGAGGACTGCCGGGAGGAAGAGGAGGATGACATTCCCAGGATCGCTGTGGTAGGAAAGCCCAACGTGGGGAAATCCTCTCTTGTCAACCGGCTGCTGGGGGAAGACCGGGTGATCGTTTCTGATATTGCCGGCACGACAAGGGACGCCGTGGACACAAAGGTAAAATGGCAGGGAAAAGATTATATTTTTATTGATACCGCAGGTCTCAGGCGAAAGGGCAAAGTAAAGGAGGAGATCGAAAGATACAGCGTGATCCGCACGGTGACCGCCGTGGAGCGGGCTCATGTGGTAGTGATCCTCATCGACGCGGTAGAAGGCGTTACGGAGCAGGACGCCAAAATTGCCGGAATCGCCCACGAAAAGGGAAAGGGCGTGATCATTGCAGTGAATAAATGGGACGCCATTGAGAAGGACGACAGGACCATTTATAAATACACCAGCCGGATCCGTGAAGTCCTGGCTTATATGCCTTATGCGGAGATCGTGTTTATCTCCGCGAAAACAGGACAGAGAATCCCCCGTCTTTTTGAAACCATCGACGCGGTGATCGAAAATCAGACTCTCCGTATCCAGACGGGAGTGCTCAATGAGATCCTGTCGGAGGCGGTGGCCATGCAGCAGCCGCCCTCAGACAGAGGAAAGCGCCTTAAGATCTTCTACATGACTCAGGTGGGAGTAAGGCCGCCTACTTTTGTTATTTTTGTAAACGACAAGGAACTGATGCATTTTTCATATACCCGCTATCTGGAAAATAAGATCAGAGACGCTTTCGGTTTCCGGGGGACATCGCTGAAATTTATTGTCCGCCAGAGGGGAGAGAAGAGTTGACGGATAAGACAGTGTATGCTATTTTTATAGCCGTAATATTGTCTTTATACCTGGAGGAGAAGTTATGGAACGAATTATTTGTTTGGCTGTCGGATATGTATGCGGTCTGTTTCAGACCTCGTATATCATTGGAAAAATGCACAAGACAGACATCAGAGAGCATGGGAGCGGAAATGCCGGTACCACAAACGCTCTGCGTACCTTCGGCAGAAAAGCGGGGGCGCTGACTCTTTTGGGCGATCTTCTGAAATGCGTGATCGCCGTTTTGCTGGCAAGGCTTATTTTCGGGCGGACAGAGAGCGATATCCTTCCTCTGCTTTCCGTATACGCCGCGGCGGGATGTATCCTGGGACATAATTTTCCGGCGTACCTGAATTTCAGGGGCGGCAAAGGAGTGGCGGCCTCGGTGGGCTTTGTTCTCGCCTTTGACTGGAGGATCTTTGTGATCGGGGCAGTGGTGTTTTTTGCGCTGTTTTTCCTGACCCACTATGTTTCTCTGTGCTCCCTCAGCGCGTATGTTACCGCTCTGGCCGTAATGCTTGTTCTTGGAGAAATGGGGGCTTACGGTATGGACAGGCCCCGTACGCTGGAAATGTACGGAGTGATGGCGGCGCTGACGGTTCTGGCTTTTTACAAGCACAGAGAAAATATCGTACGCCTTGTCCATGGAAATGAAAACCGGATTTATCTTGGCAAAAAGAAATAGAATCGGGACGTATACCGGCGTCCTGATCGATATATTTACAGAAAGGTAAATGGTGGAGCAAATGGCAAAAATCAGTGTGTTAGGCGCGGGGAGCTGGGGGACGGCGCTGTCTCTTCTCCTCTATAACAACGGCCATGAGGTGAAGCTCTGGTCAGCTTTGCAGGATGAAGTGGAGATGCTGAGAGAAAAAAGAGAACATGCGTCAAAGCTTCCGGGAGTGCGTCTCCCCGAAAAAATTGAAATCACTTCAGATCTGGAGGCGTGTCTGGAATCGCCGGACGTCGCGGTTCTCGCGGTTCCCTCTCCCTTCACGAGAAGCACCTCGCATCAGATGGCTTCTTTTGTGAAAAAGGGACAGATCATTGTGAATGTGGCAAAAGGCGTGGAAGAGCATACGCTGATGACCTTAAGCGAGATCATCAGCCAGGAGATTCCACAGGCTGACGTCTGCGTTCTTTCCGGCCCAAGCCACGCGGAGGAAGTCGGAAAAGGACTGCCTACCACCTGCGTGGTCAGCGCGGCCAAAAGAGAAACAGCGGAATATCTTCAGGGGATTTTTATGAGCCCTGTATTCCGCGTCTATACTACGCCGGACATTCTCGGCGTTGAGCTGGGCGGAGCGCTGAAAAATGTCATTGCTCTTGCGGCGGGCACCGCCGACGGGCTGGGCTACGGCGACAATACAAAAGCGGCCCTGATCACAAGGGGGATGGCGGAGATTGCCCGTCTGGGAACAAAGATGGGAGCGAAGATCGAGACCTTCTACGGGCTTTCGGGAATCGGTGATCTGATCGTTACCTGCGCCAGCGTCCACAGCCGCAACAGAAAGGCCGGATATCTTATGGGCAAGGGATATTCCATGCAGGAAGCCATGGATGAGGTGAAGATGGTTGTTGAGGGCGTTTATTCCGCCAAGGCCGCGAAAAGCCTTTCTGAGAAATATCAGGTGGAGATGCCGATCATAGATGAGGTAAATAAGGTTCTCTTTGAGAACAAAGCCGCGTCTGAGGCAGTGAGAGATCTGATGGTGCGTGATAAAAAAGTGGAGGCTCCGATGCTTCCGTGGTAAAAAAAGGCGGTTCTTCCTGATTTGAAGAAACAGGATGAACCGCCTTTCTGCGTATGCTTTTTGAAATTACAGAATCACTCCCTGCAGATCCTCGGGTACATGGGAGCTGTGGAAATCCTCGTTCAGAGTATCCAGAAGATCCATATCTTCCTGGTCGATGGAAAAGTCGAAAATATTTCCGTTGGATTCGATCCGGTCAGGATGGACGGATTTTGGGATAACGGAAATTCCCTTCTGTACAGCCCAGCGAAGTCCGATCTGCGCGGGAGTCCGGGCATATTTGGTGCCAAGCACACAGAAAATGTCATTATCCAGGTAAGCGCCTCTGGCAAGAGGGGCGTAAGCCTGAACCTGAATCCCGTTATCCTGACAGTAGCTGATCAGCTCTTTCGGATAACAGAGAGGGTGACATTCAATCTGATTGACTGCAGGAACGATTCCGGAAACCTTGCGCAGCTCTTCAAGGTGATGGATCTGGAAGTTGCTGACGCCTATGGAATGAACCTGCCCGGAGCCCAGCAGCTTTTCCATTTCCTTCCAGGTACTGAGGTAGCATCCGGGGACAGGCCAGTGGATCAGATAAAGATCGATGTAATCCAGACCCAGACGGTCAAGGCTGCGCTGAAAGGCGCCTTCCACATCTCCCAGACGCTGAGCGTTGTTCCAGAGCTTTGTTGTAATAAAAAGGTCTTTTCTGGGGACGCCGCATTTTGCGATTCCCCGGCCTACATTTTCCTCGTTTTTATATACGGATGCTGTGTCGATCATGCGGTATCCGCACTTCACTGCGTGGATAATGGCGTTTTCCGCTTCGTTTTCTCCGATTGCTTTATAGACACCCAAACCTAAAAGGGGCATTTTTCTGTCGTTATTTAGAAATACAGCAGTTGTCAAAACAGTTCCTCCTATCCGGTCTTCTGCAGGACCGTTCCTTCCATAAAATGCACTGCGGGTTTTCGTGTGTGAAAACTGCAGTGCCCGGCGATATATTGTTCATTATATCATACAAATATGAAAGAAGAACATCTTTTTTATTAAAAAAATACTACGATAACAGATATTATGTAATCTGAAATTAACAGATCTGTTTTATCCTCAGCGTCAGGAAGGGAAGGTGTGCAGAAAAAGCAGGTTTGACGGGCAGCAAGTCTTGTTAATAAAAAAACATCATTGTCACAATAATAACAAATGTTTTTAACCATGGAAAAATATTACAAATATCCAGAAATAAAAAGAGCTTTTTCCGTTGTTTTTGATGGGAATTTATCAATATTTTCTTGCTAATCAATAGAGAAAGATGTATAATATCTGTAATTGATAATTTCTTGTCATAACTATGCACTTTTTTAGAAAAACTCCGGCATTTATTGTTATCCGGCCGGAGAAAGGAGTAGAATTATGCATCTCATTAAAGATGAAATCGGTAATCCTGTCCAGCACGGACATGATCATTCACACGAAGAAGGGTGTCAGAATCATTCTCATGAGCATTGCGGCTCCTGCCAGGGCGGCGACTGCAGGAATGAAACAACGGCGCTTTTGACTTATATGCTCCAGCATAATGAACACCATGCCCAGGAGCTTGATCAGATGGCGGAGAATCTCGAAAAAATGGGGCTTTCTGCCGCTGCCAGGACCATTAAGGAGGCAGTTGGGGATTTCCAGAAGGGGAATATGCGTCTGAGCCTTGCTCTTTCGCTTGTGAAAGAAGAATTGAAATAATACAGGATAGTCCGGGAGGTGACAGAAATGTGTCTTGCAACGGTTTTTAAAGAAAGCGATGATTCCGTTATATTTAAAAATGTAAGCAGGATTGACGTAGACGGAGATAAAGTGATCCTCAGAGATATTATGGGAGACGAAAGAGTCGTCGAAGGCCATATCCTTATGGTGGATCTTGCAAACAGCGTTGTAAAGCTTCGCTGTGAATAAGTTGCTGAGGAACAGACTCAGCCCTGTTTTGGATATATAGACTGAAAATATAGGAGGCATCTTTAGATGGCACATGTGATTGCTGTAGCCGGAAAAGGCGGCGTGGGAAAAACAACTCTGTGCGGGATGATCGTCCAGTACCTGTGCGAGCAGGGCAAGGGACCGATCCTCGCGGTGGACGCGGACGCGAATTCCAATCTGAATGAGGTTCTCGGCGTGAAGGTGGAAACCACCCTCGGCGATGTACGCGAGGAGATCGCCCAGGCCGAGATGGCAAAAGAAAGCCCGATCCCTACCGGCATGTCAAAAGCGGATTATGCGGAGCTCCGCTTTGAGGACGCATTGATTGAAGATGATGATTTTGATCTGCTTGTCATGGGAAGAACCCAGGGCAAGGGCTGTTATTGTTATGTAAACGGCCTTCTTCAGGCGCAGCTTGCGAAATATCAGAACAATTATCCGTATTTTGTAGTGGACAATGAAGCTGGAATGGAACACATCAGCCGCGGCGTGCTTCCCTCCATGCAGACTGCGATCCTGGTAAGCGACTGCTCCAGAAGAGGGATTCAGGCTGTGGGCAGGATTGCCAGGCTGATCGAGGAGTGCGGTATGCATCCTTCTGTGGTGGGATTGATCGTCAACCGGGCGCCAAAGGGAGAATTAAATGCCGGAATACAGGAGGAGATCGCCAATCAGGGACTTCATCTCCTCGGCGTGGTTCCCCAGGACGAGACGGTATACGAGTACGACTGCGAGGGACGTCCTACGGCTTCTCTTCCGGAAGATAATCCGGTGAAGCAGGCGATCCGCAGGATCGTCGACGGCCTGAATTTATAATCTGAATTTATTGAATTTATTTTATAATCGAAGATATCTCCTTCGCCGCCGCGCGGCGGGGGGATCTGAGCCGGAGACGGCGGTCTCCAGGCATTTTTTACACGAAAATAACCCATGGGCGGGGATGGGTTCTGTCTGCGGGGTTATTTAATAAAGGCAAATATACATGAGAAACATGTATAATTTAAAGGAGGTCTATAATGAGTGAATTCAAATTAACTACAGTGGAAGAATTTGAAGCTGCCACTAACCGGCTGTTGGAGACCGGAGCTAAGGTGGGCGCTGATTCATGGCAGCTCCGTGTGAAGAATCAGACTCCGCACTGTAAATTTGGTGAATCCGGCGTCTGCTGCCGTATTTGCTCTATGGGTCCGTGCCGTATCACCCCCAAGGCGCCGAGAGGTATCTGCGGATGTGACGTACACGGCATCGTAGGAAGAAACTTCCTGCGCTTTACAGCGGGAGGCGCAGCTACACATTCCGATCACGGACGTGAGATCGCGCACACACTTTACACTGCTTCAGCAGACGGCAATTACCATGTAAAAGACGAAGAGAAGCTCTTCAGACTGGCCGGAGAATTCGGCGTTGAGACAGAGAACAGAGACGTTTATGACATCGCTCATGAGGTTGCGGAAAAAGGCCTGATGGAATATGGAAAACCGTTTGGTCATCAGATCTTTACCAAGCGTGCTCCGGAGTATACTCAGGAGATCTGGGACAGAGAAGAGATCCGTCCCCGCGCCATCGACCGCGAGGTTTCCTGCGCGATGCATATGACTCATATGGGATGTTCTTCAAAGGCTGAAGCGCTGATCCGTCAGGCTCTGAGAAACGGTCTGTCCGACGGATGGGGCGGTTCCATGATGGGAACTGAGTTCTCCGACGTTCTTTTCGGAACTCCCAAGGAAGTGGAAACAGAAGCCAACCTGGGCGTTATGGTAGAAGAAAACGTAAACATCGTGGTACACGGTCATGACCCGTCACTTTCCGAAATGATCGTAGAGTGTGCGGAATCAAAGGAAATGATCGACTACGCAAAATCCATGGGCGCGCAGGGCATTACTATTTCCGGTGTCTGCTGTACCTCCAACGAGGTGGCGATGCGCCGCGGAATTCCTATGGCCGGCAACTTCCTGCAGCAGGAGAACGTAGTTCTCACAGGAGCGTGTGAGGCTATCGTTGTGGACGTACAGTGTATCTTCCCGGCATTGGGACCACTGAGCAAGTGCTTCCATACCAAATTTATCACAACCTCTCCGATCGCTCAGATGCCCGACTCTGAATTTATCAGATTCAATGCGAAAACAGCAGGAGAAAACGCGAAGCTGATTGTTAAGACGGCGATCGAAAACTTCAAGAACAGAAATAAAGATCTTGTTTATATTCCTCAGATGAAGCAGAAGGCAGTTGTCGGCTTCTCTGTAGAGCAGATTGAGAAGAAGCTTGATACCGTTACAAATACCCATGTTGACAAGACCGGAACGATGATGCCGCTGGTTGACTGTGTGAAATCAGGCGTTCTCCGCGGCGCGGTTGCTATGGTTGGATGCAACAATCCCAAGATCCGTCCTGACGCGGCTCATATCGAGCTGATGAAGAAGCTGATCGCAAATGATATTATTCTTGTAGTATCCGGATGTTCCGCACAGGCTGCAGCCAAGGCCGGACTGATGGATAAGAGAGCGAAGGATCTCTGCGGGGCAGGTCTGAAGCGTGTCTGTGAACTCGTTGACATTCCTCCTGTATTACATATGGGCTCCTGCGTGGATATCAGCCGTATGATGGTGCTTGCGGCCAGAATCGCGAAAGATTCCGGCTGGAATATTTCCCAGATCCCGCTGGTTGGATGCGCTCCTGAGTGGATGTCTGAAAAAGCCGTATCCATTGGTAACTATGTAGTAGCTACAGGTATTGATACATATCTCGGCGTTGAACCCTACGCATATGGTTCTTCAGAGGTGGACGGCCTTCTCAAGGGCGGCATCAGAGACTGGGTGGAAGCTGCTTACACAGTAGAAAAGGATATTGATAAATTAGGTGATATGATGATCGCAAGGATCGAGGAGAAGAGAGCTGCTCTCGGCATCTGATCATCAGTATAAGATATAAAGTGAAGAAAGGCGCGATAACTTATGAAAATTGCAGTGACAGGCAAAGGCGGTGTGGGTAAGACTACATTTGCCGCTACTCTTGCCAGATTATACGCAGCGGAAGGACGTCATGTGCTGGCGGCGGATGTGGATCCTGACGCGAATCTCGGGCTTGCCCTTGGATTTGACGAGGAAACTCTGGATTCCATCGTTCCCATCTCCAGAATGAGAAAGCTTGTGGAGGAGCGTACCGGAGCCAACAGCCAGAATCAGTTTTACAAGCTGAACCCCAAGGTGGACGATATCCCCGACGCGTACGGCAAGGTGTGCAACGGAGTGAAGCTTCTGGTGCTTGGCACTGTGGAGACCGGCGGAGGCGGCTGTGTATGTCCGGAGCATGTAATGCTGAAGCGTATCATCAGCAATCTTGTCCTTCACAGAGACGACGTGGTGATACTTGATATGGAGGCCGGACTGGAGCATCTGGGCCGGGGTACCACGGAGGGCGTGGACGCGTTCGTGGTAGTCATAGAGCCGGGGGCGAGAAGCGTGCAGACCTACAAAAACGTAAAACGTCTTGCAAAAGACCTGGGAGTTGCTCAGGTGAAAGTGGTCGCCAATAAGGTGCGCAGCCAGGAGGACGAGGAATTTGTCAATGCAAAGATCCCCGCGGAAGATCTTCTTGGCGTGATTCACTATAATACTGAGGTTATGGATGCTGACCGTCAGGGAAAATCCCCCTATGATTTCAGCAGAACCGTCACCGACGAGATAATGAAAATCAAAGAAAAGATAGATCGGCAGTCCGATTTAGATAAACAGGAGGTATGACAGTGCTTTTATTTGATATCGTATTTAATGGAAATGATACCATGTATGCAGAAGCTGTGGAAGCCGTAGAAGGAGCCATTGCCAAGTATGGCGAGGATAAGGCCGTTGGTTTTCCGGATACTGCGTATACTCTGGCATGTTATTATGCAGAGACAGGTACAAAGATCACAACTCTGAAAGAAGCGAAGGAAGCTCTTACATATATTAAGAGCCTGATGACCAGAGAAAGACGTCTGGATTCCGCTTTTCAGTCCGGTGTAGCCACCGCGCTGTCCGCAGAGCTCATCGAAGCAGTAAAATATATTGACGGACAGAAGCCCTATGAAGAACCCTATCTGGGACATATGACAGACGCTCAGATCCGTGAGCTCGGCGTTCCGCTTGTAACGGGAGATATCCCCGGCATCGCGGTAATCATCAACGCGGCTCCCACGGTGGAAGAGGCGTGCGCTCTGGTAAAGAGCTATCAGTCTCAGGGTAACTTTGTCTGCCTTGTAGGCGGCATTATCGAGCAGTTAAAGGAAGCAAATTACAAGACCGGCTTCAATGTGCGCGTATTCCCCATCGGAGAAAATATTTCATCTGTATGCCACGCGGTATCCGCTGCCTGCAGAACGGCAATGATCTTCGGTAATATCACACCCGGCGACAGAAAAGCTCTTCAGGAATACACATTCAACAGATTCCGCGCATTTGTCAACGCGTTCGGACCTCTGGATGAAAAGACAGTAGCCTGCGGCGCCGGAGCGATTTATTATGGATTCCCGGTTGTCACCAACGATATGGATTACACCCCGTCCGTACCGAAGAGTCTTATCAAGCAGCCGAACGTTGAGGAGTTCAACGCTACCTCTCTTGAGGCTCGCGATATCAAGATCAAGATCACAAATGTGGATATCCCGGTTGCGTTCGCATCTGCTTTTGAAGGTGAGATCATTCGCCGTAAGGATATGCAGGTGGAATTCGACGGTTCCCGTGTAGACTGCGCGGAGCTTGTACAGACCTGCGAGATGACCGAGATCGAGGATCACAAGATCACTGTGATCGGACCGGAAGCAGACGAGATGGAGCTTGGCAGCAAGAACAACATCGCTTATGTAGTGAAGGTTGCCGGCAAGAATATGCAGCCTGACTTTGAACCGGTTATCGAGCGTAAATTCCACAACTACATCAACTGCATCGAGGGAGTTTACCATACCGGACAGAGAGATATGCAGAGAATCCGTATCAGCATTGACGCGTTCAACGCGGGCTTCCGTATCAAACACATCGGCGAGGTGCTTTACAGCCAGGTTAAGAATGAGTTTGACGCAGTTGTTGACAAATGTGAGGTTGTAATCTATACAGATCCTGCAGAATGTACAAGAATCCGTCATGAGGTTGCGATCCCGACCTTCGAAAAACGTGACGAGCGTCTTGACAAGCTGACAGACGAGTCTGTAGACGTTTACTATAGCTGTATCCTCTGCCAGGCATTCTCCCCGAGCCATGTCTGCGTGGTAACACCGGAGAGACTTGGACTTTGCGGAGCTGTATCATGGCTGGACGCAAAGGCGACCAACGAGCTGGATCCCGCTGGTCCCTGCCAGGTGATCACCAAGGAACGTGTGATCGACGAGAATGTGGGAGCTTATGAGGATGTAGATGAGGCTGTTCAGAAATACTCCCAGGGCGCTCTGGAGCATGTAACCCTGTACTCCATCATGCAGGATCCTATGACTTCCTGCGGATGCTTCGAATGTATCTGCGGTATCGAGCCGTTCTCCAACGGCGTAGTAATCGCTAACCGTGAATACGCGGGAATGACTCCTCTTGGAATGACCTTCCCGGAAATGGCTTCCATGACCGGCGGCGGCGTACAGACACCCGGCTTCATGGGACATGGAAAACATTTCATTTCCTCCAAGAAGTTCATGAAGGCAGAGGGCGGTATCGAGCGTATCGTATGGATGCCCAAGGAATTGAAGGACTTCGTTGCGGACAGACTGAACGCGACAGCAAAAGAGCTTTACGGAATCGACAACTTCACCGATATGATCGGCGACGAGACCGTAGCGGAAGATCCGGAAACACTGGTTGCCTTCCTTACAGAGAAGAACCATCCGGCTCTGTCCCTCGACCCAATGATGTAAACCCCTCGAGGGGAAAGGGTGCTTGCATCCTTTCCCCGGGGGTTTAACATAAGATTATGCCGCATAGCGTAGAGCTGCGAAAGCAGCGGGCTATGCAAGTGATCTTATGTTAAGATGCGCATATGATTCAAGACATAAGGACATATATTCAAGCCGTAAAGCCGCGAAGGCAGCGTGCTATGCAAGTGATTTGTGTTGAGCTGTTATAAGGTTTAACATAAGCTCACACATCCCAGCCGTAAAGCCGCGAAAGCGGCGTGCGATGCAAATGATCTTATGTTAAGATTCATGTAAGGTTTAACCAACAAGCAACTATTAACCAATTTTTGAGTGGAGATGTGCACATGTTAATTAACAGAATTTTCAGCGGAAACGACGCAGTCTTTGGTCTTACCGAACAGGCTGTAGACGGAGCGATCCAGCAGCATGGTGCAGACAAAGCAGTGGGCTTCCCCCATACGGCGTATTGCCTGCCCTGTTATTATGCCGTAACCGGCGTAAAAGTAAAAACTCTGGGTGATGTCAAAGAAGCCCTCGGTGTTGTAAAGTCTCTGATGACAAGGAATCATGAGCTTGACGACGCCCTGATGTCCGGTGTAGCCACCGCTCTCTGCGCAGAGTTTATTGAAGCTCTGAAATATCTGGACGGCGCGGAGCCGTACAGCGAGCCCTGCTATGGCCACCTTCCGGATTCTATCATTCGTGAACTGGGCGTGCCTCTTGTAACAGGGGATATCCCGGGAGTAGCTGTTATCCTCGGAGCGGCTCCCACAGCCCAGGAGGGCGTAGACCTGATCAAGAGTTATCAGAAGCAGGGAATTCTGGTCACTCTGGTGGGCGGTATTATCGACCAGGCTCAGGAGCTTGGCCTGAAAATGGGTTATAATGTGAGAATTGTTCCTCTCGGAAAAGACGTAACCTCCGTGATACATGTAGTATCGGTAGCTCTTCGCGCGGCACTTATCTTCGGCAATGTAACGCCTGGCGACGCGGGAAGTCTGATCCAGTATACACAGGAAAGAGTCCCGGCCTTTGTCAATGCCTTCAAGCCTATTGACGACGTGATCCTTGCCGCAGGAGCAGGAGCGATCAAACTTGGTTTCCCGGTAATTTCCAATGAGGATGAAAACATCGTGGAGGTTCCCGGCGCGCTGATCGCCTGCCCGGATGTTGCGGACTTTAACAAGGTATCTCTGGAAGCCAGAAATATCAAGATCAAAATAACCAATATCGATATTCCGGTCGCCTTTGCTTCCGCTTTTGAGGGAGAGATCATCCGCCGCAAGGACATGCAGGTGGAATTCGACGGTTCCCGCGTGGACTGTGCCGAGCTGGTGCAGACGAAGCCTATGGACGAGGTGGAGGATCACAGGATCCAGGTGATCGGGCCTGAGGTTGATACCTTTGAGCTGGGCAGCAAACACAGCATTGCCTATGTGGTAAAAGTTGCCGGAAAGAAAATGCAGCCGGACTTTGAGTCGGTTATTGAACGTAAGTTCCACAATTATATCAACTGTATCGAGGGTGTTTACCATACCGGACAGAGGGATATGCTTCGTATCCGCATCAGCATCGACGCGTTTAACGCTGGCTTCCGGGCAAAGCATTTTGGAGAGGTTCTCTATGCGCAGGTAAAGAATGAGTTCGACGCCGTTGTTGATAAATGTGAAGTGACCATCTATACAGACCCGGCGGAATGTACAAGGATCCGTCATGAGATTGCGATACCGACCTTCGAAAAGCGCGACGAGCGTCTTGACAATCTGACAGATGAATCTGTCGATGTTTATTACAGCTGTATCCTCTGCCAGGCATTCTCCCCGAGCCATGTCTGCGTGGTGACACCGGAGAGACTGGGACTTTGCGGCGCTGTATCATGGCTGGACGCAAAAGCGACCAATGAGCTGGATCCTGCGGGAGCCTGCCAGATCATCACCAAGGAACGTCCCATTGACGAGGATCTTGGATCTTATGAGGATGTAGATGAAGCAGTGAAGAAATTCTCCCAGGGAGCTCTGGAGCATGTCACCCTGTACTCCATCATGCAGGATCCCATGACCTCCTGCGGATGCTTTGAGTGTATCTGCGGCATTGAGCCGTTCTCCAACGGAGTGGTCATCGCGAACCGTGAGTACGCGGGAATGACTCCTCTTGGAATGACATTCCCGGAGATGGCTTCTATGACCGGCGGCGGTGTACAGACGCCTGGATTTATGGGACATGGAAAACACTTTATCGGTTCCAAGAAATTTATGAAGGCAGAGGGCGGCGTGGAACGTATTGTCTGGATGCCGAAGGAACTGAAAGACACGGTTGCGGATCGTCTGAATAACACTGCAAAAGAGCTTTACGGAATCGACAACTTTACCGATATGATCGGGGATGAGACTGTCGCCACAGATCCGGAAACTCTGGTGGCATTTTTGACAGAAAAAAATCATCCTGCCTTGTCAATGGACCCAATGATGTAGTATAATAAATGCAGCGTGATCTGAGAGGACCGCTGCATTTAGAAATAAGTAATTTAATATTTAAGAGGAGGCTAATGAGAAATGCCGTTTAATCAGAAACCACAAAAGTTTAATGCAAAGATTAACTCAGTCACAATCGGAAGCGGAGACAAGACTGTGACAATCGGCGGAGGCAGCACATTTCCGTTTTACACCTTTGACGCTGCGGCAGAGAACTGCCCGAAGATCGGTGTAGAAATTTCGGATATGGGCCTGGAAGGCGTATCTGAGGGAATCAAAGCATACTATGACGGAGCTTCCACAATGGCAGAGATCGCGAAGAAAGCTGCCGCTATGGAAGGAGCTGATTTTGTCGCACTGATTCTGGAAGGCGGAGACCCGAACGGTGAGAACAAATCCATCGACGAGCTGATCGAGGTGGTAAAAGAGGTTGCCGGCGCAGTAGACTGTCCGCTGGTTGTGGAAGGCTGCAAAAACGTAGAGAAAGACGCGGAGCTCCTTCCTAAGGTTGCAGAGGTTCTTCAGGGAAGAAACGTACTGATTCTTTCCGAGAAGGAAGAGAACTACAAGGCTATCGGCGCTGCGGCAGGTCTGGCATACAATCAGATCGTGGGCGCGGAATCTGCTGTAGATATCAACCTTGCGAAACAGCTCAATGTTGTTACCACACAGCTTGGCGTGGATGCTAAGAAGATCGTTATGAATATCGGAAGCGCCGCAGCAGGATATGGTTATGAATATGTGGTTTCCACTATGGACCGTATCAAAGGCGCCGCTCTCGGACAGAATGACAACATGCTGCAGATGCCTATTATTACACCTGTATCCGCTGAGACATGGGGCGTAAAGGAAGCTACTGCTTCAGAAGCTGACATGCCTGAATGGGGTGCTCAGGACGAGCGTGGAATTGATATGGAGATTGTAACAGCAGCCGCTGACCTTGCCGCAGGTTCAGACGCAGTGATCCTGAGACATCCGGAATCTGTTAAGACAATTTCCAAAATGATCAAAGCACTTGTGTAACGAATAGGAGGAAAAAAGAGCTATGGCACTGAATGGTATTCAGATCTTTAAATTAACACCAAAGAAAAACTGTAAGGAATGTGGATGTCCGACGTGTATGGCTTTCGCTATGAAAGTTGCACAGGGCGCTATGCAGATCGAGCAGTGTCCTCATATGTCTGAGGACGCGCTGGCTACACTTTCTGAGGCTACCGCACCGCCAATGAAGACGATCAAGGTAGGCACAGGCGAAGGCGAGTTCTCTCTGGGCGGAGAAACTGTTCTGTTCAGACATGAGAAGACATTTGTAAGCAAGACCAGATATGCAGCCGCTCTCTGCACAGATATGAGCGATGAAGAGGTTGACGCCAAGATCGCCGCTGTTCCGGCAGTTGACTATGAGCGTATCGGCGAGAGAATGCATGTAGAGCTGGTATATGTAAACTGCGGAGCTGATGCAGACGCCGCTAAATACACCGCTCTGGTTGAAAAAGCAAAGGGACTTGGCAGAACCCTGATCCTGGGCTGCGAAGATCCTGAAATCGCAAAAGCTGCCCTGGAAGTATGCAAGGACAGCAAGCCGGTTCTGAATGGAGCCAACGCTTCCAACTATGAGGCTATGAACGCGGTAGCCACAGAGGCAGGCGTTGTTCTCGGAGTATCCGGAAAAGACATCAACGAATTATATGATACCACAGCAGCGCTTGAAAAACTTGGCAACAAGAACCTTGTTCTTGACACCACAGGAGCTGATGTAAAAGAAACGTTCGCAAACACTGTACTGGTTCGCCGCGCGGCTCTGAAGGATCAGGACAGAACCTTCGGTTATCCGTCTCTGGTAAATCTTGTGAAGCTTGCTAAGGGCGATATGCATATGCAGGCAGCACTGGCGGCGCTGTTTACGATGAAATACGGTTCCATCGTAGTAATGGAAGAGATGACCTACGCAGAGGCGCTTCCGCTTTACGGACTTCGCCAGAATGTATTTACAGACCCGCAGAAGCCGATGAAGGTAGAGCCGGGCATCTATCCGCTGAACGGAGCAGACGAGAATTCTCTGGTAGTGACTACCGTAGACTTCGCTCTGACTTACTTCGTAGTATCCGGAGAACTGGAGCGTTCCGGCGTTCCGCTGAATTTCGTGATCAACGATGCCGGCGGACTTTCCGTACTGACCTCCTGGGCGGCAGGCAAATTCTCCGGCACAAGTATTTCCAACTTCATCAAGGAAAATGTTGAGCCGAAGGTAAAATGCAGAAAACTTGTGATCCCGGGCAAAGTTGCCGTTCTGAAGGGCGATCTGGAAGCGAAGCTTCCGGGATGGGAGATCATCGTAGGACCGAGAGAAGCAGTACAGCTTGTGAAGTTCTTAAAAGATATGCAGGCATAATATAAAGTAATGTAAAGGAGAACACAAGTATGGCAAAATTTATTACAATTGGGGAGAGACTTTCAACAACAGCACCGGCTGTAAGCAAAGCTTTTGCAGAGAGAGATCCTGAGCCGATCATCATGAGAGCAAAACAGCAGCTTGACGCGGGCGCTACATATCTGGATGTAAATATCGGACCGGCTGAGAACGACGGAGAAGACCTGATGAAGTGGGCAGTACAGCTCCTTCAGTCCGAATTCGACAACGTTCCGCTTGCTCTGGATACAACCAACAAAAAAGCAATCGAGGCAGGTATTTCTGTATATAACAGAAGCAAAGGAAAACCCATCGTAAACTCCGCGGATGCCGGAGACAGAATTTCCAACATCGACCTTGCCGCTGCAAATGACGCGATCGTTATTGCTCTTTGCTCTTCAGGCATGATCGCGGCGGATAATGACGAGCGTATGATGCACTGCCAGAACATGCTGGAAAGAGGCCTTGGCCTTGGCATGGAGGCAGAGGATCTGTGGTTCGACCCGCTGTTCGTTGTTGTAAAAGGTATGCAGGAAAAGCAGATGGAAGTACTGGAAGCGATCAAGATGTTCTCCGATATGGGACTGAACTCTACAGGCGGACTTTCCAACAACAGCAACGGTATGCCTAAGAACATCCGTCCGATCATGGACTCCGCTCTTGTGGCTATGGCTATGATGCAGGGTCTTACCTCCGCTATCGTAAACCCCAACGACCACCGTCTTATGGAAACCATTAAATCCTGTGACGTATTTAAAGGAAACACCCTGTACGCAGACTCCTACCTGGAGATCTAATCTGAAATGTAAATCTGGACACAGATTTCATAGTGTACATAATTGTGATGAGGGCTGGAGACTTCGGTCTTCGGCCCTCATTTATTTTGGGAGAAAGGTGGTTGCCTGATGTTTAAGGTAACGTTTGCATTTGAAGACGGCAGTGTGGTAGAAACGTACGCCAATACAGGAGACAATCTTCTGGAAATTGCCCGGGAAGCGAATGTGGCCATAGACGCGCCCTGTTCCGGGAACGGAGCCTGCGGAAAGTGCCGTGTACAGTTAAAAAGCGGAGAACTGGACACGAAAAAGACCCTTCATATTTCTGACGAGGAATATGATGAGGGCTGGCGTCTTGCGTGCATGAGCAAGATCACTGCGGATGTGGAGGTGCTTGTTCCGGATATCGCGTCTGCTTATAAAAGCAGGATGAAGGTCGCGGATCTCAGCTCCAGAGAGGAAATTGCCATTTTTGAAAATGCCAAGCGCGAGATACAGCTGACAGGGATTGAGTTGAGGAACAGCCTGGACGTTGTGGAAGTGAAAATGGATGTTCCGACGCTGGACGATACGATGCCGGATGTAGAAAGACTGACCCGGGCTCTTCGTAAATTTCTGAACCTGAAGCGGGTAAGGATCCCGTATACTGTTCTCCGGAAGCTTCCGGATGTTCTCAGAAAAAGCGGATTTTCTGTAAAATGCGTACTTCGGACAACTCCTGATGATATGTTTGTATATGACGTCTTTGACAGCAAAGAGGAAGTAGTGATCGGAGGGCTGGCGGTAGATATCGGTACAACGACAGTTTCCGCCGTTCTGATCAATATGGAGACCGGAGAAATCCTTGCGAAGAGTTCGGCGGGCAACGGACAGATCAGATACGGCGCGGATGTGATCAACCGCATTATTGAGGCAGCAAAGCCAGGAGGGCAGAAAAAGCTTCAGGATGCTGTGATCAAAGAAACAATCAATCCTATGATCCATGAGATGTGCAGGAGCGTTGGTTTCCCTGAGGACCGTATATACAGAATGTGCGTAGCCTCCAATACTACGATGAATCATTTGTTTGCGGGGATTAATGCGGATTATCTTCGCATGGAGCCATACATACCTGCGTTTTTCAAAACCAATTCCCTGTTTTCTTCTGATGTGGGAATTGAGATCAATCATGACGCTCATATTATTATCGCGCCCAATATCGGAAGCTATGTTGGCGGTGATATTACGGCGGGAACGCTTGTGAGTATGATCTGGAACAGACCGGAATTTTCTCTGTTTATTGACCTTGGAACAAACGGCGAGCTTGTGTTTGGGAATTCAGATTTTATGATGAGCTGTGCCTGCTCCGCGGGTCCCGCTTTTGAAGGCGGTGACATTAGCTGCGGCATGCGCGCCACAGACGGAGCTATCGAAGCATGCACCATTGACAAAGAAACCATGGAGCCTTCTTATAAGGTGGTAGGGGAGCCGGGAACGAAGCCTGTAGGACTTTGCGGTTCCGGTATCATTGATGTGATCAGCGAACTGTTTATGACTGGTATTATCAATCCTAAAGGAAAATTCGTGAGGGAAGGTAAGAGAGTACGTCACGACCAGTATGGAATGGGCAGCTACGTCATCGCCTTTGAGGAGGAGGCCGGTACTACCAAGGATGTAGAAATCACGGAAGTGGATATCGACAATTTTATTCGCGCGAAGGGAGCAATCTTCTCGGCGATCAGAACCATGCTTTCTTCTCTTGATTTTGACGTTTCCATGATCGACGATGTGTATGTGGCAGGAGGAATCGGAAGTGGGATCAATATGCGCAATGCTGTGAATATTGGAATGTTTCCGGATATTCCGCTGGAGAAATTCCATTATATCGGTAATTCCTCGCTGACAGGCGCTTATCTGATGCTTCTGTCTACTCCGGCAGAGAAAAAGACATATGAGCTTGCGTCCAACATGACTTATCTGGAGCTTTCGGCAGTTCCTACTTATATGGACGAATTTGTGGGAGCCTGTTTTATTCCCCATACGGACGCGTCTATGTTTCCCTCTGTAGAGCAGAGATAAAAGTCAGACAGGTGATTTGGACAAAGTCAGACTGTTTTGGCGGATCCTGTACGGCAGAGACGCGGAAGTAAAATATTTAATACAGATTTAACAGAGGTGTGTAATGAATTCTGACATAAATGAGAGAAAATCTAACAGAGAAAATCCTGTTTCTGTGGGAGAAAAACTTGGATACGAGAAAGACAGCAAGGAAAGGATGCCCTGGGAGCATTATCTGGAAGCTTATCAGAAAGCGGATCCACAGGAGATTGCGGACAGGCTTCAGATTCCTTATGACGCGGACAGGAGGTGTCTGCAGCTCACATTCCTTGGGACCGTATATGAAATTTCATGGCCGGAATTTCAGGTGTCTCACCAGGAAGACGGGCGGGCGTATTATCCTCTGGAGGAAATGATTTATGCCAGAATACTGACTATTCGTTTCCTTTTGGGAGGCGCTGCCACGGAGGGCAGCGGTAAGATGAAAACCTACAGGGAAATGCCCTGGGGAGAAGTATATCTTCGCCAGTTTGACGGCAGATGCATCAAACGTCTGGCATTCTCCTATGGAAACCGTCTGGCGGATTTCAAGGCTATTATGGAGCACCTTCACGCATTGCCGGTGAAGCACGGAGATGCGGCTTATGAAATAGAAATTTATCCCGGATATCAGATACAGATGATTCTCTGGGAGGGGGATGAGGAATTTCCGCCCTCCTCGCAGATCCTCTTTTCTGACAATTTCCCTGTATCTTTCCAGGCCGAGGATATGGCGGTCATGGGGGATGTGATCATTGGATCCTTAAAGGCTTTTGGAAAGGCTGCTGTATGACAGGGATCCATATAACAGGATAAAGACAGGAAGATCCTGTTTTTATAGATGTGTATAAAAAAGGAGGTAATACTTATGGGATTCAAAAGTGACATTGAGATCGCGCAGGAGTGCGAAATGCAGCCGATTACCGAGATTGCGGCAAAAGCAGGTATTGACG
>DSLMC04103__coassemble_378_pt1 | contig 43896 bp, 36 predicted proteins | sample DSLMC04103__metabat2_high_PE_018 | metagenome-assembled genome bin DSLMC04103 | reverse complement strand
CGTAAAAATCTTTTTAAATTTCTCCCTTTTGCCTAAGGGAATGCTGAACTGTTACGCTTTTCTCTCTTATTATGAAAATACAGTTGACAGAGGAAAGCCTGATTGCTATAATACCTGCATGAACAAAGGCGTTCTTTTGACGGGGTTACTGTCAGAAGTGCGCCTTTTCCTTTTTCGGAAAATGTTTTCAAGCCGCTCAGACGAAGAAGCAGAAAACAGAATAAAAATATTTTCCAGGCGTATAGAAACAGTAGTTTTCCAGATTAATATAAAGGAGAGAATGACATGGGGAATTATACCAGAGAGGAAGTTTTGCAGATGGCTGAGGAGGAGGATGTGGAGTTTATCCGGCTTCAGTTTACGGATATGTTCGGCGTGATCAAAAATATCGCGGTGACGGCGAGGGAGCTTCCGAGAGCGCTGAACAACCGTTATACCGTGGACTGGACTCTGATCGCGGGAGAAGAAGGCCAGGATGAGACAGATCTGTATCTTCATCCGGATCCAGATACCTTTACGATTCTTCCCTGGCGTCCGCAGCAGGGAAGAGTGGCCCGCATGATCTGTGATCTGTATTGTCCCGACGGGACGCCGTACCAGAACAGCTCCCGCTATATTCTGAAAAAAACTGCCGAGGAGGCGGAAAAAGAAGGATATACCTGCTATATTGACCCGGAATGTGAGTTTTTCCTGTTCCACACGGATGACAACGGGATTCCAACGACGGTTTCTCATGAGCAGGCCGGATATCTGGACGTCAGTCCTCTGGATCTGGGAGAAAACGCGAGAAGAGATATGGTGCTGACCCTGGAGGATATGGGGATGGAGGTGGAATCCTCCCACCATGAAAAGGCCCCGGCCCAGCATGAGATTGATTTTCGCTACGGGGAAATCCGTAAAATCGCGGATTATATTATGACCTTCCGGATGGCGGTCCGAACTGTAGCGAAGCGTCACGGACTCCACGCCACCTTTATGCCGAAGCCAAGAACAGAAACTGCAGGTTCCGGAATGCATCTGCATTTTTCGGTATTCAAGGACGGAAAAAATATTTTTGATAAAGTAGACGAACCAGGAAAGCTCAGCGACGAGGCTTATTATTTTGTAGGCGGGCTTTTGGCCCACAGCCGGGAAATAGCTCTGATCACCAATCCGCTGGTGAATTCCTATAAGCGTCTTGTTCCTGGATACGGCGCGCCTACAGAGCTTACCTGGACGGAAAATAATCAGAACTCTCTGGTGAGGATTCCTGTGGGAAGAGGGGAGGAAACCCGCATTGAGCTGAGAAGCCCGGACGCGGCGGCGAATCCCTATCTGGTGCTGGCGATCTGTCTTGCGGCAGGGATGGACGGCATTAAAAATAAGCTGTCCCCCACGAAATCTTCCAATTGCAGCACCAAGGACCAGCCTGCGGAAAATCTTCCGGAAACCCTGAAGGAAGCCATCGATCTTTTCGAAAACAGTACCTGGGTCCGGGGAATACTGGGCGGGGAATTCTGCCGCAAATATGTGGAAGAAAAGAAAAAAGAATGGTTAAGATATACCAGACAGGTGACGGACTGGGAAGTAGAGGAATATCTTTACCGTCTGTAAAATCTGAAAAGAATGAGGAAACGGGGAAAAGAGGAGAGATATTCGTATGAGCAGCATTGTCATTGCACTGCCGAAAATTGAAGACGCGAAAAAAATTCGTGTGATCCTGGAAAGACACGGGTTTTCGGTGGCCTCTGTCTGCTCAACCGCCTCCAATGCCCTGTCAAGAGCCTCGGAGCTGGAAAGCGGGGTGCTGATCTGCGGCAGCCGTCTGCCGGATATGAATTACCTGGATCTAGCCCAGTGCCTTCCCGGGGGCTTTGAAATGCTCCTTCTGGCGTCGCAGCGCGTGATGATGGAGGTTCCTGACTCTATTCTTTCTCTTCAGATGCCTTTGAGGGCCAGCGATCTGGTGAATACCGTTCACATGATCCTCTCCCAGCAGGAGCGGAAGAACAGGCGGGAAAAAAAGAAGCCAAAGGCCAGGAGCTGGAAGGAGCAGAATTATATTTCAAACGCGAAAATGATCTTAATGCAGAGGAATCATCTCAGCGAAGAGGAAGCCTACCGTTATATCCAGAAAAGCAGTATGGATTCCGGTACCAACATGGTGGAAACCGCGCAAATGATTCTGATGCTGCTTTTTGAGGAATGACAAAATATGGAGGATGAGGAAATGGAATTTTTGGACGGAAAATGGAAGAAAAAAGAAACTGCGTGGAAAGAGCTTCTGGGGGAATCTCTGCTGAATCAGGAGGCTGTCCTGGAGGGCGCCGTTCACAGTATCCGGAATATGGGAGACGTAGCCTTTCTCATCCTGAGAAAAAGAGAGGGGCTGTTCCAGACAGTATATGAAAGCGATCAGGTCAGCCTGCCGCTTCATGAGCTGAAGGAGGGGATGACTCTCCGTGTAAGGGGCCGTCTGTGTGAAGAAAAAAGAGCGCCCCACGGAAGGGAGCTTCATATCCGGGAAATAGAGGTGCTTTCCTGCCCGGCGGCGCCTATGCCGCTGGCGATCGACAAGTGGAAGCTGGACACTTCCCTGGAAGCAAAACTGAATTACAGGCCCATTGCCTTAAGAAATATACAGGAACGGTCAAAATTCCGGATACAGGAGGGACTTGTCCGGGCTTTCCGGGATTATCTGTACGCCCAGGGCTTCACGGAGATCCATACGCCCAAGATCGGGGCCAGAGGAGCAGAGGGGGGAGCGAACCTTTTCCGGTTCAGCTATTTTCATAAGCCCGCTGTCCTTGCGCAGAGTCCTCAGTTTTACAAACAGATGATGGTGGGCGTTTTTGACAGGGTGTTTGAAACAGGCCCGGTTTTCCGGGCGGAAAAGCACAACACAAAACGTCACTTAAATGAATATACCAGCCTTGATTTTGAGATGGGATATATCGACGGCTTTGAGGAGATCATGGCGATGGAGACCGGATTCCTCCAGTATGCCGTGGAGCTTTTGAAAAAAGAATACGCCCAGGAGCTTGCGGTGCTGAAGGTGGAGCTGCCGAAAACAGACCGGATCCCAGCAGTGCGCTTTGACAAGGCAAAGGAGCTGGCGGCGGAAAAGTACAAAAGGCAGATACGCAATCCCTATGATCTGGAGCCGGAGGAGGAGGCTCTGATCGGACGCTATTTTAAAGAGGAGTATGACGCGGACTTTGTTTTTGTCACCCATTATCCTTCCAAGAAGCGTCCCTTCTATGCGATGGACGATCCTGCGGACAGCAGGTTTACTCTGAGCTTCGATCTTCTTTTCCATGGGCTTGAGGTAACTACAGGCGGACAGAGGATCCATGATTACAATATGCTGAAGGAGAAAATCGCGGCCCGGGGAATGGAGGAAGAGGGGATGGAACAGTACCTGGATACCTTTAAACACGGGATGCCTCCTCACGGCGGCCTTGGAATCGGCCTGGAGCGGCTGACCATGCAGCTTCTGGGAGAGGATAATGTCAGGGAGGCCTGCCTGTTCCCGAGAGACTTGAGCCGGCTGGAACCGTAGGAGCCGGAAACCGCGGCAGGAATGATAGATTAAGGAGGTCGGAATGGCAAAGCTTATAGACGATGAAACTCTGGATAATGTCTGTATTCTTGCGAAGCTTTCTCTGAATGAGGAAACCAGAGAGAAGGCAAGAGAAGATATGCAGAAAATGCTGGACTATGTAGAAAAGCTGAACGAACTGGATACGGAGGGCGTGGAGCCTCTGGCGCATCTGTTCGGAGATCAGAATGTGTTCCGGGAGGATGCAGTGACAAACGGCGATCTCAGAGAGGAGATGCTCGCCAACGCGCCGAAGGCCAAGGAAGGACAGTATCAGGTTCCTAAGACCATCGGATAGTCGCGTTAATTTTTTGAATATATGTGTGTAAATTTATAAAATATATGTGTGTAAATCTATAAAAATATCGCGGCAGCATGCAGAGAGCAGTGCATTTCAGGATGGACTGCCCTTTGCATACTGGCGCCGGGGAGACGAGAACATGGATTTGGAGAAAATGACTGCCCTGGAGCTGGCAGAAAAAATAAAGCAGCGTCAGATCAGTGTGTTGGATGGTGTGAAAACCGTGTTTTCCGCTATTGAAAAAAACGAGCCCCATGTACACGCCTATCTTGACCTTTATAAGAAAGAAGCCTATGCAAGAGCGAAACAGGTCGAGGAAGGGATCATGGAGGGCGTTTATACCGGGCCGCTGGCCGGAGTACCTATAGCGGTAAAGGACAACATCTGCGTAAAGGGAAAGAAAACCACCTGCGCTTCCAGGATTCTGGAAAACTTTGTGCCGCAGTACAACGCGGAGGTTATCGACCGTCTGGAAAAGGCGGGAATGGTCATTATAGGAAAAACCAACATGGATGAATTTGCCATGGGAAGCACTACGGAAACCTCCGCGTACGGGGTTACCAGAAATCCCTGGAATCAGGAGCATGTGCCGGGAGGCTCCTCCGGAGGCTCCTGCGCGGCGGTGGCTGCCGGGGAGACTTATCTGGCTCTTGGTTCGGATACAGGCGGTTCCATCCGCCAGCCCAGCTCCTTCTGCGGAGTGACAGGAATCAAGCCTACTTACGGAACGGTGTCCCGCTACGGACTGATCGCCTACGCTTCCTCCCTGGATCAGATCGGCCCGGTGGGGAAAAACACCGCGGACTGCGCCGCTCTTCTTGAGGTGATCGCCGGCCATGATCCGAAAGACAGCACCTCGCTGGAGAGAAAGGATCTGGATTTTTCGGAAAACCTGGGACAGAGGATCGCGGGAATGAAGTTCGGAGTGCCGAAGGAATACCTGGCAAAGGGACTGGATCCTGAAGTGAAGAATGCTTTTATGGAAGCGCTGAAGATTCTTACGGAGCAGGGAGCCATTGTGGAATTTTTCTCCGTAGAAACCATGGAATATATGATTCCGGCTTACTATATTATCGCCAGCGCGGAGGCCAGCTCGAATCTGGAGCGCTTCGACGGAGTGAAATATGGTTTCCGGGCGAAGTCCTATGAGGGCCTTCATGATATGTACTATAAGACCAGGACAGAGGGCTTCGGCGACGAGGTGAAAAGAAGGATCATGCTTGGCTCCTTCGTGCTGAGCGCGGGATATTATGACGCCTACTATCTGAAAGCGCTGAAAACAAAAGCTCTGATCAAGGCGGAGTTTGACCGTGCTTTTGAAAAATATGACGTGATACTTGCCCCGGCGGCTCCCTATACGGCGCCGAAGATCGGGGAGAGCCTGAAGGATCCGCTTGCCATGTACCTGGGCGATATTTATACCGTGGCGGTAAATCTCTGCGGACTGCCGGGGATCACCGTTCCCTGCGGACTGGACGAAAAAGGCCTGCCGATAGGGATCCAGATGATCGGAAACTGCTTCGGAGAAAAAAAGATCATCCGGAGCGCTTCTGCCTTTGAAAGAGGAAGAGGAGAATTTCCCGCGCCGGAGAAAGGGGGCCGCGAAAGATGAAGCAGTATGAAACAGTCATTGGCCTGGAGGTTCACGTAGAGCTGGCCACAAAAACAAAAATCTTCTGCGGCTGTTCCACAGAGTTCGGCGGAGCGCCGAATACCCATACCTGCCCCGTATGTACGGGCATGCCGGGTTCGCTTCCGGTACTCAACAGGCAGGTAGTGGAATTTGCCCTGAAAGCGGGAACAGCGGCCAACTGTAAAATTCATCAGATGTGCCGCTTTGACCGGAAAAACTATTTTTATCCGGATAATCCCCAGAATTATCAGATATCCCAGCTTTATCTTCCAATCTGTTACGACGGCTGGGTGGAAATCGAGACCTCGGCGGGGAGCAAAAAAATACGGATCCATGAAATGCATATGGAGGAAGACGCCGGAAAGCTGATCCATGACCAGTGGGAGGACTGTTCCCTTGTGGATTATAACCGCAGCGGCGTTCCTCTGATCGAGATCGTTTCGGAGCCGGATATGAGAAGCGCGGAGGAAGTGATCGCTTACCTGGAAAAGCTGCGCTGCATGATGCAGTATCTGGGCGTTTCCGACTGTAAGCTCCAGGAGGGCTCCATGCGGGCGGACGTGAATCTGTCTGTCCGGGAGACAGGAAGCGAAAATTTCGGTACAAGAACAGAGATGAAAAACCTGAACTCCTTTAAAGCCATCGCCCGCGCCATAGAGGGAGAGCGGGAACGGCAGATCGAGCTTCTGGAAGCCGGAAAGCCGGTCGTGCAGGAAACACGGCGCTGGGACGACAATAAAGAGTCCTCACACGCTATGCGTTCCAAGGAGGACGCCAAGGATTACCGCTATTTTCCGGATCCGGATCTTCCCCCGGTCCATATCTCGGACGAATGGCTGGAGGAGATCAGAAGCTCCCGGCCGGAGCTGCGTGAGGAAAAACAGCTCCGTTACCAGAAGGATTTCGGCCTGTCCGAATATGACGCGGGAATCCTTACAGAGACAAGACAGCTTGCGGAGCTGTTTGAAGAGACGGCGGATCTCTGCGGGAACCCCAAGAAGGCCGCCAACTGGTTTATGGGCGAGGTGCTGCGTCTGGCAAAGGAAAAGGGCACAGAGCCAGATAAGGTAGCCTTTACCCCGGGCCATCTGGCGGACCTCATCAAAATGGTAGAGAAAAAAGAGGTCAGCCCCCAGAACGCCAAAAAAGTTTTTGAAAAAGTCTTTGACCAGGACATTGATCCTGTAGTATATATAGAAGCAGAAGGTCTGAAAATCGTGGAGGACAGGGAGCTTCTGACCGGCACGCTGGAGAGGATCCTTGAAGCGAATCCAGGGCCTTTAGAGGAGCTTCTCGGCGGAAAAGAAAAGGTATTCGGGTTCTTTGTAGGCCAGATGATGCGTGAGCTGAAAGGAAAGGCCAGCCCGGACGCGGTGAGGGAAGCTCTCATAAAAGAAATTGAACACAGGAGAGACGAGTATGGTAACAATCAATAAAAACTATCTGAAGCTGCCCGGAAGCTATCTTTTTTCCACCATCGCGAAAAAGGTGGAGACTTATCAGACGGCCCATCCTGAGGAAAAAATCGTACGCCTGGGAATCGGGGATGTGACGCAGCCCCTTGCCCCGGCGATCATCGGCGCCCTTCATAAGGCGGTGGACGAGATGTCTCATGCGGAAACCTTCCGCGGCTACGCGCCGGATCTGGGCTATGAGTTTTTACGATCGGCCATCGCGAAAAATGATTACAGGGACAGAGGGTGCCAGATCGAGGCGGATGAGATTTTTGTATCGGACGGAGCCAAAAGCGATTCCGGAAATATCCAGGAGATTTTCGGAACAGATAATAAAGTGGCGGTCTGCGATCCTGTATATCCAGTGTATGTGGATACCAATGTTATGGCGGGCCGCACCGGAGAATATAATAAAGAGAGAGAGAACTTTGACGGAGTGATCTACATGCCCTGTCTGGAGGCCAACGGCTTTTTGCCGGAGCTTCCCGCGGAAACACCCGATCTGATCTATCTGTGCTTCCCCAATAATCCCAGCGGAGCCGCTATCACGAAAGAGAGGCTTCAGGAGTGGGTGGACTATGCCAATAAGACAGGGGCGGTGATCATCTATGACGCCGCGTATGAGGCATATATCACGGAGGAGGGCGTTCCCCACAGCATCTACGAGTGCCAGGGAGCCCGTACCTGCGCCATTGAGCTGCGCAGCTTCTCCAAAAACGCGGGCTTTACAGGCGTGCGTCTTGGCTTTGCGGTGGTGCCCAAGGAACTGGTAAGAGACGGCGTTTCTCTTCATGACTTGTGGGCAAGGCGCCACGGAACGAAATTCAACGGTGCGCCCTACATTGTCCAGAAAGCGGGAGAGGCTGTATATTCCGCGGAAGGAAAGGCACAGCTAAAGGAGCAGGTAAGCTACTATATGCGCAACGCTCACTATATCTATCATGGACTTAAGGATGCGGGATATTCTGTTTCCGGCGGTGTGAACGCTCCGTATATCTGGCTGAAAACGCCTCAGGGGATGACATCCTGGGAGTTCTTTGACCATCTGCTGGAGACTGCCCATGTGGTAGGCACTCCGGGCTCCGGCTTCGGCGCTCACGGAGAGGGATATTTCCGTCTGACTGCTTTTGGAAGCTTTGAGAATACGCAGGAGGCTATCCGCAGGATTCAGGCATTGTAAAACAGAACAGGAACTGCAGAGGACGGCGCGGCTTATGCTGCGCCGTCCGTTATATTCTATTTGCCTTACCGAAAAATATAACGTATAATAAACAGGAAGCCGAAAGCGATACCGGACTGCGTGATCCAGGATGACGCGGACGGCGTTCAGACTTATGAATAACAGAAAGACATAAGAGGGAAAAATGGATAAAAAAGCAGTGTTTTTTGACGCGGACGGAACGGTCTGCGATATAAAAAAAGGCGTGCCCCGGAGCGCGGAGGAGGCCATTGCCCGTCTTGTAAAAAACGGTCATCAGGCCTGGCTCTGTACCGGGCGCAGCCGCGCTTTCGTGCCCTGGTATCTGGAACAGATCCCGTTTACAGGAATGATCAGCGCCTGCGGCGCCACCATAGAAAAGAACGGGCAGCGGCTGTTCAATAAAGAGATGCCCCAGGAGGTGGCGGAGCGTTCGGTGGAGATCCTGCGCCGTTACGGCCTTGTACCCGTAATGGAGGGCGCGGATTTTATGTACTACGATATGGACGAGTATACCACAGAAGTGAACTGGTACCGGGATCTGATCACGGAGGCTCTGGGGGAGAAGTGGAGGCCGATCCGGGGAAATGAAGCGCGGATGCATATTAATAAGATCAGCGCCAAGATGCAGGAGGGCTGCAATGACCATCAGGCCTGCCGGGAGCTGTCTCAATACTACGATGTGATCCGCCATGAAAATAATTCTTTTGTGGGGACGACGATAGAATTCATCCCAAAAGGATACAATAAGGCAGTGGGAATTGCCGCTGTATGCAGGATTTTTGATATTCCGCGGGAGAATACGGTGGTATTCGGGGACAGCAACAATGATCTGTCCATGTTTGAATACGCGGCGGTAAAGGTAGCTATGGGAAACGCCTCCAGATCTATTATTGAGCTTGCGGATCTTGTGACGGAGGATATGTTCCGCGACGGTATCCAGAAGGGGCTTGAGAAGCTGGGACTGATCTGAAAGGAATAAAAATGCCTGCATGTTTTTGCGGGAGACAACTGTATGATGTTACTAAAAAGAAGCTGTAAGTAATCGAAAAAACATAAATAACAGAAAGCGAGGGAAGATTATGAAGACACTGGAATTAAGAGACGGTTTTTACTGGGCGGGTATTGTAGACGACAGCCTCCGGGTGTTTGATATTATCATGTATACGGAATTCGGAACCACCTACAATTCCTATGTGTGGAAGGCCGGGGACAAAACAGTCCTTTTTGAGACGGCAAAAGAGAAGTTTTTTGACGAATATCTGGACAAGCTGAAAGAAATCATTGACGTGACAAAAATTGATTATCTGATCGTGGATCACACCGAGCCGGACCATGCGGGCAGCATAGAAAGGCTTCTGGAATACAGCCCCCAGATGAAGATCGTAGCCACCGGATGCGCCATTGGATTTTTGAAAGAGATCGTCAACGGCGATTTTACCTCTATCGCGGTGAAGGATAACCAGACCATGGAAATCGGGGGAAAGACGCTGCGCTTTCTGGTCGTTCCCAATCTTCACTGGCCGGACACTATGTACACCTATATTGAGGACGAGCAGATTCTTGTAACCTGCGACTCCTTTGGCTCTCATTACGGATTTCATGATGTTCTTTCCAGCAAGGTCACAGATCATGAAGGGTATATGCGCGCCACAAAATATTATTTCGATTGTATCATCGGGCCCTTTAAGCCCTACATGTTAAAAGCCCTCGCAAGAGTGAGGGAGCTGGACGTATCTATGATCTGTCCTGGTCACGGCCCTGTGATCGACGAAAAGATCGACTTTATGTACAACACCTATGAGGACTGGTGTACGGTGATAAATCCCAATAAAAAGAAAACCGTGATCATCCCCTATGTGAGCGCCTATGGATACACGAAGCGGATCGCGGAGGAAATCTCGAGAGGAATCCAGGACAGCGGAGACATCGACGTCCGAAGCTACGATATGGTGGAAGCGGACCAGGCGAAGGTTCTGGAAGAGCTGGGATTCGCGGACGGTATTCTTTTTGGCACGCCCACTATCGTAGGGGAGGCGCTGAAGCCCATCTGGGATCTCACCACCTCGGTTTTCGCGGGCACCCATGGCGGCAAGCTTGCCAGCGCCTTCGGCAGCTACGGATGGAGCGGCGAGGGCGTACCTCATATTCTGGAAAGACTGAAGCAGCTCCGCATGAAGGTCGTGGACGGGCTGAAGATACGGTTTAAGCCCTCAGACAATAATCTCCTGGACGCTTATGAGTACGGATATAATTTCGGATGCCTTCTCCTCGAAAAAGAAAATCCCAAGAAGACGAAGGGAGCGCGCACTCTGGTAAAATGTCTGGTATGCGGGGAAATCTTTGATTCTTCCCTGGAAATCTGCCCTGTCTGCGGAGTGGGAAAAGAGAATTTTGTTCCCGTGGACACGGAGGAAAGCGGCTTCCACAGGGATACGGACAGCTTTTATGTGATCATCGGAAACGGCGCCGCCGGACTGAGCGCAGCCAAGGCTGTCCGGGAGAGAGACAGGACAGGCTCCATTGTGATGATCTCCAACGAGCCGTATCTCACATACAATCGTCCCATGCTGACAAAATCCATGGTGGCGGAGCTGAACGCGGAACAGATCCAGGTAGAACCAGAAGCCTGGTACGAGGAAAATAAAGTCCACCTTCTTTTAGGAAAAGAGGTGACCGCCGTCGATACAGAGGAAAAAGAAATCAGGCTTTCAGACGGTATGAAGCTGAAATATACGAAGCTGATCTACGCTCTGGGCTCCGAGTGCTTCGTTCCGCCCATTCCGGGAACGGACAAGCCGGAGGTGGTGGCGATCCGAAGAATGTCAGATATCGAAAAGCTGGAGTCCATCATGGACAGAGTAAATCATGTGGTGGTCATCGGAGGCGGCGTTCTCGGACTGGAAGCGGCCTGGGAGATGAAAAAAGCAAGAAAGCAGGTAGTGGTCCTGGAGGCCGCGCCCCAGATCATGGGAAGGCAGCTTGACGCCGGGGCAAGCGAAATGCTGACGGCCATCAGTGAAGGCTGCGGTATTGATATTTACGCGGGAGTGCAGATCGCGTCCATAGAGGGCGAGGCTTCCGTATCCTCTGTAAAGCTCAGCGACGGCAGAGAATTTCCCGCGGAGCTTGTGATCGTCTCCGCCGGAGTCAGGGCGAACACAGCCGTAGCCCGGGACGCGGGACTGAAGGTCAACAGGGGCGTGGTTGTGGATGAAAAGATGCTTACCAGCAGCGGCGACATCTATGCCTGCGGCGACTGCGCGGAATATGACGGCATCAATTACGCCATCTGGCCCCAGGCGCTGGAGCAGGGAAAGGTGGCGGGAGCCAACGCCGCGGGAGATTCCCTTGTATATGAAACGGTCTCCGCGGGACTTTCCTTCCATGGAATGAATACGGGACTTTACGCCATCGGCGATAACGGAAAGAATCCGAACCTGATCTACCGCACTGTGGAATTCAAGGATATGGGACGGAAACAGTATGAAAAATATTATTTCCTGAACAACCGTCTCTGCGGCGCTATTCTGATCGGAGACACTTCAAAAATGGCGGCCGTCACAGAGGGTGTGGAACAGAAAAAAACATTTAAAGAAATATTCCATTCATGAAAAAAAGAGAGTATTATGAGAAGGAGCTGCTCCGGCACAGGCGTTATTTTCATATGTATCCGGAGCTGGCTCTTGAAGAAAAAGAAACGTCGGCCTATATCAGAGAATATCTGGAAAAGCTGGGGTACGAGATCATCCCGGTTGATCCTACCGGGATGATCGCCCAGCTTCCAGCTCTGAAAAAACGGAAAAAAACCATTGTTTTAAGAGCGGAAATGGATGCCCTTCCAATGGATGAGCAGACAGGGCTTCCCTATTCATCCAGGAATCATGGCCGTATGCACGCCTGCGGCCATGACGGAATCCTGGCCGTGGCTCTGACCCTGGCGGGGATACTTGCCAAGGAGCAGGAGAGCTTTCCGGCTAATGTAAGGTTTGTGTTTGAGCCTGCGGAGGAGACCGGAGAGGGGGCAGGCAGGATGATAAGGGGCGGGGCGCTGGAGGATCCTTTTGCGGACGCTTTCCTGATGTTCCATTTTGCGGTGGATATGCCCTTCGGCATGGCGGTCCATGAGGGGCAGGCGTCAGCCATGATCGCCGGGATCAATATTGAGATCAAAGGCAGAGCCAGCCACTGGAGCGAGGCGGATAAAGGCATAGACAGTATTTATGCCGGAGCGGGAGCGATACAGGCCGTTCATGAGCTGAACGCCGCATATAAGGGAGAGGCCCCCTGTCTGGTGGGGATCGGTACCGCTCACGGAGGACAATACAGCAATATCATCGCGGACCGTATGACGCTGGGCGGGAATATACGTGCCTGCAGAGAAAAAGACTTCCGTGAGCTGTATGACCGGCTGGAAGAGAAGCTGAGGGAGATTGAAAGGGAGACAAAGGCGGAGCTCAGACTGTCCTTTACAAAGGAGCCTGTGCTGGCTTTCGCCAATGATCCTGAGTTTACCGGGATCGCGGAAAGGACGGGAAGAGAAATTTTCGGAGACCGTTTTTTTCTGGAAGGCGAGGACGAGCTTTTTCTGGCGGGGGATAATGCTTACCGCTATTTTCAGAAAACGCGGGGGATATTTTTAATCTTCCTGGCGGGAGTGCCTGGAAACGAGCATCCCCTTCATCATCCGAAAATGCAGCTTGACGAGGAAATCTTCCCGTACAGTCTGGAGACAATTTACCGGATGTTAAAAGAGATCGGACAGGCGTAATGCCAGAAAGACAATATCAGATAGATAATATTATATATGATCAGACACGAATGATCAGATATGCAATATCAAAAATATCACAGCAGTACAATATCGGGAACAGAAGGAGTTCAGAAAATGGAAAGAACATGGTGGAAAGAAGCCGTTGTATATCAGATTTACCCCAGAAGCTTCAACGACAGCAACGGGGACGGGATCGGAGATCTGAACGGCATTACGGAAAAAATGGATTATCTGAAAAAACTGGGGATCGACGTGATCTGGCTTTCTCCGGTTTATGAGTCGCCCAACGACGATAACGGATACGATATCAGTAATTACCGCGGGATCATGAAGGATTTCGGGACCATGGACGATTTTGACCGGATGCTGGCGGCGGCTCACGAGAGAGGAATCCGGATCGTCATGGATCTGGTGGTGAATCATACCTCCGACGAGCATCCCTGGTTTGTGGAAAGCAGGAAATCAAAGGACAATCCATACCGGGATTATTATATATGGAGAGAGGGCAGGGACGGAAAGGAACCCAACAACTGGGGGTCCTGCTTTTCCGGGTCAGCCTGGGAGTATGACAAAAAGACCGATATGTATTTTCTTCATCTGTTTTCCAGAAAACAGCCGGATCTCAACTGGGATAACCCAAAGGTCCGGGACGAAGTTTTTGATATGATGGACTGGTGGTGCAAAAAAGGAATCGACGGCTTCCGGATGGATGTGATCTCGCTGATCTCCAAGACGCCGGGGCTTCCCGACGGAGAGGTGGGAAAGAACGGATACGGAGACTACGGTCCCTACGTCTGCAACGGCCCTCATGTCCATGAATATCTTCAGGAGATGAACCGCCGCGTACTTTCCAAATACGACCTGCTCACCGTGGGAGAGTGCTCCGGAGTGACGGTGGAGGAAGCCAAAAAGTACGCGTCCCTTGACGGAAAAGAGCTGAATATGGTATTCCAGTTCGAGCATATGGATCTGGACGGCGGAGAAAGCTTTAAGTGGAATGAGAGAAAAATAAAGCTGACGGAGCTGAAGCAGGTTTTGACAAAATGGCAGCTCTCTCTCATGGGAAAAGCATGGAACAGCCTTTACTGGTGCAACCATGACCAGCCCAGGATGCTGTCAAGGCTTGGAAACGATTCTCCCCGGTACCGTGAGGTGTCCGCGAAGATGCTGGCAACCTGCCTTCATATGATGCAGGGAACTCCTTATGTATATCAGGGGGAGGAACTGGGGATGACCAACGTGCCCTTTGAGACACTGGAGGATTTCCGCGACATAGAAAGCATCAACGCCTACCATGAGCTGGTGGGAAAAGGCGTCCTTGACGGGGAAACCATGCTGAGATATCTGAGATACAAAAGCCGCGACAACGCCCGGACTCCAATGCAGTGGGACGACAGCGAAAATGCCGGTTTTACGGAAGGAACGCCCTGGATCATGGTAAATCCCAACTATAAAGAGATCAACGCCGGGGAAGCTCTTTCAAGGGAGGATTCTGTCTTTTATTATTATCAGAAGCTGATCCGCCTCCGCCACGAAAATCCTGTGATCGTATATGGCGGCTCCAAGCTTCTTCTGCCGGAGCATGAGGCTCTTTATGTATATACAAGAGAGCTGGGGGGCAGAAAGCTTCTTGTGATCTGCAATTTCAGCGAAAAGGAACAGGAGATGGAGCTTCCGGAAGAGTTCCGCGGAAAAGACGGTACAGTTCTGATCTCCAACTACCAGGATCCGGCTTTAGGAAGAAATATGACGATCCGGGCATATGAGGCAGTGGTGTACAGCTTCTGAAATGCCTCTCCATTCATCTAATGCGGCGGTAGAAACGCCGGGGAGGAACACTTGTGAAATATGGTAAAATAAGAATTGAGGACGGAAATCTGATCTTTGCCAAGCATATGATGATGAACTATCTTCCCTGCAGAGATATTCTCTGGGCCTATAAAAGAAGGGAAGGCGTGGAAGGCGGCGGGCAGAAGCAGATCAGTACCAGCAGTCTTGTGATCATTACCAGAAGACGGAAACGCTATAAGTTTGAAATGACAGAGCGGGAGATCAGCGATTGTATTCAGCTTTTGAAGGCGCTGAATCCGGGAATCGTGACTGGATTTCCCAAGGGAAGCCGGATTCCGCTGCAGAGCCTCCCGAACACAAGAGATCTGGGAGCCCTTGCCACAGAAGACGGAAGGCATATTCTTCCCAGGCGCCTTATCCGCAGCGGAAATCTGTATCACGTATCTCTGGCAGACCAGGACGTACTGCAGAATGAATATCATCTCACGGAGGTGATCGATTTCCGTACAAAGGCGGAAATACTGGAAAAACCGGATATTGTCATGGAAGGCGTCAAATATATAGAAATTCCTGTTCTGGATGAAGAGACTATGGGAATTTCCCAGTCGGGAAGCCTTCTGGAAATGATCCTGAAATTTAATCAGGTTCCGGACATCTACATACATAAGCAGTACCGGAATTTTATCCGGGATCAGGTCTGTGTCAAGCAGTATGCCCGTTTTATTGACCAGCTCCTGCATCATGAGGAGGGAGCCGTGTTGTGGCACTGCAGCGCGGGAAAAGACAGAGTGGGGGTGGGAACGGCAATCCTGCTCTGCGCTCTGGGCGTTCCGCGGAAAACGATCCGCGAGGATTTTCTGAAAACCAATCTTTATATGGAAGAAGAAATGCAGCACATGGTCCGGTATCTGGAGACAATGACGATCGTGGACAATGCGGTTATGGAGAAAGTGCGGCTCCTGTACAAGGTCAAGGGAGAGTATCTGGACACCGTATTCGAGACCATCGAGCAGGATTACGGCACCGTAGAGCGGTTCCTGAAAAAAGCGCTGTACCTGACGCCAAAGGCGATCGAGGCGCTCAGAAATAAATATCTGGTATAAGAAAGACATATTCATCCTGTTCTTTTGGGACAGGATGATTTTTAAAGAATAACAGAATGGATGCGAACTAAAATGACAAAAAGTACCGACATAAAAAGAGCTTTTAAAGCCGCGTTCCCATATACCATTCCCATATTCGCGGGCTTCTGGTTCCTGGGACTGACTTATGGAATATATATGAACGTTTCGGGATTCAGCTTTCTCTATCCCATGCTGATGAGTCTTACTATATTTGCGGGCTCTATGGAGTTTGTTACGGTAAATATGCTGCTGGGGAGCTTTAACCCCGTCCAGGCCTTTGTGATGACGTTGATGATCAACGCCAGGCATCTTTTTTATGGGATTTCCATGCTTGAGAAATTCAGGGGGACGGGACTGAAAAAGCTGTATCTGATCTTTGGAATGTGCGACGAGAGCTTTTCTATTAATTATACGGCGGAGATCCCTCCTGATGTGGACAAAGGATGGTTTATGTTTTTTGTAACCCTGCTCAATCAGTTCTATTGGTTTTCCGGCTCCACCCTGGGCGGCATTTTCGGCTCTCTGATCCATTTTAATACCGAGGGTCTGGATTTTGTGATGACGGCGATGTTTGTAGTGATCTTCATGGAGCAGTGGCTGAAGGATAAAAGACATACCAGCGCCCTTTTGGGCCTTGGAGTATCGGTTCTCTGCCTCCTGATCTTCGGCGCGGATAATTTTATCATCCCGTCCATGGCGGCGATGCTGATACTCCTGACATTTATGAGAAAGCCCATTGAAAACAGAGAGGAGGCGGCGGAATCGTGACAGTTGCACAGCAGATCATTACAGTGGCGGTTGTGGTGGCGGGAACCATGCTGACAAGGTTTCTTCCATTTGTTTTATTTCCGGCAGGCAAGCCCACACCCAAATACATACAGTATCTGGGAAAGGTGCTGCCTCCGGCAGTTTTCGGGCTCCTGGTGGTTTACTGCCTGAAAAATGTCAGTATTTTTGAGGGAAGCAGAGGAATTCCGGAGTTTATTTCCATTGCGGCGGTTATCGTACTGCATGTCTGGAAGCGTCAGATGCTTCTGTCCATTGCCGGGGGCACTGTACTTTACATGGTGCTTGTACAGACGGTATTTTGATTTTGAGATTGACAAAACGGCGAATGTTGTTATAATGATATTCATGTAGATGTTTTACATGCTACAAGATTAAAGTGGTGAAAGCAGGTGGGTTATGCAAAAGAGGATTTTGTCCCTGTTAGTAGATAACACCGCAGGTGTTTTGAGCCGTATTTCCGGACTATTCAGCCGGAGAGGCTACAATATCGACAGCCTGACAGTAGGAGTGACCGCGGACGAGCGCTTCTCCAGAATGACGGTTGTGTGCAGCGGGGATGCGTTAATACTGGAACAGATCACGAAACAGCTTGCGAAGCTGGTAGACGTAAGAGATATCAAGGTTCTGGAGCCGGAGACCAGCGTAAGCAGAGAGCTTGTGCTTGTGAAGGTTTCGGTGAAGCCGGAGGAAAGAGAAGGTGTGATCACTATCGCCAATATATTCCGCGCCAACATCATTGACGTAGGCAGGGATTCTCTGGTGATCGAGATGACAGGAAGCAAAAGCAAGCTCGGCGCTTTCATCGATCTTCTGGACGAATATGAGATTCTGGAGCTGGCAAGAACAGGTATTACCGGACTTTCCAGAGGCGCGGATGATGTAAGATATCTATGATCGCTTGTTGGTGAGGCATCTTCCGGACAGCCCGGCGACAGAGCATGGATTTTTATTCCGCAGGGCGGATGGAAATTCAGGCAATTACAGCGCAGGGGTTATTTGGAAATGCTGTGCCAGGGGAAAAACTCCCTTAACGATATATTTTATTATGAAAAAATTTACAGCACAGGAGGAAACAAAAAATGGCAAACAGGATTTTTTATCAGGAAGACTGTAATTTAAGTTTACTGGACGGCAAGACCATCGCGATTATTGGTTACGGCAGCCAGGGACATGCTCACGCACTGAACTTAAAGGAGTCAGGATGCCATGTAATTATCGGTTTATATGAAGGAAGCAGATCCTGGAAAAGAGCAGAGGAACAGGGCTTCGAGGTATTTACGGCAGCAGAGGCCGCGAAACAGGCGGATATCATCATGATCCTGATCAATGATGAGAAGCAGGCGCAGCTTTACAAAAACGACATCGAGCCGAACCTGGAAGAAGGAAACATGCTGATGTTCGCTCATGGATTCAATATTCATTTCGGATGCATCGTACCTCCGAAGAACGTGGACGTTACCATGATCGCTCCCAAGGCTCCGGGTCACACAGTAAGAAGCGAATATCAGGCCGGCAAGGGAACGCCGTGTCTGGTTGCCGTAGAGCAGGATTACACAGGCAAAGCCCTTGACAAGGCTCTGGCATACGGTCTTGCTATCGGCGGAGCAAGAGCAGGCCTTCTTGAGACCACCTTCCGTACAGAAACAGAAACAGACCTGTTCGGTGAGCAGGCAGTTCTCTGCGGCGGCGTATGCGCTCTGATGCAGGCGGGCTTCGAGACCCTCTGCGAGGCTGGCTACGATCCGAGAAACGCGTATTTTGAGTGTATCCATGAGATGAAGCTGATCGTAGACCTGATCTATCAGTCCGGATTCTCAGGAATGAGATATTCTATCTCCAATACCGCTGAATACGGCGATTACATAACAGGACCGAAGATCATTACAGAAGATACCAAGAAAGCTATGAAAAAGATCCTGAAGGACATCCAGGACGGTACCTTCGCGAAAGACTTCCTGCTTGACATGTCTTCCGCAGGCGGACAGGTTCACTTCAAGGCTATGAGAAAACTTGCCGCAGAACATCCGTCAGAGATCGTCGGCGAAGAGATCCGTAAACTGTATAGCTGGAACGGCGAAGACAAACTGATCAATAACTAAGCAAGGTAGCAGGACCTGCCGGAAAATCGAAATAGGTTTTCCGGCAGGTTTTCTGTTTCACCTGCCTGCTCTGTCATATTTGAGAAAAAAAGTATTCCAGCAGAGGAAGATGCCGGCTGTTTTTGCGGCAGACGAACCCGATCTCACGGTCCGGGAAGGAAAAGCCTGCCGGAACCTCCACAAGAGTTCCGTGGCGCAGCTCCTTTTCCACAAACTGGCGGACTACTCCGGCAATGCCGAGACCGATGGTGGCAAACTGGATGAGCAGATCCATGGAGGTGGCTTCCAGAATGTGATTTAATTCGATGCGGTGTTCCTTAAGCTGGGTGTCGATGGTCTGCCGCGTGATATTTTTTTCATCCAGCATCATGAAGGTAGCCGTGCGGTATATGGATTCCGCGGGATAAAGCTCCTGCTGCGTTTTCAGATACTGCTTTGTCGCCACAAAGGTATCGTTGATCCGCATGAGAGGCTGATAATAATATCCATGAAGCTTTCCGGGGCGTCCGATAAGCCCGAGATCCAGCTTTTCCTCATCGAGAAGCTGGAGGGTCTGGTAGGTGGACTGACAGGAAATATTGACGCGCACCTGGGGATGGCTGGAAATATACGGCTTCAGATGGGACAGCAGCACATACCGGCAGAGGGTGGAGCTTGTACCCAGCCGGAGATGCGGCACAGCCTGGGAACGGCTGCTGAGAATGATCTCCTCCCCCTCGGATACAAGAGAAAAGGCCTTTTCGATTTTCTGGAAAAGAATTTCTCCCTCAGGCGTGAGGGCGACGCCGCGGGAATTTCTTTTAAAGAGCGGGACGCTGAGATTACTTTCCAGCTTCTGGACGGCGCGGCTGACGGCGGGCTGGCTGATATACAGCTCTTTGGCCGCCCTGGAAATGTTGCCTGTTTTTCCAACAATATAAAAAATATGATATAAGGATAAATTTTCTTTCATAGTACACCTCTCATTCTGCGGCAGAGAAAATGAAGATAGCATCGCTGCTGTTCGTTTCCGGCATTATCGTCTGTTGGAAAAGAACAGAGCTATAATCTGCACGCATAACAAATATGAATAATATGTATTAGTATTATATCAGCGAGTGTGCTATACTGACAACAGTGAATTGATAAGCTATATGATTTAGATGAATGAAGGAGGAAATTGACCATGGGAATGACAATGACACAGAAAATTCTGGCCGCGCACGCGGGCCTGGATTATGTGGGAGCCGGACAGCTGATCGAAGCGGATCTGGATCTGGTTCTTGGAAATGATATCACATCTCCGGTGGCGATCCATGAAATGGATAAAATGACGGTGAAGTCTGTATTTGATAAGGATAAGATCGCTCTTGTAATGGATCATTTTATTCCGAACAAAGATATTAAATCTGCGGAGCACTGCAAATGCGTAAGGGAATTTGCCTGCCGCCATGATATCACCAATTATTTTGACGTGGGAGAAATGGGAATCGAGCATGCGCTTCTTCCGGAAAAAGGCCTTACCGTGGCGGGAGACGTGATCATCGGCGCGGATTCTCATACCTGTACCTATGGCGCGCTGGGAGCGTTTTCCACCGGTGTTGGAAGCACTGATATGGCTGCCGGAATGGCTACCGGAAAAGCATGGTTCAAGGTACCGGGTGCAATCAAATTCAACATCACAGGAAAACCGAAAAAATGGGTCAGCGGAAAAGACGTGATCCTGCATATCATCGGCATGATCGGTGTGGACGGCGCTCTTTACAAATCCATGGAATTCGTAGGAGAGGGAATCAAAAACCTTACCATGGACGACCGCTTCACCATTGCGAATATGGCGATCGAGGCGGGCGGTAAGAACGGGATCTTCCCGGTTGACGAGCTGACGGAGGCTTATATGAAGGAACACTCCAAACGTCCCTATAAGGTTTATGAGGCGGATGAGGACGCGGTTTACGACGCGGAATACACCATTGATCTCAGCACGCTGGAGCCCACTGTCGCTTTTCCGCATCTTCCGGAAAATACAAAGGCCATCAGTGAAATTACAGAAGAGGTCACAGTGGACCAGTCGGTGATCGGCTCCTGTACCAACGGACGTATAGACGATCTGAGAATCGCCGCGGAAATCCTGAAAGGACGCAGGGTACATAAGGGCGTCCGCTGTATTGTCATTCCGGCGACCCAGGCGGTCTATCTTCAGGCCATGGAAGAGGGTCTTCTGAAAATCTTTATCGAGGCGGGAGCCGTTGTCAGCACTCCTACCTGCGGACCCTGCCTGGGCGGCTACATGGGAATCCTGGCGGCGGGAGAGAGATGTATTTCCACTACAAACCGGAATTTCGTAGGAAGAATGGGACATGTGGATTCTGAGGTTTATCTCGCTAGCCCGGCAGTGGCGGCGGCCAGCGCAGTAACAGGTAAAATTTCCGTACCGGAAGAACTGGGATTATAAGGAGGTTAAGAATTATGCAGGCAAAAGGCAGAGTATTCAAATACGGAGACAATGTGGACACAGATGTGATCATCCCTGCACGATATCTGAATTCCTCAGATCCGGCGGAGCTGGCTACACACTGTATGGAGGATATCGACAAGGAATTTGTCCATAAGGTGAAAAAAGGGGACATTATTGTAGCTGATAAGAATTTCGGCTGCGGTTCCTCCAGGGAACATGCGCCTATCTCCATTAAGGCGGCGGGAGTAAGCTGTGTGATCGCGGAGACTTTCGCGAGGATTTTTTACCGGAACGCCATCAACATCGGCCTTCCCATTATTGAGTGCCCGGAGGCCAGCCGTGGGATTGAGGACGGCGACGAGGTGGAAGTGGACTTCGACAGCGGAATGATCTACAACCGCACAAAAGGCACGGAATTTAAAGGCCAGGCCTTTCCTGAATTTATGCAGAAGATCATTCAGGCGGGCGGTCTGGTGAATTATATCAATAGTCAAAACTAAAGAATGAAACTGATCTTTGTGATCATCGCCCTCTTACAGAGAGGATAAAAAGGCAAAACCTTTATGGGAGCAGCTTCTGCCGGAGATTCCGGCAGGGGCTGCTCCCTGTTTGTATTACGGGAAAAGACGGTCATCTGTTCTGTGCTGCGGGAAATTCCTGCAGTATTATTGGTAAAAAATAGAAAATAAAAGGAAATATTTACAGAATTTAACATTGATTAACCTCTATACACTGATAATTTTGCGTGATAGAATTTGGATGCTCAAAAAAGAGATACAGCTTTGAGAAAAAATTCTACAGTGAGGTTCAGGATGGAGAAAAAAATAAGAATACTGCATATCGCGCAGTCTGCCGGAGGGGTGGACAGATACATGAGAATGCTTTTGAAATATGTGGATAAGGAAAAATTTGAAAACATTTTTGTATGCTCGCAGGACTTTAAAAAAGAAGATTACGAGGATTCTGTCATTGCCTTTGAACAGTTTCCCATGAAGCGGTCCATTGGGCTGTCCGATCTTAAAGCGATGCGAGAGGTCAGAAAACTCATCCGCAAATATGAGCCGGACATCGTATACGCACATTCCAGCAAGGCTGGAGCAGTGGCGAGAGCGGCCGATATCGGATTAAAAAATTTTTGTATTTACAATCCCCATGGATGGGCCTTCAATATGCGGGGATCAAAAGCGAAGCAGATGCTTTATCTGGCTATCGAAAAAATGGCGGCGCCCTTCTGCGAAAAAATCGTCTGTATTTCTGACGCGGAAAAACAGTCCGCCCTGGAAAAAAATATCTGTGGGGCGAGAAAGCTCACAGTTATTTTTAACGGAGTGGATGTGGAGGCATATAAGTCTCAAAAGGGCGGACAGGTGCGCAGAGAAGAGCTGGGAATTCCGGAGGACGCCTTTGTAGTGGGAATGGTGGGACGTATCAGTCCTCAGAAAGCGCCGGATATCTTTATGGAGGCGGCAAAAAAAATAAAAGAAAAAATCCCCTCCGCGCATTTTGTGATTGTAGGAAACGGGGAGCTGGAAGAACAGATCACAGAATACGCCGGAAACAACGGACTGGGAGACGTCCTTCATATTACAGGCTGGGTAGAAAACCCGGCGGCCTATGTGGAGCTTTTTGACGTAGCGGTTCTCCTGTCCCGGTGGGAGGGCTTCGGCCTGGTGCTGCCGGAATATATGATGGCCGGAAAGCCTGTTGTAGCAAGCAATGTGGACGCCATTCCCGATGTCGTTCAGGATGGAGTAAGCGGTCTGCTCGTGGAGGCGGACGACCCCGGGGCGGCAGCGGAGGCAGTGGAAAAAATCTTCTGTTCAGGGGAAATGCGTGAGGAGCTGGTGAAATGCGGATATGAAACGGTCAAAAAGCGGTTTGACGCAAAAAGGATGGCGTATGAATCTGAAAAACTGTTTCTGGAATCTGCGGCAAAAGGACGGTACGGGTATGGAAAAAATAAGAGTGCTGCATCTTGAACTGGACAGTCACCTGGGCGGAATTGAATCCTTCCTGAGAAATCTGGCGGCGCAGACAGAGGGAAGCCCGGTGGAGTCTGATTATGTGACCTCAGTGGGAAACCCGGCGCTTCAGGAGGAGCTTCAGCGGCTTGGAGGCAGGATCTTCAGGGCCGCGCCCCACAGAAGAATAATCCGTTACTGCAGGGACATCAACCGATTGATACAGTCCGGATATGATATCATTCATATTCACAAAAATTCCGCCGCCAATATTCTGCCTGTGCTGCTGGCGAAGAAGAACAGAAAAGCAGTGATCGTACATTCCCACAATACGAGGCCCAGTGTGGGAGGAGCCGCCAGGCTGCTGCACTTTCTGAACAGAGGATACTTAAGCCGCGCGGCGGATATCCGTTTCGCCTGCTCGCAGGAGGCGGGCCGCTGGATGTTTGGGAATGATGATTTTGAAATTGTGCATAATGGGATTATAACAGACAGATTTCTTTTCGACAGAGAAAAAAGAGAACAAAAAAGAAAAGAGCTTGGAATCGGGGAAAAGACCGTTGTGATCGGACATATCGGACGATTTACAGAACAAAAAAATCAGGAGGCTCTTGTGGAGATTTTCCGGCGTCTCTGCCAAAGGCGCCCTGATGCGGTCCTGCTGCTGGCAGGCGATGGAAAACGAAAAGCAGTGGTACAGAGAAGGGCGGAAGAAACGGGTCTTGGCAAAAAAGTGATATTTGCCGGAGTCCGCGCTGATATTCCGGAATTGCTGATGGGAATGGATGCTTTTGTAATGCCTTCCAGATACGAGGGACTTCCTCTGTCGGCCGTGGAGGCCCAGGCATCCGGCCTTCCGGTGATCCTGTCGGATACGATATCCGGGGATACGGAGATTACAGACGGCGTTTCCTGGTTTTCTTTCAAAGAGCCCCCTGAAGCGGCGGCAGAGCTTATATGGGAGCAGGTTCAGAAAACGACAGATAAAAAAAGAACAGAAAGAAATCAGATGGTACGCGGCGGCGGGTATCATATGGAGGATACCGCAAAACGGATTCTGGAAATTTATCAGAAGGTTATCAGAGAGAAAACGAGGCCGGAATAAAAGGGAGGATATATGAAAAGGAAAATTCTGATCATTGTAAATACCTGCTTTCAGCTAATGACGGCGGTACAGCTTATCCAGAAGAAATTTACAGAAGACGAGACGGATCTTATGCTCACAGATCATCTGCCGGACTGTGAGCACATGGCAGAGCGGATCACAGAAAGCGGCGTAGCCGGTCATGTGTACACGGCCAGATGCAGAGATATTTCCATTCCCCGCACCGGCGCAGGCAGAAGAAGGGCCGTGTTTTATACTGCTTTCGCCGGCGCTTATCTCAGAAAAAATACGGATTTCAAAGGGGACAAATATGATGTCCTTATGTTCCATAACCTTGACTCTTTTCTGTATATTCTCTGTGCGGAAATGTACAGAAAAAACAGAGATATCCTCCTGCGGCGCTATGAGGAGGGCTTCAGTATTTATCTGACCTTTAACGACAGGCCGAAAACCGAAAAAATATGTGAGAGGATTTTTCGGATGCTGGGACGGAGATCCATTATAAAAAATATAGACAGGGTATACCTCTATCATCCGGAATACCTGACTTATGAAATGGAGCAGCCAATCGAAAGGATTCCCCTTCTGTCGAAGAAGGACAGAAAATATAGGGAGGCGGTGAACCATATTTTTCATTATCAGGAGAAACATACGGCGGCCACGGGAATCATTCTTTTTGAGGAATGTTTTTTTGCAGACGGGACTCCGGTGGAGGATCAGGAGCTTTTTGAACAGATCATAGAATATGCCGGAAAAGGAAATGTGACGGTAAAGCTTCATCCCAGAAACAGGGTCAACCGTTTCGCCCGGTCTGGCGCCTCTGTTTTTGAGGCAAGCGGTCTGCCCTGGGAGGCGGCCCAGATGAATCATGACTACAGGGACAGCCTTTTTATGACTGTCTCATCAGGAAGCGTTCTTGCGTCCCTGCTGTATTTTGACGAATGTATTCCCACGGTTTTTTTGTATAAGGTGATCGGGGGAGGATTCCGGTTAAAAGAAAATTATGAGGCCTACCTTCAGAAAATTTTTGAGAAGCATCCTGACGCCAGGATATTTATTCCTGATACCAGAGAAGAATTAAAACAGATAATAAAGGAGTATGCAGATGGACGGTAAAATACCGATGATCAGCGTCATTGTTCCTGTATACAATGCTGAAAAATACCTGCGCAGATGCGTGGAGAGCATACAGCGGCAGACATATCCGAATATAGAGATCCTGCTGGTGGACGACGGCTCTGAGGATGAGAGCGGCAGGCTCTGCGACCGGCTTGCGGAGGAAGACCCGCGGATCAGGGTGATCCACAAAAAGAACGGAGGACAGGCTTCCGCGAGAAATGCCGGACTGCGGCAGGCAGAAGGAGAACTGATCGGATTCGCGGACAATGATGATGTGCTGGAAAGAGATATGTATGAGGTGCTGTACCGGAATAAGATCAGAGAAAACGTCCGTATCTCAGGCACTGTGGCGGACTGGGTCTACCGGCATAAGACAGAGTGTCCGGGAAAAAAATTTGAATCCCGTATCTATTCCGGCCAGGAGCTCATGAAAAATATGCTGTATAAGGAAAATCTCATTTACAGCTCTGTCTGGGATAAGCTGTTTGAAAAGGAATTGTTTGACAGCGTAAAATTTCCGGAGGGCTGTGAGTTTGAGGACTACTGGGTGCTGAGCCGGATCCTTCCCGGGATCGACAGGATTTATGTGGAAACAGTACCTTTGTATCACTGGTACCAGTATCAGAATTCCAGAAGCAAAAGCGGATTTGATGAAAAAACCAGAACGTATATTGAAATTCCGAAACGGATGTACGCCGCATATATCGAAGACGGAGCGGATATGGAGCTCATCCGTGCCGCCCGGAACTTTCTGCTCCTGGGATATATCAAGTATTTCGGAAGGGTTTTTATGGCGGACGCGCTGAAAGATGAGCGGGAGGCCGCGGCGGTATATCAAAAGGAGCTCCGCGAACTGATCAGAGACAGCCGCGACAAAAGGATAAAAAAATCTGTGCTCATAAAAGCCTGGATCCTGTCAGGTCCTTTGATCAATCTGTACGCAATACTCTGGAAAATGTATAAAAAGAGGAAGGATGGAACAAAATATTCCTGACCGGATGGAAAATAAAATCCCGCAGTCCCGCAGCTTTTGGGGGACCGCGCGGGATATTTCACGGAATTACTGGACAGGAGGTTGAAACAACCGCATATGAATCTGGTGGCCGCATTGGTGATCGTGATCTGCTTTATATGTTTTACATATATTGTAAACGGCAGAGACATCGCCTCCCCCTCGATGAACATTTTCCTTATATTTTTGATCAGTCTTTTGTTTAATATCCTATACCGGGAAAAATGGGAGGTCTCTTTCAGCAGCAGGTTCCTGACGGTGCTCGTCACGGGCTTTGCCGCCACAGCGGCGGGAGATCTTCTGGGCAGGGAATGCGGCAGAAGAGTGATCCTGGGACGGAAATACAGAGGCGGACATGAACTGGCGGCGGGGGAAAATTACTGTATTTCAGTTCCGCGCCTGGTAAACGGGGCCGTGATCATTTTTATGCTGATCACAGCGGCGGTATATTACCGGGATATGCTGAGAATAGCCTCGCTGTACGGTGATCTCTCTGTACAGAGCGTCCTCCAGGCCGTCAGGAACGCCACCTATATGGCAGGTTCCTCCGGAGATATTGAAGCCGGAACAAGTACGGTTTTAAGCCACGCCATACTGCTTTCAAAAACCCTGGCCTATGTTTATATTTATATTTTTCTCTTTAATCTTGTGTTTTCCCGGGAGAGAAAAAAAGCGGCCGATAATATCGTCTATGCGGTTCCTCCTGTAATCTATCTGGCGGAATCCGTTCTTTCCACATCCAGATCCCAGATCCTTTACTTTTTCGCGGGAGGCTGCATGATGTTTTACCTTCTCTGGAACTGCCGCCATGGAAAAATTTCCAGGAAAGCAAAAAGGAAGTTTATCAGGTATGGAGTTCTTCTGATTGTTTTGTTCTGTGTGATCTTCTACCTGCTGGGATTCCTGACCCGGAAAAGCGAGGCGGTGACCTTCCTGGACAATATTTCTGTTTATATCGGGGGCTCCCTTGTATCCCTGAATAACTGGCTGGAGCACTTTTCGGAAACAACGGAGTATTTTGGAGAAGAAACCCTGGTGGGGATCCGCAAGCTTTTTTATAATCTGGGGCTGACCGATTATTATGTGGTACGTCATCTGGATTTTACAGATTTTGGGATGTACAGAGGAAATGTTTATACGGCTTTCCGGAGATATCTCAGTGATTTTGGGTACGGCGGACTGTTTCTGCTGCAGATGCTCTCCACCTTTGTCTTCTCTTTTCTGTACAATAAAATAAAAAACCGCAGGACGCCCGGCGGACTGATCATCCTGTACGGATATATCATTTATGCCGCGGCGATGGAAGCCATAGACGAGCTGTTCTTTTCGGCAGTGCTGGAAATTTCAAATATCTATATTCTGATCTACGGATTTTTTATTTATAAGCTGATCGTAAAAAGGAATCTGGTAAATGAAAAAGACATCCTTAAAGACAAACGCCCTTCTTAACGGCGTACGGCAGTGCTGCAGCCTGCTTTTTCCGCTGATCACCTTTCCGTATGTGTCCAGAGTGCTGGGCTCGGAGGCTTATGGGAAGTACAATTTCGGATTTTCCTATGTGAGCTATTTTGTGCTACTGGCCGCCCTGGGGACGGCCGCCTACGCAGTGCGTGAGGGCTCCGGGCTGCGGGACGATTCAGAAAAGCTCAGCCGGTTTGCGGATGAGCTTTTCAGCATCAATATTGTGACTATGCTTTTTGCTTACGCAGCGCTGCTGCTGTCCTTTGTGTTCTGGAGAAAGCTTGATACCTACAGGACGCTGATCCTCGTCCAGAGTATGTCTGTTTTTCTGAACTCCATAGGAGTGGACTGGATCAATTCCATTTTTGAGGATTTCCGTTATATCACCATCCGGTACATTGCCTTTCAGGGCGCCGCCGTCCTGCTCATGTTCGCGCTGGTCCGGTCGCCGGAGGATTACATTATTTATGCGGCGATCCATACCTTTGCCAATTCCGGGGCAAATCTGATGAATCTTTTTTATACGCGGAAAAGATATATAAAAACAAGATTCACCGTTTCCATGGGCTTCCGCCGTCATATCGTTCCCCTCCTGGTATTGTTCTGCAATACGCTGGCCGTGACTGTTTATGTGAACTCTGATATTACTCTGATCGGAATCTTCCGGACAGACACGGAGGTGGGAATGTACAGCGTGGCGGCAAAGATATACAACATCCTCAAGCAGGTGCTGAACGCGGTGATCGTAGTTGTGATCCCCCGGGCGGCCTACTATCTGGGAAACAAAAATCAGGAGAAGTATCAACATCTTCTGAACATGACGCTGAGAACACTTTTGTGTCTGACGCTTCCGGTAATTGCCGGGATCTTTGTTCTGGCGGAAGAGATTGTGTTCCTTGCCGGAGGCGGGGAATATTTCCCGGCTGTGACGCCTCTCAGAATCCTGTGCGGAGCTCTCGGCTTTTCTGTTCTGGCCTGCTTCTTCTCAAACGCCGTTCTCATTGTTCATAAAATGGAAGCGGCGGCTTTGAAAGCGACGGCTGCCAGCGCGGCAGTGAATATCGCGCTGAATCTTTATTTTATTCCCCGGTACGGCATTACGGGAGCGGCCGTCACAACAGCCGCGGCGGAATTCTGCGTGTTCCTGGTATCCATGAAGGCGTCCGGAAACAAATGGAAGAAGGATTTTGGCGGAAAAGAAATATTTTCTTATATTCTGGGAAGCATGGCGGCGGGCGGTGCGGCTTTTCTCATAAAGCTGACGGCGGCGCCGGTCCCGGCAAAAGTATTTTTTAGTGTTTTCGCGGCAGGGGCAGTCTATTTTGGAATTCTGCTTTCCCTTAAAAATGAAATCGCCCTTGCCGGAGTTTCAAGCCTCAGAACATTTGCGGCTCATAAAAGAGAACTGCATAAAAAAGACCAGAAAAAATAGGAGCGGCATAAGGAGGAGCTAAAAAGAGAGGGACTGCAAAAAGAGGAAATGTATAAAGAAGAGATGTGTAAAAAAAATTATATAAACAGAGATATAGAAAAGGAGAAAAAGAATGAAAACAGTAGCCTTTGTTCCTGTGAAACTGAATTCTCAGAGACTGCCCCATAAAAATATACTTCCGGTCGCGGGACATCCTCTCTGCTGGCATATATGCCGCTCGCTTCTTAAGGCGCGGAATATTGACGAGGTATATGTATACTGCAGTGATGAGAGGGTGATGGAGTATCTGCCGGAGGGAGTGGTTTTCCGCCTGAGGGACAGACGGCTGGACGGGGATCTGATAAAGGGCTTCGAGATTTACCGGAGCTTCATCAGCGAGGTGGACGCGGATATTTATGTACTGGCTCATACCACTTCTCCCTTTATCAAAACAGCCTCCATCGAAAACGGACTGGCAAAGGTGCTCTCCGGGGAGTATGATTCCGCCTTTTCCGCGGAAAGGATCCAGACCTTTGCCTGGTATCAGGGCAAGCCTGTGAATTATGATCTGAACGACGTGCCCCGTACCCAGGATCTGGAGCCGGTCTGGGCGGAAACCAGCGGCTTTTTCATATTCCGGAAAGAAGTCTTTACGGAATATAACAGAAGGATCGGCTTTAAGCCATATATCCAGGAGGTTTCCGGGGCGGAAGCGGTGGATATCGATGAAAAAGAGGACTATGTGCTCGCGTGCAAGCTGGCGGAAGCGGAGGAAAAAATGAATGAGTAAATTTACTTTGATCGCGGGCCCCTGTGTGATCGAGTCCGAGGAAATGATCATGAAAACCGCGGGCATACTGAAGGGGATCGCTGAAAGACTGGAACTTGACTATTATTTTAAAGCTTCCTTTGACAAGGCCAACAGAACCAGCATTGCCTCATTCCGGGGGCCGGGGATAGAGGAGGGGCTGCGGATTCTGAAAAAGGTGAAAGATACTTATGGACTGAAGCTTGTCACAGATATCCATGAGCCATGGCAGGCCGGGGAGGCGGCAAAGGTCTGCGACCTGATCCAGATTCCGGCTTTTCTCTGCCGCCAGACGGATCTTCTTATCGCCGCGGCCAAAACAGGAAAAAGGATCAATGTGAAAAAAGCGCAGTTTCTCGCCCCATGGGATATGGAATATGTGATAAGGAAGCTGGAGGAGTCCGGGAACCATGATCTTATGCTCTGTGAGCGGGGAACCTCCTTTGGATACAACAGGCTGGTGGTGGATATGACGGGAATCGCCGAGATGAAAAAATTCGGATATCCCGTAGTGATGGACGCTACCCACAGCGTTCAGAAGCCCGGAGGCGCCGTGACGGGAGGGTGCCGGGAAAACGTGGAGCTTCTTGCCAGGGCTGCCGTGGCTGCCGGAGCCGACGCTTTGTTTTTTGAGGTGCACCCGGATCCGGACAAAGCTCTTTCAGACGGCCAGAATATGGTGAGACTTGAGGATTTTGAAGAGATGCTCAAAAGAATTCTGAAGGTATACGGCGCGGTTCACCAAATGAACGGAAAAGAGGCGGAACAGGATGGATAAGCTGGAAGAAGGAAAGAGGGTTTTCCGCATGGAAATCCGCGCCCTGGAAAAGACGCTGGATATTCTTGACGAGACCTTTGTGAAAATCGTGGATCAGATCACCGGATGCAGAGGAAAGGTGATCGTCACTGGAATGGGAAAATCGGGACATATCGCCGCCAAGCTGGCGGCTACCTTTGCCAGCCTGGGTACGCCCTCCTTCTGTCTTCATCCCGGGGAGGCCATGCATGGAGACCTGGGAATGGTATCAGAAGGAGACGTGGTGATCGCCGTCAGCTACAGCGGAGAATCTGACGAAATACTTCAGATCCTCCCAAGCCTGAAAATAATCGGAGCCCGCCTGATCAGCATTACCGGAAATCCGGCTTCCTCTCTGGCCAGAGCCTCGGATATCGCCCAGATCCTGCCGGAGCTTCAGGAGGCCTGTTCTCTCGGGCTGGCGCCCACATCCAGCACCACGGCGGCTCTCTGCTACGGAGACGCTCTGGCGGTGGCCGCGAGCATAGTATATGGCTTTAAGGACGCGGATTTTGGAAAATTTCACCCGGCGGGAGCCCTGGGGAAAAAGCTGATCCTGAAAGTCAGCGATCTGATGGTTTCCGGCAGACAGAATCCCAGGGTAAAAGCGGACGAAACCTTGAAGAACGCCATTATCGAGCTGAGCAGAAAGGGAATGGGAGCGGTCTCGGTAGTAGACGGGGACGGCAGGCTTGTGGGGATCATCACAGACGGGGATCTCCGCCGCCAGCTTGAAAAAGGCGCGGATGTGTACAGTATGCGGGCGCGGGACATTATGAGCGAAAGGCCGTTTACCATCCGCAGGGAAAAGCTGGCCGCGGAGGCGCTGAATAAAATGAAAAAAGAGAATATATCCTGTCTGATCGTGGAAGAAGCGGGAAAGGCCGCGGGCATGATCCGGCTGCAGGATATCATAGGAGTTGGAATTGTTGGATAAAGGAAAGATCAGATATCTTGTCATGGATGTGGACGGGACTCTCACAGACGGCAAAATATATATGGGCCCGGAGGGCGAGCTGTGCAAGGCCTTCCATGTGAGGGACGGACTGGGGATACGGGAACTGGCCGTCCGGGAGGGGATCCTTCCTGTGATCCTTACAGGAAGGCGGTCGGATATCCTGCGGTGCCGCTGCCGGGAACTGGGGATTGAACTGGTGTTTCAGGGCGCGGAACACAAGGAGGAAACGCTTGGCCTTATCACGGACAGACTTTGGCAGATCGCTTATATTGGAGACGATATAAACGACCTGGCCGCCATGAAGCTTGTGAAAAAGGCCGGAGGCCTGACAGGATGTCCGGCGGACGCGGTGAGAGCGGTGAGAGAAACGGCGGACTATGTGTCAGACCGCGGAGGCGGAGAGGGGGCCGTGCGGGATTTCATTGAATGGATCCTCGAAAAGAACGGGGAAGACCTGTAAAGCTGTTTTCCTGAAATTGTCCGATTTGTTATGTTAAATAAAAAACTTTACATTTGAATGAAATTATGTTATTATATCCTACGTTAAGAGGATTTTTTGTATATCAGCAAAGACTCTTAAAAGGCATATCAGCCTGGAAAACCGTCATTATAAACGATTCGTATTATTTATGGAAGATCCGGTTTTCAGAAATGCACCTGTAGCTCAGTGGATAGAGCAGTGGTTTCCGGTACCATGTGCGGGGGTTCGATTCCCTTCAGGTGTGTTAGCCCGGGACAAGGGGACAGTCCCGGCGCGTTGTAATTTAAGGAGGACAAGAACTTGGATAATTTCAGAGAATGGTTATCGGATAACCTTCGCTACTTTATGCTTGGCGGAGCGATTCTGGTAATCGTAGCTGTATTGTTCTTCGGCATCCGTGCCTGTGTCGGAAGTGGGAAGGGTACTTCTGATGAAGAACCGAATACAGTTCAGGACAACAGCCAGGGAAATGATCCTTCTTCTCCTGAAGATGATGGGGAGGCAAACGACGGGAAGAAAGAAGAAGATACGAATCCCTTGGAAGAGGGCAGTGCGGAGATTACCGCATTTATGCAGAGCTATTACAAAGCTCTAGGGGAAAGAGACATTGCAACATTGAGAACTTTAGTCAGTGATCTGACAACCTCTGACGAGTCCAGAATTACAAATGCCAAGGATTACATTGAAGGTTATGAAGCTGGCAGTGTTTATACGAAAAAGGGGCTGGACGATAATTCTTATGTTGTATATACATGCTATAACTACATTTGCAGCGGCATTTCCACGCCGGTGCCGTCACTGGGATATGCATATGTAGTGGAGGACGCGGATCATAATTATCAGATTCTCGGAGAAGCCGATCAGAACGAAGCTATTTCTCAGTATATGGAAAACCTCCTGAAAGATACAGATGTTCAGGAGCTGAGAGCGGAGGTTCAGACTGCATACGATCAGGCTCAGGAGAGCGATACGGCGCTTGCGCAGTTTTTGGACGGTCTCGGAGAGGACGCCGGGTCTTCGGAAGCAGCTCAGAACGGCACGATGCTGTCTGTAACGGAGGGCTGCAACGTCAGGGCGGAGGCCAGCACGGAAGCCGATATTATCGGAGGGCTGGACGCAGGAACCCAGGTGGAAAAGAAAGGCGAGGAAGGCGAGTGGATCCAGATCGACTATAACGGTCAGACAGGGTATGTCCACAGCAGCCTGCTGGAATAAAAGACAAATTTCAGGCACAGGAGTTTTCTCCTGTGCCTTTTCAATGCTTTTATTACTGCCGAGCCTATGCTTGAGGCTGCTTCTGCAGATCTTTGTAAGGGGTTCCGGTCTTAAGCTCTGTTCCCTGTATTTCCGCCAGTTCGTGAACAGTTACCAGCTCGTATCCCTGTTTGATCAGTTCGGGGATCAGGATCTCCGCCGCATCCACGGAGGTGCTGAAAATATCATGCATCAGGACAATGGAGCCGTCAGCCGCCTGAGATAAAACAATATCTACGATCTGCTGCGGATCCTGGGATTTCCAGTCTTCGGTATCAATGGACCAGAGGATCATGGGAGTGCCGATGGTCGCTTTTACGGAAGAATTGACAGAACCGTAGGGAGGGCGGACGACGGTGGCGCCGTGCCCGGTGAGATCTAACAAAAGTTCGTCTGTGCCGGCAATCTGCGCCGTCATTTCCTCCGGTGACAACGTGGTCAGATCGGTGTGGGAATATGTATGATTTCCAAGCTCGCAGCCCAGCTTCTCCATCCTTTTTACTTCTTCGGGGAAATATTCAATCTCCGTTCCCACCATAAAAAATGTGGCTTTTGCCTGATTCGCCTCCAGACAGTCCAGAAGGCGGCCGGTAAAAGAGCTGGGGCCGTCGTCAAAGGTCAGAGCGATATGCTTTTTCTCTTCGGGCTTCTGTGTGGGCACAGGCGTTTCGGCGGGAACAGAAGACGGCTCCGCAGGTGGTTGGGTGGGAGCCGTCGTTGTTTCTGTTTCCCCGGATTCCTGTGCAGGCGCCGGGGAAGGTGATGCTGAGTTATAGTTTTTTAAGGAGCCGTCTTCAAGAAGCTCGTAGCTTTTTCCGTCTACAGTGACGATCCCGGTCTGCATGATTCCGTCCAGATCAAGAAAATATCTTTTTCCGTCATAGTCCAGCCATCCGGTATGCATAATTCCTTCCTGATTGAAAAAATAATGCTTTCCGTCGGTATCAATGAGCCAGCCTGTGTAGGGAGCGCCGTTTACCATAAACATCCAGCTGCTTCCGCTGGAGGTCCATATACCTGCCGCCGCCTCGGGAGACGCCGTAGCTTCCGGTACAGGAGTAGAGGTAGGGGTGACGGCAGCAGCCGTCTCAGCCCCGGCGTTCTCCGTATTATCCTGGGAAGAGTCCTGACTCTCATCTTCAGACGTTCCGTCAGAAGAGATCTGTGTATCATCAATGCCTTTGGAAACGAGCAGTTCAATGGTGCCGTTCTGGATTTGTGTGGGGTTGGCCGTAGACTGTGAAAATATCACCGCGGAACCGGCGCACAGCAAAACTGCGATCAGAAGAAGCAGAGGATTCGTCCGCTTTTTATGATCTGGCATGTTATTTCCTCCTTTTAATGTCCGTATAAATGGTGCTTGCTAAAAAGTATACAATATTCGACACAAAAATACAACCCTGGCGTCTATTTGCTTGTTGCGAATAAAAGAAAAAAAATATATAATAAAACAATGGATAAAAATCATACAGAATTTCAGGAAAACATCAGAATAAATAAATATTTGAGCAACGCGGGAGTCTGCTCCAGAAGGGACGCGGACAGACTGACGGATGCCGGAAGAGTTACGGCGGACGGAAGAGTGGTTTCCACGGGAGAGCGGGTGCCCCGGGGAGCTGTGATCTGTGTGGACGGAAAGCCCGTCCTCGCGGAGGAGGAAAGGGTGCTCCTTCTGTTTTATAAACCAAGAGGGATCGTATGCAGCACCAAAAAGCAGAGGCAGGAGACAACAGTTACAGAGTACGTGGATTATCCTGTAAGGATCTATCCGGTGGGAAGGCTGGACCGGGAATCGGAGGGCCTTCTTTTATTGACGAATCAGGGAGACCTGGTAAACCGGATCATGCGGGCCGGCAATTATCACGAGAAGGAATACCTGGTGACGGTGGACCGTCCTGTGACTGCTGAATTTCTGGAGCGGATGGCGGCGGGCGTTCCCATCCTGGATACCGTGACAAGGCCCTGCGTGGTGGAAAAAACCGGCAGAAAAAGCTTCCGCATTATCCTGACTCAGGGCCTGAACCGTCAGATACGCAGAATGTGTGAATATTTTGGCTATCAGGTGGAAGGATTAAAAAGAGTGCGGATCATGAATCTTACTCTGAACGGTCTGAAGCCGGGGGAATACCGGGAAATCCGCCCCGGCGAGAGAGCGGAACTGGAAAAAAAAATCGAACATTCGTCAAATGAAACAATAACAGGAGGACATTATGGTGACAGCTCAGCAGCAGATGAAAGATCTGGTAAAAAAGCTGAACGAAGCGGCAAAAGCATATTATCAGGAAGACAGGGAGATCATGAGCAACCGGGAGTACGACGAACTGTACGACCGGCTGGAAAAACTGGAAAAGGAAACAGGGATCGTACTGGCGGACAGTCCCACAGTAAGCGTAGGATATGAGGCGGTGGATTCCCTCCCCAAGGAGACCCACGAAACGCAGATGCTCTCTCTCGACAAGACCAAGGACAGAGAGGTGCTGAGAGAATTTATCGGCGGGCATAAAACCCTTCTTTCCTGGAAGATGGACGGCCTTACCATTGTGCTTACCTATGACCATGGACAGCTTGAAAAGGCGGTGACCCGTGGAAACGGAACGGTAGGCGAGGTGGTGACCAACAATGCCAGAGTGTTCAAAAATGTCCCGCTGAGGATCCCTTTTGAGGGAAGGCTTGTGCTTCGGGGAGAAGCGGTTATACGCTACTCGGATTTTGAGAGGATCAATCGTTCCATAGAGGATGTGGACGCCAGATATAAGAATCCCAGGAATCTCTGCAGCGGCTCTGTGCGCCAGCTGAATAATCAGGTGACGGCGGAAAGAAACGTCTATTTTTACGCCTTTTCCCTTGTGTCCGCCCAGGATGAGGATATGCGCAATTCCAGGGAATACCAGATGGAATGGCTGAAAAAACAGGGATTTGACGTGGTGGAATACCGGATCGTAACAGGGGAGACCCTGGACGGAGCCATGGATTATTTTGCTTCCGCCATAGAAAACAATGATTTTCCGTCGGACGGTCTGGTGGCATTGTACGACGATATCGCATATGGAGATTCTCTGGGGGCTACGGCGAAATTCCCCAGAAATTCTTTCGCCTTTAAATGGGCTGACGAGACGAAAAAAACAACCCTGAGAGAGATCGAGTGGAGTCCCTCAAGAACAGGACTGATCAACCCTATCGCGGTCTTCGATCCTGTGGAGCTGGAGGGAACCACAGTCAGCAGGGCCAGCGTGCACAACGTCAGTATCCTGAAGGAGCTTGAGCTGGGGATCGGCGATACCATAGAGGTTTATAAGGCAAATATGATCATACCTCAGATCGCGGAGAATTTTACAAGAAGCAGCAGTCTTGTAATTCCGGACTCCTGTCCTGTCTGCGGAAAGGAAGCCAGAGTAATTAAAGAAAACGACGTAGAGTCGCTATACTGCATGAATCCGGAATGTGTGGCGAAAAAGATCAAGGCCTTTACTCTCTTTGTCAGCAGAGACGCCATGAATATAGACGGCCTTTCGGAGGCCACTCTTGAAAAATTCATCGCGAGAGGGTTTATCCATGACTTCGGCGACATTTTTGAGATTGGAAAGTACCGGGATGAGATTGTTTCTATGGACGGCTTCGGAGAAAAGTCTTTTGAAAATCTGATGAACAGCCTGGAAAAAGCAAAGGAAACAACCCTGGCGAAGGTGATCTACAGTCTTGGGATCGCCAATATCGGACTAGCCAACGCCAAGGTGATCTGCCGTCATTTTGAGGATGATCTGGAAAAGATTCGTCAGGCGGATGAGGAGGAGATCAGTTCCATAGACGGGATCGGTCCGGTGATCGCAAAAAGCCTGTCCGATTATTTCAAAAAGGAAGAAAACGGCAGGAAGCTGGATCATCTGCTCAGCCATCTTCATCTTAACAGAGAAGAAATGGCCGGGGAGCAGATTTTCGCGGGCATGAATTTTGTCATCACCGGAAGTCTGGAGCATTTCGCGAACAGAGGCGAGGCGAAAAAGCTCATAGAAGCCCTGGGCGGAAAGGTTACGGGATCGGTAACCGGAAAAACCAGCTATCTGATCAATAACGACAAGACGTCAAATTCTTCAAAAAATAAAAAAGCCAGAGAGCTGGGGATCCCGGTTATCTCAGAACAGGACTTTCTGGAGCTTTCAGAGGGAAAAACGGAATTACAATGAGGATATAAAAGGAGGAACGGGCCAATGCCGATTAAAATACAAAGCGATCTGCCGGTGAAGGAGATCCTGGAAAGAGAAAATATTTTTGTTATGGACGAGAAGCGGGCGGTTCATCAGGATATCCGTCCTATTCAGATCCTGATCCTGAATCTGATGCCCCTGAAGGAGGAAACGGAGCTTCAGCTTCTCCGGTCTCTGTCGAATACGCCCCTCCAGGTGGACGTAACGTTTATGGCGGTGGAAAGCCATGAGGCCAAAAATACCTCGGTCAGCCACCTGAACAAATTTTACCAGACGTTTTCCGAGCTGAAGAATATGAAATTCGACGGCATGATCATTACCGGAGCTCCGGTGGAACAGATGGAATTTGAAGAGGTGGATTACTGGAAAGAGCTGGAAGAGATCATGGACTGGACAGACACCCATGTCACCTCTACGATTTTTCTCTGCTGGGCGGCACAGGCGTCGCTGTATCATTTCTACGGACTCAGAAAAAGGCCTCTTGATAAAAAAATGTTCGGGCTTTTCTGGCATAAGGTGATGAATAGGAAGATCCCTCTTGTGCGCGGCTTCGACGACATGTTCCTGGCGCCTCATTCCCGGCATACGGAGGTTTCCGCCGGGGATATCCGCGGCTGTGAAGAGCTTACCGTTCTTGCGGAATCAGAGGAGGCGGGCGTGTTCCTTGCCATGGCGGGAGAGGGCCGCAGGATTTTTGTGATGGGCCACCCGGAATATGACAGGATCACCCTGGACGGGGAATACAAACGTGATACGGATAAGGGACTTCCCATCGAAATCCCGGAAAACTACTACAAGGACGACGATCCCGCCAACAAGCCGCTCCTTATGTGGCGGGCCCACGCCAACAATCTGTATACAAACTGGCTGAATTATTATGTCTATCAGGTAACGCCCTACGATATGTACGGAACGCCGTTTTAAGCGGGTTTTACGGGCTTTTCCGAGCTTTTGCAAAAATGATTTTCTTCACAAAATACCCCATTTTCTCACATAACGTGATAGAAAAATGGGGTATAAAATGGGGTACAAAAGAAATTGGTGGGGTACTAAATTATTTTGTATAAATTAGGGATATTCATCACTATACCATATGCAGTGTATCTATTCAGAAAAGATACACTGCATTTTTTTATATCATGAACTTTTCTGCATACTAAAAGAAAAGGAGGTTCCAAAGATGGCAAATACATATGCAGAATTCTTAAGGAACAAGAAGAGCAAAGAGATCGTTCAATTGAAGAAGGAGAACGAACCGGACATGCAGGAGCAATCCCCATATACAGATCTTACTGAACCCAAAAAGGGAGAAGGTCTAAAAAGAAACCAGGGAAGTGACCGAAGGATCGTTCGGGAGGATCGCGAGTGGGAAAAGGATGCAAAAGGAAATGCTGATCTGAAGACCTTTATCACAGAGACTGGGAGCCTTGAGATCGAGAAAAATGATAACAAGATCCTACTGACAGCTGCAACTGTGGCGCAGCACTGTGAATCGGGCGCGGAAGTTTATCTGGTTACGAACGATGCAAACCTTCAGATCAAAGCGGATGGGCTCAATTCTATTTTACCGGAGGATCTTCGATTTGACACCCAGTTTTACCGACGGGATCGTTTACAGGACAAAGATTTTGCATATAAAGGCCGGCGCATGATCAATGTGCGGGAAAGCCTGGAAGAAGGGTATTTGGCATCAGGAGCAGATCCGGTCGTCTTCGGAATCAATCAGAGCGATCCTGATACTGCTTTGATGCCGAATGAATATGTAGAAGTCCGTCATCCTTCTGGAAGGGCAGAACTTGGACGTTACTATGATGGGCTCATCTATCCCGTCTTTCCCCGTACTGTCTTTGGAGTAACACCACGGAATTCCGGGCAGATCTTTGCGCTGGATGCGCTGATGGCTCCAGTGGAAGAAATCCCACTTGTGATCCTCCGCGGCCAGGCAGGTACGGCAAAGACGTTCCTTACCTTTGCAGCTGGGTTAGAACAGGCATATGAGAGGCAACTTTATAAAAACATCCTCTATACGCGGGCGAACGTGGAGTTTGACCGGGACATTGGGGCACTGCCAGGTGATGAACAGGAGAAGATGGGGTCGCTCGTACGTCCTTGCATGGATAATATCGAAGCACTTTTTGAAAAACACGAAAAAGGAAGTTTGAAAGATGGAAAAACTCTGTCATCCATTGCGGAGGAGCTGATCGACAGAGGCTATCTGCGGTTTGAGTCCATGAAATGCCCTCTGTGTTTACAGGACGCAGGTATCTTGAGGGATCTCGAAGATAATGCTTGCAGGGCTAAAGGAACGACCTAAGTGGCAACAATCCTAAGTTATGCGGAACGTGGAAAGCAGCCAATACGGGAGCTGACTGTATCAGCGGCAAAGAACCGTAGTTGCATCGAAAAGGAAGGGGACCTAATGATCCTTTCTACAATAAGTGCATTAGTGGCTGTGAGAGCAGAGGCACAGTACCTGTGAAGCCGTGATAACAAGCGGTGGAGGGATAGCCTCAAGCCGATACTAAGATTCTCTTTCATGCCTAAGACCATGGATGGGGGACCCCGGGAGGGTGACCGAGGCTCATAAGGGTACGAAAGAATCTTAGTCGGTGGAACGCCGTGTGATGGGAAACTATCATGCACGGTGTGGAGCGGGGGAAAAGCCCGAGGGGGAGTACCAGAGGCTTACCTATCGCTATTTGGAAAAATACCGGAATTTCCACAGAAAATCTCTACCTGCCGTAAATACAATATTTCAACAACCATTGTGCTGCAGTCAATCGCTCAGATCAAAATGCTGTATAAGGATGACTATGAGACGATCATAGGCAACTGCGTGCGCCCAGAAGCCGCCAGCGCATTATAAATTCGGCGGCGTGGTATTTATGGAATACTGCCTTTAGCAAGCAGTAGGTAAAAGTATCAAGTGATGGAAAATCACAGCCTATTATTCTACAACTTATCCGAGAGGGGAAACCCGAAGGGGAGTGTAGCATGTTGTCGCTTTTGTCAACAGACGAGAGCCTGAACCATAAGGCGTTAATCCTATGCGCCTGAAAATTCAAGAATAAAAATTCGTGTATGAGGTATAAAGCTAAACTGCCTGAACGATAGCCAGAGTGGGGGGATCCGTACTCCGCATACGAAAAGGATTGAAACGTATGCCATTCCATGTTGGTTTCATTTCGCAGTTATGGAAGCAAGCGATACTCATGGAAGGACAACCGCAAGACAGCGGGTAAATGGCGAAAGTCGGTGCCGACAACACGAAACGCTAATTCTATAAATACTAACTGGGGATGACCTAAACCCGGTAACGGGCATGGTCACACAGCTCCCATAGTAGTCCGAGACGTTAATGACGTTCACATGGCGAAGGGGAGCAGCTTATTATTGATACCAAAACGAAAGGAGTGTGCGTGAGGCATGAGAAATCCAACTGAGGTATTAAAAAGTTTGACGGAAAAATCAAAGAATGAATCTTACAGGTTTCAGAGATTATATCGGAATCTGTACAATCCAGAGTTCTACTGGCTAGCATATAAGAACATATATGCAAACACAGGCAGTATGACTGCCGGTGTAAGTACACGAAAACCAATACCCTAAAGCAGCGTGTGGAAAGGCATACCTGTGAACTGTGCGGAAAGGACTGTAGAAATCTCGAAATCCACCAGGTAAAGAAACTCAAGGACTTGGAAGGCAATGCGGAGTGGGTACTCCTTATGCGCAAAAGGAGAAGGAAAACCCTTGTGGTATGCCCCGAATGTCATAAACTGATTCATTCTTAATACCGCAAATACAATAAGCGGAAAAGGTCCGGAACTGTCTGTCCCGGAACACCCCTCCCGCATCCTCGGGATTGATACCGGCGTGGACAATCTTTTTGCCTGCGCTGGTAACTATGGGGAAACACCATTATTGATCGGCGGCAGGCAGCTGAAATCCATGAATCGGCAGTTCAATAAAGAACGGGCAAGGATGCTGTCCTGCCTGACAGCGGGGCAAGGCTCTTCCCATTCTGCGAAGCAGAGCCGGCGCCTGGATGCCATCCCCTGGAAACGGGAGGCTGTATTGCGTGACTATTTCTACAAAACAGCCCGCCTTTCTGTCCCGGAAATGCAAGGCAGCCCGTGTGGATGTGATCGTCATCGGGCACAACAAGGAGATCAAACAGGAAACAGATATGGGGAAACAGAACAACCAGAACTTCATTTCCATCCCCCATATGCGGGCGGTCAGGATCTTGAAGGAAGTTGTTGCAGGATATGGAAGCCCATCCATCCTCCGGGAAGAGAGTTATACTTCAAAAGCCTCCTTCCTTGATATGGATCCCATCCCGGATCATGGAAAGGGGACTGAGACATCCGTATTCTCCGGGAAGCGTGTCAATCGGGGAATGTACTGGTCGAAAGACGGACGCCTTATCAATGCGGATATCAACGGGGCTCTGAATATTGTCAGGAAAGAATACCCGGACGCATTCCAGGACACTGGAGATCTTTCCTATCTGACAGGGACGGTTGAGCGGATCATCAGGAATGAGATCTGCGGAGTAAAATCTGGCAGGGAGCCTTCAGGGAAACGCCGCGTGCCGTCTGCAGCGAGGAAACTCAACCGGAGGGAACACTGTTACAGGAAGCGGATGTATGAAAAACTGTTCACCGGGATGTCTGCACGTAAGCGGATCGAAACAGGGAAATCTGCGGCTATCGCAAAGAACCGTGGGGATCAAGCAGCCTGATCGCAATATAAATGTAAGCCAGTATGCCAAAAGATTAGAATTGATACACGGAGAAAGGAAACGGCTACTGTATATAGCTGGGTATTAGAAGACCAAACAGATAAGGTGATGTTTCAACAAAAAGAAAGTTGCCGACGATTACTTGACAGTAACAACTGCGGAAGGACTGCGGAAACGCTGCGGAAACTCAAGTAGAAAAAGATTGAAAAATATGAAATGAAATGGTAGAATATTTTACAAAGATTTGGATAACGGTGAAGCATGAGTTTGCTAATTGTGAGTTGGATTTTTGAGAAACGAGACTTTATCATCAATGCGTATGAATCATCAAGTAGCCGTCTCAACAAAAAAGAGCTCCCGCAGATACGGCAAGTCTTGTGACGCGGGATGTTCTGGTCGCAGAGTTACTGTCTCATTTCCACAGGCGGGGTCACGGCGGATATCATTAGACTATCGGGAATCGCAGCGTAAACTTGCCTGGGGACAAAGGCGGCTTTCTAGGAAGAGGAGACCCGTAAGGGAGAGGAAAAGTCAAGTAATTACCGCAAGGTAGGTAAGATGATCCATAATCACATAGTCAACCAAAGGGCGGATTATCTGCATAAGACATCGGCCGAGATAGCCAAGCGATACAATGTAATATGTGAATATGCGGTCCATGTCAAACAAAGAGTTTGGAAATGGGAAATCGACGATGAATACAGCTATGGGAAGTCCTGCACATGCTGGCGTATAAACTGGCCTACGGGGGCAAACATTTCATCAAAGTTGACAAATGGTTTCCTTCTTCGCGGATCTGCAACCAGTGTGGGAGGATACACAAGCTGAAATTGTCTGAACGGGTCGATACATGTCCGTGCGGATGTACAACAGACCGTGACCTCAACGTGGCACGGAATATTATAAAAGAAGGGCTGCAGATACTGAAAACAGCTTAATGGAAATGGATTGTAGGGATGGAGCAGCCCGAACCTGACGCTTGTGGACATTGCGTAAAACATTGCGGTTTTGTAGGAGACCGAGCAATGCAGCGGTGGTTGAAGCAAGAAGCCTCAACTTCTATAAGTCGGTGTAGTTCACCAGGGCGGTAATAATTTTGTATAATGGGGATTAAAATGGATTTTTATGAAAAGGAACTAAAGAGAAGAGAAAGTCTTTCTTTAAATGAAAAGACGAAACTTTTAAATGAATTATTGAAGAGAGCAAAATTTTTTGATGAGAATTGGTACTATTTTCTTAGAGGGATTAGATTATACGAAGAAGGTAAAGTTTCAGAAGCAATTAATTTAATGGAGAAGGCATTTTACTTAGAAAAAAATCTTATGTTCTGTCAGTTTATTACTAAAATATATGAGGAAAATAAAGATGAGGTTAATAAAAAACTTTGGCTAAAAAAGAAAAATA
>DSLMC04103__coassemble_377_pt1 | contig 43902 bp, 34 predicted proteins | sample DSLMC04103__metabat2_high_PE_018 | metagenome-assembled genome bin DSLMC04103 | reverse complement strand
CGCCCCTCGTGGACTTGCACCACAGACTGACGGCATGCCCGTCATACCGGAAAAAAGAAGGAGCCGCGGCTCCCTCTTACAGTTCTTTTTGCAGCCCAATCTCTTCAGGACCGGAAGGTATAAACCTCCCCGTCCAGCACGGCAAAATACGAATCTCCTGTTTTTTCCATCCGCGCCCTTCCGTTGGTGCCTTCTGTGATCGCCTTCTGCACCGGCTCCGCCTCATCGGCGGGAACCATCAGCTCCAGGACTACCTTGTCCGTGTACTCGCTGTTCAGTATGGGAATTTTTCTCTCTCCGGCGATATACTGGATCTTTCCGATCCCTCCGTAATCTATAGTGACTTTTAGGGAAATCCCATGCTTCTTTTCAATAACGCGGCTTGCTTTCAGCCCCTCCTGGACCGCCTGGGAATAGGCTCTCACCAGTCCCCCGGTCCCCAGAAGCACGCCGCCGAAATATCTGGTCACCACCACCGCGACATTATACAGATCCTCTCCCAGGATCACATCCAGCATAGGCCTCCCGGCGGTGCCGGAGGGTTCCCCGTCGTCGCTGCACCTGGTATATTCCCGGTTCAGTCCCACAGAATATACAAAACAGTTATGTCTTGCGTCCCAGTATTTTTTTCGCATTTCCTCTATAAACGCGAGAGCCTCGTCCTCAGATTCCACCGGGCGCACCGTCGCGATAAATCTGGATTTTTTTTCTGTAATTTCTCCCTCGCCGCCTTCTAGTACGGCTCTGTATGCTTCCAGCATCATCTTTCTCTCCCTGTTTCTTATTTTATTCCCGGGAGCCTGCGGTACGGCAGACTGCATCCGTCCTTCCTGCTTTTCTATTTTATCCCACAGGACGGGCAGCGTCAATGCCGGCTGCCTTCTCATATACCCAGATCTGCTCAATCTGCGGCAGAAGGGTGTCATAGTCCCATGTTTTTCCGCTGTTCTGCCTGCTGAACGGATCATTAATACTGAAGCGTCCGTCAGCGTACCCCGTCAGAACAATAAAATGTCCGTCGTCTGTAAAATCTCCCGGCCCCATTGCGCAGATCACCAGCTTTCCGGCCTCTAAATGCTCAGCCATGGCCTGCTGCTCCATATAAGGGAACTGTGATACCTGCACTCCGTATTCCGCGCAGATATCCCTCATAAACAGCCAGGAAGTTCCTTCTCCCTCCACATAATAGCCGTCCTCCATAGCCCTGACAGCCAACGCGTCCGGAGTAAGGCTCTCATCCCGTGTAATACTGAACAGAACCATGGATAAACAGGTGGGCCCGCAGCCGGATATCCCTACATTAGACTGTCCATAGGGTACATATCCCCAACGGCTGTCCCACTGGATAAAAAGAGGAACCTGCCGCTGCTTTTCCATCAGACGGATTCCTCCTACGGCCTCCGCGGGCGTGTCGGGATATGCCTCCACAAAATCCGCGATCTCTGGATTTCTCCTGAGCGCATCCAAAAAAATAGCGGGATAACGGGACGGATCCTCCCAGATCCGGTCCCAGGCAGTCGGCTCCGCCTCTTCTATTTTTTCTCCTTCGATAACCTCAGATACAGGAACAACTGTAGTTTCCTGAGGCATCCACCTGTCTGTCTCGTAAAAAAAGATTCCGCCGGCAGCCGCAAACGCCAGCAAAACCGCCAGCTTCACTCTTCTGTTTCTCTGATTCCGTCTGGCCTCCAGAGAACGCCTTCTTTTTTCCTCAAAAGCAAGCGCCCTTTCCTCCTCCGAAAGCTCTGACATATCCCGGGGCTTAGAATTTTCTGATATGGTCTTATCTTTCACTCGTATTCCCCTTCCTCTATCGTATAAAAAACAAATTTCTATTATTGTATCATAAAACGTACTCCCGCGCTGTAATATTTGCAAAGTAAAAAGTGCAAAGCTGTCCGCCCGGCCCTGTTTGACGCCCTGATCATAGAACAAAGTGTTTCCTAGTGATACAACAAAGAATCTTGTATTGCGAGATTCTCCGCCTGCAGCGGTCGCATCAGCGACATACTTCTACTCCGCTAATATAAAAAAATGCCCCCGGTCATGAATCTGAAAACTCATAACCGGGGAACATCCTCAAATAGGAAACCATAAAATAATCTTATAAAAATCTCCGCCGTCGGCCACCTCCGCGCCGCCTTTCATCTGTTCCATCATATTATATATATTTTTAACGCCTATCCCTGTTCCCTGGATACTGGAATCGGGCCGCGCGATTTTATTTTTTATAAAAATACCCACCCGCCATGGCTCATAAATCAGCCCAAGCTCTATTTTCTCCCTGCTGTCGGCATATTTTTGAATATTGGAGATCAGATTATTCATAATCCGTCCCATATAGTCCGTATGGATCCTGACATATACCGTTTTCCATTTTATTTTCTCTGCGTCCACAGAAAAGCCGCTGTATTCCAGCATCGCGCAAAATTCCGAAAGATAATCTCCCAGAGCGCTGCGCACCTCTTCCTCCGGCTCCAGCTCTGTTTCCCTGGTGAAGCTGACGAGAAAATATTCAAACATCTGATCTGACATCGAGCGGAGCTGCAGAACCTTTTCCAGCGCCTTGTCTATATATTCCCTGTCTGTTTTTACCTTTCTTCTTGCTATTTCCAGGTAGGCCATCAGGCTTGTCAGCGGAGTCCGCAGGTCATGGGACATGCCCAAAACCAGCTTTTCCTGAGCCTGCCGCATTTCCCGCTCTGTTTCTTCTTTTTGGATCAGCATTCGCCGCATCCGGTCCAGGCCTACGGCAAGCTGCGCCAGCTCGTCCCTGCCGCGCACGGACACCTGCCCCTCCAGGTCTCCCCGGCTGATCACCTCCACCTGCGCTTCCAATTCCTGGATATATTTTACCTCCTCCTGAAGGCTTGAAATGAAGATCCCCAGGCAGACAGAAAATCCCAGGACGATCGATCCGATGAGAAGAATATCGTAATATTTTTCCGCGAAGCCTTCATAAAAATAAACCTCCGCCCTTCCGTCCGCAAAAGCCACCGTGTATAAATTCCGCCATCCTCTCTCCCGGAACTTGACTGCTCCCGGCCGTATACCGCCATCGTAAGACAGGTCAAACAATAAAAGCTGTTCCCTGGATATGGTAAACTCGTCGATGTTCCTGTTCTTCGCCCACTTCCGGAGTCTGTCCGTATCTTCTGTGGAAACCTCGTATTTATTCACAAAGCTCTGAAGCTCCTCCGCCCGGTGGAGCTCCGCGTTATAGAAATATCCCGAGGAAAAAAAATACTCGTTCAGCCATTCTGTACTTCCTAAATAGACCACACAGAACACAAAGGCTCCTGCCGCTATTCCCTTCACCAGCCTCTTTACCATTTTGGCGGTCAGCGTATCTCTACATAATTTTTCCAAAGCAATATCCCTTTCCCCAGACAGTTTTTATGAATTCCGGTTTCTGCGGATCCTCCTCGATCTTGGTGCGCAGCCGCCGGATATGCACCATCACGGTATTTCCGCAGGTATAATGAAACGGCGCCTCCCACAGACTTTCATAAAGATTCTGTACGGAAAAGGTCTTCCGCGGATTCTGCATCATAAGGAGCAGCAGCTTGTATTCCATCTCAGTCAGCTCCACCTCTTCTCCCTCTAAATACACTTCATTAAAGCCTGTATTTACACGAAGACCGGAAACCTCTGCCCATCTGGTTTCGCTGTCCCCGCTTCCTTCCGGCCTGTCCGGTCCCCGGTCGTAAACATGGCAGCGTCTGATAAGGGCCTTCACTCTGGCAAGAAGCTCCGCGTAGGAAAAAGGCTTCACAAGGTAATCGTCCCCTCCCGCCATCAGGCCGATCAGCTTGTCGGATTCCTGTCCTTTCGCCGTCAGAAACAACACCGGGACATTGGATATCTTCCGGATCTCCTCACAGGTTTTCACACCGGAGATTCCCGGCATCATCACATCCAGGATCACCAGATCCGGTCCAGGCTCCATACACGCAAGGCCCTGCCGCCCGTTTTCCGCCTCCCGGACACAGTATCCTTCCCCCTCCAGAAGGATCCGGACGCCTTCTCTGATGTCTCCGTCGTCCTCTATGATCAATATGCTGTATTTCTCCATATCCATACCTCTGTTCTTAATCTGCGTAAACCCATACCTGCCGGATCTGCGGCGCAAGGGCTTCATAGGTCCATTTCTTATCACTGTTGCTCCTGCTGAAGGGATCGTTTACTTCAAAGCCCTCCTTTGAATATCCCCGGATCACAATAAAATGTCCCTGATCCGTAAAATCTCCCGGCCCCATAGCGCAGATCAGGAGATTCCCGTCGTCCAGCCGGTCTTCCATCTCTTCTTCGTCCAGCATGGAAAACTGTGACGCGAAGACTCCGTAATCAGTGGATATATCGCTCATAAAGGACCATGCGGTCCCTATCCCGTCCACATAATATCCTTCGTTCATTGCCCTCGCGGCAAGCGCGTCCGGCGTAAGCGTTTTATCCCGGGTCAGACTGTAAAGCACCATAGAAAGGCAGGTAGGCCCGCAGCCGGAAATACCGATATTACTCTGTCCATAGGAAACAAAGCCCCAGCGCTCATCCCACTGAAGAAACAGGGGATATTTTTTCAGCTCCTCGGCCAGGGAAATCCCGCCCTGGGTTTTCGCCGCGGCCGCAGGATACTGCGCCACAAAGTCCAGGATCTCGGGATTCCTCGCCAGAGCGCTTCGGAAGCTTTCCGGATAAACTTCCGGATGATCAAAAATGCTGTTCCATTTATCGACGCGGATTTTTTCCGCCCGTCCCAGGTTCATACTTCTGTAGCCGTAAAAAACCCCGGCCGCCCCCGCGGTCAAAAAAGCCAGCATAAAAAATAATATAACTTTCCGGTGTATCTGCCTTTTTCGATATGATATCTGTTTTTTATGTATTCCCTTTGCCACTGGTGTTTTCCTCATATTTCTCCTTTGGGGATCCCTGTCCGCCGCTCTCTGCCGCGGGCAGAGCCCTTCTTCACATATTTTTGTTTTTTGCCGGCGCTTTATGTCTCATTCTCCAGAGGGCGATCATGCCCGCCGCCGCGAATCCCATTATGGCCGGCAGCGCCGCCGTCAGCCCTATGGTATTTTCGTTTCCCGCCAGCAGACGGCTTCCGCCGCTCAGCGTATAGGTCCACAATGCTGAAAAGTTATGCTCCGTGCCGATATGGAGCAGATGGCTGTTTCCTACAAAAGCGTTATATATCCCAAGTATCAGGGCCGCCGGCCAGATACTTCCTGCTTCTGCTGTCACAAGCGACAGGGACAGTCCGATAATAAAAACCGCCAGAGCAGCCGTCAGCCTCTCCTGCCAACTGTAAACTGTATCCGCGAAACAGGGAAGGGCAAACAAAAAAGAAGACGCCAGTACCGCCGTTTTAGTTCCCCAGACTTTTCGCAGCGCTCCCAGGATCATTCCACGGAAAATAATTTCCACCCTCACCGCGGAACACAGCCCCGCGGACAGCAAAGACAGGCACACCGCGTACGCGGCCTCTCTCAGAGGAAGCTCCTGCCTTTGCAGCTCCCCGTCCATAAACAGAAGATAAAAAAAGATCACTGCCGCAGGCAAAGCAGCGGCCACAATACACCAGACCTTATCCGGCCAGGGACCGGCCAGTCCAAGCTCGCCCGCCGGCCGCTTCATAATGTAAGCCGCATACAAGCGGACAAAAACATAGATACTGAAGACCGCCAGAAAAACATAGACGATTTCCGCCGCGATATCTGAGACAGACAGGCGAAAGGCCACGTTGCTGAACCCGTCCGTCAGCTTGAAGATCAAAAAAGCCGCCGCCACATGTATGATCGATTTTGCCTTCATAAAAAACTCCTCGTATTCTCGTATAAAAATTTTCCTCTCCCGCCCGGCTGACCGGCGGTCTTATAAGAGAATACCACAAACTCCTTACGATGTCCCTTAACGAATTCTTAATAATTCTTAACTTTGCCGCTCCGCCGGAGAGAAGCCCATATTACAGTACCAGCCCTGCCGCTGTTATAATTAATATACATGTTAAAGAGCAAATCTGCGAATCCTAAAATAAATAGAATCACGGCTTTCCGGCCGCTGTATGGTTGAACTGATATATAAAATGTGAAGTTTTTAATTTAGGGTTTATTTAGCAATTTTTATTTGATATAATAATACAGATTATAAAGGAGGAAGAACATGAATTACGGAAAAAAATCAGTTTCAAAGAAACGAAATTCTCTGATTTCCAGTACATCCATGATGGGAAAACGGGCACATGTTTCTTTTATCAGAGTTCTGTTCATATCCCTGATCACGCTCTGTGTAGTCGTGGGCTGCATAGGTATCGGAGCGTTCCGGGGAATTATAGATAACGCGCCGGATGTAGACGAGATTGATATTTCTCCCCTGGGGTACGCTACCTTCCTGTACGACGGGGACGGGAACAAGCTTCGTCAGTTGTCCGCGCCCGACGCGAACCGTCTTCCGGTTTCCATAGAACAGATACCGGTGGATCTTCAGCACGCGGTGGTCGCTATCGAGGACGAACGGTTTTATGAGCATAACGGTATCGACGTAAGAGGTATTCTCCGTGCTTTCGTAAGGAATATCACCTCCGGCGATCTCTCCGAGGGCGCCAGTACCATTACACAGCAGCTCCTGAAAAATAATGTATTCACCAACTGGACCCAGGAATCAACCTGGCTGGAGCGGTTTACCCGTAAATTCCAGGAGCAGTATCTGGCGATCCAGGTGGAAGAAAAAATCAATGATAAAAACGTCATTCTTGAAAACTATCTGAACACCATCAACCTGGGCGCCGGAGCCTACGGCGTGCAGGCGGCGGCGAGACAGTACTTCAACAAGGATGTATGGGATCTGAATCTTTCCGAGTGCGCCACCCTTGCGGGCATCACGCAGAATCCGACGCAGTACAATCCCATCGAGCATCCGGAAGCCAACGCCAAAAGGCGCAAGGAAGTCCTGGATCATATGGTATCCGAGGGATATATCACCCAGGCGCAGTATGACGAAGTGATCAATGACGATGTTTACTCCCGCATCCAGGCCGCCCAGACAGAAATATCCGATACCGCCAACACCATTTACTCGTACTTTGAGGACGAGCTGATCGACCAGGTGATCAACGATCTTATGAATATCAAGGGCTATACAAGAACACAGGCCCAGAACCTGGTATACAGCGGCGGTCTGAGCATTTATACTACCCAGGATCCGTCCATTCAGAGTATTCTTGACGAAGAATACGCCAATCCGGAAAACTATCCGGAAAATGTACAGTACGCGCTGGATTACGCCCTGACCGTGGAAAATCCCCAGGGTGAGCAGGTCAACTACAGCAAGGAAATGCTTCAGTTATATTTCCAGAATGAGGATCCTGAATTTGATCTTCTGTTTGGCTCCCAGGAAGAGGGACAGAGTTATGTGGACCGGTATAAACAGTCTATTCTGGCGGACGGCAGCACCGTGGTGGCAGAGCGTGTAAGCTTCGCGCCGCAGCCTCAGTCTTCCATGAGCGTCATTGACCAGCATACGGGATATGTAAAAGCCATCATCGGCGGCCGCGGCGAAAAGACAGCCAGCCTGACGCTGAACCGCGCCACGGACACCACCAGACAGCCCGGTTCCACCTTCAAGATTGTCTCCACCTACGCTCCCGCCCTCAACGAGAAGGGCATGACCCTGGCGACCACCTTTGAAGATGAGCCTTACAATTACCCGGACGGCTCGCCTGTAGAGAACTCCACTCTCAGCTACGGAGGTACGACTACTATCCGGAGAGCTATCCAGAATTCCGTCAACGTTGTCGCTGTAAAGTGTCTGGAGGAGGTTACTCCTGATCTCAGCCTTCAGTATCTGGATAATTTCGGATTCACCACCCTTGCCCACGGTACTGAGGCGGACACGGATGAGAACGGCACAGTCTGGACGGACGCCAACCTGTCCATGGCTCTCGGCGGTCTTACTCACGGCGTAACAAACGTTGAGCTGTGCGCTTCCTATGCCGCGATCGCAAACAACGGCAATTATATCGAGCCCATTTACTATACCAAGATTCTTGATCATAACGGAAACGTCCTCATCGAAAAAACCTCGGCAGAGCGCTCCGTGATCAAGGAAAGCACTGCATGGCTGCTCACCAGCGCCATGGAGGACGTTGTACAGAAGGGAACAGGTACCGCCTGCCAGCTTGACAATATGACAGTCGCCGGAAAGACCGGTACTACTGACGATTACAATGATTTATGGTTTGTAGGATATACTCCCTATTATACCTGCGCCGTATGGTCCGGCTTCGACAACAACGAAAAGCTTCCCGACGACTACTCCCGGGATTTCCACAAGGACATGTGGCGGAAGGTTATGACGAGAATCCATGAGGGTCTGGCAGACCAGGAATTTCAGATGCCCTCCAGTGTTGAGAAGCTCAGTGTATGTGCGGATACAGGATTGCTCCCAAGAGCCGGATGCTCGGTCATCACGGAATATTTCGATATCGGAGACGTACCCACAGACTACTGTGACCAGCACTTCTATGAACCGGAAACTGTAACAGAATATATTTATGACGAAACTACTGTAGATCCGTCCGCAACCCCTGATCCGAACAATCCTGATCAGGATACGGAAAACCCGGACGGAGACACTGCAGATCCAGGCACTGGCGGCGACGGTTCCGGCGGCACTACGGATCCCGGCACCGGCGGCGACGGCTCCGGCGGCACTACGGATCCCGGTACTGGCGGCGACGGCTCCGGCGGCACTACGGATCCCGGTACTGACGGCGATTGGGATTATGTAGATCCAGGTACCGGCGACGACGGCTCCGGCGGCGATTGGGATTATGTAGATCCAGGCGCCGGCGGCGAAGCTCCGGTGGCATGACTGTCCGCTCTGCCGGCCAAAAATTGAATTCAGCAGCATAAACTATTTCCCGGATCGGATGGGGAACAGAGCATTTTCCCTCTGTTCAATACGATATTTCATCCGATCCGGCACACAAAAAAGGAGATTCCCTCAAACGGAAATCTCCTTTTTATTACGCCATATCTATTTTTTTATCTTGATAAATTTTCCGGCCGGCTTACAGCACCAGCTTCGCGGCTCCGTAGATACCTGCGTCATTACCGAGGCTGGCAATCACGATCGGCGTATCCTTACACAGAGAAAACGCGTATTTTTTGTAGTATTTCTGAATACAGTCGATCAGCGGCTGTCCTGCCTTAGAAACACCGCCTCCTATTACGATGGTTTCCGGGTCCACCACTGCCGCAAAGATCGCCAGAGCGCCTCCCAGCTTATCTCCCACCTTTTCCATGGTTCTGACCGCCGCGGCGTCTCCCGCCTTAAAGGCGTCCAGAACATCCTTCGCGGTGATCTCCTCCAGCTCTCTCAGGGTGCTGTTTTCCTCACTGGACGCAAGCACCTCCCTGGCGACACGGACAATTCCTGTTGCCGAGGCATACTGCTCCAGGCATCCCTGATTGCCGCAGTTGCACCGCTCGCTCTCCTCATGGTTCATATTGGCATGCCCGATCTCTCCGCCTGCTCCGTGATATCCGGCTACAATTTTTCCATCGACAATTATACCGCCGCCGACTCCGGTTCCCAAAGTAGCAAGGATCACGTTCTGCGCTCCGGCTGCCGCGCCCTTCCAGGCTTCCCCCAGGGCGGCCACATTGGCGTCGTTTCCGGCCTTGGCATTCAGTCCTGTCAGCTCGCTCAGTTCCTGAGCCACCGGCTTAAATCCCCAGTAAAGATTCACCGCGCAGGCAGCCTCGCCCTTTCCGTTGATCGGACCTGGAATCCCGATGCCCACACCGGCAACATCCTCTTTATCTATGCCGCGCTCCTGAATTTTATTTTTGATGGTTTCCGCTACGTCAGGAAGAATATTTTCTCCCTGATTTTCTGTTCTTGTGGGAATCTCCCATTTTTCCAGAAGAACGCCGTCCGTCTGAAACAGACCGCATTTTACGGAAGTTCCTCCTACATCGATACCAAAACAATATGCGCTCATTTCTTCTCCATCCTTTTCTCAGATTTTATCGGATTATCTGTCGCGCTTTTTCGCGATATTCTCCTGCACTCTCTTATAAAGCTCTTCCGCCGCGTTGTATCCCATCTTCTTCTGTCTGTGGTTGACTGCGGCTGTTTCTACTATGACAGCCAGATTTCGTCCCGGACGGATAGGAAGAGAATGACATACGATCTTATTTCCAAGATATTCTGTGTACTCCTCATGGAGGCCCAGACGGTCGTATTCCTTGTCTCTGTCCCATTCCTCCAGCTTTATAACAAGATCTACAGACTGTGTATTCTTAACACTTTCCACACCGAAAAGAGTTTTTACGTCAATGATGCCGATACCGCGAAGCTCGATAAAATGTCTTGTGATATCAGGGGCAGAGCCTACCAGAGTAACGTCGCTGACCTTGCGCAGCTCGACTACGTCGTCGCTGACAAGACGATGTCCCCTCTTGATCAGCTCCAGAGCAGCCTCGCTTTTTCCGATACCGCTTTCACCTGTGATCAGAACGCCCTCGCCGTATACGTCCACCAGCACGCCGTGAATAGAAATACAGGGAGCAAGCTGCACGCCCAGCCATCGGATCGTCTCCGCCATCACATTGGAGGTGGTTCTCTCAGTGACAAAGGTAGGAACGTTATATTTCATGGCCAGATCCAGCATATCCTGTGAGGGCTTGGTCATGGTGCTGAAAATCACACAGGGGATCTTGCTGGAAATAAAACGCTCATATTTCATCAGCCTTTTCTCGTCGCTGAGCTGCATCAGATAGGTATACTCCACATATCCGATGATCTGTACTCGCTCATTGGCGAAATGCTCCAGATAACCTGTAAGCTGCAGCGCCGGACGGTTAATTTCAGCAGATGTGATCTTAACATCCGTCAGGTCGATCTCAGGAGTTAAGTTCGTAAGCCCCAGCTCCTGAACCATATTGGTCAATAATACACCCTTCATAATATGTGTTCTCCTTTTTGTTTATTTATAGCCTTCCGGCATTTCGGACCCGTGACTGGCGCGGCTGTCCTCCGCCGGAGGATGGAAAAACTGATATACCTGACGGGCGCTTCCCATATTCATGGATTCTGTCTCCGCCAATTCTTCCATGGAGGCGTCCCGTATTTTTTCCACAGAGCGGAATCTCCGCATAAGGGCTTTTCTTCTCTGCTCCCCGATCCCCGGTATGTCGTCAAGGATGGAGTGAACCTGTCCTTTGCTTCTCAGGGAACGGTGATATTCTATCGCAAAGCGGTGGGCTTCATCCTGGATCCTGGTGATCAGACGAAATCCCTCGCTGCCTGTGTCTATGGGAATTTCCACATTATTATAATAAAGACCTCTTGTCCGGTGGCGGTCGTCCTTGACCATACCGCACACAGGAATCTTCAGTCCTAGTTTTTCAAGGACTCCCAGCGCGATATTCACCTGACCCTTTCCGCCGTCCATCAGAATGAGATCGGGGGCCTTGGCGAAGCTGTCGAATTCTCCGCTGCTCTCATGAGTAAAACGCCTTGTAAGAACTTCCTCCATACTGGCGTAATCGTTTGGTCCCTGCACGGATTTGATGCGGAATTTCCGGTAATCGCTGCGCCTGGGTCTGCCTTTTTCGTAGACCACCATGGAACCCACAGACTCAAAGCCGCTGATATTGGAAATATCAAAGGCCTCCATCCTGATGATCCCCGAAAGGCCCAGCCAGTCCTCCACCTCATGAACAGCGCCGATGGTGCGCCCTTCTTCACGCCTGATGCGCTCCCGGTCTTTTTCCAGGACCATTCTGGCGTTTTCACGGGCAAGCTCCACCAGCTTTTCCTTTGTTCCTTTCTTTGGAACCAGGATATGAACCTTCTGCTTTCTCCTGGAGGTCAGCCACTCTTCGATGATCTCCGCGTCCTCTACCTGGGTCTGCAGCATGATCTCTCTGGGAATAAAGGGTGTTCCGGCGTAAAACTGCTTCAGGAAGCTGGACAGAACCTGCGCCTTCGTATCGCCTCTGGCTACCCTCAGATAAAAATGCTCCCGGCCGATCAGTTTGCCGCTCCTCATAAAGAACACCTGGACGACCGCGTCCTGTTCCCGGAGATCCTGGCTCTCGTCCATATCCACGGCGATAATATCTCTGTCCTCTTCCCCGTAAGCAGTAATTTTCTGCCGCTGGCCGATTTTCTGGATGCTCTGGATAAGATCGCGGCATTCCGCCGCGTCCTCGAACCTCAGCTCCTCAGACGCGGTATTCATCTTTTCTGTAAGACTGTCTATGGTCTCCTGGAAATCTCCATTCAGAAAGCGGATCACCTTCTGGATGTTCTGACGATAGCTTTCCTGATCCACCTTTCCGGTGCAGGGGCCGGAGCACTGCTTCATATGATAATAAAGGCAGGGCCTGTCTTTTCCGCAGTCTCTGGGCAGAGTCCTGCTACAGGAACGGACATGATACAGCTTCCTCACAAGCTCTATCACATCCTTCACTGCCCCGGCGCTGGTATAAGGGCCGAAATATTTATTTTTGTCTTTCTTCATTCTCCGGGCAAAAAGCACCCGGGGATAGGCCTCCTGAACAGTCACCTTGATGAAAGGATAGGTTTTGTCATCCTTGAGCATGGTGTTGTACTTGGGCCGGTATTCCTTTATGAGGTTGTTTTCCAGAACAAGGGCTTCCAGCTCGGAATCTGTAATGATATATTCAAACCGGGCGATGTGGGTGACCATCTGCTCAATTTTCACGCCTTTGTTACGGCTGCTCTGAAAATACTGGCGCACACGGTTCTTCAGACTGACCGCCTTTCCCACATAAATGATCTCGTCCTTCTCGTCATGCATCAGATATACGCCGGGTTTGGCCGGAAGTTTTTTCAGTTCTTCCTCAATCAGAAACATGATCTGTCTCCTGCTCTACTGTTTTTTCCTCTGCAGGGTATCTGTTCTCAGAACTCTGCTCTTCCATTTTTTCTTCAACAGACTTTTCATCATTGAAATTCTGCTCTTCCGGCTGCTCCGTCTGCTTCTCCTGAATTTGGGGAGTCTCCGCCGGCAGCTCCAGATCATCAAGGTTCTCCGGTATCTCCAGTCCTTTTTCCACTGCCCGGAAGATTTTCATGAATTCTTTTCCGGTAATGGTCTCTTTGCGAATCAGATATTCCGCGATCTTATCCAGCGCTTCTCTGTGACCGCCGAGAAGACGCTTCGCCTCCTCATAGGAAAAATGAAGAAGCTGCATTACCTCATGATCGATCTCCGTAGCCGTATCGTCGCCGCAGTTCAGCACAGCCCGTCCTGAAAGATATTGATTTTCCTGGGTCGCAAGCCCCATGAGGCCAAATTTCTTCGACATGCCGTACTGGGTGATCATGGCTCTCGCCACCTTTGTGGCCTGCTCAATATCATTGGCCGCTCCGGTGGTAACTGTGTCAAAAACGATCTCCTCCGCCGCCCGGCCTCCAAGGTAGCCTACCAGCATAGCCTCCAGCTCTTTCTGGGTATTGAGGAACTTTTCTTCCTCCGGCACCTGCATCACATATCCCAGCGCCCCCATCGTACGGGGTACGATGGTGATCTTCTGAACCGGCTCAGCGTCCTTCTGAAGGGCGCTGACAAGGGCGTGTCCCACCTCATGGTAGGAGACGATCCGTCTCTCCTGGGCGCTCAGGATCCTGTCTTTCTTTTCTTTTCCTACAAGGACCACTTCCACAGATTCCAGCAGATCTTTCTGGGAAACAGCCTTCCGGCCGTTCTTCACAGCCAGGATCGCCGCCTCGTTGATCATATTGGCAAGATCGGAGCCAACGGCGCCGGAGGTGGCCAGCGCGATAGCGTCCAGATCCACCGTCTCATCCAGGAGCACTTCCTTGGCATGGACTTTCAGAACCTCCACGCGGCCTTTCAGATCCGGGCGGTCCACGATCACACGGCGGTCAAAGCGTCCCGGTCTCAAAAGCGCGGGATCAAGAACCTCCGGCCGGTTCGTGGCCGCAAGGATCAGAAGTCCCTTGGACGTATCAAATCCATCCATTTCCGCCAAAAGCTGGTTCAGCGTCTGCTCCCTCTCGTCGTTTCCTCCGTAGTGGGAATCACGGCTTTTTCCAATGGCGTCGATCTCGTCGATAAAAACAATGCAGGGAGCGTTTTTCTTCGCCTCCTCAAAAAGATCCCTCACACGGGAGGCGCCTACTCCTACAAACATTTCCACAAACTCCGAACCGGACAGCGAAAAGAACGGAACATTCGCTTCCCCGGCTACCGCCTTCGCCAGAAGGGTTTTTCCCGTTCCGGGCGGTCCCACAAGAAGAGCTCCCTTGGGAAGCTTCGCGCCGATAGCCGTATATTTCCCCGGATTATGAAGGAAATCCACAACCTCCTGAAGAGATTCCTTAGCCTCGTCCTGTCCGGCCACATCCCTGAAGGTAATTCCCGTCTCCTTCTGGACATAGGCCTTGGCCCGGCTCTTGCCCACTCCCATGATGCCGCTGCCGCCTTTGTTCATACGGCGCATAAAAAACATCAGCATCAAAAACATGGCGATGGTCGGCAGAAGGATGCTGGCCATCATAGAGAGGAACTCCCCTACGGCGTCCGGCTGTTTGTACTCAAACACTATGCCGGTTCCCTCCAGCCTCTCCGTCAGAGCGTCCACAGTCTCCATCTGATTCACCGTATAGGTTACGCTCTGGTAAAAGGACTGCTGAAGCCTGGGCTCCACCATCAATACCCCCGACTGCAAGGTCACGGATTTTACCTGGTCCTTATCTACCATCTCGATGAATTTGTCATAGGTGATCTCACTGGAATTCCCGTTCATCATGTCTGTGATAAAGCTGAGACACACCAGCGTGATGAGAAGACAAATCAAAAAAGCCAGAATGGACTGGCGGTTTTTGTTCGGTCCCTGGTTTTTCGGGCCGTTTCGGTTGGGACGGTCTCCGTCCTGCCGATTATCCATATGATTATTCATTCTTTTCCTCCTAATGTCATCTTCTTTATTATAAAGAGATTTCCCCGATAAATCAACAAATAAATGACAGCAGCCTTCTATTTTGCTTATTTAAACTTGAAAAAAATCTTCCCATATTTCTTTTTTTTGTAGTATACTATTTGCATGCCCTTGTACAGAGAGGGAGACAGCGCCAGAACATACTGATGGCGACAGGAAAGGAAACAGACTTATGAAGATAGGATTTGACAATGAGAAGTACCTAACGATGCAGTCAGAGCATATCCGCGAAAGGATCGGCAAATTCGGCAACAAGCTTTATCTGGAGTTCGGCGGAAAATTATTTGACGATTATCACGCCTCCAGAGTACTCCCCGGCTTTGAGCCTGACAGCAAGCTGCGTATGCTGATGCAGTTAAGCGACCAGGCGGAAATCGTTATTGTGATCAGCGCCGCCGATATCGACAAAAATAAAATCCGGGGAGATCTTGGAATCACTTACGACGTTGACGTCCTCCGTCTTATCGAGGCATTCACAGAAAGGGGACTTTATGTGGGAAGCGTCTGCATTACCCGTTATGCCGGACAGGAAAGCGCGGATCTGTTCCGCCAGCGCCTGGAAAAGCTGGGGATCCGCGTATTCCTCCACTATAATATTCCCGGCTATCCCAGCAACACTTCCCTTATTGTAAGCGATGAAGGCTACGGCAAAAACGAGTACATCGAGACCTCAAGACCGCTTGTGGTCATCACCGCCCCCGGGCCGGGAAGCGGAAAAATGGCTACCTGCCTTTCCCAGCTCTATCACGAATACAAACGGGGAATCTGCGCCGGATACGCAAAATTCGAAACCTTCCCCATCTGGAACATTCCTCTCAAGCATCCGGTCAATCTGGCGTACGAAGCGGCTACCGCCGACCTGAACGACGTCAATATGATCGATCCTTTCCATCTGGAGGCATATGGAGAGACCACCGTCAACTATAATCGTGATGTAGAGATCTTTCCTGTACTCCAGGCAATGTTTGAGAAGATCATGGGGAACTGCCCCTACAAATCTCCTACCGATATGGGCGTAAACATGGCCGGAAACTGCATTGTAGACGACGAAGCATGCCGCGAGGCCTCCCGCCAGGAGATTATCCGCCGTTATTATAAAAGCTGCGCGGCCTTTGTGTCCGGTACGGGCAAAGAGGACGAGGTTCTCAAGATCGAACTGCTTCTCAAGCAGGCGCACGCAGCCCTTGAGGACCGCAGAGTGGTTCCCGTAAGTCTTGAGATCGAAAAAACAACCGGCGGCCCCGCCGCGGCCCTGGAGCTTCCGGACGGCAGGATCGTTCACGGAAAAACCTCCGACCTTCTCGGAGCTTCCGCCGCGCTTCTTCTGAACGCTCTGAAGGAGCTGGCCGGAATCGACCATGAGCATCATGTGATCTCACCGGACGCGATCCGTCCGATCCAGGAATTAAAAACAAGATATCTCGGAAGCAAAAATCCACGGCTTCATTCCGACGAGACACTGATCGCGCTCTCTGTCAGCGCCGCCAGCAATCCGGAGGCCCGTCTTGCCCTGGAACAGCTCCGCAGGTTAAAAGGCTGCCAGGCCCATACCTCCGTCATGATCTCCTCCGTGGATATCCTGGAATTCCGCCGTCTTGGCATCGAGCTTACCTGCGAGCCGAAATTTGAAAACCAGAAAAAATACCACTAAGAAAACGCCCCGGAGAAATCTCCGGGGCGCCGTTTTATTCTGATAATCTTATTCGTATCCGTTAGGATTCTTGGACTGCCAGTTCCAGGAATCCGCGCACATATCCTTAATATCGTATTCGGCTGTCCAGCCCAGTTCTTTTTCAGCCTTGGACGCGTCGGAATAGCAGGTGGCGATATCTCCCGGACGGCGGGGTTTGATCACATAGGGGATCTTCACTCCTGTAGCCGCCTCGAAATTCTTCACGATATCCAGCACGCTGTAGCCTTTTCCTGTACCAAGATTGTAGATGCTGAGGCCGGAATTATCCTCAATTTTCTTCAGAGCCTTTACATGACCCTTCGCAAGGTCAACCACATGGATGTAATCCCTCACTCCAGTTCCGTCCGGCGTATCATAATCGTTTCCGAATACGCCCAGCTCCTTCAGCTTGCCCACCGCTACCTGTGTGATGTAAGGCATCAGATTATTGGGGATTCCGTTGGGATTTTCCCCGATGGTTCCGCTCTTGTGAGCGCCGATGGGATTGAAGTAGCGCAGAAGTACCACGTTCCATTCGGGATCCGCCTTCTGAATATCTGTAAGGATCTGCTCCAGCATGGATTTTGTCCATCCATAAGGATTGGTGCACTGTCCCTTGGGACATTCCTCTGTAATGGGGATCACTGCCGGATCGCCGTACACTGTGGCTGAGGATGAAAAAATAATATTTTTTACGCCGTGTTTTCTCATAACATCCACAAGAGTCAAAGTTCCTGAAATATTGTTTTCGTAATATTCCCAGGGCTTCGCCACAGACTCTCCCACTGCCTTCAGTCCGGCGAAATGAATACAGGAATCAATCTTTTCTTTCGCAAAAATCTGTTCAAGAGCTTCTCTGTCCAAAATATCTGCTTTATAAAACTTCACCGGCTTCCCTGTGATCTTCTCCACACGCTCCAGGGATTTCTCACTGGAATTGCTCAGGTTATCCAGCACCACTACCTCATAGCCCGCATTCTGAAGCTCCACTACCGTGTGGCTTCCGATATAGCCGGCTCCTCCTGTTACTAAAATTGCCATGCTCTTCTCCTCCTTTTAGGATGTTATTCTGCGTAAACACAGTGTTTCCACAGTTCCTGTCCATTATAGCACTATTTATATTTTTCCACAACCGCTTTCATAGAAGGATAGCTGTCCTCCATATCCTTTACCAGCTTGAACTGCGTCCTGGTCCTGTCCAGATTGTGATCCTCTCTGTGGATCTTAAAATAATGATCCCCCTCCAGATAGTCTGTCAGAAAACGGATTCCGCACTCAAAGGTCATAAGGATCGCGCCGTCGGGCAGCATATCCAGTTCCTTTTCCGTGAGGGCTCCGTCACAGCCTTCCAGAAATCCCTTCACATATACCTCGTACAGATGCGGGTCGAAGGATACCCTGGAAAGATCCCGCTCGTCCTCCGCTCCCGTGCTGGCGCCGAAACGTATGGAATCTCCGAAATCATTCAGGGAAAGGCCCGGCATCACCGTATCCAGATCGATCACACAGATCGCTTTCCCCGTCTGATCGTCAATCATAATATTGTTCAGCTTTGTGTCATTATGAGTTACCCTGAGAGGAAGCTCTCCGCTTTCCTGCAGATCGCACAGTCTGTGGCAGAGCTTTTCCCGCTCCAGAACAAAGGCGATCTCCTCCTGCACATACCGCGCTCTCCCATATGCGTCCGCTTCCAGGGCTTTTTTGAAATTCTCAAACCGCTTCACAGTATTATGAAAATCCCTGATTGTCTCATGAAGAGTTTCCGCCGGATAATCCGCCAGCATTCTCTGGAAATGCCCGAAGGCTACGGCGCTCTGATAAAAGTCTGAGTCGCTTTTCACCATGTCATAGGAGGTGGCTCCTTCAATGAAAAGATATACTCTCCAGTATTCCCCGCTGGAATCCTGATAATAGGGCCGTCCGTCCCGGGCGCTGATAATATTCAGCGTCTCTCTTTCCTCATCGCCTCCGGCTTCACGGATCTTTTTTCTCAGCCAGGAGGTAACCGCGCTGATATTTTCCATCAGTTCCACAGGCTGCAGAAAAATGCTTCTGTTCATTCTCTGGAGAATATAACGCTTCCGCCCCTCCTCCGTATCAAAGGTCAGGCGGTATGTATCATTAATGTGGCCGCTTCCGTAAGGAACGCTCTCAACAAAGCTCCCCGGAAAGTCAAACCGGCTGATCACTTCCTCTAAAATCTTATTCTCCGCCACCTATTTTTCCTCCCATAATTTCTGCGGGTACAGGCCCTGATCCTTCAGCTTCTGAACCGCGGCCACAACTACCGGTTTGTCCTCTTTGTAGGTTACGCCATACCATTTATCCGCGGATTTCAGCACCTGGACAGTGGCCTTTTCCTCCTTCAGCAGCTCATCCACCACAAAGGGCAGAAAATATTCACATTTCATAGGATTGGTTTTGAGATTTTCCTCAAGGAACACCCGGAAACGCTGCCTGAGCTCTTCCAGGATTCCGGCGGAGAAGCCCCACATATTCATGGATACAATGCTGTCCATGGGAAGCTCTGTCCATGTAGCGCCTCCGTCCTCCGAAAATCCGGCCCCCGCGCCGCGCTTTTCAATATGAGTGCGCTCCTGGATTTCCTTCAGATATCCCTTTTCATCCGTAATGCAGACGCCCCTTGACACATGGCCGTTGTCCGTCAGGGTATTCTCCAGCTTATATCCTACCATCATAAATCTGTACGGGATCTGGCTCTCACTGTTCCCCGTCAGAAAATCATAGGCCATCTGGAAAGCGTGGCTTCCATAGTAATCGTCCGCGTTAATGACCGCAAAGGGACCGTCTATTTCGTCTATACAGCTTAAAACCGCATGTCCGGTTCCCCAGGGCTTCACTCTGCCCTCCGGCACCTGAAAGCCCTCCGGCAGATTCTCCAGCTCCTGATATACGTAGCTTACCTGGATCCGTTTGCTGAGGCGGTCCCCAATAGCCTCTCTGAACGCCTGCTCGTTTTCACGCTTGATGATAAAGATCACTTTTTCAAATCCGGCCCTCACTGCGTCGTAAACAGAAAAATCCATGATAATATGTCCCTCTCCGTCTACAGGGTCAATCTGCTTCAGACCGCCGTAACGGCTGCCCATCCCCGCTGCCATAACTACTAATACCGGTTTTTTCATTTATATTCTCCTTTCTTCTAAGGCTCCGTTTTCATAGCTTACCTGACACGGCTTATTTCCGCTCTATGATCCGGTAGCCTACTCCTCTTACCGTTTCCAGCATCTCTCCCGCCTCTCCCAGCTTTTGTCTCAGAGCTCTCACATGAACGTCCACAGTCCTCGTTTCCCCGTCAAAATCATATCCCCAGACATATCCAAGGATCTGGTTCCGGCTCATGACCATTCCGGCGTTTTCCACAAGATACTGGAGAAGCTCAAACTCCTTCCGGGTCAGCTCCAGCTTCCGCTGATCGAAATACACCTCGTGCCTCCCTACAGAGATCCGAAGTTTCCCGCAGACAAGCTCCTGGCTGTCCTCCGGGCGTCTGCATCTTCTGAGCACAGCCTTCACCCGGGATACCAGCTCCATCATTCCGAAGGGCTTGGTGACATAATCGTCCGCGCCTGCGTCCAGCCCGCGCACCTTATCAAATTCTGACTGCCTTGCCGTCACCAGGATCACGGGAATATTCCTGGTTTCAGGCTCCGCCTTGAGCTTTTCCAGAACCCCGTATCCGTCCTCCCCCGGCAGCATAATGTCGAGAAGGATCAACTCAGGCTTTTCCTTTTTTAAGGCCTGAAACAGCCCGGCGCCGTCCTCCATGCCTTTGGCGGAAAAGCCTGTGGCCTCCAGCGTATACACAAGAAGCTCCCTGATATTTTTTTCATCCTCCACACAGTAGATCATTCCCTGATCCTCCTTCTGCTTTCCTGTACTTCTGTTTTTGGAAGTATCCGGCGACGCCTCCCAAAATCGCGGCCCGCAGTCTTTTCCCAGTTTTTAAAAACTGCGGATATCCTCTCCCTCTTCTCCTGTTTTGTCAATGGAGCGGACGATCAGATAATAGCTGCTGCTCTCATTTACCTGTACCTTCACCCGGTCTCCCACCCGGCGCCCTTTCAGGGCCTTTCCGATAGGGGATTCTATACTCACTCTGTTTTCCATGGAATTGCCGCGGATAGAGGTTACAAGCTTATATTTTTCTATTTCTCCGTCCTCTTCAAACTCCACCTCCACGATATCGTCCATACCGATCTCATCCGCTTTGGAGGTGTCCGTCACAATGTCCGCTGTTTTCAGCATCCGCTCCAGATAGCGGATACGGCTTTCATTCTGGTTCTTATGTCTCTTCGCCGCGTAATACTCAAAATTTTCGCTGAGATCCCCCTGGGCTCTGGCCTCCTTCACCGCCTCGATGGCTTCTTTCCGCACCACCAGCTTGCGGTGCTCGATCTCTTCTTCTATCTTTTCTACGTCTCTCTTTGTAAGCTTTTCTCTCAATTTTTTTCCGCTCCCTTTTCTTACTTATTTTTAGTATACACGAATTCCCCTTCGCATACAAGATATCAGTTCAGCCCGCGCCATTGATAAAACCGCATTGTGTGCTTACTGTGGCTAACGCCGCTGATTTACTCATAAACGGCGCTCAGGCTTCTCTGATACCATAAAAACGCATTAAAAAAAGGCCCTGCAGCTGCTTCTGCCGCAGAAAAAAGGGGGCGGCCGCATCTATGATTTTCTGATCATTGATGCGGCCGCCCCTCGCTTTTCACTCCTCCGTACAGAAGATCACTCTGTACTCATTCCCCTGGATCTCCACGATCTGCTCCAGCTCTTCGTTTTTCTCCGGAAGACCCGGGTCCCCGCTCTGAAACCTGACACAGGTACCGCAGGAGGAGCTGAGATTTCTGGGAACCGGCATGATCACTGCCGAAAGCCCCAGCTTTTCACAGTTCTTCTTAAAACAGACCGCTCCGTAATGGGAATAAAATGTAGCTATGTATTCTTTCATTTTTTAATCTGGAGCAGAAAATCCTCTCCCTGCTCTTTTACCTGTACCTGGTAACCCTGATGTACGGCAAACCGGGAAACATTTTCCTTGGCCGTCACATTGTCCACCAGCACCTCATACGCGGCTTCTCTGGAAGCCATCGCATTCTTAGTCATGATCACGGGCTCCGGACAGGACAGCCCTCTGGCGTCAATTTTCTTCATATTTTTCTCCTCCCCTATGCGTCCGCTTTTCTGAAGGTATTGGCGGCCGCGATGACAGCGACTACTACGATACCAATGATCACCGCGATCTTTCCATTTGCGGTAGGCCCTTCGCCGGAAGACGCAAGACCGAAATTATGGGCGAAAGCCGCTCCTACCATCAGACCGAAAATCGTAACGGCAGAATCGGTATTTCCCTCTCCGGCCAGAACGAGCTGACGAAGAGGACAGCCGCCCAGAAGTACGCATCCGAATCCGGCCAGGAACATACCGAGAGCGTTCCACAGTCCGTCTGTATGAGCTACCGGCTGACCGGCAAAGCCCGGATTGAAGTAAGGAGTTCCCGTTACCGCGCCCAGGATCAGATTTACCACAAAAGCGCTTACAAGAATCGCCAGGAAACCAAAAAGCAGCTTCCACTCCCGGAACAATACGGCGTCACGGATGCCGCCCACCATACAGAGACGGGTTCTCTGGGCCAGAGCGCCTACGATCAGTCCCGCGATCAGAGAAATCGCGATGGACGCGTGAAGAGCTCCAGGGCCTGCTCCCGCTTCACTGAAATGGATAAAAGCCGGCGCCGCCGCGAGAAGGATCAGAAATACAAGCTGGACAACAGGATATAACTGTCCCTCAAGAGCCGGCATCTTATAGGAGCGTTTCAGAGTGTAGCCTTTTTTCAGGAATACCACGCCTGCCAGAATGCCAAGGGCAAATCCGACAAATCCAAGAATGGCGTTTCCGTCTCCGCCTGCAAGTCTCAGGATCATACGGAACGGGCAGCCCAGAAACATCAGGCAGCCGATCATGACAAAAACACCGAGGATAAATCTTGTCACAGGCGCGGATCCGCCTCTCGGCTTAAACTCGCCCTTCGCAAGAGAGATCGCGCATGCTCCCAGCACAAGGCCGATGATCTCGGGGCGGATATACTGTACCGCCGCCGCGCTGTGAAGTCCAAGCGCTCCGGACGTGTCTCTTAAGAAACACGCGATACAAAAGCCCATGTTCACCGGGTTGCCGAAGAACACAAGCATAGCCGCGATCAGACCGATGATCACGCCGGCCGCGGCAATAGTTGTTTTTTCACTTTTCATTTGTAATTGCCTCCTTTTCCCTGATGTACAAATCATATCATTTTTGCAACAATTCCTCCAATTAAATATAGTCCGTTTTTTCATTCATTTATAGATTTTATTTATAAATTATTGTATAATAACTTAAACTCATACTTAGGAAAGGAACCAACGCAAATGAAAAAAATATATCTGGATCAGGCCAGCACCTCGTTCCCCAAAGCACCCGGCACCGCGGAGGCCGTATATCACTACCTGCGCGACTCGGCCGTCAATGTAAACCGCGGCGCCTACGACGACGCCTATTCTGTGGAGGAACAGATTTTTGAGACAAGAGAGCAGCTCCGCCGTCTTTTTCATTTTTCCTCGGGAAAAGGCAGAAACGTGATCTTTACGGCAAATGTCACCGCCAGTCTGAATATCCTGCTGAAGGGCATCTTAAAACCCGGCGATCATGTGCTTGTCACTTCCATGGAGCATAACGCGGTCATGCGCCCCCTGGTGCAGTTGGAAGCAAAAGGCGTCACCTTCGACAGAATCCCCTGCCGTTCCGACGGAAGCCTTCTCCTTCATAAGGCCGAGGAGCTTCTGCGGCCCGAAACAAGACTTCTTGTCTGCCTTCACGGCTCCAATGTCTGCGGAACCCTTATGCCCGTACAGGAGATCGGAAATTTCTGTCAGAAGCACGGCCTTCTTTTTATCCTTGACTCCGCGCAGACAGCCGGCGTCTTCCCCATCGACATGGAGGCCCTCCATATTGACGCGCTGGCCTTCACCGGGCATAAGGGCTTAAGAGGCCCTCAGGGGATCGGGGGCTTTCTGATCCGCGACGCACTGGCTAAGGAGACAGTTCCTCTGTTAAGCGGGGGAACCGGAAGTATCTCCCACACGGAGGAGGTACCCGCCTTTCTGCCTGACCGTTTCGAGCCCGGAACACCGAATATCCCGGGAATCCTGGGTCTCCACGCGTCCCTGACTTACCTGGAGCAGAATCCCCCGGAAAATATCCTCCGTCACGAGATGGAGCTGACGGACTATTTTATCAGGGGAATACAGAACATCGATCCTTCCGGAACCCGTCTGCGTCTGATCGGAAAAAAGGGAATCGAGGGCCGCTGCGCGGTGGTGTCTGTACAGACTCCCGGGATCGATATGGCCCGGGCGGCCTTTGAGCTGGATTCCGAATACGGCGTTATGACCAGAGTAGGGCTCCACTGCGCCCCCAACGCCCACAAAACTCTCGGAACTTATCCGGAGGGAACCATCCGTTTCTCCTTTGGGCCGGAAAATACAAAGGAGGAGCTGGACAAAGCGCTTCAGGCGCTGTCCCGGATCACTGAGGGAAGGGAGGAGGAAAAAAGCCATGGAATTTAAGCAGCTTGAGGCTTTTGTGGCCGTGGTGGATTACGGGAGCTTTTCGGAGGCGGCCCGGCGTCTGTACCTTACCCAGCCCACCATCAGCGCCCATATCCGGGCTCTGGAGGATGAGCTTAAGGTAAAGCTGATCATACGCACCACAAAGAAGATTTCCGTCACCACAAAAGGATACCAGCTCTACGACAGCGCGGCCCGTATGCTGCATATCCGGAATAATCTTATTGAAGATTTTACGGAATCCAAAAAACGGATCATAGATCTGGGCGTTTCCACGATCCCCTCCTCCTATCTTCTCCCGGAGCTTCTGGCCGAATTCGGGAAACACCATCCCGACGTGTACTTTCATTCGCTCCAGTCTGACAGCCTGGATGCCATAGGCAGAGTTCTGGACGGCAGCGTGGATCTCAGCCTGGCAGGGCAGAACACAGGAGATGAAACCTGCTGCTTTATCCCCTTCTGCCAGGACAGTCTGGTCATCGCCGCTCCGGTGACAGACCATTACCTTCAAATGGAGGGGAAAAAGCTCACCTTCCAGGATTTTATCAGGGATCCCATCATCATCCGCGAAAAAGGCTCCGGAACCAAAAAAGAAATGGATCTGTTTCTGGAAAAAATAGGCGTTGCGCCCACGGAGCTGAATGTGGTCGCCAGAATGAACGATCTGGAAAGCATAAAAAAATCTATTGTAAACGGACTGGGAATCTCCATTCTTTCCGCCCGTTCTGTTCAGGATCTGAAAAAAACAAAACAGATCCTCCTGTTTACACTGGACGAGGCCGTACATACCCGCAGCTTTTATATTGTATACAGCAAAAACAGGATACTGAAGCCTCATGTGCGGCAGTTTATCCATTTTGTTCAGGATTTTTACAAATCCTCCTAGACCCGGAATTCTCCTCCTCAAAGACCGTTTCTCCCAGCGGAGGAAATCTTTCAGAACTGTTAGAATTCTGAAAGATTCTGGAAAGCTGTCCGGAGTATAATACATCATATATCAGCAAGGAGGAGACAGTCATGAATGTATTAAAAACAACAAACCTGAAAAAATATTACGGCGACGGTCCCGGCCGGGTGAAAGCTCTGGACGGGGTGGATCTGGAAGTCCAAAAGGGAGAGTTCGTGGCGGTGGTGGGAACCTCCGGCTCCGGAAAATCCACTTTGCTGCACATGCTGGGAGGGCTGGATTATCCCACCTCCGGCAAAGTGGAGGTAGAGGGCCGGGATATTTTCCGCCTGAAAAAAGACGAGCTGTGTATTTTCCGGAGAAGAAAGATCGGCTTCGTTTTTCAGAGCTATAATCTCGTTCCCGTTCTGAACGTGTATGAAAATATCGTGCTTCCCATTCAACTTGACGGCGGCTCCGTGGACAAGGTATATGTGCAGAATGTCATAAAACTGCTGGGTCTTGGGGAAAAGCTCAACAATCTTCCCACACAGCTTTCCGGCGGCCAGCAGCAGCGGGTGGCGATTGCCCGGGCCCTAGCTGCCAAACCCGCAATCCTTCTGGCGGACGAGCCCACGGGAAACCTGGATTCCGCCACCAGTCAGGATGTTCTCGGCCTTCTGAAGGTATCGGGCGACCGGTTTGGACAGACCATCGTCATGATCACACACAACGAAGCTATCGCGCAGCTTGCGGACCGGATCATACGGATCGAGGACGGAAAACTCCTGTCAAAGGGCGGTGATCATCATGGCTAATGTAAAAAACCGCAAAATTATCACAAAGATCGCCATGCGTTCCATGGTCTCAAGAAAAAGCCGCAATCTGATCGCGGTTCTCGCCATCGCCCTTACAGCCCTTCTGTTCACCTCCCTGTTTACCATCAGCGGAAGCATTATCCAGAAGATGGAGGAGGCCACCATGCGGCAGGTGGGAACCAGCGCCCACGGCGGTTATAAGTATCTTACCTGGGAACAGTATGAAAAGCTGCTTTCCGATCCTGAAATACAGGATGTTTCCTGCCGTATCGCGGTAGCCAGCGCGGAAAATCCTGAGCTTCTCAAGGTTCCTACAGAGATGGGGTATTATGACGACACGGCCGCCCGCAATGGTTTCTGTTATCCCACAGAGGGGCATATGCCGGAAGAAAAATATGAGATCGTAGCCAGCAGCCTGACTCTGAAGGCTTTGGGGGTTTCCTGCGAGACCGGAGCCAGGGTTCCTCTGGAATTTACCGTGCGGGGGAAAAGCTTCCGCCAGGAATTTACTCTTTCCGGATGGTATGAGGGAGACGCTGTTATGGCTGTGCAGCCTCTGTGCCTGTCCAGGGAGTACGCCGAGGAAGCGGCTCCTATGCCGGACTATTCCTTTCAGGAAGGCCCCGGCACTATGGAGGATGCCGCCGGAAGGGTTATGGCGGAATTCAATTTCAGCAACTCTCTCAACCTGGAAAAGAAGATGGAGGATCTGACTGGCCGTCTGGGCTTTGAGAATGTTCCTGACGGCGTGAACTGGGCCTATATGACCAGCTCCTTCGACCCCGAAACGATTGCGGGAGTGGCGGTCCTTCTGGTCATCATCATCCTGTCCGGCTATCTCATCATTTATAATATTTTTTATATCAATGTCTATGGAGATATCCGGTTTTACGGGCTTTTAAAAACCATCGGAACCACCGGGCGCCAGCTCAGGCGCATGGTCCGGCGGCAGGCATGGCTTCTCTCCCTGGCGGGAATTCCCACGGGCCTGGTACTTGGATGGTTCACGGGGAGGCTTCTTCTGCCGCAGATCATAAAAAATCTGGACTTATATGATACGGTCACGGGAAAGGCTTCTCTGAATCCCTGGATCTTCGCGGGAGCCGCTCTTTTTACTCTTTTTACCGTCTATATCAGTTGTATCCGGCCCTGCCGCGCCGCCGCCAGGGTTTCTCCCATAGAGGCGGTGCGATATACGGAGGGGCAGGAAAGCAGCCGCGGAAAAAAGAAGATTTCCAGGAAAAAAGACCAGACAAAAAAGACCAGAACCGTCACCATGGCGGCTTTTGCCAGGGCCAACCTGAAAAGAAGCCGCAAAAAGGCAGTGATCGTCGTTCTGTCCCTTTCGATGAGTCTGATCCTTCTGAACTGCGTATATACTCTGGTGACCGGATTTGACATGGAGGAATATATATCCCGTCTGAGCATCAGCGACTATTCCGTTACTGACGCCTCTGTAGATAATTTTTCCGCTTCTGTGCGCAATACAGAAGACGTTCCTGAAGAATTCCTGGAGGAGCTTTCTGCCCGGTCCGATATATCGGAGATCGGCAGCGTCTATTACCAGAGCCTCTGGCTTACCTTTTCCAGGGAAGATTATCAGAGATTTGAGGAACGGATCTGGAGCCGGAAGGAAGAAGTGTTCGGCAGGCTGATCCGGCAGTTTCCGTCTACAGGCGAGAGCCTGCAGAAGTATCAGGACACCTTAAGCCTAGATGGAGCAGCCTACGGCATAGATGAGCTGATCTTCCGCAATCTGAGTCTCCAGGAGGGTGATCTTGACTGGGAAAAATTCCAGTCGGGAGATTATATCATCGCAAACTCCAGGAAATTGGACGAAAGCCATATAAATTTCTATGATCCGGGAGAATCTGTCACCCTTACCAACCAGCAGGGGGAAACCAGAACCTATCAGGTGATGGCAGTAGCCTCCATGCCCAATGCCGCCGAATTCCGGATGTACGGACTGATGGATCTGACCTATATTCTTCCCGTAGAGGAATTTAACTGGTACTGCGGACAGCGCCAGCCTCTGAGGACTCTTTTCAATGTGAAAGACGGTTCCATAGAGACTGTTCAGGAATGGATTTCCAATTACTGCTCCCAGGTGAATCCCAGTCTGACCCCCACCTCCAGAGAAACCATTATAGCGGAATTTCACTCCATGAGCTGGATGATCGCGGTGGTGGGAGGACTTCTGGCCTTTATTCTGGGACTGATCGGAATCCTGAACTTTATCAACACCATCATCACCAGTATCCTATCCAGGCGGCGGGAGCTGGCTATGATCGAGTCCGTGGGAATGACCGGAAAGCAGCTCCGTCAGATGCTCACCTTCGAGGGCCTTTACTACGGGGGCTTTACCATCGCCGCCGCTGTGACTGCCGGTTCTCTGGTCAATGTGACTGTTATGAAGGGTCTGCAGAACAGCTTCGACTACTTCCGGTGGCACTTTACAGTGCTTCCCCTGGTTCTCTGCCTGCCGTTCCTTCTTCTGACAGTGTGGGCGGTTCCGGCTCTGGCCTGCCGCCGGATGTGCCGGGAAAGCGTTGTAGACCGGATCAGGGCCTCTGAATAAGAGGCCCTGTATCTAATCATCTTTCTGCAGAAACATCCAGAAGGTGCTTCCCTCTCCTTCCTTTGACTCTGCCTTCAGATACCCGTTTTCTTTGCGGAGAATTTCCCGGGCCAGATACAGCCCCAGCCCTACGCCTTCCTTCTGCTGCACCTTCCCGGAACGGTAAAACCGTCCGTAGATCCTGGGAAGCTCCTCCTCGGAAATCCCCATCCCCTGATCCTTCACAGCAACGGCGGTATAAAGCTCGTATTCCTTGACCGAAACATGGATCTCAGATCCCTCGGGGCTGTATTTCACCGCGTTGTCCAGAAGATTGTAAAGGGCCTCCAGCGTCCATTTCCTGTCGTAGTATGCCGCGGCATTTTCGGAACAGTCCATATATATGGTGATATTCCTGGCCCCGGCCTTTGGAAGAATCTCCTCCCTGGCCGCCTCAAGAAGTCCCTTAAGCTTCTGCCGGGAGGGCTGAACCGTCAGGATATTGCTTTCCAGGCGGGACATCTTGGTAAGAGACTGGATCAGAAACTCCAGGCGCTCCGCCTGGCTGAGCATCTGCCTGAGAAGCTCCGTCTCCTCCTCCATCCCGGATGGCTCCAGGCGTTCCCGAAGCAGTTCTCCATAGAGCCGGATATTGGAAAGAGGCGTTTTCGTCTGATGGGAGATGTCTGAGATCAGCCCCTTGATATTCTCTTTTTCCTGTTCCAGATTTGCCCTGGCTATGCCGGAATTTTCCAGAAACTGTTTCCATTTGCTCTCCAGGCGGGAAAGGCGGCTCTCATCATACGCGGACTCATGAAATTCCCCGCGTATCCCCTCCTCCAGCATCTGATCCAGCCGTTTGAGCGTTCTGCTTTCAAACATCTTCCTGTCCTCCGTACTTACTATGGGTGACGCCGCTGTATGGCCGGACTGATCCAGACATAGCCCTGACCGTAGACAGTCTGGATATACCTGGGATCTTTGATATCGTCCTCCAGCTTTCTCCGAAGCCGGTTCATAGTCACCGACAGCGCGTTTTCATCTACAAATTCCGCCCCCTGGCTCCAGAGGCGGTCGATCAGAAGCTCCCTCGTCATGATCTGCCCCGGATTGGACACGAGAAGACGCAGAAGCTTCTGCTCATTTCTGCTGAGAGTAAGCTCGCGTCCTCTTTTGTAAAAGTTCAGTTTCCCAAAATCCAGATCAAGCTCCCCGATCCTGTACCTCTCTTCTTCTTTCTTTTGGGCGCATCTGCGCTTCAGGGCTTCTATCCGAGCCCGGAGCACCGCCAGGCTGAAGGGCTTCGTCACATAGTCGTCCGCTCCCAGGGAAAGCCCCGTGACCTGGTCGATCTCAAGGTCGTTGGCAGTCAGAAGCAGCACGGGAATATCGGAAGTTCTGCGGATCTCTTTTAATATCTCATATCCGCTCCCATCGCCTAAATTTATATCCAGGATCATCATATCCGGCAGCTCCCGGCAAAGTCTGTCCTTAGCCTCCCTGACCGTATAGCAGGAATAAAAGGTATCTCCGGAATTGCCGAACGCAAGGGCTATGCCGCGGTTTAAGGCCGCGTCGTCCTCTACGATCATAATATTCATAGCCGTCACCTGTCCTTCCCTTACTCTGGAATCATCTGCCGCGGCCGGAGCGCGCCAGATACTGTTTTTTTTAGTTAGCACAAAACACGGAGGCTTACAACGCAGCCGGAAAATGAGTGCCGGAAAATGAGTTATTCCAGCAGGAGCAAAGAGGATCAGCTTTTCTATTCCTCTATATCTTCAGCCAACGGATCCGTCTGTTCATTATGAGCAATCCCCTTCTGCTCCTTCTGGCTTTCCAGTTCCCGGTAATGCTCCCCTTCCCAGTAATCGTCCAGCCTTATGGGCATACTCCGTACCATATCCTGAATCCGGGCGTTTACGCTGCAGAGTCCCCGCTGCGTACTCTCGATTTCCTTTGCATACTCCTCCAGCTTGTATTTTGCAGCTATAAGCTGGATTCCTTTTTCCTCAAGCTGTGAATTGATTCTTCTTACAACAATATCCTTCTGCTTCTCCGCCTCTGCTTTGGCTTCCTCGATAATTTCTTCGGCTCTGATTCTGCCTCTTTTCTCAATCTCCGCAGCACTATTTCTGGCTTCCTCCATAATTCTGGACACCGCATCATAATCAAACAGATTGTCCTGCTGCTTTTCTTCCATGTCTTTTATCTGCATTTTCAAACTATCTATGAACTCCTGCTGACCCGTCATGTCTGTTTGAAGCGCAGCAATCTGTGCTTCCATTTCTGTTTTTTCTTCCTGAAGCGCAGCAGTCCGTTTTTCCATTTCTGCCTTTTCTTCCTGTAAAGTGACGATCTGACTCTGCATTTCCGCCTTCTCTGTCCGGAGCCCCTTTATGATTCTTCCTGTTTCCGAATTTTCCTGAAACGCCTCTGTACGGCCTTCTATCTCTGTCTTCTCTTCCTGAAGAAGCTCCATCCGACTTTTTACCTCCTCGTTTTCTCTCTGGAGCGTCTCCAGCCGGCTTTCTATCTGCTGTTTTTCAGACTGAAGTCTTTCATATTTGCTTCTTGAAACACTGTCTGCCGCTTCCTCAGAAGAAAAACCTAAAAATTCAGCATCCTGAAGCTGCTGCATCAATTCCATATTTTCCTCTTTCAGCTTCTCGCCGGATTCACGCAGAATACGAATCGTATCCTGTAATTCCTGAACCTCTTCCGTCTCTCCATAATCCCCTGTCTGTCCGTTCTCTAGTTTTTTCAAAAGCTCATTTTTCTCTTTCTGGTGCAGGAGTTTGATAGATTCCATTTCGTGTTCCAGTGTCTTGATGTACTCGTCCACATCATCTTTATTAAACCCGCCAAAGAGAACCGTTCTAAACATACCATTTCCAGCCATAGTGCCATCCTCTCTTTCTCTAGTCTTTATAGGTATAGACTAATTGTATATTTTCTTTTTTTTCCGTGTCTATTGCAAGTGTAATATATTCATTCTCATCCGGACTGGTAATTCCGATACCGATCTGGTATCCCTGACGGAACTCGTCCGTAAACGGAATACTGCACACCGTCTCCACGGAGATTCCCGGATAAAGCTCAGAGAGCCTGATATCCACCGTCTCCCAGTATTTCAGTCTTCCTTCCGCATTATACACATACATTGTTACCGGCCAATCCCAGTACAGAGGCGCAAGCCCTTTATTCTCCCACACGATTTTCACGTCAAGCTGTCCTTCTGAAAAAGAATACTGAGTACTCAAGCTGGATATGAAATAACGATACCCCAGCTCCTCTCTAATCACCTGCGCGGAATTTTGATCCTTAAAGCTTCCCTCGGGACATTTGGGGCCTATGAAAGTCATGTGGCTGTCCCGGATCATTTCCAGAGTTTCCGCCAATCTGTCCGAAAGCAGCTCTTCCATGGCAAACTCGCTGGTAAACTCTCCTCCGGATGGCGCTGTCTCCCAGAAGTTCTCCATCGGTTTATACTCCAGAGCTTTTCCCGACGTCTCAAAGCTTCCGCCGCTCTCGATCCACCCCAGCCACTCATCCGTATCCGAAGAACTTCCCGTCATATCGTTGTACAAGCCCATTCCGCCGTCAGCCGCCATTACATAATTTCTTCGCATCATAAGACGGGCATTATGAAAATTATCGGAATAGTCCAGCACATAATCCCAACAGATCTGGGCGTCCGGCATGGGAGAAATTCCCTCCTCCGTATTTGTGTGCCACTCTCCCCAGTGACCAAGACTGCCAAGCTCCACATAAGATACAAAATCATCCTGGTTGCAGTATTCGGCCAGAGCCTCCACAGCCAGGCTGTGTCTCTCTCTGAAATATTCATTTTCATAATCCGGAGAGTATCCGGCTCCGTATCCGTTATCATAAAATTCTCCGTCTCTGGTCCGTTCATACAGCCATTCCGGTATGTCCATATGTCTTTCATCCTGAGGTATGTCACATATAAACCTCAGTACAGCATGTTTATTCTCGCTTTTCCACCGCTCAATATGAAACATTTCCTCCAAAGCATCTGTATCATACTCTCCCTGCCTTGGTTCCCACATTTTCCATGTAAGTCCGATGTAAACCAGCTTAGAATCCCCGCACTCCTCCTCATCTTCCGCCGGAGGCGCATATCCGGTGAGCGGATTATCCAAAGGCTCCTTCGACTCGCTGAAGGTTACCGTATGATTCAGTTGGTACCGGTAAGGTACAATATAAAGCAGAAGTCCGGCGCAGGCCAGTGACAGCACGATCAGCATGATATACGGAATCTTTGAACGTCGTCTCTCCATCTATTCCTCCTATCCGTGATACTCTCCATTGTACTGGATCAGCGACACATCCTTCACTCCCTCAATTGCTTGGATCTGCTCCATAAAAACCGTATTCTGGTTCTTGGTGATCAACTCCACCGTGAGCTCCGTCATCTCGCCTCTCATAGTTTTTGATTTCAACTGATGACGCATTTTATGCAGTATACGCATGATTTCGTCTCCCGTCGCCTGGGAATCATAATGGACGACCAGAATAAAAATTGTTCCCTTTTTTCTCCTGTTATAGAAAATATGAACCACAAATACCATAATCAGCATCGTGCAGACCGCCAGTATATACAATCCTGCTCCCAGAGTGATTCCCACAGAGATAGACCAGAACAAATATAAAAGATCCATGGGGTCCTTAATAGCCGTACGGTAACGAACAATAGACAGCGCGCCGACCATACCGAGCGAGATTACAATATTGCTGCTGATCGCCAGGGTCAGCATACAGCTCAGCACCGTCATTCCCACCAGGGTAACGGCAAAGGAGCTGGAAAAAACCACGCCTCCGAAATAGTGTCCGTATATCTTATAAATGAAAATTCCCAGCACAACCGCCAGCAGCATGGCTGTTACCGCCGTCGCCACAAAATCAGAAGTGATCCCCTGAGAACTCATAAATGAATCCCAGACCGAATTTTTAAAATAATCCCTTATATTCATCTTCTGTTCCTCCTGTTTGTTTTTGAAATGCCGGACAGCACATCTGTCCTGTAAAACGCCTTTTCATAGCATAAGGTATATTTTGAAATAGCAGAAAATTCCTGACCGTCCAGCGGAAGAAGTTCCTTGATGATCAGCGGCAGCATTTCCGTAAACTTCACCTCCAGCACCAGTCTGTCCGGCTCCAGGACATTTTCCACTGGAAGCTCCGGGTCAAATATATCATAAGTAAAAGCCCCTGCTCTGATATCGCTGTCAAAGGTGATCCTGACGTCTCCCTCCTGACGGATCAGAGGCGTTCTCTCGTAGTCCACTATAACCCTGGGCCTGTACAGCTTCACCGTACATTCATAATAAAATTCCCGGCAGAGAGGATATTTACTGTAAAGCAGAAACTCATAATCTCCCTCCATGATCTTTTCATATTCTGCCCGGGTCAGCGGAGCGGAATCCTTATGTATGTAGCTTCCCCATTTCTTTTTCCGCTCCAGCTTTATACTGCGGCTGCTGTAATTATAAATCCTTATGCGCCATTTCTGGCGGTATTCCACGCCCATCATCTTTTCTTCATAACCGGAATTCCAGTAGTCGTCAAAATAAAGACTCCTGATCATATACATTCCGTTTTCCGCGTTGGGGTCTGTCTCCATAAAGGGCAGAAGTCTCTTTTTCAGCATTTCTGCCTCCCACAGCGAAATATAATACTTCCACTCATTTCTATACTTTTCGGGCCTGCGCAAAAAAGCTGCCATTTCATTCATCCTCCCCGAATCTGGAAGCGGCTGCCGTACCGTCCTCCAATATGTAAAAGCATAGAGTACTGTAGCTGGCAGTTCCCTTCTCCGTGTTATAGTACTCGTACGCATCCTGGCTGATCCCATTTTCCCCGGAAGCCCGAATCCGCACAAAATACTGGCCTGCAGGAAGCTGTTCTGTCCTGTATTCTGTCTTGTCTGTCTGCTCGTTTACGATACAGTCTTCAAACGTATAATCTGCCGCCACCTCAACTGTATAGACAGCCGACGCGCCCTCGAATACATACGACTCTTCCCAGCTAAACACGGTGCTTCCGTTTTCGTTCACCGGATCCTTAATATGGAAAGGCCATGCCGAAGCCATGGTTTCTTTATACATATTATAATTGTCGGCAATCTCATCCGCCATACTGTCTGATAATATATCATACTCCTCCTGAGAAACCGGCACATAGGTCTGATCCGGAAGGGAATAAAGATACTCCTCCGTAGCCGCTCTGTAAGTATTGATTTTTTCCTGTACCGCCTCTTCGGTCAGGTAATTGACGTACAGATCTTCTACCGCGGCATCCAGCTCCTGCCGGCAGGAGGAATCCTGCAGAATCCTCCGGAACAGAATTTTATCTATAAAAGTAAAAATCCCTTTGTTCCATGACCGGTCATAGGAAGCATCCTCCATAAGCTCATATTCTTCTTTCAGAATGCCATCGTTATCCCACGAAATGAAATACCATTTGTCCGATCCTCTCGCACTGTAAAGATAATAGTTGCCGTTCAATACATCTTTATTTCCGGTCAATATATGAAATGCCATCCAGTAATAAAGATTCTCACGGTCGAAATACTGCTCTGCCACCTCACTGATCTGATTATCTGTATCATTCACAGCATCCAGAAGAGCTATGATCTTATCATGCTCCTCAGATCCTCCAATTTCCAGATATTGCTCGAATTTCTCCGGATCATAGTCAGCGTCCGTAGCCAGTAAGATGCTGTCCTCGTGACGTCCCCAGTCAAAATTTTTTCCCGCCTGATATAAAGCCCCGTCATTATCAAAGCCTCTGTTTTTGAGGTAAGTTTTATTAACCTGCTCCACCTGGGTGTAAAGTCCGTAATCGCGGAACAGGCCGTCCTCACCCTGGGTTTTATCTTTTACATAAAGGTGTACAAAGGTCGTTCTGGCACTGAGCATCTGAGGGATCTCCTCCATCAGGGAATAGGCCAGCTTATTTTTATATCTCACAGGATCCGCGATGTGCTTATTCAGGGATATGGTTTTCTGATCCTGCCATTTTCCGCTTCCGTCTTTAATCCTGATCCGATAGCTTTTTTGCTGCTGAGCGGACGCTGCTTTACCGCGGAGCTGGACTGTGGCGTTTGCCGTTCTGTCTCCATAGCCAAACTTTCCCTCTACCGGCCCGCTTTCATCCCCTACCTGCAGAACCGCCTCGCATTTATACGGTTCGATTCCCTGATCTTCATACCAGGACAGCGGATGGCTGTTTACCTCTGTCCAGGTATGCTTTGTGCCGTCCTCTTCATTTCCAAGCCCCACGGTCAGATACATGGTTACAATTTTATCATCCTCACTATCATACAGGGATTCCTTATCCCTGAGCTGATAATCCCCGCTGCTGCTCCCCGTAGTCTCGTAGGTCTCGTCAGCGCTGACCAGCACGGCATTATCATCCTCCGCTGCGCTGCATCCGGTCAGAAGCGCCGGCAGAAGCAGCAGCGGCAGAAGCCAAACCGCTTTTCCCTTCATTCTAGTCCTCCTAACGTTCTTCTGTCACTCATTCTTCATTTACCTCTTCTATGATTGTTCCATCCTCTTTTATTGTAAAAGCCTTTGCCCCATAAGCTTTTCCATCATCGGTGGACACATAATCATAACAATCCTGTACATAACCGGATTCATTCACCGCCTGTACCCGGATATAGTAGGTTCCCGGCTCCGGCATATTGAGGGTCACCTCCGGAAGACGTATATTGTCTTCAGAATATAGGACATCTGTAAAATTATAATCCCTGGCAAGCATAAACCGGTATATAATATCTTCTCCGTCAAAATCAAAGGCCGCATCCCAAAGCACGTTCAATTTTCCCTCCTCCTCGGCAGGATTGCTGACAAAAAACGGCATCGGACGTTCCAGACTTTCTCTGTAATATCCATAATTTTCTTCCAGTTCATCGCCTAAAGAGGAGACAATCATCTCAAAGTCATCCGGCTCCATTCGCGCATTCTCCTCGTCCGGCATTCTGTACAGATATAGCTTCACAACCGCCGCATACTGTTCCGCCATGGAAGCAACTTTATCCGGTGTCAGGTAATTCTCCCTCAGATCATTTACCGCGGCGGTGAGCATCTCCCTGTACTGCTCTTCACGAAAGATTCTGTTGAATAATATAATATGTGTAAATTGAGTCAATCCCTGCTCCCAGGACTGTCCTTCTGTGTAGCCTCGTATTTTGTGATATGTCCTCGCAAACGATGCGTCATTGTCCCAGGAAATGAAATACCACTTTTCAGAATTCTGAGGGCTGTAAAGATAATAATTACGGGAACCCACGTCATAGTTGCCTGTCAGAATGTGAAAAGCCATCCAGTAGCAAATATTCTGCATATCAAAATGCTCTTCCACAATTTCTTCTATAGGTATCGCATAATCATTTACCTCCTCAAGAAGATCCAGAAGCTTCCTGTGATCGTCACAGCCCTTAATCTCAATATACTCTTCAAAGGCTTTCTCATCATACCCGGCGTCTGTTTTCAGCTTCAGCTCGTCATACAGATACCATTCAAAGAAGTTGATTTTGTAAAGATAACCTTTATTATCCAGACCATGGGTGCTGAGATAAGTTTTATTAATCTGCTCTACCTGGGTGTACAGGCCGTAATCTGTAAATTCTCCGTTTCCTCCCTCCGTCTCATCCTTTACATAGAGATGCACGAACTGGGTTCTGGCGCTCATCATCTGGGGGATTTCCTTCATCAGGTCATAGCACAGCTTATTGCGGAAACGAGTGGGATCTCCCACATGCTTATTGAGAGCGATGGTACGCTGTCCACGCCATTCCCCTTTCCCATCCTTGATACGGATCTTATAATTTTTCTGCTCGCTTTTGGAGGAAGTCTGGCCTCTGATCTGCACCGCCGCATTAGGCGCGGTTTCACCGTAGCCCAACTCTCCTTCTACAGGACCATTCTCGTCTCCCACCTGAAGAATAGCCTCACAGTTATATCTGTCCAGGTCATTGTCCTCATAATAATAGGTATCATAGGTATTAATCTCCGTCCAGGTATGATCCGTAACGTCTGCCTCATTTCCCGAACGCACTGTCAGATACATAGTAACAACCGAAGTTTCATTGTCCCCGGCGTAGACCGCCTTATTGTCTGACAGGGTCTCCTCCGTCTCCTTCAGTTCTTCCTTCTCCACCGGGGTTCCCGTTAAACGCGCTTCACTTTCTTCAGTTATATCCTGCGTCCGGCTGTTTCCGCCGACGCTTTCCGAAGACGCTCCGCACCCGCTGAGGAAACAGATCAGCACCAGCATGGCGGCTCCTGTCAGTCGTCTCTTTTTCTTCCATTTTTCTTTTGGATTTTCCTTTTTCCTACGGTCTCTTTCATCTAGATAATCGCATAGCCCGGCGAAAATCCCTTTTTCCGTATTAGGCAGCATTGACTTCCGGCAGAGCAGGAAATACGGCAGTCGTCTGGTATACCATTCCAGGCGGAGCCAGACGATAAAATAAAAGACGACTCCTCCGATCAAAAATCCCAGTCCAAAAAACTCAACCGATCCATACAGGTTCTGGAGTATCGTCAGCACAACACTGACCGTCGCAAATGCCGCTGTTCCCAAAAGCGCTCCAGTATAATCCTCAAAATACAGAAGGATCAGCATGATCGAATTACTGATAGCATAAATTCCATATCCCGTACAGAGGAATCGAAAAATTCCAATAGAAGTATCGGTAAAGCCCACGGACATCCATTCCAGCACATAGCTGCCGAACACTACGAACAATATAGTTGAGATCAACTGCTTATGCCCGCTAAAGGTCAGTTCCTGCTTCAGTACGGAAAGCATTTTCGTTTCCGCCTGTTCAATATCCCTAATAGAGCCATTGTCGTTAAACAGGCTGTAATAATTTCTGTATTCCGGATAAAACCGTACTTCAACAGAAGTGACAAAATTCACTGTAGTGATCAATATAGAAAAAAACGCGATCAGAGCCGGCACATCATGAGCGGGAGCCCCGTAAAAAAGTCCCTCTACCTGTACCCTGAGAGGTCCGAAATACATAATTACCAGATGAGCGAACAGACCGATATTAATAAATCCCCCGGAAAAAGCAAGTGATTTGTATTTGTCAAACCACCGGAGAAACGCATATTTACTTCCATCATTCTTCGGAAAATAATCCAGGAGCAGCTTATAATACCATACCATCAATGTACCGTAGGCAATGATAATGCAGAGCATCAGGCTCACGATGCTCACCCATCCTAAAACCACCAATACCAGGGCGCAGAAAAACCCCAGCAGCAGGGAAATCGCAAACGCCAACACGATCCCCTTGTAATCTTTTAGGGCGGTAAGATACACGATCTCCATCCACACAACGATCAGTATCAGGGAAAACCACAGGCACAAAACCTGGTAAGTAAACTTCACTCCCGAAAAATGGAGAAATACCGCGTACAGGATTCCGCCGACCGCCAGCATGACCGAACAGCTTCCATATAAGGAAGGCATAATCTTTTCTGGCTTTTCTTCATAAAGCATGTCCGAGATATAACGCGTTGTAACCATGTTAAACCAGCTTGTAACGGAAAGAGAAACCAGAAGGCTGTATGTAAGCATGCAATTCATGAGCTCTCTGTCATGAGCCGACATTCCGGCCAACCTCGCCGTAAGACTCACTCCTGTCAACATGATAACACCCAGTATCATGGGACCTGCGCATATAATTCCCGCGTATCCATATGCCCTGCAAAGTGAAAACACACCTTTTTTGTTAAATAATCTCTTTAAGCTGAATCCGATTCCCGCCATCGTCTAAACACCTCGTCATATTCATCCAGATAATTTTGTATCATATCTTCATGCCGGAAATACAGCTCCACACGCTTCTTTCCCGTAATTCCCATCTGATATCTCTCTTCAGGATGTACGCACATCATTTCCAGAGCGTCGCTTAAAGCTTCTCTATACATCGGCGGAACACAGTATCCTGCCGATCCCAGCTCATCATCCCCCATTCCGTTGATCAACTGCTTACAGCAGCCCACGTCCGTCACCACGCACGGTCTGCCCGCCGCAAAGGATTCCAGAACGGAAAGCGGCATTCCTTCAGATATGCTGCTCAACACTGTAAAATCAAATTTTTCCATGTATTCCAGGACATTGACTGTCCCAAGAAAGAATACGTCCCTAGTACCCAGATGTTCATTTAAAGCATAACACTCCTGAGCATATTCTTTATCGTCCTCAGGTCCGGCCACATAGAGCCTCGCATTGGGAACTCTTCTTTTAAGCTCCGCAAAAGCATACAAAAGAGTTTTTACGTCTTTTATGGGAGAAATTCTCAGTATGGCTCCGATATCAATAAACCCGTTCTCTTTTTTCAACGGCATCGAACAGAATCTTTCAAAATGGATCCCGTTCACAATATACCTGCATTTCTCTCTGTGGCAGCCCATATCGATCTGCATTTCCATAGCTTTATCAAAGAGACTTGTAATTCCTGAAGCCTTTTCATAGGCCGCCGCGGAAAGCATATAAAAAAATCTTACCCAGAATCTTTTAAACGCAGGAACCACCCATTTGGCTCTGATGATCTCTTCTTCTCTTTCACGGGTGTAGATTCCATGCTCTGTAATTTCATAGGGAGCATGGTTGACGTAGCTGCCCAGTCTTGCCAGAATCCCGCTGTACCCGGTGGCGATAGCATGATAAATATCCGCCTTTGGCACCTCCGTCTGCATAATATACAGCACAGGAAGCAGCATTGAACGAACCGTATGGAACAGGTCGGAAAAGCTTACATACGGATACTCCTCATGACAGATTTTAGTGAGGATATTCAAAAAATCCTCGCTCATCAGAAACGCGATGGGCGATATTCTTCTGTCATGATACATTTTGAACAACTTTTCCCAATTCGGCCTGCGGCAGTTTACAAATTCGCGCAGTTCCCGAACCTCTTCCTCCGTAAACTGATATTTCCCTTTGGTAAGCTGCATGCCAAAAGCGTCGTCCAGAAATATCTCCCGCACCTCCACAACATTTTCAGGAAGCTCGTATTTAAACTTTCCCCTGTCCTTCGCGTTGGCACCAACCGCCCATACTACGAATTCATGCTGAGGCATGCCTTTCATATACTGATGTATCCATGTGGAAACGCCGCCGGTCACATAAGGATAGCAGCCTTCCAAAATCACACAAATCCTCATCTATTATCCCTTCTTAACGACACTAATACTTTCCGCTTCTGCTTTCAGCAGATAAAGATTCCCTGTGAGATGAAACAGTTCTCCGCCCTCCGTTTTGTCCGCTTCAGGCTCCCACTTATTAAAGCGGATCAGGAACCACGCTTCATCCTGAAAGTTGTCAATATAAAAATCTGTTCCGCTTTCCGCAGGCTTACCGTCGATAGCTGCATAATAAAACCTCTGAACCGCAGCAGCCGCTTCTGACCCGGTGTGTTTCCTGATATTTCCGGCAGCTCCTTCCAGCCATTTCTCATAATTCTCAAGAGTCTCGTAAAGGGCCGGCCATCCAAGCTCCGCACCGGCATCCGGATTCAGCACATCCAGCGGGGACATTGCATGGGACGCTACATAGTGCATATTCAGTTCTGACAATGCACTCATTTTCATAGATTCGTCAAAATTACATCCCGAAGTAATCCGGGGCGTCAGAATCATTCCATTCTCATCTACCTCATATTCCTGCTCGGCGGCATAGCCTTGTCCAAAATAAGAGCCCGCAATGGATCTGATATCAGGAAGAGCTTCCTTTACAGCTCTTTTTCCCTCCTCGGACAAAATACCGGAAGGGGGTGTATAAACCTGCAGCGTAATATCTTCCGTGATTGTCTGGCAGAACCTTACGGCTTCTCTCAGCCCGTCCGCCATATCCTGAACACTGTTCCAGTAATTCAGCTTCAAATCCTTTTCATAATCCGGAAGCTTCTCAAGCTCCGCCGGATCAAGGCTGCTGGTTTCCAGGCACAATGGCTGCTGGTTATAGCCGTACATACCCGCCTCACCACCTGCTTCGAGCATAGAAGAAATAAAATACTGATACCGGTTTGCCGAGTTTTTTTCCTCATAGGGAGGCTCCACCTCGTCGTCGTTGTTTTCCACAATCGTTCCCGTATAACGGATACCATATTTTCCGGCAAGAGAAAGCAAGTCGTTCCACCATTCTCTTACATAAAAGGAATAGGTATCCATCCCCTCTCCATAAGCATCTGTAATATAACCGTTTTTATCTGACGGAAGCGGGAATGGAAAACCATCCAGATAAAAAGAAGCGCTGTTAACAACCGGCCATACGCAGTATTCCGAAAGAAGGCTGTAGGCCATGGCATATATTCCGCGATAGCTTTTTTCATAGTGTCCTAAATTCACTGCCACAACATGCCCCTTCTCTGCCTGTGTTTCCCACAACACAGGAATTTCCCTCTCGTCTGCCGTCACTATATACACGCTGCAGTTTTCATTCAATTCCACCGGAAGAGCTGATTCAAACGGATACATGATCTTGTAATCGCTGGCGCCGCCGGTAAGCATAAAATCTTCTTCGATACGGATACCGGAAACAGAGTAATAGGTCTTTCCCATATTCATCACGCCAATATGACTGCTCATCCAGTCATATACGCTTCCTCCCTCCGGTACCTGAGGAAGAAACAGACTGCCGCCTGCTTCCATCCAGTCTACTGCGGCAAGAAGCAGCTCACTATTTTCCTGATAATTTGTAAAACCAAGCACAATGATATCATATTGTTCCAGTTCAATAACGCTTCCATCTCTGAGATCGATCTCCCTGTAATCCACCTTCATATCCTGAAATATCTGCGTTATCTGTTCATGAAAAACATTGGAATTTTCGTCCTCGCTGTCCCACACATACAGACAGCCGGCGCTTTCCGCCGTCTCCCGGTCTTTAACGCCGGACAGATCCGCATTATCAAAAACAGAATTATCCAGAATATTGAGCTCTGATTTTACGGACAGATTTCTCATCCATCCATACTGTCCCAGCAATGCCACTGTCAGTAGAAGAAATACTGCCAGGATAAGAATAACTGAAACATATTTTCCGCGTCTTTTTTCCATAACCTTTCCCTTTTGCGTCCGATTTATCCTAAGTCTCCCGGGAGTTTTACCTTATCGGAATCTCCACCGTATCGTCTGTTGCATGGACAAGATAAAGTCCCTCCAGCAATTCTTCTATGGTCCCGCCGCTTGCCTCACCCGGCGTGCCCTCATTTACTCTCAGAAACAGCCAGGCTTCATCCTGAAAACCCTCAAAACTCGGCCTGAGAGAATCTCCGGAGTATTCTCTCCGGACCTGCAGTTCATCATAAATCTGTACCGCAGCCGCCAGCTCTGTTCCTGTAAGATTACGGATATCCGGAGCTGCCTGATAAAGCCAATCTGTATAATCTAAAAGTCTCCCGAACATTTCCTTCCAGCCCAATTCAGCTCCCCGATCCTTATCCAGGGTATCATCCGGATGTTGGAAATGAGAATTCACATAATGGAAATTCAGCTCAGAAAGAGCGGCAAGCCGCATATAGTCGTCCAATATATAACCAGAAATCACTCTTGGAGTTTCAATAATGCCATCCTCTCCCACCTCAAATTCCTGATCATAAGAAATCCCTTCTGAATCAGGAAGGTAAATGCTGGCTACAGCCCGTATATCCGCCGCCTCTTTCAGCGCCGCTCTTCCTTCCTCTGACAGAATATTCGAAGGCGGGACATAAACCTGAAACTTTTCCTCCGGATAAAGTTCCTGACAGAACCGCCTCAATTCAGTAAGAGACGCCTTCATATCGTCATAACTTTCCCACAGCCTGTATGCATCATATTCTCCCTTATAGTCAAATCCTAGAAGACACAGAGGCATATGATTATAGCCATGAAAACCGAGCTCTCCGCCCAGAGACAGCAGCATATTTCCAAAATACCGGTACCGGTGTATGTCCGTATTTTCCTGAAAGGGAGCCTCCACCTGGTCCGAGTACTCCTCAATCACCAGTCCTGTATACCGTAGTCCGTATTTTTTTGCCAGATTATAGACGTCTCTCCACCAAATCTGCGTATAAAAATCAGAGATACTCATTCCATAATCCCGTTCTATATACTGGCTGTTTCCTCCAGGGACGGGCGATGGAAAATCGTCTATATAAAAGGCCGATCCATTAATCACAGGATAAGCACAGACATCCTCCAATAATGTATAGGAGGCGGCATAAAATCCTCTGTAAGCTTTTTCCAGGAAACCAAGATTATCAAAAACAATCCTTCCTTCGCCCGCTTCCCTGGAGGAAACAGCCAG
>DSLMC04103__coassemble_375_pt1 | contig 44085 bp, 39 predicted proteins | sample DSLMC04103__metabat2_high_PE_018 | metagenome-assembled genome bin DSLMC04103 | reverse complement strand
TTCTGTGCTTATGTGTACATTTCTATATTGTTTCATTCCTGTTCCTGCTGGGATTAGTTTACCTATAATAACGTTTTCTTTTAGTCCTATTAATATGCGCTTGCTTTTCTTTGATTTTTTCAGCGACTTCTTTTATATCTATTTGTAGTGCTAATTCGATAAGTCTTTGAATATCTTGTTCTTCTTTTTCAATCTCAATTTTGATGTTAGACCATTCATGTTTTTTGTTCTGATGTATTCTCTCGATGTCTGATATATGTTCTTGTATTTTATTAGCTACCTTTGATTTCAACTGTTCAAATGTAATATTTTTAACGCTAAAAGTCGCATCACATTCGTGCATAACTGATTTACCAAAGCAAGAAAGATATTTATGTTCGTGACTATAAATTCTAATACCATAGCCACATTTCCCACATTTTACAAGACCAGCTAGCCATTCCATTTTAGAAGGTTTATTACCTCTTGCCATTTGCTTATTTTTTGCAAGTCTATTCTGAATTTTTATATATTCCTTGCTTGTGATAAATCCTTGAATATTCGTCAAATATACAACACAATCTTTGTAATAATCTGCCGTATATTTCTTGCCTGTCTTATTACAAATCAAATGTGCAGTATGTTGACCGTTCCAATCTTCAATGTTATTTAAAATCGTACAATTAAGTGATTGAAAATAATAGTATAATGTCTGGTCTGCAATAACATAAATAGGATTTCGTAAAACATTCAAAACTAAAGTTGTTCTAAAGTTTTTACCTTTACGAGCCTTATAACCTAATTCTTCTAAATCACGAACAATTCTAACAAGAGAAATATTGTCATTGTTATAATACTTGTCGTACATAATTTTGACTGCTTCAATCTCTGTTGAATTGTATTCTAACATAGGCGGTTTACTGGCTTTCCTTACATTACACCCGAACGGAGCAGGTCCACCAGGCCACCGACCATCTCTTTCTATCCTTGAATAGTAATTATCAGTTATACGCATTTGTATAGTTTCTCTTTCAAGTTGAGCAAATACAACAATAATCCCAAGCATAGCCCTGCCTGTTGGGGTATCTGTATTAAACTGGTCATTTACACTAAAAAAAGCACAATCATTATTTTTAAGAATTTCGTATGTATCGTAAAAATCAACCGTTGAGCGTGAAAATCTATCAAGTTTATAAACAATGATTTTATAAATCTTACCGTTTTTCACATCTTTAAGCATTTGTTGAAATGCAGGGCGGTCTGTATTTTTTCCAGAAAATCCTTTATCTTCATAAGTTTTAAATAATTCATTATCATTTAGAAATTTTTTGCATTCGTTGATTTGTGTTTCAATGCTTATACTGTCTTTTTTATCAACCGATTGACGAGCATAAATAGCAACACGCCGAGCAGGTTCAACGCCCCAATAGTCTTTTTCTTCAGTATGTTTCTGTTTGTAAAAATCTAATCTACCCATTTTTTGCACCTCGTTAATTGTATTCTAGCACATATAGGCTATATTTACAATTATACATAAGGTTAAAGCCTCTGGATATCGGCATCATTTTTGTAAAAGAAATTATCTGGAATCAGAGGCTGACGCGCGGCTTTTCCGGCCTACGGAAGGAGCCGGAGGATATCCGGGAAAGGTTCCAGGCTTCTTTTGAGGATTCCGGTGATCCGGGCGATGAGTATGCCGTAATTTGTAATGGGGACATTCTGGTCCCGGCAGCAGGCAATCCGGTATTTCATTTCTCTTTCATTGAGCATACAGCCTCCGCAGTGTACCACCAGCCTGTATCCGCTTACATCTTCCGGAAATTCCGTGCCGGAGACAAAAACAAATTCAGGAGATTTTCCGGTGTACTGACGGATCCATCCCGGGATTTTTACAGTGCCGATGTCGTCGCACTGGCGGTGGTGGGTACAGCCCTCCGCAATGAGGATCTTATCTCCGTCCTGAAGCTGGTCAAGGGCAGCGGCGCCCTGGACGGCGGTCTGAAGATCTCCTTTATATCTGGCGAACAGAATGGAAAAAGAAGTCAGAGGTATATCCCCGGGAACATCCTGAGAAACCCGGGCGAAGGCCTGACTGTCCGTGACTACCAGACGTGGACGGACGCCTTTATCCAGAAGGTTCTCTAAAGAGTCCTTTAGTTCGGTATCTCGAACCACCACGGAAAGTCCGCCGTGCTCCAGAATGTCCCGGATCGTCTGCTGCTGCGGCAGGATCAGCCGCCCTTTTGGAGCTGCTTTGTCAATGGGGACCACAAGGACGATCAGATCCAGAGGGGACATCAGATCCCCGATCAGCGGATATTTATGCGTATCCTCCGGCTTCAGAGACGCGATCAGCTCCTTTAGTTCGTAAATGTTTGTTTTCTGTGAGGCGCTGACCAGAATAGAGTGAGCGTCGGAGAATGGAGCGTCCTCTCTGCCGGAGAGCGCGCTGGGCACCGCAGAGGCTGCGTCTGTATCGTCTGAAAGCAGATCGCACTTGTTATAAACCACCACATAGGGGATTCCCTTTTCCTGGAAACGCCGGATCAGGGCATCTTCGGGAACGCCCTTTCCTACAGTGCTGTCCACTACAAGCACCGCGATATCTGTTTTGTTCAGTACCTGGTAACTTTTTTTTACTCTGAGAGAGCCAAGCTCTCCTTCATCATCAATACCCGGAGTATCAATGACCATTACCGGTCCCAGCGGAAGAAGCTCCATTGTTTTATATACAGGGTCGGTGGTAGTGCCTTTCACGTCAGAGACAATGGCAAGCTCCTGACCAGTCACGGCGTTGATGATACTGGATTTTCCCGCGTTGCGCCTTCCAAAAAAGCTGATATGTACCCGTTCAGAGGCAGGTGTCTGATTCATTCCCATAAGTATTTCCTCCTGACCGTTGAAGATTTTAGAAAAATGATTCTGTACAGAAAAGCGTTTGATTCCATGCTGACGTTTTTCTGTACGTCTGTTTCAGATATTTCTGAGTCTGAGTATAGCAAAAACGGCGCTTAAATTCAATGAACTAACGCGGCAGCGCGGAAGAAAAAAAGTTACTGTTCAGATCCAGCACCGTAGTCGGCTTAAAATGGGCTGGATTCTGTTACAGTTCAGCCCGCGCCATTCGTAAAACCGCACTGCGTGCTTACTGTGGCTGACGCCACTGTTTTATATTATAGGAAAGCACTCTAAATTGTTCTAAACTGTAATATACATACTTTCCTATAATATAAATGCTCCGCTGTGGATGCGACCAGATGCATGTGGAATTATGACTGCCTGCGGCAGTCTGCATCTGGCGCGCAAAGTGTGCTCGCACACTTTGTTCCTTATAAACGGGCGCTCAGCTCATACAGATGTCCGTTCACAAAAACATGCAGGCATGTTTTATGCTTCCCGACCACTGTATGGCTGAACTGATACAAATAAGTTTATATTATTCACGCAGGCTATTGCAATTTGTAAAAAACATGGTACAATTAGAACCATAATTTCAAGGGAGAGTTCTGTATTTGTGGGAAATATTTCAAACACAGGCGCTTCCGGACAACTGTGTTTCACAGTGAGCTTTATACATTGAAATGTATAAATATGCCTGCTTTCCATAGCGGGCCAAAAGGAGGAAAAGATTGAAAATGAAAAACATGAAGAAATTTACAGCATTAGCATTAAGCGCGGCTATGACAGCTTCCATGGCGGTATCCGTATCCGCGGCGGTAGAATCCAAGGACGATCTTCCGGGAAAGACCATCGGCGTTCAGCTTGGAACTACCGGAGATCTGGAGGCTTCCGAGTATGAGGCGGAGGGCGCTACCGTAGAGCGCTACAGCAAGGGAAGCGAAGCCGTTCAGGCGCTGAAGGCAGGACAGGTGGACTGCGTGATTATCGACTCCCAGCCTGCTCAGAAGTTTGTGGAAGCCAACGATGATCTGAAGATCCTCGACGATCCTTTTGTAGACGAGCAGTACGCGATCTGCCTGGCAAAGGACAATGAGGAGCTTCTGGAGGAGATCAACGGCGCTCTCAATGAGCTCAAAGAGGACGGCACCATCGACAGCATCATGGATAATTACATCGGAGAGGATGTCGGCAAGACTCCCTACGAGTCTCCTGAGGATGTGGACCGCTCCAAGGGCGAGCTGGTAATGGCGACCAATGCGGAATTCGAGCCCTATGAGTATCATGAAGGCGACGAGATCGTGGGAATCGACGCGGATATCGCTCAGGCGATCTGCGATAAGCTTGGCTACGAGCTGAAGATCGAGGATATGGAGTTTGACGCGATCCTTCCCGCTGTTCAGTCCGGCAAGGCGGATTTCGGCGCTGCAGGAATGACGGTGACAGAGGATCGTCAGGCAAGCGTAAACTTTACCGATACCTACGCAAACGCGAGCCAGGTAATCATTGTGAAGAAGTAACTATCGGGATCCTATTTCCGGGAGGAGAACAACCGGAACACATACAGAGCTGTTGACGATCGCCAACAGCTCTTTTGCTGAGGAAAGCAGGGAGAAACCAAATGATATTGGCAGATATTAAACAGGATTTTTATTTGAATTTTATTAAGGAAGACCGCTATATGTGGCTGGTGGACGGATTAAAAACCACCCTCATCATCACATTATTCGCGGTGATCGTTGGGATCGTCCTGGGATTTCTTGTGGCGATCATCCGTTCTTCCCATGATAAGTCCGGACGCTTTAAGATTTTGAACGCCGTTTGCCGCGTTTATCTTACGGTGATCCGCGGTACGCCTACTATGATCCAGCTTCTGATCATGAATTTTGTTATCTTCGGATCAGTGAGCATGAATAAAATTGTCGTAGGAGGCCTGGCGTTCGGAATCAATTCCGGCGCCTATGTGGCTGAGATCGTCCGCTCCGGGATCATGTCCATCGACCAGGGACAGACGGAGGCGGGCCGCAGCCTGGGGCTGAATTTTACCCAGACCATGCGCCTGATCATTATGCCGCAGGCGTTCAAAAATGTTCTTCCGGCGCTGGTAAACGAGTTTATCGTGCTGATCAAGGAGACGTCTATTATCGGATATATCGGCATGATGGATCTTACAAAGGGAGCGATGCTTATCCAGAGCCGTACATACAACGCTTTCTGGCCCCTTATGGCCGCGGCGGCGATCTATCTGGCGCTGGTAATGTTCCTGACCTTTGTTATGAATAAGCTGGAGAGGAGGCTGAGAACCAATGAGCGTAAATAAGGACAACGTTCTGATAGAAGTACAGGGACTTCAGAAGGCTTTTGGAAGCAATCAGGTTCTTGACGGGATTACCACAGATATCTGCCAGGGCGAGGTTGTGGTCGTCATCGGTCCTTCCGGCTCCGGAAAATCAACATTCCTTCGTTCTCTGAACCTTCTGGAGGTTCCCACGGGAGGAAGGATATTGTTCGAGGGGACGGATATCACGGATCCAAAGGTGGATATCAACCGCCACCGCCAGAAGATCGGCATGGTTTTCCAGCAGTTTAATCTTTTTCCCCATAAGACGGTGAAGGAGAATATTATGCTCGCGCCGGTGACACTGAAGCTTATGACTAAGGAAGAAGCCTCCAGACGCGCGGATGAGCTGCTGGAGAGAGTCGGACTGCCGGAGAAGGCGGATACCTATCCGGATATGCTTTCCGGCGGACAGAAGCAGCGTATTGCCATTGCGAGAGCCCTGGCGATGAATCCCGACGTGATGCTCTTCGACGAGCCTACCTCGGCTCTTGACCCGGAAATGGTGGGGGAAGTCCTGGAGCTGATGAAGGAGCTTGCGCAGTCAGGAATGACGATGGTTGTGGTAACTCATGAGATGGGATTTGCCCGAGAGGTGGGAACAAGAGTCCTCTTTATTGACGACGGAAAGATCCAGGAGGAGAATACTCCCGAGGAATTCTTTACCAATCCAAAGAACCAGCGTCTGAAAGATTTTCTTTCCAAGGTGTTATAATATGATTCAAGCGTCAAAAGTCATTCCACACGTTGTGCTTGCACATAAGTGGGGACATGACTTTATGACGCGCCCCGACATGAGGAAGTAGTGGGGCGGGGACCCCGCGGATTCCGAATGGCGGGTAGGATTGTGGGAGCACGAAGTGCGGAACAATCCGTGAATTAGCTTTTGACACCCTAATCATAATATGATAAGAAAAGAGCCCCGGAGCGGTTTGCCTCCGGGGCTCTTGATGTCTCTGGCTCTGTATGAGCGGCTGCGCGGGAAAAGTGCTGAGGTTCTCCCTGCGGCTGTATGTGTTACTGCTTCTCTGTCTGAAGGCGTCCTTCCAGCTCAAGCTTTTCCGCGTTGATGGCCTTCAGTTCCTTGTAGCAGTATTTGATGATCTCTTTGCGGGTGATGATGCCGATGAAAAAGCCCTGGTCATCTATGACCGGAACGTAATTCTGATTGATGGCCCGGTCCAGGAGGTCTTCCATGTCAGCGTCCGCGTGAACGGGCTTATAGGTGGCTCTCCGGGGGATAGCCATAATGGAAATGTCCTCCATGTCCTTCACATCTATGATATTCATCCGTTTCAGCCCCCAGAGGAGATCGCCCTCGGAAATCGTGCCTGTGTAGCGGCCGTCCACGCTGAGGAGGGGAATACAGGAGAACTTCCGGTGTTCCATTTTCTCAATGGTCTGGCGCAGAGTGTCGTCTTCAAATATATAAGCTACTTCACTTTTGGGTGTCAAAAAAAACAAAATATTCACGTTATGTACCTCTGTCTTTCATTTCAATATGGGAAACCGGAAGAAAAATTCCGGTCCCCATCTCTGAACATATGTCTCAGATTCTATTGATATGATAGTATGAAGCCCCTCTGCTGTCAATAAGATCAAATATTAAATTTTTGTGAAAAATCACCTATAAAAAGCGCGAAACATTCCTGTTTTACAGCAGTTTTACTCCTTTTTCTTCCGCCTGACGCAGCACCTCCTCAGGCCACAGGGAAGCGTGTACCTCACCGATATGAGCCTTGCGCAGGAAGAACATACAGATGCGGGATTGACCGATACCGCCTCCTATAGTGTAGGGAAGCTCCCGGTTCAGGACAGCCTTCTGGAACGGAAGCTCCCGGCGTTCGTCGCAGCCTGCTTCCCGAAGCTGGATATCCAGAGCGTCCTCATCCACGCGGATGCCCATGGAGGAAAGCTCCAGAGCAATGTCGAGAACGGGATAATAAACAAGGATATCGCCGTTCAGCTCCCAGTCGTCGTAGTCCGGCGCGCGTCCGTCGTGGCGCTCCCCGTTGCTCAGGGTTTTGCCTACCTGCATAAGGAAGACAGCGCCCTTTTCTTTTACGATCTTGTATTCTCTCTCCTTGGGAGTGCAGTCCGGATACATATCAACCAGTTCCTGAGTGGAAACAAAAGCGATCTCTCTTGGAAGAATTTCTTCTATATAATCGTACTGAACGGCCATATATTTTTCGGTCTTGCGAAGAACGCTGTAAATGGTCCGCACGGTGCTGACCAGAGTAGACATGTTCCGTTCTTCCTTGGAGATGATCTTTTCCCAGTCCCACTGATCCACATAAACAGAATGGATATTGTCGGTATCTTCGTCTCTGCGGATGGCGATCATGTCGGTATACAGACCTTCGCCCTGGGCAAAGCCGTATTTTTCCAGCGCGTAGCGTTTCCACTTGGCAAGGGAGTGTACGATCTCCGCGTTTTCATTCAGTCCTTTGATATCGAAGCTGACCGGACGTTCCACGCCGTTCAGATTATCGTTGAGCCCTGAAGAAGGGGATACGAAGATGGGAGCGGACACACGCAGAAGATTCAGCTTCTGCGCCAGGGTCTGCTGAAAAAAGTCCTTGACTGTTTTGATGGCTACCTGGGTATCATGAAGGTTCAGGTCAGAACGATATCCGGCAGGAATTTTAAACTGTTCCATAATAAGTCCTCCTCGTCATTAATAACGCTATTATAGCAGGAAAAAACAGCCATTGCAATTTTTAACTTGTGCGGACAGGGATAATTTAATACAATGGTAATAGAAGAATGAGGCAGAAACCGCCGCGATTTTGGAAACTGCGGATGTAATGAAAGCAGTATCGCCGGAAGGCGGCGGCAGTACTGGGAGGAAAGGATGGAGGTATGGCTATGATCGGAGAAAAATGTCCGCTGTGCGACGGCGCAGTTTCACAAGGAAGATGTACCGTCTGCGGAATGCCCTATAAAAAAGACGAAATTCTGTATCACCTGAATGAGAACAGCAGGGATCACTACAAACATGCCACTGAGAAGGCCCGGGCGCTTATGAGAGGAAAGGCCCCGGCGCCAGAGGGCAAGGCGGTGGGAAAGAACGCCACCAGAGAGGATATCCGCGCTTATCAGGAAAAGCTGCGCCAGGAGGCTGTGAAGCGTATGACGACTACCAAAGCTCCTGTATTTTCGGGGAAGAGCTCCGAAAAGAAGAAAAACCGGAAACAGGCGGAAGCCGCCCGTGGAGCCGAAAAGAAAAAAGGAAAAGCGAATTTTATTTTCTGGATCGTTCTGCTTCTGATCATTGTCCTGCCGTCTGCAGTCAGCTTTGTAAGGACGGAGTACGATCAGTACATGTACGAAAAGGAACTGGAGCGTTATATGGAAGAGCAGGATGACGGTACATACATAGAATCTGGAATTACAGATTTTGACGATCCTTATTTTTACGAACAGACGGATGAGGACGGGCTGGGATATATCCTGATGGCCGGACATGGAGACGGAGAGGTGGGAACGGAGATTCAGCCCGGTTTATATACTCTTGTGGGCCTGGACGAGGAGGCTCCTGTCACTCTGGTTATAGAAAATTCATCTGAAGTAAGAGAGTTCAGGGTTTCTCTCAGCACAGTGATCCCGGACGTAGATCTGGAGGAGGGAGATGTCCTGAAAGTGGAGGATTTTTCGGAGGATTATGACGGAGTATACCTTTATCTCCAGGACGACTCCTCAAAAGAAGCATAAAAAAGTAGAATTTGCTCTTTTCTTTTACAGGATATTGTGCTATACTCTCTCTTGCAACACCAGATATGGGAAGTGGAATTGACGAAGAGAGTGGTGTCTGCAGGGACTTCTTCGTACTGTGTAACAGGAGAAATTGGTATGATCTATGTAATTAAGAAAGACGGAACAAAAGAAGAATTCAATCCGCAGAAAATCGTAGCTGCGGTAAACAAATCCGCGGCGCGGATCCTTTATACGTTTTCTCAGGAGGAAAAGGACTTTATCTGCCGTTTCGCTGAGGAACACGCGGCGTCCCTGGGAAAAGAAGAAATTCAGATCCAGGAAATGCACAATATCGTGGAGGGCGCTCTGGAGAGAGTGAACCCTGCTGTGGCGAAGAGCTACCGTGATTACCGGAATTATAAGCTGGACTTTATCCACATGATGGATGACGTATACACGAAGAGCCAGGCGATCCGTTATATCGGAGACAAGAGCAACGCCAATACGGACAGCGCTCTTGTGGCTACCAAGAGAAGCCTGATCTTCAATGAGCTGAACAAAGAGCTTTACCGGAAGTTCTTTATGACCCGCAACGAGCTTCAGGCCTGCAAGGACGGATATATCTATATCCATGACCAGTCCGCCCGTCTTGATACCATGAACTGCTGCCTTTTTGATGTGGCGTCTGTTCTGAAGGGCGGCTTTGAGATGGGAAACGTCTGGTATAACGAGCCCAAGACTCTGGATACCGCCTTCGACGTTATGGGAGATATCGTGCTGAGTACGGCGGCCCAGCAGTACGGCGGCTTCACCGTGCCGGAGGTGGACAAGATCCTGGGGCCGTACGCGGAGAAAAGCTATAATAAATATGTACAGGAATTTTTGAAATATGCGGATAAAAGCTGGCCGGGCAGAGAAGAAAAGGCTATTGAGTACGCCCTTGACAAGGTTCGCAGGGATTTCGACCAGGGCTGGCAGGGAATTGAGTACAAGCTGAATACTGTGGGCTCTTCCAGAGGAGATTATCCCTTTGTCACAGTGACGCTTGGTCTGGGAACCGGGCAGTTTGAGAAGATGTGCAACATTTCCCTTCTTGAGGTGCACCAGGGAGGACAGGGAAAAGCGGGGCACAAAAAGCCGGTGCTGTTTCCGAAGATCGTATTCCTGTATGACGAAAATCTCCACGGCCCGGGCAAATGCTGTGAGGACGTGTTTGAGGCGGGCGTTGACTGCTCCGCCAAGACTATGTATCCCGACTGGCTTTCTCTTACCGGCAAGGGTTACATTGCCAGCATGTACAAGCAGTACGGCAAGGTGATCAGCCCCATGGGCTGCCGTGCTTTTTTGAGTCCATGGTACGAGCGCGGCGGTATGTATCCGGCGGATGAGAAGGACGTTCCCGTGTTTGTGGGAAGATTTAACGTGGGCGCGGTAAGCCTTCATCTTCCTATGATCCTTGCGAAGGCGAGAGCTGAGAGCAGAGATTTCTACGAAGTGCTGGATTTTTACCTGGAAATGATCCGGAATCTCCACATCCGCACCTATGAATATCTGGGTCAGATGAGAGCCTCCACCAATCCTCTGGCATACTGCGAGGGCGGTTTCTACGGAGGGCATCTGGATCCTCACGAAAAGATCGGCAAGATCCTGAAGCCCATGACTGCGTCCTTTGGAATCACGGCTCTTAACGAGCTTCAGGAGCTGTACAACGGCAAATCCATCCGGGAGGACGGCAGGTTCGCCCTGGAGGTACTGAAATATATCAATGACAAGGTAAATGAGTTCAAGCAGGAGGACGGCAATCTGTACGCGATTTACGGAACTCCCGCGGAGAGTCTCTGCGGGCTCCAGGTGGAACAGTTCCGTAAGATGTACGGCATTGTGGAGGGCGTTTCCGACAGGCCCTATGTGAGCAACAGCTTCCACTGCCATGTGACAGAGGATGTAACTCCTATTGAGAAACAGGATTTGGAGGGACGTTTCTGGGAGCTGTGCAACGGCGGAAAGATCCAGTATGTGCGCTATCCCATCGGCTATAATAAAGAAGCGATCCGCACTCTGATCCGAAGAGCTATGGATCTGGGTTATTATGAGGGAGTCAATCTTTCTCTGGCCTACTGCGACGACTGCGGCCATGAGGAACTGGAAATGGACGTATGCCCGGTCTGCGGATCCAAAAATCTTACCAAAATTGACCGTATGAACGGCTATCTTTCCTATAGCCGGGTGCATGGAGACACTCGTCTGAATGAGGCGAAGATGGCGGAGATCGCGGAGCGGAAATCCATGTAGACAGATATTGAGTTTTGACGAGAGAGCTTCGGCTTCCATTAGTATGACAGATATTGACGGGAGCAGGAGCCTTTTTATATTATAGGAAAGTACTCCAAATTGTTCTAAACTGTAATATACATACTTTCCTATAATATAAACGCTCCGCTGTGGATGCGACCAGATGCATGTAGAATTATGACTGCCTGCGGCAGTCTGCATCTGGCGCGCAAAGTGTGCTTGCACACTTTGTTCTATTATGCGAAAAAAACAGACAGCGGACTTCGCCGAGTTCCGCTGTCTGTTTTTTTGCGCTCTTTAAAAGAGGATGTTTTATTTGATGATTGTGCCCGTCTTTTCCCTGTAGCCGTCTTTGGCGTGGGCGATATCGGTGATAACTGTCTTTCTGCCGGTTCCCTTTTCAATAAAGGAAAGACCTGCTTCGATCTTCGGGAGCATGGAGCCTTTGGCGAACTGATTCTCGGAGATGTAGCGGCGGGCGTCCTCCGCGGAAATGACTCCAAGATATTTTTCGTGGTCAGTGCCTCTGTCCAGACTTACCTTCTCTACACTGGTAAGGATCAGCAGCGTGTCCGCGTTTAATTCCTCCGCCAGAAGTCCGCTGGCAAAATCCTTCTCGATAATGGCGCTGGCGCCGTGGAGATCGATGCCCTGCTCCATTACAGGAATTCCGCCGCCGCCGGCCGCGATGACGATCTGCCCGGCCTCTGTAAGGGTACGGACGGTCTCAAGCTCCACGATCTTCTGGGGCTTCGGTGAAGCTACGATTCTGCGGTATTCTCCGGGAGCGACTTCTGTGACGAAATTCCCCTTGTCTTCCTCCGCCTCTGCCTCCTCCGCGCTCAAAACCCGGCCGATGATCTTCTCAGGCTCAGCGAAAGCATCGTCATAGGGATCGATGACAACCTGGGTCAGCACAGTGGCGACAGGCTTATATATGCCCCGTGAGATCAGCTCCGCGCGGATGGCGTTCTGCAGGTCATAGCCGATATATCCCTGGCTCATGGCGGAACATACGGACATCGGCGCAAAGGTATAGCCAGGATGTGCCTTTCCGAATTCGTTCATAGCGGTATGGATCATACCTACCTGGGGGCCGTTGCTGTGGGAGATCACCACTCTGGCGCCCTCTTCTGCAAGATCAGCGATCGCTCTGGCAGCCTGCCGGGTAGCAAGCTTCTGTTCCGGCAGAGTCGTACCCAGAGCTCTGTGTCCAAGTGCAACTACTACAGTTTTTTCACTCATAGAGAATCCTCATTTCTTTTTCAGTTTGAATATATTTATTATAAAAGAACAGGTACGGAAATGCAAGAGAGGAATCACCGAAATGGATTACGGACAGTATCAGTTCGATCACTGTATGGCTGGTACTATGGACGTTCCACTGGGATCTGGATTTCAGTGACGAACTTGGAGATATCGTCGGTGAGACCATAATCGATCATGGTGATTTCCCGGGAAAAGCCGCTGACCCTGAAGTGATGAGTCTCGATATACGACAGAAGCTGTTCATAATAATGGACGGCTTTTTCGTGACCGCCCTGAAAACGGAGAACCGCGCAGTCGCTTTCCGGGAGAAGCATGGTATCGCCCCGGAACTGATCCTCCTCCTCCAGAAGTATAAAAACAAGATCATAGGGATGGAAGCGGCGCTGCGTAAGATGCTCCGCGGAGATGCCTACGCCCACCTTTCCGAGGAAGGTGACGGCGGTTTTTTCTGACTGCTCTAACTGGCGGATGGAGTATTCCAGATCCAGGTAGCTTTTGGGAGAGACCTTCTGGCGGACGGATGTGATCTGCCGCTGGGAAAAGTGAACCACAGAAATCTCCTCCAGCCGGGAAGAGAGCGCGTCTCCGATCTGGGAAAGACGGTTGTCGATTTTTTTCTCAATGAGAAGAAGCTCCTGGCGGCGGCGTGCCACCTCCTCTTTCTGAGTCAGAAGAAGCTCGCGGATAGTGTCCAGATTCCGGTTCTGCAGAAAAGTGGAAATCTGTTCCAGAGGCATATCCAGAGCGCGGAGATACCGTATGGTGTTGAGACATTCGAACTGTCTGGCGCTGTAATAGCGGTAGCCTGTATCGGGATCAGTGTATTCCGGCTTTAAAAGTCCGATTTTGTCATAATGGCGGAGGATGCTGACGCTGATATGGAACAGCCGGGAAACCTCGCCGATCTGGAACCATTCATTGTTTTTCATGGCGATTGATCCTTATTCGTCCCAGCCCTCATAGAAGCGGATGTTTACAGAGATATTCCGTACAATGTCTCCCTCCTGAAGCTCCATATCCTCCTCGTCAGAAACACGGGGAAGCTCGCCGCCGTCCTCAGAAAGCTCAAGGGAGATCCAGTCACAGGCCGCTTCGTTGGCTTTCTCGATGGCGTCGTCCAGGGTGTCTCCTTCCGCGTAACAACATTCCAGATCCGGGAAAAAGCCCCTGTAAGTGCCAGATTCTGTTTTGCGGAAAACCGCAGGATAAATAAACTTCATAATTCAACGTCCTTTCCGGCAGCCGTATCCGGCGCCTGTTCGATAATTCTCAGCTAGAAAATATAAACATATGATAACATAAGATGATCATGAAGGACAAGCCGTGATTCGCCTGAGTTTCCGCGTTACAGTTCACGCCATGCGTGAACTGTAACTGAATCCAGCCCATTTTAAGTCGCCTACGGCGAGGGGCTGGATTCTTTGGTCATTTTTCGTACTGGCCCGTGCATTTTCAGCGAGCGAAAATGCCGGGAGTGAACTGTAACGTCTCCGTCCGTTCTGCTGAAATATAGGAAATTTTGCGGTTGATTTTTCCGCCTTTGTATTGTAATATAAAAAACACGGATTGACACTTCTTGCCGCCGGGTAAGGAGTTAAGCGTCAGACTTTCTGTCATTAGGCCTTTGAAGACAGAAAGAGCTGGCGTTATTTTTTGTATCATTTCGTGCAGCGATGCGCACAGATGCGCGCGGTATGATATTGCTTCGCAATACGCATCTGGCGCGCAAAGAGTACAAGTCCTTCATGAGTAAGGAATATAGGGAGTTGAAGAGGACTTGTCCTCTTTGTTCCAGATTTAGGAGTGAGCAGACATATGGAACGACAGTCTTGTATGCGGGATTTTGTCCACTATACAATTTTAAGTGTTTTAGGAACACTGGGAGTATCCTGCTATATATTAGCGGACACATTTTTTGTATCAAAGGGGTTGGGAACAAACGGTCTTACCGCCTTAAATCTTGCGATTCCTGTATATAATTTTATCCACGGCACAGGACTTATGCTCGGGATGGGCGGCGCGACAAGGTTTTCGATCTGTAAAAGTCAGGAAAAAATGGAGGAAGTGGACCGGGTTTATACAAATACCATATATCTTGCCCTGCTTTTTTCAGGAGTATTTGTCCTGCTTGGTTTCTTTTTCCCGCGTCAACTGGCGGCGCTCTTAGGGGCGGATACGAGCGTATTGGAAATGACAGCGACATATTTGCGCTGGCTGCTGCTGTTTGCCCCTGCGTTCATACTGAACGATATATGGCTTTGTTTTGTCAGAAACGACGGCAGTCCGCAGCTTCCCATGATAGCCCAGTTAATTGGAAGCTTTGCCAATATCCTATTGGATTATATTTTCATTTTTCCGATGGGAATGGGGATTTTTGGCGCTATTTTTGCCACAGGATTATCGCCGGTCATCAGTATTGTCATCATGCTTCCCCACTGGGGCAGGAAGAAAAATACGTTCCATCTTGTAAAAACAAAAGTCAGGAAATACATTATACAGCAGGATCTATCCTTAGGTTTTCCGTCTCTTATTGCCCAGGTATCCTCTGGGATCGTAATGATCACTTTTAACGCTATTATATTAAAATTGGCGGGAAATACAGGGGTTGCCGCATATGGAGTAGTTGCAAATATTTCACTTGTGGTCGCGGCAGTATATACAGGTATCGCACAGGGCATTCAGCCGTTGGTGAGTACCTTTTATGGCGCTGGGAATAACAGGCAGACAAAAGAGGTACTTAAATATGCCATGGTAACGTTGTTCTCAGTATCTATGATTGCTTATTTGTTTATTTTTGTGTTTGCGGATCCCATCACTGCCGTTTTCAATAGTGAAAAAAATCTGGAGCTGCAGCAAATTTCTGTAACAGGATTAAAATTATATTTTATCTCTATTCCGTTTGTTGGTTATAATATTATTTTGGCGACCTTTTTTACTTCAATAGAAAAAGCGCTGCCCGCCCATATACTTTCGATACTAAGGGGATTGGTTTTGATTATCCCTATGGCATTTTTACTGTCTGCATTATGGAAAATGACGGGGGTCTGGCTTGCTTATCCCATAACAGAATTTTTAACTGCGCTGCTTGGATTTATAATATATCAGCACAAAAATAAACAGAAAGGAACAACAGGCGGTCAATACAATACTATCATATAAGATAAGGAAGTGAAGATTTGGGAATAAAATTAATTGCCAGCGATCTTGACGGAACGCTTCTCACAGATCAGAAAACACTGTCCCCCTATACAAGAAGCGTCCTTGGGATGGCGGCGGAGAGAGGGATATTTATTGTTCCGGCCACCGGAAGGTCGTTTAAAGCCGTCCCGGATATCGTAAAGACACTGCCGGGCGTAGAATATCTGATCACCGCCAACGGGGGAGCCGTTTATTCTGTTTCAGCTAAAAAGAGAATTTATCAGTGCCTGTTGGAAGAGACTTCCGTGGAAGCGGTTCTGGCGCTGGAAAAGCCGTCAAAGACCGTTCTTGAGGTGTTCATTGACGGCGTGCCCTATTCGGAGGAAGCATATGTAAAGTCTCCCATGGATTACGGAGCTACGGAATATGGCGCGGAATATGTGCGGCAGACGAGGACTCCGGTGAAGGACATGGCTGCCTTTGTCCGAGAGCATAAAAAAGAACTGGACAGCATGGCGTTCGTGTGCGGCGACAGGGCGGCAAGAGAAAAATTCCGCAGGGAGCTTGTCGGTAAAGTCCCGGATATCTATGTGACTGCCTCTGTCCCTCATCTACTGGAAATCGGCCATAAGAACGCGGGTAAGGGAAATACCCTTCTGTATCTTCTGAAGCGGCTGGGGATCTCTCCGGAGGAGGCACTGGCCTTCGGAGACGCGGATAACGACTGCAGTATGCTTTCCGCGGTGAAATATGGAATCGCGGTAGCCAACGGGACCGCGGCCTGCAGGGAGGCGGCCGTCTGTGTCGCCGATACGAATCAGAACGACGGCCCGGCTAAGATGATTTATAAGGCTTTGGCGGCAAAATTAAATTAGAAAATATAAAAAAACATGTTGACAAATGAACTCTTATAGAGTAAAATACATTTTGTTGCGAAGGAAATCGCAAGGATGTGCGTTTAGCTCAGCTGGATAGAGCGTTTGGCTACGGACCAAAAGGTCGGGGGTTCGAATCCTCTAACGCACGCTGCGGAGAAAAAGGAGTCTTGAGAAATCAAGGCTCCTTTTTTGCTACCCAGTTGGGCGGCCGGATTTTGCCGGGCCGCCCTGCTTTGTTCATCGGTAATCCAGATACTCCAAAAACCTCTGTACCGCCAGGGACGCGTTTTTTTTATTCCGCAGGGCGATGCCGATCCGTCGGTAAGCAGGGATATCCAGCTCCTTTGCCGTGATCCGGTAGGGAATGCGCTTCAATATCAGCTCCTGGCAGAGGAATGGTACGGCTGCAGCGACGGCACGACTACCGGATATATGAAGATAAAAACGGACGACATATATAAAAAGCTTCTGCCCTTTGCGAATCATTCCGCCGCTGTGATCGAGGTGTGATATCCCCCCCTTGCCAGGCGACAAAAATCTTGAAAACCTCATCAAAATCCCGTATAATTGACAATATCAGAAGTGAAACGACAATTAAGGGAGGTATCCCATGAAAAAAACCACAACAATCTGTTTCGCGAACAATAAGGGAGGAAGCGGAAAGTCCACCACCTGTTCCAATGTGGGAGCCGCTATGGCCCGCTCCGGAAAACAGGTGCTGATGATAGACGGAGATATGCAGCTTAATCTGTCCCTCTCTTTTTTTTCAGAGGAGTGGGTGCTGGAGCAGGCTGCCGGAGAAAAAAATCTGTACAAGGCCATCGGCGGGCAGAAGGATCTGACGGATTATATTGTACATACGCCCTATGAAAATCTAGATCTGATCCCCTCGTCCACTTTGATGAGCTCCGTTGAGTATGAGCTGTTTACGAAATGGCAGAGAGAATTTATACTCCGCAAATGTCTCCAGAAGATCAAGGACTCGGGAACCTATGATTATATTCTGATCGACGCGCCTCCTACCCTTGGCGGATGGGTGATGAATATTCTCTGTGCTTCCGATTGGGTAATCGTTCCGGTGGAGGCCAGTCCCTGGGGGATGTTCGGTCTGGCGAATATGTTCGATTTCCTGAACGAAGTCAGGCAGATCGCTCCGGAGCTGGAGGCGGCGGGGATTGTTGTGACGAAGGTGGATACCCGCAAAAACTATTTTAAACAAACCATGGAAACCCTGCGCGAGCTGGAGGGTATTCATCTGTTTGAGACCTATATCCGGGTGGACAGCTCGGTAGAATGGGCCCAGGACAACAGCGCCCCGGTGGTGGAATACAAAAAATCCAGCAGAAGCGCGAAGGAATATACGGATTTGGCAGAGGAGGTAATAAAACGTGTCAGTAGGTAAGGAAAGCATCAAACGCGCGGCTAGCGCGGGAACAAAGAAAAGTACAGTGAAGGCGCTGGCGGAAGAGGTAAAAGCGGCTGCGGAAAACAAGGCTGCGGAAAAACCGGCGGCTCCGGCAAAGAAGACCACGAGAGCGAAGACGGCCGCGCCCAGAAAGACGGCGGCTAAGGCGAAAACTGTAAAAACTTCTGTTCTTACTCCGGCCAACGCAGAAGAACTTCAGGCGAAGTTCCTTTCAGACAAAGCGAAAGAAAAGGCCGGCGGTCCGGTGCATATCACAGAAGAACTTCCGGTTTATCTTCTTTGATCGTGATTTTTGAAGACCGCTCCGGCACACCTTCAAATAAGACGAAATTGGTGTGCCTGCCCTGGCGGTAAAAATGTTTTGGTTTTATATTTTATGGACATGATATCAAACGGATGTGAAAAATCCCATGCGGAAGGTGTTGGAGTACCTCGGGCGTGGGATTTTTTGTGTCATAGGAAAGGCTGTATGAATTTAAACGTAAAATGCGATTTTCCTATGACACCCCCGGGGATTCTTCATAACGACTTGGATTTTGTTCCCTGTGTAACAGAAACAACATTCTTTTCCCGTTATACTTTTTCACAAGAAAGGAGAGATCGCTTATGAAACATAAAGTAAAAATCACAGTATTACGCCGAGAGCTTTTCCCCGATCTGCAGGAACAGTATCTTGCAGATCCTAAATCGGGAAAATGCGAGGTATTCCATGAGGGACAGGAATTTATTGTAGGCGCGGAGGAATATATGAATATGCTGAATGGAAAATTCTGCGCGGAAGCGTGGGATTGCGTGAGCAGATATATTTATACCGCATTGCAGGGCGGTTCCATTATGGGTGGGTGGACAAACGATGAAAAAATGATGATCGCCTGCTGTAATGACGGCACACGCCCTGTCATTTTTAAGCTGGAGCGAATGGATATTGATGAGGATAACTAAAGGGAGGCTTTGACGGGACGGTCAAGCCAATAATTTACAGCCTGGGAAATGATTTGCGTAATTATGGAACCGACGAAATGATATGAAGAAAAAAAGCCAAGGAAAAACCGCCTGTCTCCAGGCGGCCATTTTCCTTAACTTTTTGAGGGGGGAGATAGAGAGTGGTTATTCATCTATCCGAGAATCATTATATCCAAAAAATGTGAGCAAAGTGTGTACGCTTTCTAAAAGAAAACGAAAATTTATAAAGAAAGATTAAATTAATTTTATAATTCAGAAGATACCTTGTTTGTCTCCGAAAAACATGGTACATTAGCCTTGTCTGAACAATGCGTTCTGCAAAGTTTAAAAGCCGGACTTGCCGCTGTTCTAAAAAATGCGGAAGTTTCCGGCAGTCTTCCGCCGTTTCGGCGATTTTTCAATGTGATGAAAAGTATTGATAAAGGAAGGGGAGATGCCTATGTCCCGGGAAAACTGAAGCTATGCCGGAAGTCATTCTGTAATGTTGGGATTATTTTGACTACTGTGATATTGGAGCGATGATTTTTTAATTCTGGTATCTTTTTATCCCGACAGAATGATTTCTGACTGCGTGTTGAAGTTGCACATTATAAAAATCAACAGAAAGGACAGTTATATGAGGAGAAGAAAATTTCATAAGAGCAAAGGGACATGGACGGCGGCGGTTCTGGCTGCTGTATTTCTGGCGGGAGCAGGGCTCTCCAGGGGCACCCTGGCGGCGGAGGCGCCTCTGTATCATGTCTGGGAATCATCTCAGGAGACGGAGAGCAGGAGCATGTCTGAAACAGGGAGGGAATGTGGAAAAACAGACGCAGGCCCGGAATATATTGTGGAAAAAGAGAGGGATAGCGCGGGAGGAAATGCTGATTTTATGTCCGTTATAGAAGAAACGGACGAGAATAAACCAAATGCAGGGAATGCCGGAGAAAATGATCCGGATGCGGGAAAGGCCGGAGAGAATCCGCCGGATACAGGAAAGGCCGGCGAAAACCAGCCGGGCGCAGGGAATGCCGGGGAGAATGAGACGGATACCGGACAGAAACCGGGAGAAACGGGACAGGACGCCGGAGAATGTACGGACATAAATATAGAAAACGGAAAGCCGGAGGCAGCAGAAAATACAGATCAGGAGTTCCCTGAGCCGGAGGATGAGAATAATCCGCACGGCTATGAAGAGAAACCTCCCAGTACAGACACAGCAGGAGCCGCCGGAAAGCAGCCGGGTACAGCCGCAGAGACAGAAAATATAGAGCAGGCTGTGGAAACGGAGACGCAGCCGGGCCGGGAAGAACCAGAAAATTCAGACCAGGAGCCTTCTGATATGGGAGATAGAGAATCCTCAAAAGAGGGAGAAGCTGAAGGGGCCGAAGTAACTAAGAAAGCGGACTTCCGCATCCAGGCTTCCGCCATTCCCGAAACCGCGAAGGCAGGAGAAATCCTCCTCTATGAAGTGACTGTGGAAAACACCGGGGAGCTTCCGCTGGAAGCCCTGAAGCTGTACAGCGTTTTCGGGCAAAGCGGACAGAATGGCCAGTGGGAGGAGACGCCGGGACTGATAACCTCAGAGGGAAACGCCGTCCTGGATCATCTGGAGACCGGAGAGGAGACGGCCCTTTTCCTGAGACTGCCCCTTGCAGAAACCCAGGAGACTCCGGTGAAGCTGAAGCTTACGGGGGAGGCAGAAAACGCGGCGGATGCGGAGGAAATCTCCGGTGAGGGAGGAAAACTGGTAAAAACAGTGGAAGTGCTGACGGAGATCACACCTCTGAAGGCGGATTTTCAGGTGACCAAGACCGCGGACAGGGAGACTGCGGCTGCGGGAGATACCGTGTATTTTCAGATCTGTATCCGCAATACAGGGGAGAGGACTCTTCACTCTGTACTGACTACCGAGAAATTTCAGGCGGAGGATATTCCGGTGCGGTTTTTGGAAAAAGAAGGCATAAAGCTGAACCAGAATAAAACGAAAGCCCTGATCCCCCAGATCGGGCCGGGAGAAGCGGTCAGTCTGAGGGCCGCCGTGGAGCTGCCGGAAAAAGTGGAATCCCGTGAGCTGATCAACGAGGTTTCTGTGGTAACTGCGGAGACAGGGGAGAGAGAAGTGAGCTCCCGGGCAGAGCTGCAGGTTTATGGCCCGCCGGAACAGGAGCCTTCAGAAGAAACGGATATAGACGCGGAAACAGAACCTCCATCGGAGAAAAGCAGCCGGGTTTCCGAAAATCCTAAGACAGGAGACGGCTCCCGTACGGCTCTGTGGTGTCTGGCGGCGTTTTTGTCAGCTCTGGCGGCAGGCTTCATGGGACGCGGATTTTGGCGAAGGCTTTTGCGTAAGCTGACGAAAACGAAAGATTGAAAACCCTTCATGTGTGTGCTATTCTATAAAAGAGTATCCTGCTTTCGGGACACCGGAGGCAGAATGGAATCTGCGGCAGAAGGTACTGCCGTATTCTTCTTGGAGGACAGAACATGAAATTATCAGCTTTATTGGAACGTATAGAGTATACCTGCTGTCAGGGAAGCCTGGAGCAGGAAGTAAGCACAGTGGTCTATGATTCCCGCAGGACGGAGAAGGATTCTCTTTTTATCTGTATTCGCGGAGCCGTAGTGGACGGACATAAATTCATTCCGGACGTTCTGGAAAAAGGAGCGAAAACCCTCGTGGTGGAAGAGCCGGTTCAGGCTCCCGCGGATGTGACCGTGATCCTGGTGAAAGATACCAGATACGCCATGGCCTTTATTTCCGCGGCTTATTTCGGATATCCGGCGGAAAAGCTGAAAACTATCGGGATCACCGGAACAAAGGGTAAGACGACTACCACCTATATGGTAAAATCCATCCTGGAAAACGCCGGGTATAAGGTTGGGCTTATCGGCACCATTGAGGCGGTGATCGGGGACGAGGTGATCCCCGCCGCCAATACCACTCCCGAGTCCTATGTGATCCAGGAGTATTTCCGCAGAATGGTGGATAAGGGCTGCGACTGCGTGGTGATGGAGGTTTCTTCCCAGGGACTGATGCTCCACCGTACCCAGGGATTTATTTTTGATTATGGAATTTTCACGAACATCGAGCCGGATCACATCGGCCCCAACGAGCACCGGGATTTTGACCATTATCTGTCGTGCAAATCCATGCTTCTGCGTCAGTGCAGAGTGGGGATCGTAAACCGCGACGACGAACACTTTGAAAAGATTATCGAGGGACATACCTGCAGCCTGGAAACCTACGGCTTTTCTCCGGAAGCGGATCTGAGAGCGGAGGACGCCCGTATGGTAAACGGAAAAGGCTACCTTGGCATTGCCTACCATGTAAAAGGCCTGATGGATTTTCCTGTGGAGATTGATATTCCCGGAAAATTCAGTATTTATAATTCCCTGACGGCTATTGCGATCTGCCGTCATTTCAAGGTTTCCCGGGAGAATATCATACGGGCTTTGAAGGTGGCGAAGGTGAAGGGCAGGATCGAAATGATCAAGGTTTCCGACGAGTTTACCCTTATGATCGATTACGCTCACAACGCCATGGCTCTGGAAAGCCTTCTGACCACGCTGCGGGAATACCGTCCCCACAGGCTGGTTTGTCTTTTCGGCTGCGGGGGAAACCGCGCAAGGCAGAGAAGATTTGAGATGGGAGAGGTTTCCGGAAGGCTTGCGGATCTGACGATCATCACTTCCGACAACCCGAGATACGAAGAGCCCCAGGCGATCATTGACGATATAAAAACCGGAATCGCCGGGACAGGCGGGAAATATGTGGAGATCTGTGACAGGAAGGAAGCCATTGCCTACGCTATCCGCCACGGAGAGCCGGGAGATATCATCGTCCTTGCAGGCAAAGGACATGAGGATTACCAGGAGATCAAAGGCAAAAAGTATCCTATGGACGAGAGGGTGCTGATCGGGGATATCCTGGCCGGAAGATAAAGAAAGAGAGAATTCATGGTATATGCGGATGTAATTGTGGATATATCCCACGAAAAGCTTGACCGCAGCTTTCAGTATCTGGTTCCGGAGGAGCTGGAAGAGGAGATACGGGTGGGGATGGTGGCCGCCGTCCCCTTTGGACAGGGAAACAGAGAACGGAAGGGATATATCATAGGGATCTCAGGAGAACCAAAATACGACCGGGAGAAAATGAAATCCCTCCTCAGACTGTGCAGCGGCGAGGAGACCACAGAGGCGAAGCTTGTGGCGCTGGCGGCATGGATGAAGGAACGGTACGGCTCCACCATGGTACAGGCGCTGAAAACAGTGCTTCCTGTCCGTGAGAAGGTGGCGCCCAGGGAAAAAAGACGGCTGTACCTGAATGTGGACCGGGAACAGGCGGAGGCGCTGGCGGAAAACCTGGAGTCCGGCCGCTGCAGAGCCAGGGCGAGGCTTGTCAGGGCTCTGCTGGAGGAATCGCCTCTGGATTATACGAAGGCCTCCAGAGAGCTTGGGACAACGGCAAATGTTTTGAAGCCTCTTCTGGAGCAGGGAGCAGTCCGGCTGGAACAGGACGAGGTTTACCGCACACCGCTGGACGGCGCCGGGATCCCCAGAGAAAAAGCCGCTCTTCTGTCTCCCGCGCAGCGGGAGGCCCTGGAAGAGATCCAAAAGGAATGGAACAATCCTTCGCCCCGCCCTGTGCTGCTCCATGGGATTACAGGCAGCGGGAAAACTCAGGTCTATATGAAGCTGATCAGCCAGGTCATGGAGGCGGGACGGCAGGTGATCGTATTGATACCGGAGATCGCTCTTACTTATCAGACCGTGCGCAGGTTTTACGGGTGGTTTGGAGACAAAGTCTCCGTGCTGAATTCCAGAATGTCTCAGGGAGAGCGGTACGATCAGTTCAGAAGGGCCAAAAAGGGAGAGATCCAGATTATCGTAGGTCCCCGTTCGGCTTTGTTCACTCCATTTTCCAGACTGGGGCTGATCATTGTGGACGAGGAGCACGAAAGAACCTACAAAAGCGAAACCAGCCCCAGATATCAGGCCGGGGAGACGGCGGTACGCCGCGCTCAGGCAGAAGGAGCTTATGTGGTTTTCGGCTCGGCGACTCCTTCCCTGGAGGCCTATACAAAAGCGGTAAAAGGCGAATACGCTCTGGTAAAGCTGGAAGAAAGATACCAGGACCGTCCCCTTCCGGAGGTGTCCGTGGTGGATATGCGGGCGGAGCTGAGGACGGGGAACCGTTCCATACTCAGCCGGGAGCTTCAGAACGCCATAAAAAAACGTCTGGAACACGGCGAACAGACCATGCTGTTCCTGAACCGGAGAGGGTACGCCGGATTTGTATCCTGCCGCTCCTGCGGCCAGGTTCTGAAGTGTCCTCACTGCGACGTGTCGCTTTCGGAGCACAGCAACGGCAGAATGATCTGCCATTACTGCGGATATGAGAGACCTGCGGTAAAAACATGTCCGTCCTGCGGCTCTCCGTATATAGGAGGCTTTAAGGCGGGAACACAGCAGATTGAACAGGTGCTCCGAAAAGTGTTTCCAGAAGCCGGGATCCTCAGGATGGATTATGACACTACCAGGACCAAGGGCAGCTACGAGCAGATTCTTTCCTCCTTTGCGGCCCACAGAGCAGATATTCTGGTGGGGACTCAGATGATCGTAAAGGGTCATGATTTTCCGGATGTGACGCTGGTGGGCGTCATCGCTGCGGATCTTTCTCTGAACGCAGCGGACTTCCGGTGCGGGGAGAGAACCTTTCAGCTTCTCACCCAGGCAGTGGGACGCTCCGGCAGAGGAAAAAAGAGAGGGGAAGCGGTGATCCAGACCTACCATCCTGAGCATTACAGTATCCAGGCCGCCGCGGAACAGGATTACGAGCGGTTTTATCAGGAGGAGATGGGATACCGGTCGCTTCTGGACTACCCTCCGGCCGCGTACATGCTTACCGTGCTTGCGTCAGGCGGCGACGAAGAGCTTCTGGAAAAGGGAATTGATTTTATACGGAAATTCGCGGAGCGTATCGGCTCCGGCGGCAGGCTCCATATGATCGGGCCGGCCAGCCCGCCGGTGGGGAAGGTAAACGATGTGTACAGAAGGGTGCTGTATCTGAAGCACGAGGATATCGGAACCCTGATAAAAATAAAAAACAAAATTGAGGAATATGTTGAAATAAATTCCGGATTTCGGAAACTATATATACAGTATGATTTAGAGTAAACACAGAAGAGGAGACATTGCCACGCGGATTGTTCCGCGCTGGGCTCAGACCTTTTGACCCTAGCATTTATATAAAATATACAGAAGAAAGAGAGAGGATAGATATGGCATTAAGAAAAATCAGAACAGAAGAGGATCCGGTACTTTACAAGATCAGCCGTCCGGTAAAAGAGATGACGCCGAAGCTCCATACGCTGATCGGAGATATGCTGGACACCATGTACGAGGCTATGGGCGTAGGCCTGGCGGCGCCCCAGGTGGGAATCCTGAAACGTATTGTGACGATAGACATAGGAGAAGGCCCTCTTGTGCTGATCAACCCTGAGATCCTGGAAACCTCCGGGGAGCAGACGGGGGACGAGGGATGTCTCAGCGTTCCGGGGATGTCCGGGCAGGTTACGCGGCCCAACTATGTAAAAGTAAAAGCCCTTGACGAGGATATGAACGAGGTGATCTATGAGGGAACCGAGCTTCTGGCCCGGGCGTTCTGTCATGAGATCGATCATCTGGACGGAAAGATGTATACGGAGCTGGTAGAGGGCGAGCTTCACAGGACGACCTATGAAGAAGACGAGGTGTGAATGAGATGAAAGTTGTTTATATGGGAACACCGGATTTCGCGGTGCCTCCGCTGGAGGCTCTGGCAGAAGCCGGATATGAAGTGGCCGCCGTGGTAACGCAGCCCGATAAGCCTAAGGGCAGAGGGAAAACTCTTCTTCCTACTCCGGTGAAGGAGGCGGCCCTGAAGCATGGAATTCCTGTCTGGCAGCCGGCGAAGGTGAGAGAACCGGAATTCATGGAGAAGCTGGAGGCCCTTAAGCCGGATGTGATCATTGTGGCCGCTTTCGGGCAGATCATCCCTGAGAAAATTTTGAACCTGCCGGAATACGGCTGTCTGAATATCCACGCGTCCCTGCTTCCGAAGTACCGGGGGGCCGCGCCTATCCAATACGCGGTGATCGACGGGGAGAGGGAATCCGGCGTGACGCTGATGAAAATGGGGACAGGACTGGACACGGGAGACATGATCGCCCGGGCTGTGGTGCCCCTTTCTGAGGAAGAGACAGGAGGCAGCCTTTTTGACAAGCTGGCCGTGGCCGGAGCAGAGCTTCTGATAAAGACACTCCCTTCTGTCTTTGACGGGACGGCGGTATATGAAAAGCAGCCTGAGGAAAGTCCCACTCCCTACGCGGCAATGATCACCAAGCAGATGGGGCTTTTGGACTTTTCCAGAAGCGCTGTGGAGCTGGAGAGGCTTGTGAGAGGTCTGAATCCATGGCCCAGCGCATATACCTTCCTGAACGGCAAAACATTAAAGGTATGGAAGGCGGCGGTCCGCGGCGGTGAAAATACAGCCGGGCAGGAGCCTGCGCCGGGGACGGTGACGTCCGTAGACAGAGAAGGAATTCATGTTGCCTGCGGAAAAGGGTGCCTGGTTCTGCAGGAAGTGCAGCTTGAGGGGAAAAAGCGCATGGACGCGGCCGCTTTCCTCCGGGGCTTCCAGGTGGAACCGGGAACGAAGCTTGCAGATCATAAGGAGTGAGTAAATGTACGGATATGGATATGGTTACGGATTTTATGGATTCGACTGGACATATATACTGCTGATCATTGGGATGCTGCTTTCTCTGACGGCTTCCGCGAAGCTGAAAAGCACGTTTGCCAAATATCGGAGTGTGCGGAGCGCCTCCGGAATGACCGGGGCGGAAGCGGCGGCAAGGATTCTGAGAGCGGCCGGGATAACGGATGTGCAGATCCGGGCTATTCCCGGAAGCCTTACGGATCACTATGATCCCAGAACAAAAACAGTAAGTCTGTCTCAGGATATTTACGGACAGACATCTCTCGCCGCGGTGGGAGTGGCGGCTCATGAGTGCGGACATGCCATCCAGCATGCCGTTCATTACGCTCCTCTTGAGCTGAGAAGCACGATCGTGCCTGTGGCGAATTTTGGCAGCACCTTATCCTGGCCTTTGTTTCTTATCGGACTGCTGGCGGGAATCCAGCCTTTGATCACTGCCGGGATTGTTTTATTTTCTCTGGCGGTGCTGTTTCAGCTTGTGACGCTTCCCGTGGAGCTCAACGCCTCGTCCAGGGCCCTCCGTATGCTGGAAACCACAGGGATCCTGGGAAGGGACGAGACGGGAGGCGCCAGGAAGGTGCTGAGAGCCGCGGCCCTGACCTATGTGGCGGCGCTGGCGGCTTCCGTACTGCAGCTTCTGCGGCTTTTGATACTTGCAGGAGGAAGGAGACGAGATGACTAACGGCATCAATACCAGAGAAATGATCCTGGAGATCCTTCTCAAAATTGACGAGGAGGGCGAACACAGCCATATCGCCATTCGGGAAGCTCTGTCGAAATATCAGTTTCTGCCCAAGCAGGACCGGGCTTTTATTACAAGAGTGTGCGAGGGAACTCTGGAATACAGGATCTATATTGATTATATTATTGATTCCTTTTCAAAGATAAAAGTGGATAAAATGAAGCCTCCGATCAGAGAGATTCTGAGAAGCGCGGTTTATCAGCTTAAGTTTATGGACAGAGTGCCGGACAGCGCGGTGTGCAACGAGGCGGTGAAGCTGGCCCAGAGAAAGGGCTTCTACAATCTGAAGCCCTTTGTAAACGGCGTGCTCCGTACCATCACACGCCAGATGGATCAACTGGAGTATCCTGTCAGGGAGCAGAATCTGATCCGGTATCTTTCCGTGAGATATTCCATGCCCGAGGCGCTGGTGCAGCGCTGGCTTTTGGACTATGGAGAGGAAACCACCGAAAAAATGCTCGCGGACTTTCTTGAGGAAAAGCCTCTTACGGTCCGCTGCCGTACATATCTGAATTCTGTGGAAAAAACCTGCGACAGCCTCCGGGCTCAGGGAGTGGCTGTGGAGCCGGCGCCGTATCTTCCATATGCCCGGCGGATTTCCGGGTTTAATCATATCCTTGCCCTGGACGCTTTCATACAGGGCAGGATACTGGTGCAGGATGTAAGCTCCATGCTGGTGGCGGAGATCGCGGATCCCCAAAAGGGAGATTATGTGATCGATCTCTGCGCGGCGCCGGGGGGCAAAAGCCTCCATATCGGCGATAAGATGGAAGGCTTCGGGACGGTGGACGCAAGAGATGTAAGCGGGTATAAGGTCGGGCTGATCGAGGAGAATATCCATAGGACAGGCTCTATCAATGTGCAGGCAAAAGTGCAGGACGCCACCGTATTCGACGTGGATTCCGAATGTCTGGCGGATATTGTGCTGGCGGATGTTCCATGCTCCGGCTATGGAGTGATCGGGAAGAAACCGGAGATCAAATTCCGTTCGACTCCGCAGAAGCAGGACGAGCTGGTCATACTTCAGAGAAATATCCTGGACAAGGCCGCGGAGTATGTGAAGCCAAGAGGGACTCTGATTTTCAGTACCTGTACCATAGCCAGGGAGGAAAATGAAGAAAATATGATGTGGTTTATGAACAACCATCCATTTAAACTGGAGAGTATCGACCCTTACCTTCCCGACGAGCTGAAGTCAGAAACCACGGCTCTGGGATATCTCCAGCTTCTTCCGGGCGTACACGGAACAGACGGCTTTTTTATTGCGAAATTCAGAAGAAAATAGCACTGCCTGCAAAAGAGAAGACCAAATAGAAAAACAAAATAGAAAATAAAATAAAAAACATAATAGAAAAGCCAAATAGAAAAACCAATAAAATAGAAAAACCATAAAATATCATATAGTTTATAGAAGGAAGCAATCAAATGACAGATATCAAATCCATGACATTGGAGGAAGTAAAAGCTCTGATGGTCTCCTTGGGAGAAAAGCCCTTCCGGGCAAAGCAGATTTATGAGTGGCTTCATCAGCATTTTGCGGTCTCCTATGACGAGATGACAAATCTGCCGAAAAGCCTGAGAGAAAAGCTGGAGGGATATCCCATTACAGCTCTGGAAATACTGGACGTTCAGATTTCAAAGGCAGATGGAACGAGAAAATATCTGTTTCGCCTTGAGGACGGAAATACCATTGAAAGCGTGCTGATGAAATACAGGCATGGGAATTCCGTCTGTATTTCCTCCCAGGCGGGATGCAGGATGGGATGTCGGTTCTGCGCCTCGACCATAGGCGGTCTTGCCAGAAATCTTCTTCCCTCTGAGATGCTGGATCAGATTTACCGGATCCAGGCCTCCGTCGGAGAGAGAGTATCCAACGTAGTGGTAATGGGATCCGGGGAGCCGCTGGATAATTATGACAATCTGATAAGATTTATCCATCTTCTTACGGAAGAGGGAGGAATACATATAAGCCAGAGAAACCTGACGGTTTCCACCTGCGGTCTTGTGCCCAGAATGTATGAGCTGGCGGATGAAAAATTTCAGATGACGCTGGCGGTTTCGCTTCATGCTCCCAATGATGAAAAAAGACGGGAGCTGATGCCGGTCGCCAATAAATACACCATGGAAGAGCTGCTGAGGGCCTGCAGGTATTACTTTGAAAAAACCGGGAGAAGGATCACCTTTGAGTACAGCCTTGTGGCCGGAGTGAACGACACAAGGGAGGACGCCCTGGAGCTTGCGGGGCGGCTGAAGGGACTGAACTGCCATGTGAATCTGATTCCTGTCAACCCCGTGAGAGAGCGCTCTTTTGTGCGTTCTGCCAGGGAAGCGGTGGAGAATTTCAAAATAAATCTTGAAAAATGCGGAATTAATGGTACTATTAGAAGAGAAATGGGCAGCGATATAGATGGTGCCTGTGGTCAACTAAGAAAAAGATATATGGAAAAAACAGAAAGCGAGAAGTGAGATGAGGGTATATTCAGCTACGGATGTGGGGCAGAGGCGGAAAATGAACCAGGATTATGTGTTCGTATCCAAAAATCCGGTGGGCAATCTTCCAAATCTGTTTGTCGTTGCTGACGGGATGGGCGGCCATAACGCGGGAGATTTTGCGTCTTCCCACGCGGTTCAGATTCTGGTGGACGAGATTCGGAAGGACGCGGATTTTAACCCGATCAAGGTACTTCGCCATGCTATTGAAACTGCCAACACGGAAATACTGGACCGGGCGCAGCAGGAAGAATCCATGAAAGGAATGGGGACGACCATTGTTGCGGCAGCCATCGTGGGCCATTATGTGTATGTGGCAAATGTGGGGGACAGCCGCCTGTATCTGATTCAGGATCAGATCCGGCAGATCACGAGAGATCATTCCCTAGTGCAGGAAATGGTAAGAATGGGTGAGCTGAAGCCGGAGGAGGCAAGAAATCACCCGGATAAAAATATCATCACCAGAGCATTGGGAGCGGAGAGAACAGTAGATATTGATTTCTTTGACCTCAAGCTGGAACCGGGAAGCACGATACTGATGTGTTCCGACGGGCTGAGCAATATGGTGGAGGACAGTAAGATTGAAGAGATCATACTGGATAAAACAAAGGAACTGCCGGAAAAGGGGGAGCGGCTCCTGAGAGAAGCAAACCGGAATGGCGGTAAGGATAATATTGCAGTAATTTTGGTAGAACCATTCACGAATGAGGTGGACAAATGTTAAAAACAGGAATGATTATAGCGGAGCGCTATGAAATTTTAGGAAAGATAGGCTCCGGCGGTATGGCCGACGTGTATAAGGCCAAGGATCACAAGCTGAACCGTTTTGTGGCGGTGAAGGTGCTGAAGCCGGAATTCAGAGAGGACACGACTTTTATCAGGAAATTCCGCAGCGAGGCTCAGGCCGCTGCCGGCCTGACGCATCCGAATATCGTCAATGTGTTTGACGTGGGCGATGACGAGGGCGTTTACTATATTGTTATGGAGCTTATCGAAGGCATTACGCTGAAAGAGTATATCGCCAAAAAGGGCAAGCTTTCCATCAAGGAGGCCACCAGTATTGCCATTCAGGTTTCCATGGGTCTGGAGGCGGCGCATAATCACGGAATTGTACACCGCGACGTAAAGCCTCAGAATATTATTATTTCCACTGACGGAAAAGTAAAGGTCACAGATTTTGGTATCGCCAGGGCGGCTTCCTCAAACACCATCAGTTCAAACGTGATGGGGTCTGTCCATTACAGCTCTCCGGAACAGGTGAGGGGCGGCTACAGCGATGAAAAATCCGACATTTACTCTCTGGGTATTACTCTGTATGAAATGGTAACAGGAAGGGTTCCCTTTGACGGAGACACTACAGTGGCTATTGCCATCAAGCATCTTCAGGAGGAAATGGTTCCCCCCAGCGTTTATACAGAAGACCTTCCCTACAGTCTGGAGCAGATTATCTTCAAGTGCACCCAGAAGAGCGTAGGACGCCGTTATGAGAAGATGGAGGATGTGATCGCTGATCTGAAACATTCTCTGATCGATCCCCAGGGGGATTTTGTGAAGCTCTCCGACGTGGATAACGACGCGAAAACAGTTGTGATATCCGATGAAGAGCTTGGGGAGATCAAGCATACGCCGAAAACAAGGAATGTCCAGAAAAAATCAGATATCGCCCAGCTTGAGGACGAGGATTACGATACGGATTATGACGACGGGGACGAGGACGACGGGTATGAGGATGATGAATATGAACGCAGAAAAGCCCGTCAGAAGAAAACGAAGAACCGTAAGAAGCAGGCAATGAGCAGAGGATTTACCATCGCGGCGTTTCTGGCCGGCGCAGTGATCCTGGTGGCGGTGATCTTTTTCGTTGTCAGGTCAACGGGGCTTCTTGGAGGCCAGGCAGAAAATAATAACGAACAGGAACAGCAGACCCAGGAGGACAACAACGGGCTGGTGCAGGTTCCCGATCTGGTTGGAAAAACAGAGGAGGAAGCCAAGGCTCTTGTGGAGGAAGTAAATCTGGGAACACAGATGATCGGCGAGGAGGCGTCCACCCAGGAGAAGGGCAGGATTTCTTCTCAGGATATCCCTGCAGGAACTATGGTAGAGGCCTATACGACGCTGAAATATTATATCAGCGCGGGAGCGGAGGAGCTGACGATCCCGGCTCTGGCAGGCGAAACCGGAGTTGAGGCGCAGAGGACTCTGGAGGATATGGGTCTGGTTGTATCCGTGCAGAAGGAGTACAGCGAGGACGACGGAAGCGGCAATCCTGTAGTATCGCCGGGATATGTGGCGGCGGTTACTCCGGAGGAGGGCAGCTCTGTGAATTCCGGAGACAGCGTAACTCTTACAGTGAGCCGCGGTCTGGATTTCGGCGGCGGCGCGGAGGTGCCCAGCGTTGTGGGAATGTCAGAGGACGACGCGCTCACTGCATTAGGAAAATGGATCGATATTCAGGTGGTTGAGGAACAGAACGCGGAAATTCCGGCGGGAGAAGTTATATCCCAGAGTCTGGAGGCTTATTCTTCCGCAGATCCTGACGAGCCGATCACGATCACTGTCAGCAGCGGAGATCAGGCTCCGGGAGCGGCGGACGCAGCTTCCCCTGAGCAGACCGCCGATGCCGCGCAGCAGAATACGGCAGCCGCCAATGGAGAGATCTGGAAGTGCACACAGACGCTGAATACGCCTCAGGGCTATCAGGGAGGCGCTCTCCGTCTGGAGCTGATCCAGGAATCCGGAGGAGAAACAGAGTCTATGAACGTTGTGGACGGACAGGCGCTTGAGTTCCCCTATCAGCTTGATGTGACCGGAGTTCCGGGAGTAAGCCAGGGAACTCTGTATGTGTACGAGTTAATAGACGGAAATTATCAGCAGTTGGGAACATATCCGCTGACTTTTGAAAAGGCAGAATAATCCATGAAGGGAAAAATCATAAAAGGGATCGCCGGATTTTACTATGTACACAGCGAGGACGGCTTTGTTTACGAGTGTAAGGCGAAAGGGATTTTCCGCAAGGACAATCAGAAGCCTCTTGTGGGAGATGATGTGGAGATCACTGTTCTGGATATGGAGGCGAAGGAGGGAAATCTGATAAAGATACTTCCCAGACGGAATTTTCTGATACGTCCGGCGGTAGCCAATGTGGATCAGGCATTTGTGATCTTTGCCCTGGAAGATCCCCGCCCCAATTTCCTTCTTATGGACAGATTCCTGGTTATGATGGAACAGGCGGGGATACCCGCTGTGATCTGCTTCAATAAAAAAGATCTTGTGAAGGAAGAGGAGGCCAGGAAAATCTGCGGGACATACAGAGACTGCGGGTATCAGGTGCTCCTTACAAACGCAAAAGCCGGAGAGGGCGTGGAAGAGATCCGTCAGATCCTCAGGGGCAGGACGACTGTTGTGGCAGGGCCCTCCGGGGTCGGGAAATCTTCTCTGACCAATCTTCTCCAGGATGATGTGCGGATGGAAACGGGAGAGATCAGCAGAAAGCTGAAGCGGGGGCGCCATACCACCCGCCACTCTCAGGTGATCCCTGTGGGAGAGGAAACCTACCTTGTGGATACGCCGGGATTTTCCTCTCTGTATCTGACGGGCATGGAGCAGCAGGATCTGAAAAATTATTTTCGTGAATTCCAGAAATATGAGGGCTGCTGCAGATTTCAGGGCTGCAGCCATATTCACGAACCGGACTGCCAGGTGAAGACGGCTCTGGAAAAAGGAGAGATCAGCAGGCTCCGGTATGAGGATTATCTTAGTTTGTACGAAGAATTAAAAGAGAAAAGGAGATATTAAATGGAATATCAGTTGTGTCCTTCGATTTTATCAGCAGATTTTAACCGTTTGGGCGAACAGATCCAGACACTGGAAAAGGAAGGCGTCAAATGGCTTCACATTGATGTGATGGACGGAGATTTCGTACCCAGCATTTCTTTTGGTATGCCGGTGATCCGATCTATCCGAAAAGAGTCAAAAATGTTTTTCGATGTGCATCTGATGGTTTCTGCCCCTGAAAGATATATTCAGGATTTTGTGGACTGCGGGGCGGATTCGATCACGGTCCACGCTGAGGCATGTGAAGATCTGGAGCGGGCGGTTGAGCTGATCCGCGACGCGGGGGTGAAAGTGGGGATTTCCATTAAGCCCGCTACTCCGGTGAATGATATCAGCCATCTTCTGGAGGACGTGGATATGGTCCTGGTGATGACAGTGCAGCCGGGCTTCGGAGGACAGAAGTACATTGACGACTGTACGGAGAAGATCCGGGAGCTTCGCGAGCTGATAGAAAAGGAAGAGCTGAATACAGACATCCAGGTGGACGGAGGGATCAACGATTCCACTATGGAAACAGTGATCAGGGCAGGAGCGAATCTTCTGGTCGCGGGTTCCTATGTATTTAACGGAGATCTTGCTTCCAATGTAAATAGAATAAACAGAAAAATGCAGGAGATCATAAACACTGTTGAGTGAGGCGCAGTATGACAGATGTGATAATCGTAAGCGGGGGCAATATCCAGAAAGATTTTGCCCTCGATTTTTTGAAGAAAAACAGAACGGACGCAACCTGTATCATGGCTGCGGACAGCGGTCTGGATTTTTTGAGAGAGACCGGAATAGAGCCCGATGTTGCGGTGGGCGATTTTGACAGTCTGACAGAAGCCGGGGCCGCTTATCTGGGAGCGCTTTCCCATACGGAGATCCTGAAGCTCACCCCGGAAAAGGATGATTCAGATACCCAGCACGCCGTGAACTTCGCCATGGACCGGGGAGCGGAACGGATCCTGATACTGGGAGCCACCGGGAGCAGGATCGATCATCTGCTCGCCAATCTTGAGCTTCTCCTTCTGGGAAAAAAGAGAGGAGTAAAAATTGCGCTGGCGGACAGCAAGAATTATGTGACCCTTATTGAAAGCGGCATGGTGCTGAAAAAGCAGGAGCAGTTCGGAAGCTATGTATCCTTCTTCCCTCTGGGCGGAGACGTGCGGGGGCTTACTCTGAAAGGCTTTAAATATCCTCTTTTTGAACATCATTTAAGGGCGGAGGACTGCGGCCTCTCTGTCAGCAACGAGATTGTGGAGGATACTGCCTCGGTAGAATTTTCCGGGGGAAATCTTATGATGCTCATGACAAGAGACTGAGCTCTTTGCGTAATCTCCCATTGAAAATCCCTGTAAAATCATGTAAAATGATGAAGCAAATAACAGGAAATTTTTGTATAGTCCCCGCGTGCCGGCAAAGAGGGCGCAAAAGGGCGTAAACAGAAAACAGAGAAAGGCAGAAAGCCAGTAAAATCAAGGCTTTCTGGACAGGTAAAGCATAAAATGAAATTAGGAATCGTAGGTCTTCCCAATGTGGGAAAAAGCACGTTGTTTAATTCCCTGACAAAGGCGGGGGCGGAATCGGCCAATTATCCTTTCTGCACCATTGATCCCAATGTGGGCGTAGTGACGGTGCCGGATGAACGACTGAAGCTTCTGGGGGATTTTTACCACTCAAAAAAAGTGACGCCGGCAGTGATCGAATTCGTGGATATCGCGGGCCTGGTCAAGGGAGCGTCCAAGGGAGAAGGACTGGGAAATCAGTTTCTGGCGAATATCCGTGAGGTAGACGCGATCGTTCATGTGGTGAGATGCTTTGAGGATCCCAATGTGATCCATGTGGACGGAAGCATCGACCCGCTCCGGGATATCGAGACGATCAATCTGGAATTGGTTTTTTCAGATCTTGAAATCCTGGAAAGAAGGATCGCCAAGGTGACAAAGACAGCCAGAATGGATAAAGAGGCCGCCAAAGAGCTGGATTTTCTCCAGAAGGTTAAAGCCCATCTGGAGGAAGGAAAGATGGCGATCACCCTGGAACTGGAAAACGAGGAGGAAGAGAGCTGGATGCCCTCCTATAATCTTCTCACCTGGAAGCCGGTCATCTACGCGGCGAATGTGGCTGAGGACGAGCTGGCGGACGACGGAGAGTCCAATCCTCATGTAAATGCGGTGAAGGAATACGCTTCAGAGCAGAAAAGCGAGGTGTTTGTGATCTGTGCCGAGATTGAGGAGGAGATCGCGGAGCTGGATGAGGATGAGAAAAAAATGTTCCTTGAGGATCTGGGGCTCAAAGAGTCCGGTCTTGAAAAGCTGGTGCGGGCAAGCTACCGGCTTCTGGGGCTGATGAGCTTTCTTACCTCCGGAGAGGACGAGACCAGAGCCTGGACCATCAGGATCGGGACCAAGGCTCCTCAGGCGGCCGGAAAGATCCATACCGATTTTGAGAGAGGCTTTATCAAGGCGGAGGTTGTAAATTACCGGGATCTTCTTGACAGCGGCTCCTACGCAGGCGCAAGGGAAAAGGGTCTGGTACGGATGGAAGGAAAAGAGTATGTGGTTCAGGACGGCGACGTGATCCTGTTCCGCTTCAACGTATAATGAAGGTGTTTTTATGGATATGTCAATTCGATTTCCGAATCTGCAGATATATTTTGGCTATGTAGGCCGGTCCTTTTCTGTTTTTGGTTTTGAGGTCACCATTTATGGACTTCTTATCGCGGTTGGAATGCTTCTGGGCCTGTGTTATGTGCTGCGCCAGGCGAAGCGCCGGAATGAAGACCAGAATCTTTATCTGGAAATGATGATCCCCGCGGTTCTCGGAGGCTTGCTGGGTGGCCGGTTCCTTTATGTGGCGCTGAACTGGGAGCTTTTCAGCGGACAGTCTTTATCCGGGATCTGGAATATCAGAAACGGAGGCATGTCTCTGTTTGGAGGCATCCTGGGCGGAGCGCTTTTTTCCGCGCTGTACTGCAGGATCAGGAGAATCTCCTTTCAGCGGATGGCAGATACTGCCAGTATGGGATTTCTGATCACGCAGATAATAGGAGTATGGGGAAACTTTTTTAACCGGGAATCCTTCGGCGGATATACAGACAGTCTCTTTGCCATGCAGATTCCGCTGGATGCGGTAAGCGGCAGCCAGCTGACAGACGCTGTCAAAGACCATCTGGTCACAGTGGAAGGAGTTTCATTTATACAGGTACATCCGCTGTTTCTTTATGAGAGCGCGTGGTGTCTGCTGCTGTTCCTGATACTTCTCGTATATACCCGGAGGAAGACGTATCAGGGAGAAATCTTCCTGAGATATCTTGCAGGATACAGTCTGGGAAGGATTGGGATCGAGTGGCTTCGCACCGACGCGCTGAAAATTCCCGGAACTGATATTCCGGTTTTCCTGCCTGTGTGTGCGATCCTGTTTATCGTCTGCGGAAGCTGCGCGTCTGTGCGCAGGTTTTTATCCAAAAAGCGTGCGGCAAGAAGCATGCGCAGGAGAGAGGAGCAGTATGCGTCAGAAGAGAACACAGAGGACAGCTATGACAATGCAGAGATCTTTAAAACGATGGAGGACGAATCCAGGAGTACAGACAGCACGGCGGAAACTGCAGAAGCTTCCGGAAGCGGTGAGTCAGATATGGGATTTTCCGGGGACCCTTCTGAGACTGATGAAATCCAGGACGGAGATGCTGATGAGGTTACGGGAAATCATGATAATTCCAGGGAAGATGGCCGGGAGATTTCAGAAAATCCTCCGGAGACTTCAGAAGACGGAGAACATAGCCCTTCAGATACGGAAGACGCAGTGGTGGAACAGCCGGAAAAACAAGAGGCTGTACCGGAGGATGGAAAGGATACGCCGGAAACTGAACCGGGCGGCCGGGAGAAAGAATCTGGACAGATGTCTGAGGATCAGCCGCAGGCTTGACAGGCTGATCGGACAACTTCAAAAAGGATAAGCGAAGACCTTTGGGCAAAAACCCAGAGGTCTTTTTGAATTTGAACATAAAAACAAATATTTTTACTTGTATTTTTTATATAAATGGGGTAGAATGGGTTCATAAGTGGTAGAAAGTGGTGAATAGTGGTGGTGAATGGAGGAGATGTGGAAGCATAATCCATTTCCACAGGAAAGTGCGAAGGGGAGAATCGCACTTTGCGGAAGTAGGTGAGTAACATGTTCATGGGAGAGTACAGTCATACAATCGACGCGAAGGGGCGTCTGATCATTCCTTCTAAGTTCAGAGAACAACTGGGAGAAGAGTTCGTTCTGACAAAGGGACTGGACGGCTGTCTTTCTATTTATCCCATGAATGAATGGGAAGCCTTTGAAGAAAAGCTTAGAGCCTTACCACTTACAAACAAAAATGCAAGAACCTTCTCACGTTTCTTTGTGGCGGGAGCCGCTTCCTGTGAGCTGGACAAGCAGGGGAGAATTCTCGTGCCGCAGACGCTGCGGGAATTTGCTGGTCTGGAAAAGGATGTGGTTCTGACCGGGAATCTGAACAGGATTGAGGTCTGGAGCAAAGAAAAGTGGAGCGAAAACTGCAATTATGATGATATGGACAGTATTGCAGAGGGTATGCAGGACATGGGTATTATCATCTAAGCGCTACGCTGGAAGGAAATCCAACAGGAGACGGATATGGAATTTAAACATAAGTCTGTATTACTGGAAGAAACCATTGAGGGCTTGAGGGTGAAGCCAGATGGAATCTATGTGGATGGGACTTTAGGAGGTGCAGGGCATGCCGGTGAGGTATGCAGAAGACTTTCTGCCAAGGGGAGATTTATTGGCATAGATCAGGACCAAGATGCAATAATTGCTGCGAGTGAGCGGTTGGCTGCCTATGGTGACCGGGTGACGATCATTCGCAGCAATTATTGTCACATGGTAAGTGAACTGAGAGGCCTTGGTATCAGCCGGGTGGACGGAATACTGCTGGATCTTGGAGTTTCTTCTTATCAGCTTGATAATGAGGAGCGTGGGTTTACCTACAGAACAGATGCTCCTCTGGATATGAGGATGGATCAGAGGCAGAACCAGACGGCGGCAGATATAATCAATGGCTATGATGAAAAAGAGCTGTACCGGATCATCCGTGATTACGGTGAAGATAAATTCGCGAAAAATATCGCGAAGCATATTGTGGCGGCGAGACAGAAGGCGCCGGTCCGTACGACAGGAGAGCTTGCGGAGATCATCCGTCATGCGATCCCGATGAAGATACAGGCGGCAGGAGGGCATCCCGCAAAGAGAACCTTCCAGGCTGTGCGGATCGAGCTGAACAGGGAGCTTGACGTTCTGCGGGAGTCTCTGGACGGCATGATCGACATTCTGGCCGACGGCGGACGCATCTGTGTGATCACGTTCCACTCTCTGGAGGACAGAATTGTAAAGACGATTTTCCGGAAGAACGAAAATCCATGTACCTGTCCGCCGGATTTTCCTGTTTGTGTATGCGGGAAAAAATCAAAAGGAAAAGTAATTACCAAAAAACCCGTTTTGCCCGGCGAGGCGGAGCGGGAAGAAAACCCGCGTTCAAAAAGCGCCAAACTGCGGATTTTTGAGCGCAGGTATACATGAAATCTGCAGTACCGGAACAGCTTCCGGCGCTGATATGTATTTGATTTAAGGGAGTTTAGCGATGGACAGGACGAACAGAGCAGTGACATCCAGAAGAAGCAGAATGAACGCCAGAAATGTCCAGGGAATGCGTGTGGATGGAAATACTGTAAGGAGAATTGAGGAGATGCCCGCGAGACCGCGGACGCCGGCGCCGGGGTATAACCGGACAGGAAGCCGCAGGCCGGCGGCAAGACCGGCTTCCCAGTCACAGAAGCGTATCCGCCAGGTCAGCCGGGAGACGGTGAGGAACCGTCAGAAGGCTATGAGTATGGGGCGGGGATTCGTACTTTTCCTGACAGTAATCTGCATGGCGATTCTGTTCTTTGCGGTGAACTATCTGCAGTTGAAGTCGGATATCACAGGAAAGATCAAAGATGTGGCCGCCCTTGAATCAGAATACTCAGAGCTGAAGGAGGAAAACGACGCCTATTACAGCCAGGTAACATCCAACGTGGATCTGAACAAGATTAAAAAAATCGCAATCGGCCGTCTTGGGATGAATTATCCCACTGAAGAGCAGAAAAAGACATATACGATATCCAGCAACAGTTATGTAAGGCAGTATCAGGATATTCCTGAAGGCAAGAGGTGAGGATTTGAGCAGTACCAACAGGAGGAGAACCAGAAGAAAACCTATACGAAAACTGAATCATCAGATGAGGGGAAAGCTAGTGGGACTATTCGGAGTAGTGCTGCTAGCTTTAGTTTGTTTGCTGGCCAGGATCACTTATATTAATGCGACCAATGGCAATAAGTATTCAAGGCAGGTGCTGTCCCAGGCCCAGCAGAGATATGAAAGCAATGTGCTTCCCGCCAGGCGCGGGGATATTTACGACCGCAACGGAAATATCCTTGCCACCAGCAATAAGGTGTACAATGTGATCCTTGACTGCAAAACAGTGAATTCAGATAAGGATTATATTGAACCCACCATCCGGGCGCTGACGACGGTGCTGGGATTGGATGAGGCGGATATCCGTTCACGGCTGGAAGACAGCTCTACAAAAGAAAGTCAGTATCAGATCCTGAAAAAAGAGCTGTCCATGGATCAGAAAAAAGAATTTGAAAATTATACCACAGTTACAGAGGACAGTGATCTTTCGGATTCGGAAAAAGCAGAACGGCAAAATGTAAAGGGAGTCTGGTTTGAGGAAGATTATCTGAGAAGCTATCCCTTTGGCGCCCTTGCCTGCGATACCATCGGCTTTACTCTTGCCAGAGATGTGGCGGACGTAGGTATTGAAAGCTATTATAACAGTACGCTGATGGGAACCGACGGGCGCCAGTACGGATATGTGAGCAGCAATTCCAGCGTAGAGCAGACGATCATAGAGCCCACTGACGGGGAGAATATTGTAACATCTCTGGATGTAGGCGCGCAGCAGATCGTGGAAAAATACGTCAACGGCTTCAATAAGCGAATGGGAGCAAAAAATATCGGCGTGATCGTGGAAGATCCCAATACCGGAGAAATTATCGCCATGGACGGCGGAGACCGCTATAATCTGAATGAACCCAGGGATATGTCCAATGTACATTCCGAGGAAGAGATCAAAGCCATGAATGATGAGGAGACGGTAGACGCGCTCAACGCCATGTGGAATAATTTCTGTGTGACGGATGCCTATGAACCGGGATCTGTTGTGAAGCCCATTGTTATGGCGGGCGCTCTGGAAAAAGGAGCGATTTCTGATGCCGATAACTTTGAGTGCGACGGCGGACAGTCCTTTGGAGCCAACGGAGATACCTATATTAAATGTGCGGTATGGCCCAATGCTCATGGAAGTGAAGGACTCAGGGAGGTCATTGCCAATTCCTGCAACGACGGTATGATGCAGATCGCGGCCCGGATGGGAGCGGAACAGTTTATCAAAGCTCAGAGCCTTTTTAATTTCGGAACAAGGACAGGAATCGATCTTCCCAATGAAGGGACAGGTATTATTCATACCACAGATACCATGGGGGAAACGGAGCTTGCCTGCTCGGCCTTCGGACAGGGATATACCTGTACCATGATCCAGGAGATCAACGCCATGTGCTCTGTCATTAACGGCGGATATTATTATCAGCCTCATCTTGTGACGGAGATCCAGGACAGCAACGGAAATACTGTAAAAAATGTGGAGCCGGTGCTTCTCAAGCAGACCATCTCCTCTGATATTTCCGCGAATATCCGTTCCTATATGGAGGCCAGCGTTCAGGAAGGTACCAGTACCCATTCCAAGGTGCAGGGCTACAGCTCCGGCGGTAAGACCGGTACGGCGGAAAAGCTTCCCCGTGGAAATGGGAAATATCTGGTATCCTTTATCGGCTTCGCCCCTGTGGAGGAGCCTCAGGTCGTCATTTATGTGGCGATAGACGAGCCGAACGCGGAGGAACAGGCGGACAGTAAATATCCGCAGTATGTTGCTCAGGGAATTTTGTCGGAGCTGCTTCCGTATCTTAATATTGAGCCGGATGAAGCCGAGGACGGTATTATTCCGGAGACAGAGCTGTGGGAAGGCTTCAACGGAGTGCTGGAGGATGTTTCCGGCAGCAACGTAGACGAGGCCGGCAACCTGGTGGACGCAGAAGGCAATCTTATTGATATGGAAGGCAACCGGGTGGATGAAAAGGGCTATCTCCTGAACGAGAACGGGGAGCATATTCTGAACGACAACGGAGAGTATGTAATGTCTGAGAATCTGGAGACCTTTTCCGATGAACTAACAGGCACCGAACCTTCCGTGGATGCGGACAACAGTATGTCGGAGGATGCCGTGTCGAATCCGGACGCGCCGGAGCCTCTGGAAAATGATGAGGATCCTATCATTGGAAATGATATGGAAAGTGAAGGAATCACCAATGAGGAGGCCGGACTGGAATAAAAGTACCATCATCGGTCAGAGTCATACCCTGCAGAGATTTGTCATATACTGTTATGACAATCTCTGCGGGGCTTTTTTTATTGAAGAAAAATAAAACATTTCATAAGAAAAAGGTTTGGGTGATCTTTCTGTGCTGCTCGGCAATGCTGGCCGGACTTCTTGGGCGTCTGGTCTATCTTATGGGCTTCCGCTCAGATTATTATTATGAGAAGGCGGAGGATCTCCACGAAAGGGAGAGGGATATTAAGGCCGCGAGAGGAGAAATCCTGGATGCCGCGGGAAAAGTGCTGGCAGCCAATAAAACAGTATGCACGATCTCCGTGATCCACAGCCAGATTGAAGAGCCTGAAAAGGTGATACGTCTTCTGACGGAAAAACTGGGGATATCTGAGGAGCAGGTCAGGAAAAAGGTAGAAAAAGTATCTTCTATCGAGAGGATCCGTACAAATGTGGACAAAGAGGTAGGGGATGAGATCAGAGAGGCCGGCCTCGCCGGCGTGAAGGTGGATGAGGATTACAAAAGATACTATCCTTATGATTCTCTGGCCTCCAAGGTTCTCGGCTTTACCGGAGGAGACAATCAGGGGATCATCGGCCTGGAGGTGGAGTATGAGGAGGTCCTGAGCGGAACTCCGGGAAAAATCCTTACCACCACGGACGCGAGAGGCATAGAGATCGATGAGATCGGAGAAAGCAGAGTGGAGCCTGTGGCCGGAGATAATCTGAGGATCAGCCTGGACGCCAATATCCAGGAATATGTACAGCAGGCGGCCCTGAAGGTGATGGAGGAAAAACAGGCGGAAAGGGTTTCGATCCTTCTTATGAATCCCCAGAACGGAGAAATCTACGCCTGTGTCAATGTGCCTGAATTTAATCTGAACGATCCGTTTACTTTAAATACCGGGGAGGATACGTCTGCCCTGAGCGAGGAGAAGAAGCAGGAGCTTCTGAATCAGATGTGGAGGAATCCCTGTCTTAACGATACCTACGAGCCCGGCTCTACCTTTAAGATCATAACAATGTCGGCAGGGCTGGAGGAGGGCGTTGTTTCTCCTGGGGATACTTTTTACTGTCCCGGATATAAGCTGGTGGACGACAGGCGTATCCACTGCGCCAACAGGCGGGGCCACGGCTCACAGACATTTGTGGAGGGGGCTGAAAATTCCTGCAATCCGGTGTTCATTGAGGTGGGGCTGCGGCTGGGAATAGATAATTACTATAAATATTTTACTCAGTTCGGCCTTATGAAAAAGACTGGCGTAGATCTCCCTGGAGAGGCGGGAACGATCATGCACAAAAAAGAAAATATGGGAAACGTGGAGCTGGCGACGGTGGCCTTTGGACAGTCCTTCCAGATCACTCCAATCCAGCTTGCCGCTACCGTAAGCTCTCTGATCAACGGAGGAAACCGCGTCACTCCTCATTTCGGTGTGACAGTGGAGAGCCCGGACGGCTCCTACGCGAAAAAACTGGAATATCCGGTGGAGACAGGGATCGTCTCTGAAGAAACCTCAGAAATGGTGAGGGGTATTCTGGAGAAAGTGGTGGCGGAGGGATCCGGAAGAAACGCCGGTATCGAGGGCTATGCCATAGGCGGAAAGACAGCCACCTCCCAGACTCTGCCAAGAAGCGCCAACCGGTATATCTCCTCCTTCCTGGGATTCGCTCCGGCGGATGATCCCAAGGTGCTGGCTCTGTGCATCATTCATGATCCCCAGGGCGTTTATTATGGAGGAACCATCGCGGCCCCTGTGGTGAGGAGTATTTTCGAGAATGTGCTGCCGTACCTGGGCATAGAGAAAAAAAGCTGAAGCTCCTGTCCGTCCTTTTTATTTTCTGAACAGTAACGCTGTGGCTGAACGGATACACTTAGAGTATAATTATCATTGGCAAAAATAAAGGGAAGAGATCGAAACCTCTT
>DSLMC04103__coassemble_365_pt1 | contig 45701 bp, 33 predicted proteins | sample DSLMC04103__metabat2_high_PE_018 | metagenome-assembled genome bin DSLMC04103 | reverse complement strand
CCAAGCCCGCACAGCAGCCGCTGCCGGCCGATCCCCACAGCCAGCACTGCGCCAGACACCGCCGCGCCAATGCCCGCGATCAGACAGGCGGCCGGGCGGACTGCGGCCGCCGGCAGAGGCAGCGCGGCAAAGGCCGCCGCGCCGGCCGCCAGCAAAAGCAGCGCCGCACCAATGCCGGATAAAAACGCCCGCAGCACGGCAAACAGCAATTTCTGCTGCGGGGTGCCGGCTTTTCTCACGTGCCCCGCGGCAGACCGTTTCAGCTTGAATTTTTCCATAGAAAACGCCCCCTTGCATGGTAAAAACCTATGCAAAGGGGCGTTTGTGTATGACGGAAATTACTTTTTGGCGCTGTCCTTGGCGTCCTTGCTGTCCTTGCCGGTGCCCATGTCCAGCTTCTCCACCGAAGCAATGGCCGAACGGCGGAAGCGGATCTTGACGCGGTCGCTGCCGGTCTCCAGGACGAAGGTATCCTCCTTGATTGCGGTCGGTGGGGCTGGAATTATATAATTATCATGTAGGGCGTGCTATATGCCCTATACGATAATTTATAAGGAGGCTGATAGCTAATCAATATAGCAATAATGACGTGTGAAAATTATAACTGCAAGGACGCAAACAGTGTGGAGAGAGAACAGGAACGCACTTTGTGCGTCAAGGATTTAAGCCATGTAAATTATGACCCTGCCAAATCTTCGCATAATGTAATATTGGAACATGATAATAAAGCGGACGAATATAAGACATTTAGGGCATATGTGACAGCATACAAAGAGCAGGAACATATTGGCGGAAGATTCAATATAGATACAACAAGCGATAGGAACGCTACAAAAGTGCTGTCTTGTTTTGTAATGGGGGCTAGCCATGACCTGATAGCAAGCATGACAAGGGAAGAACAAATAGAATATTTTAAGGCTGGACTAGATTTCTTAAAGGAAGAATATCCAACTTTTCATGTAGTGGATAGTAGAATACATTTTGATGAAAAGGGCTTACCTCATTGTCATACTTCCATGTTGCCGATACATGAAAAAGAAGATGGGAGCAAATCATTTAATGTAACTCAGCACCAAAAGGGAAAAGATTATTTTAAGGGCTTTCAAGACAGATTTTATGAGCATATGAAAGAACGATGCCCTGATAAAAACTTAGAACGTACAGACCCAGAGAAAGAACATAGAAAGAAAATGTCTGTACGAGAGTATAAGGAAAATCAAGACTTTAAGAAAGAAATTGAGCAGGAAAGACAGCGACTGTTAGCTAAGAATGAGAAGTTAAAGGATATACAAAAACAGCTTGATAAAGCATATGAAAAGGCTGAACAATCACATCAACACAATTTGAAGATTGAAGAATATTGCAGAGAACAGGGAATTACTTTCATGCAGTATGAAAAGCAATGCTTTTATGCAAGTAAAGGTTATGGAGAATATCCAGAGCCAGAAAAAAACAATCCAGACAGAGAGATTAAAAAAGAGATAGAGCCAGAGCGAAACAATCCAGAAATAAGACGATAGCAGAGGAAAGTTCCACCGGCCATCCGTTGGATGTCCGATTGAACTTTCCCGCCCTATTTGTTATAATGTGTTGGAAAGACAAATTGGAAGTTGACGAGGTGATATATTTTTATGAAAAAATCTTATATAATAATCGGAAATATCATTCTGTTATTGTGGTATTTTCTTTCTATGACAGGGTTGAAAATTGGAGATAAATACTTAGTAACAAGTGCATTTAAGGAAGAATGGATATTCATGCTTGTTCCAACTGTTACATTTATTTTATGTTTAATCGCAGGAAAAATTGGAAAAAATATACATTTGGCGTGGTTGGGAATGTGGTTTATTATCCAGTTTTTAAGCCACGAATGGTATACTATATTTGGTAGCGGATTTATGGGAGATATGGACAAGAAGATTGCCTACTTTGCAGACTGTATTCAACTGATAAATGTAGACGGAAGATATGTTCCTGATGTATATCATATAGTATTACATATATTGATAATTGTTGCGTTCGTTATGACATTGCTTTATAAAAAAGACAAGAATACATTTAATATTGAAGCGTAAATTCCAAGTTTGTAAGTCTTAATTAAGGTTAAAACGAAATGATATAGAAACTTCAATCAATTAGCTACAAAAAGCATTAAAAACAAAAGCATAAAAAAGTAAATTAGTTAATTGAAATTTTGCTTGTAAAATGAAAAAATGAGTGTTTGGAGCGTTTTTATTTTGGCCTATCGAGAGATAGGTCATTTTTTTATTTAAAAGTATTTATATTTGTTGACAATGTATTTGCCCTTTTATAAGCGGATCCACACAGGATAAACCGCTTTGCCTTTGGCATCATAAAATTATTCCCATATTTTTTATATGGATTTCACAGAACCATAACATTTTATCTATATACTGGGTAGAGTGTACAAAGGAACTGTCAAAGGGGATAAAAGTATAAATAATAATAGAGGAGGAGTTTTATGAAATTTACGAAAATGCAGGGAATCGGCAACGATTATGTATATGTAAACTGTTTTGAGGAGACCGTCAGCGACCCTTCGTCCGTGGCGAAATTTGTCAGCGACAGACACTTCGGCATCGGCTCAGACGGGCTGATCCTCATCAAGCCTTCTGACACGGCCGACTGCGAGATGGATATGTATAATCTGGACGGCTCTCAGGGAGCCATGTGCGGCAACGGGATCCGCTGCGTGGCAAAATTTGTCTATGATAAGGGTATCGTCAAAAAGAAAAACCTCAGCATATCCACCAGAAGCGGGATCAAGCATGTATCTCTTTCCACCAGAAACGGAAAGGTTTCCACAGTGAAGGTGAATATGGGTTCTCCCATCCTCCTGGCCAGTGAGATTCCTGTAGTCTCTGATACGGAGCAGGTGATCGACTATCCGTTGACAGTAAACGGACAGACGTATCGTATTACTGCTGTTTCTATGGGGAATCCACACGCCATCGTATATATGGACGATATCGACAGCCTGGATATCCAGACTGTGGGGCCGCTGTTTGAAAATCATCTCGCCTTCCCTGACCGGATCAATACGGAATTTGTAAAGGTCATTGACAGACGGACTCTGCAGATGAGGGTCTGGGAGCGCGGCTCCGGGGAAACTCTCGCCTGCGGTACAGGCGCCTGCGCAGTAGCGGTGGCATCCACCTTAAACGGTCTTGTGGACGAGGATATGCCTGTCACTGTCCGGCTTCTGGGCGGCGAGCTCCAGATCCTGTGGAACCGCCAGGAAAATCTTGTCTACATGACGGGACCTGCCACTACGGTTTTTGAGGGAGAGATCGATCTTTCCTTTCTCGGAAACTGACAATTAATCATAGGAAAACCATCACTTTTATACATTAACGCATCAAAATGGGGCTTGCTGTGATAAAGTAAAGAAAATGGGGCTGACGCAGCTATGATAAAAATCATCATCATAGCTGCGTCAGCCCCTTGTCATCAGTATTATGAATTTAACGCCTGGATGAGAGGCTCCAGCGCCTTTCTCGTCACACCCGGCACGAAGCTTGCAAGCTGTCTCAGAGGCATCGCCTCCATAGTCGCCGCCATCATTTCATCATTGATCACACCGTCGCCCTCCTGAGCTTCTTCCGCCATCTGCTGTCCTTCCGCTCCCATCATAGCGCCCATGGACTGCTCCAGGATCGTCCTGCCTTTTGGATCCGCCATGATTTCGCCTATAGTGGAATTCAATGTGAATACTTTCGGGATGATTGTCCCGGACTCAACATACACTGCTGTTGAAAGGACGACATCCTGCGCGTTCTTTGCGATCTGGACCTCATATTCTCCGCTCTCCACATGCCAGTCATGGATCTCTGTGCTCCAGTATGCGAACGCTCTCTTGTCCAGAATAAATGTCACTTTCTTCGTCTCTCCCGCCGCAAGCTCGATCTTCTCAAACGCACGCAGTTCCCTTAGCGGACGGATGATCGTGCCGCCTCTGGGCGCCACATAGAGCTGTACGACCTCTTTTCCCGCCCGGCTTCCTGTATTTGTCACATCCACTGACACTGCCAGCGTCTCACTTTCTTTGATTCGTTCACTGCTGACTGTAAGACCATTGTAAGAGAATTCAGTATAGGTCAGCCCGTGTCCGAAGGGGAAGAGTACTTCCATGTCTTTGGAAGTATAATACCGGTATCCTACAAACACACCTTCCGAGTAAACAGACTTTTCATGCTCTCCGCCATAATTCAGATAGCACGGTGTATCCTGTACTCTCAGCGGGAATGTCTCTGCCAGACGTCCGCTGGGATTGACCGCTCCATAGAGCACATTCACTGTGGCTCCCCCAACAGCCTGGCCGCCCAGATACGCCTCCAGCACGGCTTTCACCTTATCGATCCACGGCATTTCCACCGGAGCTCCGTTGTGAAGCACAACAACCGTGTTCGGCTGGACCTCCGCCACTGCCTCGATCAGCGCATTCTGGCAGTCCGGCATCCTCATATGCTTCCTGTCATATCCCTCGGATTCGAAATTATCCGGAAGTCCGGCAAAGATCACTGCCACATCTGCATTCTTCGCTGCATCGACAGCCTCCCTTACTAATGTTTCATCCGCCTGATCCGCAGCGTCATCAAAGCCCTGTGCATACGTGATGTTTTCTTTCTTTATATAATCAAAGGCTTCCACCGCATTCATTGCAGATTCCACTTTAAAGCTGTTAATATGTGAGCTTCCGCCGCCCTGATAGCGCGGCGCTGCCGCATATTTCCCGATAAATGCCGCCTTTTTATCCGCAGTCAGCGGCAAGAGTTCATCCTCATTTTTCAAAAGTACGATACACTCCTCCTCAATACGGCGCGCGGTCTCATGGTCCTTTTCCAGATTGAATACAGCCTCTCTGTCACGATTCTCCTCATAACGGAACACGATATTTAAAAACTCCTCGCAGCATGCGTCCAGCACAGATTCCTCCAACGTACCATTCTTAATGGCCGCCACGATTTCTCCGTCCGTCTCTCCGCCGCTTGCCGGCATCTCAAGATTGCAGCCCGCTTTTAATGACTCCACACGATCATTCATCGCGCCCCAGTCTGTCATCACATAACCGTCGAATCCCCATTCTTTGCGGAGGACGTCTGTCAGCATCTCTCTATTTTCACAGAGATAGGTGCCGTTCAGCTTGTTGTAAGAGTTCATGATCGTCCACGGCTTCTCCTTTTTTACCATCCCTTCAAAGGAGGAAAGATAGATCTCCCGCATGGTTCGTTCATCCATCTCGGAAGAACTGGTCAGACGGTGGTACTCCTGATTATTCGCCATGAAATGCTTGGGGCTTGTTCCCACATTTTTGCTCTGTACGCCATGAACGAGTGCAGCCGCCATCTCTGTTGACACGAGGGGGTCTTCGGAATAATATTCAAAGTTGCGTCCGCACAGCGGAGAGCGCTTAATGTTCATTGCCGGCCCAAGAATCGTGCTGACATTCTCCGCCTGACATTCCTCCCCGATCGTCTCTCCGAGTTTTGTGACCAGCTCCCGGTCAAAGCTGGATGCCGTAGCGCATCCCGCCGGGAAGCAGACTGCCTTAATGCTGACATTAATTCCCAGATGGTCCCCCTCGCCATCCTGCTTTCTGAGTCCGTGAGGTCCGTCAGTCACCATAACTGACGGGATCCCAAGGCGTTCAACCCCTTTCGTGCGCCAGAAGTCAAGCCCTGAGCAAAGTCCGGCTTTTTCTTCCAGAGTCATCTGCGAAATAAGTTCTCTGATCTTTTCTCTTTCCATTTTCAAAATCCTCCGTATTCATTATTTATTTTGTTTCATTTCTTTCTTGCTGAATATTTCCTGCAACCACCAGTCTGCAAGATCCGGCCAGATCTCCACTTCCCTGTTGGGTTCACATTTCGGACGTGGGATCTCCCTGCTCTCATCGCTGTAGTCAAATGCGGCAGGAAGCTGTTCTCTCTCCTCGTTCGTACAGGGGATCCGCCCACTTTTTACCAGTTCCACGAACCGAAAAACCTGCTCCATTGTATACGGTTCACCGTAGTTTTCATCCGCCCACTCCTGATTGGCAAGGGAAAGACCGTGCCTCCCCTGGGAAAAGATATGATGGGCAAACGGAATTCCCTTTTCTTTCAGCGCCTGTGCCATCAGATAACTGTTCTCCACCGGGACAAGCTCGTCCGTGGCTGTCTGCCAGAGAAAGCAAGGCGGCGTATTTTGCGTTACCTGTTTCTCAAGAGACGCATATTCCAGTTCCGTCGGATCTGCGTCATCACCCAGAAGCATCTTAAACGAATCGCTGTGTCCGCAGTTTCCCGAAGAGATCACCGGGTAACAGAGAAGCCCGGCGTCCGGGCGCGGGGAACAGTCCGCATACTCGGAATTCTTCTCCTCGATATCTTCATAATGTACACAGAGACTTCCGCACACATGTCCCCCGGCTGAAAAGCCACAGACTGCTACTCTGTCTTTATCTACACCCAGATCCTTCGCATTCTTTCTCACATAACGCACTGCCCGCGCCAGATCCTTCACCGGCTGGTCCTTGAGCGGCGCTGCTCCCGTTATATTAACGGTGTATGTACATACAAATGTCTGGTACCCTTTCCCATAAAACTTTTTTGCCACGATCTCTCCTTCGGACGGTGATACGATCCGGTACCCGCCGCCGGGGACCACGATCACACATGGTCTGGGCTCATCCGTATCTTCATGCAGATAACTGACAAGATTCGGCTGAAATCCAAAGGACAGGGGATATGTATATTCTCCGCTTTCCCACAGATCATAACGTTTTTTCACCACAACCTGCTTCCTCCCTTAATTCTATTTCTAATAGAGTATCATTCTGCTCTTCTTTTGTATTGTAATTTTGCTTTTTATTTTGTGATTTTAAATCCGTTTTTCTTTCATAGTTTGTAACCTATATTCTCATGCATTATCACGCTTTCGTTAAACATCGACCGAGGGCATCCATATGTACGCAACAGAGTCCCCTGATATGGGGACTCTGCTTCTGCATCTCTGTATTTCTTACTTATTCTGCGCTTTCCTCTGCGCAATCTCCGTGTGGATCTCCGGAAGTCTCTTCTCCAGATCAAATTTCAGAGAAATGGCAAACATGAGCGCGAACAGGATCAGCGGCACATAGATATTGAATGTGAAGATTGCCTGTTTTACTCCGCCTGTAACTGTTTCTGCCAACGGATTATATGACGCGATCGCTAAGCACCATGCAACCAGCGATGAGCCAAGTCCGTTTCCAACCTTGTTTCCGAATCCGGACGCCGCCTGTGAAGAGGCAAGCATACGATTGTTGAATTTATATTCATTGTAATCGATCGCCATTGCTGTCAGCACACCGAGCAGACACATCATCGGGATATTGGCAAATGTGCTGAAGCAGCCGAGTACTGTATTATATACGAAGTCATACGGGTTGAACAGACGCAGGATATTTGCTGCCATTCCTATAAAGAATGATACTTTCAGGGTCTTTGTGACGCCCAGCTTTTTGATCATTGGGCCGACTAAAGCGAAGCCGAGCACCGTGGGGATCAGGCCAACCGCGCCCTGGATGCCGACCAGGTTGTCATTGCCGTAGATCCATTTCGCATAATAAGTTCCTGCTGAATTCGCAAGACCGTACGTGATATTTGCCGCAAGCCCCATGATCAGGATCATCACCCAGTATTTATTGTGGAACAGATTCACAACCGCATCCTTAAACGGAATTGCCTCGTCTGCATCCGACTGTGCATTCTCTGCACCCATAACCGGATTCGTCTCTTTGCTTGTCTTCCATGTAAGCAGAAGGCACAGTGCCGAAAGTACAGCGAGTACAACGCTGAATTTGATCCATGCAGCCTGATCGCCGCCGAGCATATTCGTAATCGGGATAATCGCCACCGCGATCACCATTCCTGCCACATATCCGGCACCTGCGCGCCATGTTCCCATGTTGCCTCTCTCCTGCTGGCTCGCCGTACGCACAACCATGAGAGAATTGTACGGTATACAAATCGCAGTATAGATTACTGCCGTCAGCAGGAAGTTCGTGATAAACATATAGACCATCTGCAAAGTTGAGCTGACACTTGCCGGTACGGTAAACAGCAATATGATCATTGCCGCCGCAGGTATCGCCATCCTGAGCAGCCATGGACGATAACGCTCTTTTCCGGGTGCTGTGTGGTCTACAATGTATCCCATGATCAGGTCAGTAAAAGCATCTAAAATCTTTACGATCAGAAAAGCGGTACCTACCGCTCCTGCCGCCAGTCCGACCTTGTCTGTGTAGAAATATGTAAGCTGTCCGACCAGACCGGATATTGCGTTCAGCGCGAATTGTCCTGCCGCGTCTCCAAAATAATCCCCGAACCGCATCACTTTCTGGATGCCGTCTTTGTCTTTCCCCAACGGTTTCTTACTCATAATATTCCTCCTTCACTTTTCTCTTCGTCTCTTCGCTTCAGATCTGATGGTATAAACTTACCACAGTCACTCATTTCAGTATTGTAATTTTGAACAAATAATTGCAATATTGTTTTTATTTCATCTCATTCCTGTATTTTTCATTCAATGCGTCAATAACTGCCATATACAAAGGCTTGGCATCCGGCGCCTGGATGATCAGTTCGGAAATCGTCATTCCATAAGCGAATTTTATCATCGGATTGGCAAGCATTCCCGGAACCATCTGCTCAAACAGCTGCCTGCCCAGTTCTTCTGCCACAAGCTCGCCCAGAGTGGATTCCATCGTATATTTATCCAGTTCCAGATTCGTCTCTGTCTCATATTCATAGTGGTAAGAGCCTGAGCCGACGCTGATTTCTTCCTCTTTCTCCGGCAGACAGATCACCGCCGTCGTATTTGCCGGAATCTGCACATCCACTGTGATCTTCCCGTTCTTACAGCTCCATGCGCTTCGGATTGTCCCGTATACGGATTCAAAAGAGGCATCTGCTTCCGTCAGGCCTTTCGTGAGCATAGGCTGGATTCTGATCTTCTTGTACCCCGGCTCCTCACAACGGATACCCGCCGCTTTCTCATACAGCCAGCTTCCGATCGAACCGTATGCATAATGGTTCAGGGAGTTCATACCGGACTCGTCGAAATCCCCATTCGGGAGAATAGAATTCCATCTCTCCCAGATCGTAGTAGCGCCTTTCTTCACCGCGTAGAACCATCCGGGAAAATCCTCTTTCATGAAGATCTCGTCCGCCAGATCATGCAGCCCGTTTTCAGACAGGCAGTGGCACAAATATGGGGTTCCCACGAACCCTGTTGTCAGATGATTGTGATGGGCGCCGATATTTGTCTCCAGAGTATTTAAGATCCGCTCCCTGAACTCCAGCTTTACAAGGCCAAAATGCAGCATCAGCACGCAGGCTGTCTGTGTCTCGCTCACCAGCCGCCCGCTCCTTGTGACAAATTCTACATTGATCGCATCCACGATCTGTTCATACAACTCACCGTAGGCTTTTGCCTCGTCTTCATATCCCAGAACCGCTGCCGCGTCGCGGACGATCCTTGTGGAATATGCATAATAAGCATTTGCGACTAAGTACTTGTCTGTTCCTCCCGTGCGGTCTGTACTTCCGGACTCAATATCCAGTGCCAGCCAGTCCCCGTACTGGAATCCTGTCTGCCACAGTCCGTTGTCAGACACTCTTGCATGAATGTAGTCCACCCACTGCTTCATCATGGGGAACTGCTCCGCCAGTATCTCCTTATCTCCGTACACCTGCCAGAGTGTCCACGGTATAATGGTCGCCGCATCGCTCCACGCCGCGGCTCCCGCCTGATCTCCCAGAATGTTCGGAACTACATGGGGCACTCCCCATTCATCTGTGGTCTCCGCCGCCATATCCCTCATCCATTTGCGGAAAAATAATGCCGTATCAAAGTTATAGGAAGCAGTGCCGCAGAATACCTGCGCATCCCCCGTCCAGCCAAGACGCTCGTCTCTCTGCGGACAATCCGTGGGGATATCAAGGAAATTGCCCCTCTGCCCCCACTCGATGTTGCTCTGAAGCTGGTTCACTAATTTATTATCTGTATGGAAGCTGACGGTCTGCCTCATATCTGTATGCAGCGCGCAGGCTGTAAAGCACTGTTCGCTCACATCCGTTCCCACGCCTTCCACGCAGATATAGCGAAAGCCATGGAATGTAAAATGCGGCATCACTGTCATTCCCACCTGCTCGTCTCCATAGATATAGGTATCCGTGCATCTCGCGGTACGCAGATTCTCCGTGTAAAAGTTTCCATCTTTATCCAGCGTCTCCGCATGGCGGATCACCAGTCTGCCTCCTTCTGTCTTCGGAAGTCTGACTTCCACAAGTCCTGACATGTTCTGCCCGAAGTCAAAGACTACCTCGCCTTTGGGCGTCACGATTTTCTCTTTCACTTCAAATCGTTTTGTCACACGGACAGGCTCTGACTCCTGTGCCGTGATACAGCCAATACGCTCTGTCTGTTCAAAAAGAACCGTGTTTCCGACCTCCATTATACCGCTCGTAAAGTCCTGCGTCTCGCCGTGGTAGATCTCGGAGAAACGGATCTCTCTCGTCTCTACGCTCCAGTCGGTATCTGTACCGATAACATCTGTCTCCCCGTCCTCATATTCGATCCGCGCCATGGCAAGGAGCGCCGTTCTGTCTCCGTAATTATCGGGTTTTGCGTCAAATCCCAGCTCCCCTTTATACCAGCCGTTTCCCACTGTGATGGCGATTTCATTTTCCCCATCCAAAAGCTCTGTAATGTCATAGGTCTGATACTGGATACGGTTGTGGTAGGACGTCCAGCCCGGCGCCAAAAAGCAGTCACCCACTTTCCTTCCGTTAACCTGCGCTTCATACACGCCGCACGCCGTGACGTACAATCTGGCTTTCTTCACCGGTTTCTCCGCCGAAAAACACTTCACGAACACCGGGCACGCCGTCTCCTCTTCCGGAAGTGTATGAGTGACCCACTTTGCATTCAGGTTCTCTTCACTCATAACTCCCGTCTCAAAGCTGCCCGACGCCTGCCCCAGATTCCCGTAGTTATCCCACACGCTCACCTGCACCTGATAGGATGTGAACGGTTTCAGCTCCGCGCCCAGACAAGGCACAAGCACGGACTGACTGCTCTTCACGCGGCCGCTGTCCCACACAAGCTTTCCCTCGCTGATCACCTGGATCTGGTAATGTGTCTGCACCACATTCTGTTCACCGCTTTCAAGCTTCCACGAGAAACGCGGCTTTCTGTCGATTCCCAGCGGATTTTCTCTATATTCGATCCTGAAATCATAAATCATACCCTTTATCCTCCTAACGTTTTCTGTTGATAGAATATCAGATAAACCGTCCTTTGTATTGTGATTTTGACTTTAAAGTTGTAATTTTATTCTTGATTCAGTCAGAAAAACTTCTTATAATGATTAAAAAGACGTTGATTATAAATTATGATATCATACCCGAAACTTTTTTTACCGCAAGGGAGGACTGTAATGATCACAGATCTGAAAGCATTCTGCCGTTTATTTTATCTTTCAACAGCTATTCCTGTAAGCTGCTGCCACTATCCCACCGGAGACATAACCTCATATCCCACTGTTCCCGGAGATAAAGCGCTTTACAAAAGCATCCCTTCGGATATAATACACCTTAACAAAAATCCCGATTACTTTATCTCACAGTCATTCGGTTATTTCGGCTACATTAACGTAAAAAGCATGGAAAGCGGAATCACGATAGGTCCTGTTTTCAGCACACCCGTGTCAGGTCAGGCGATCCACTCTTTTATGCTGGAGTGGGCCATCAATGGGGAGCATAAAGAGACGATCACACATTTCCTATCCCATATCCCCCTGCTGTCTTTTGACCAGTTCCTCCATATGGTCGCCTATCTTCATCTGTGCCTCAATGATGAGCAAATTAACATCGGACAGCACTTCGGGCTTGATAATACAAGCGCTATCCATGAATTTTCCAATCTGCATTCTGATCAGGTTATCAACGCTAAGGAAACACAGCGTTTCCACAATACATACGAATTTGAGCGTCAGCTCTCCCAGTATATCCAGAACGGTGACCTGAAAAGCTTAAAACAACTGCTCAAAACAACCGCTGACCTCTCCGGGGGAATTATGGCTGACAATTCTCTGCGGCAGGAGAAGAATCTTTTCATCTCCACAGCCGCCATTGTCACAAGAAGCGCCATCGCAGGCGGCATGGACATGGAACAGGCTTATATGCTCTCTGATATCTATATTCAGGAGTGTGAACGCTCACAGGACATCGCCCATATCTCTACGCTGAATTATACCATGCTCATCGACTTTACAGAACGTGTTGCGCAGAACAAGATCCCGCAAGGGATGTCCCCTGAAATTTTCCAATGTATCCAATTTATCACCCATCATGTCAACGAACCGATCCAGGTGGGAGACGTAGCGGAGCATATTGGCAGAAGCCGATCCTACCTGACCGGGAAGTTCAAAAAGGAGCTGGGTTTTGACGTAAGCAGCTTTATTATGCGATGTCGGCTGGAAGAGGCCAAAAGCCTCCTGACTTATTCTAACAAGTCACTCAGTGAGATCAGCAATTACCTCTGCTTCTCCAGCCAGTCTTATTTTCAGAATGTATTTAAGAAAAAATACGGAGTCACACCGCTCCAGTACCGTAATAATACGCACAAAATATAGCACATCTATCCTGCCCTCTCTTTACAAAAACACATGTGTGTCCTTGCAAAGAGAGAGCATATTTACAATTTAAAAGTCATATCTACAATATTTATTCTGATTCTCCTGTTAAAATAACGTCAGTATACAACTATCATCAAAACAGAGGAGGTATCTTTCATGGTCATTCAAAATGTAACCTGCGAATTTTCACATCACCCGATCTCTCTGGACTGTAAACATCCGCGCTTTTCCTGGGAGATCGCAACCAAAGATAATAATGTATTTCAGACTGCATATCAGATCATCGTCAAGGATAAAGACAGCAGTCTGATGTGGGACAGCGGCATCCGAAACAGCTCTGACTCCACCGGAATCCCATACGAGGGAAAAGAACTTAAGTCCGCTTCTTCCTATACATATAGCGTATCTGTCCGGACGGACACCGGGGCAGAGATTAAGAGCGATACATACGCTTTCGAGACGGCTTTCTTTGATCTCACTGACTGGCGCGCCCATTGGATCGAGCCTGATCCGCTGCCTCAGCTTGAGGTCAATCCGCTGATCACCGCAAAGAAGCAGTGGGCGGAATCCCTGGAAGCCATGATGCGGGGCGAGTCGTCAGAGGTGGGCTCGGACGGAGACATTCTCCATTCGCTCCCGCTGGAGCCTTACGATCCCGCTGTGCAGATGAGACGCACATTCATCTCAGAAGTCCCCGTATCCAAAGCGCGCCTGTATGTGACGGCGCACGGCCTGTATGAAGTAAAGATCAACGGCAGACCGGTCACAGACGCCCTGCTCAACCCGGGATTTACAACTTATGATAAGCGTCTGAAATATCAGGTATATAATGTAAACGACCTGATCTGCGGCAGCGCGAACGCCATCTCCGCCACAGTCGCGGACGGCTGGTATAAGGGCAAGATCGCGGTAGGCCGTGGCTGCGAGTACGGCGAAGTACCGGGGCTGCTCCTCCAGCTTGAGCTGACGGCGCCGGACGGTCAGAAACAGATCATTGCCACAGACGGAAACTGGAAATATTCCTTTGACGGTCCAGTACGCACAGCCGATCTCTTCCTTGGAGAAGTGTACGATGCACAGATGGCAGACGGCGATCCTTCTCTTTCTTCTTACGATGACAGCAGATGGCTTCCTGTGCAGGTAAAAGACGCTCCGGACAATACACTGGAAGCGCAGATCAGTCCTCTTGCCCGGGTCTTCAAAGAAGTACCTGCTCTGGAGATCCTGACTGCGCCCAACGGTGATACGATCGTTGATTTCGGACAGAATCTTGCCGGAGTCATCCGCGTGCAGATTCGCGAGCCAAAAGGGACGAAGATCACCTTTGAGCACGGAGAACAGCTCGACAAGGACGGCAATTATTTCTACATATTCTCGGGTACGAATATCGAACAAAAAGATACTTATATCTGCGGCGGGAACGACTTTGAGGTATTTGAGCCTCACTTTACATACCACGGCTTCCGTTATGTCCGCGTGACCGGCGGCACAGACTGGAAAAAAGAAGACTTTACCGCCCTTGCTGTCAGCACGGACAATGAGGTGACCGGAAGCTTCCGCTGCTCCGACGCGCAATTCAACCAGCTCCAGAGCAATATTTACTGGAGCCAGCGCTCCAATAATATCACCATCCCCACCGACTGCCCTACCCGTGAGAAGGCAGGCTGGACAGGCGATGTGGTAGTCTACGGCGCAACCGCCCTTTTTAATCAGGACATGACCGCTTTCTATGAGGACTGGCTAAAAAGTATCCGTACGGAACAGAGAGAAGACGGACATATTCTGGGGACTGTCCCGCAGATCCGCAGCTATATCATGCAGGATTCCGGCGGCTCCCTTGGCTGGGGCGACGTCATCATGACGCTTCCTTTACAGCTCTACAAACTGCGCGGAGACAAGGATGTTCTGGCGGCGAACTATGAAGCCATGAGCAAATGGATGGAGGCAATGGTACAGGCAGCCGACGAACTTCCGTCTCCCGCAAATACCATGGGTTCCATACCGGAACTTCCTACAGATGAACGCCGGCTTGAAAATATGCATTACCTGATCAACACCGGATTCCACTTCGGCGACTGGATTATCCCCAGTGTCGTCAATGAACAGGGATTTACAGACGGCCCTGCATCGGCATTTCTTACCATGCACTGCGTGGGAAGCAGTCTCCTCGCTGCAAATGCCGATATGTACGCAGAGATCTCCGAGCTGCTTGGATATCAGGAAAACGCGAAGAAATACCGTACCTACGCAAAGAGAGTCCGGCAGGCATTTGAGGAAGAATATGTCTCCGACGACGGCAGGCTGGAGCAGGAAATGCAGGGAAACTACATTTTGGCATTGAAGCACCATATGGTGTCTCTTGAGAAAGAACCGCTGCTGGCAAAACGGCTGAATGAGCTGGTCGAAGGAAACGGCTTCCGTCTGGATACCGGGTTCATGGCAACACCTCATCTTTTGGATATTCTGTGCCAGTACGGATATCAGGGTACCGCGTGGAAAGTGCTTCTTCAGGAGGAATGTCCCTCATGGCTGTATGAAATAAAGAACGGCGCTACAACAGTCTGGGAGAACTGGGACGCTGTGCGCCCCGACGGTGAACTGGCAAACTGCTCCTTTAACCATTATGCCTTCGGCTGTGTAGGTGATTTCCTCTACCGCAGAGTACTCGGTCTCAACAATGCCGGGACAGGCTATGACAAGATCCTCATCACGCCGGAGTACAGCTGTCCATTTGAATGGGCGGAGGGCAGCTATCACTGTCCCCACGGCGCCATTGAGCTGAGATGGGAGAAAGATATAGACAAAATACGCATCTTTGGCAAAATACCGGCGAATACGTCTGCTGAGATCAGACTGCCGGATGGAAGCATCAAAGAAATCGGAAATGGAGAATTTGAGGTTGAGGCGGTATTTTGATCTTTGATTTACTTCAAACAAACTTCAATTTACTTCAAAGAACAACGCCGATGTATGGAATCCACACACCGGCGTTGTTATAATTTCAAGACTCGTCTTACTGGTCTATTCCCAATCCTCAGCGCTCCATTCATCTTTCCACTCGATCACAGGGTATTCCCCGTCCAGCTTAAGCGGCAGCCATACATATTCCGCAATGGACGTGTTCGCGTTTCCGAGAAATGGTGCGTTCATGGCTTCTTTATAATCCTCCTCTGTGGGATGAACGTCCGGATTACTCTGTGAAGTGATCACCCGTTCCAGCCTTTCATAACGTTCCTTTGTCATGACGTAATCCGGCACCCACCGGTCTGCCATCACCAGATAAACCCCCGGTCGGGCAGGATCCTGAAAAACGCAGGATATCTGGCTGTTAAAGGACGCGCTGCTCTCATCGTCAATATGCGGGTTTCCCAGCACCTCATACGATCCCAGAGGATTGTCGCTCACCGCAATTTCGCTTGGATTCGGGATATACCCAATCATGCCGCTTGTCAGCAGATAATGCCTGCCTTTATAGACAAAATGCGTACATGCCTCTCTCGTATACGGCGGCTTTAGCCCGGTGAACATATCCAGATACTCTCCCTGAACATCCAGAAAGTCATCAGTCAGACCTGTTGCGATCACCCCGGCGTGATCGTGTTCAAAATACAGGAATCCATTCCCCTCCTCATCCTGCCAGAGGTCAAAGTCACCGACCGACACTCCGAACGGGCGGTAGTGGTCTTTCTCTATGCTGTACGGCCCCAGCAAGTCCGCAGAACTCAGGATCACGAAATAGCCTTCCTCCTCACTGAGCTTCAGCCAGCATACATACTTCTCTGTTTTCCTGTTGTACAGGATATGAGGACGGTCCACATGCTTTGAGGGATGCAGGCTGGAGTCCGGATTCTCCGTATCAGGCGGAATCACCAGCCCCTCTTCTTTCCAGTTGACCAGATCCTTTGAGGAATAGAATCGGATCCCCCATGTCCAGATATCGTCCTTCCCCGTGGTACACTCTTTATTCTCACCATACCAGTAATAAGTTCCATTGTCATAGATCATCCCCGCGCCGTGCGCCTGAATCCGGTTCCCGTTTTCATCTCTCATCGTCTGTCCCGGGTAAATTCTGTTGTTCTTCATACTATTGCTCATATCTCTATAATCCTCCTGCAAATTTATATAATCGCTCCATTTGCTTTTATTATTTCTGCGTAATAATATGCGGAATCCTTGATTGTCCGCTTCTGCGTCTGATACATGAACCAGCCCAAACCGCATATCGTATCCGTGGAACCATTCAAAGTTGTCCAATAAAGACCAGTATAAATATCCGATCACCGGAATTCCCTCTTCGAGCGCATGTTTTACCTCCCCAAGATACCGATGGATATAATCTGCTCTCTGCGGATCCCCCACCCGCCCGTTAAGCATGACAAAATCAATATTGGCAAAACCATTTTCCGTAAACAGAACAGGAAGCCCGTATCTCTCCCATGTAAATTTCGCGAAATAATACATTGCCTTTTCTCTGACCGGCATATCAGCATGGAACAGTGTTACCATTGGTTCAATTCCCGCTTCCAGCAGTTGGTTGACAAGATCAATGTAGAACTTAAGCCCCTTTTTATTGACTTTGCCGTGTTCCGGGATCACCCGCGGCCAGCTGATAGAAAATCTGTACGCTTTTAAACCAAGTTTTTTCATGATCGCCACATCTTCTTTCCACCTGTGATAATGGTCGCACGCGACATGGCAGTTTTCTCCTCTTTTTATTTTCTCTGCCGGCATGGTATCCCAGATGCTCGGTGTTTTTCCATCTGCATCCCACGCTCCCTCTATCTGTACTGCCGAACTGGCAGCTCCCCATAAAAAAATCATCCGGAAATATTTTTTTCTTGTCCATTTAGGTTACTCCTTTCTCAAACTTAAAATAATGTAACTGAAAGCACTTCCAGCTCCTCCGGCTTTTCAAATCTCAGCAGAAGCTCATACTCTCCCGCGTCCATGTTGATCGGCGCGCTCATTGTCTGAATAGTTCCTTTCTCACATGAAGCATGTACTTCTCCTGCCTTTTCCCCATTCAAAAATACAGAGACCACTCCGCCGCCGGTACATGTAATCTCAATCCCTTTCCATGCCGCTTCACTTTTTACATAGCGGAACACCGCTTCGTCCCCATCTGATATCCTGGTCAGTTTTTCCTCATATCCGTAATCATTGTCAACATCAATACAGCAGTTTCCTTTCAGTCCGCACGCCTGATATCCCATGATCTTTTCTCCCGGCGCGAACGGATCGCCGATTCCCTGAGAAGTCATCTTCACTTCATCTATCGTACCGTCAGGATTGACCGTGATCTTCTCAACGCACAGCCTTCTATACTGCTGAGTTCCTCTGCTGCAGCGGTGATAGAATACATACCACTGTCCATCCACACACTCAATGGAACCGTGATTATTCCAGCTCTGCGGATCGCATCCGTCATTGTCGATGATAATACCTCTGTATGTAAACGGACCCAAAGGATTCTTTCCAGTAGAATATCCTAATGAAGTGGGCTTTCCCCGCTCCATATCCGCATACACATAGTAATAAGTGTCACCGATTTTACGCATGGAAGATCCCTCGTGAAAACAGTGTTCTTCTTCTGTCACAATGTCATCCACGATTTCATTTTCATTAAACGACACCATATCATCATTGAGTTTCACGCCATGGGCGAATACCTGCCCCCAGTAATAATACGCCTGCCCATCATCATCAATGAATACCGCAGGATCGATCCCTCCGCACGGAAGCTGAACAGGATTTTTAAACGGGCCTTCCGGTCTGTCGGACACCGCCACGCCTTCGCTGTCGTCAGACATGCAGAAATACAGATAGTATTTCCCATTCCTGTATAGGCAGTCCGGCGCGAAAAGAAGCTCCTGTTTTCTGTCCTGCATAAAGCCATCCGTCATTTGCGCTGCCGCAGTCTGAGTTTCACATTCTGCTCCATCTCCTTCCTGTGCTTTTGACGCCTCTGCTTTTTGCGCTTCAACAGCCGCAGTCTTTACCTCCTCCGGCATGGCATCTATCATCTTCTGCAGGAACGGAGTCGGATGAGTCCAGTCGATTCCCGGATAGCGCTTTGCCTGCGGATCCCCCATCCACGGGACGTCCTGCGCATGGAAAGCCACGTCGCCATGAACTGTCCAATGCTCCATATCTCCTGTAGATACAACATGATACTTCTGGCTGCAGTACGTCATATCCAGAGCGTCATAGCTGCCGTACACATACAGCCTGCCATCCGGCATCATATGCGCCTCCCCGTCCGGGACATGATATTTAAGCGGAAGAATCGGATTCCTTTTGTTTATGTATTCCATCATTCTTTATCCTCCTTTGGAAATGCGGAACTGCAACACTGGTAAATATTTTATCTCTCATGACAGATATGCTCCCCAATTTGCAGTTTCACGGTCACCGGGGTGCATCCATCCGCTGTAAAAGTGACTTTTGCTTCTCCAGAAGTTTTCCCTGCTTTTATCACCGCCATCAATGTTCCATCATAAGTTTGCCATGTATCGCTCTGATAACTGCCCTCACAGCTCGGATCTGCACTTCCAAATCCTTGTAAAACAACATTGCCATCGGTCTTTACAGAGACTGTCTTTCTCTCCTGCCTATTGATATTGCCATCCTGATCAGCCAGACGGATTTTTACAAAAGCAAGGCTTTCCCCATCCGCCGGAAGCTTCGTGCGACTGGTTTCTGCCAACAGTTTTACAGCTTCTCCGGCAGTCTGGAGCATCGTATTCCCGACGGCAGCGCCGTTTACATAACTTACAGCCTCCAGTTTTCCCGGACAGTAGGGAATTTCGTAGACTGCGATATATCCGCCGGCCAAATCTTTTCGGCCAAGACTCTCCTCGTTTAAAAACAGCTCGATCTCATCTGCATTGGCATAGACGTCCACACTTGCCGTCTGTCCTTCATATCCTTGCCATGTCCAGCTTGCCACATTATCCTTCCACATCCACGGGGTCCTTACGACATTCTTCCAATCCTTATCCATCCTCATAACTCCGATTGCCGGATCGTGCCCGATTCCGAACACGGCCTGTCTGAGATAACTGATCGGCTTTCTGTCTCCAAGAATATCAATATCCCCGATTCCGGCCAGTCTGTCTGGCCAATGGGCTGAAAAGTTCACGCCGCCGTCATAGTGGAAGACCCCGCATCCAGCTTCGCCCAGATAATCATATCCGGTCCACGTAAAATCTCCCAGCACATGGTGATTGTGCTGGACGATATCCCACAGCCGCACGATATCCGCCGGGAACGTCTCTGTTCCCAGTACGACACGATTCGGATGTCTCCGATGATCCTCCTCATGTAATGCTGTCAGGTAGTTGTATCCTGCAACATCCGTTGCATCAGCAAATTCTCCGATCATCTCTTCCAGAATCGGACTTGTGGCGATTGCATCAGCTAATGGACCTTCTATCACTGCTGCCATTCCATTCACTTCATCCGCCCCAGCCTGATTCTGCCCGTCTGCATCTGCCTGTTCCGCTCCATCCGCCATCTGCATCGCTGTCAGCTCTTCCGGCGTCATGCCTGAAGCCTGACACATAATTTCCATCATTCTGTCTGTCCCAGCCATAAGACCGTTTATTCCGCTCGTAGTATATCTCGTGGGATCCAATCTCTTGATCTCCGCATTGATCCTGCGGTTCCATTCGGCGCCTCTGGCCGTACCGGCTTCTGGTATTTCATTCCCTGTGGAATACATGATCACACACGGATGGTTCCAATCCTTCTCAACCATATTCTTTACGTCTTGTTTCCAGACTATCGGAAAATGGTTGGCATAATCATGCTGATTTTTTGTTCTCGTCCACATATCACTCAATTCATCCAGCACCAGCATCCCCAGACGGTCACAAACATCCAACATTGCTTTCCCCATCGGATGATGGGAGCTTCTCAGAGCGTTGAATCCTGCTTCTTTCATCTGCCTGCATCGACGATATTCTGCATCTGGGAAAGCTGCTGCTCCGATAATACCATTGTCATGATGGATACAGGTTCCCCTCAGTTTTACTTCCTTTCCATTGAGCATAAGCCCCTGTTTTGCATTGATCCTGATCGTACGCAGTCCCACTGGCTGACTGAAACAGTCCAGTATTTTCTCTCCCTCGTAAAGTTCAATTTTGCATGTATACAGATTCGGCTCTTCATCGCTCCACAAATTCGGTTGTTCTACCACCAGCCTCTGATAACAGCGCTGTGTATCTTCACCATAAACTGTCACAGACATCTGTTCCCTTGCAGCTGTATTACCGTCAGGACCAACCAAGGAGATGATCGCCTGAATCTTGCCGGAAAACAAGGTATGGCTGCAAATCGGAAACTCAATCTCTACCGCGGCAATCTCGGAAGTTGCCTCCTCTGTACAAATATGTACTCCTTGTGCCGGAATATATGCCGGGCCGCCCACCCAGGCATATACAGGTCGATACAGACCTGCTCCGCTGTACCATCGGCTGGACCGCTCCACACTGCATACTTCTGCTTTCAATTCATTTTCCTGTCCCCATTTTAAGTATCTGGTCACATCCACAAATACACTTGTATATGGATTGTAATTTTCTGCCACCAGATCTCCGTTGCAGTAGATCCGGCATGTGTCAGCAATTCCCTCAAATTCGAGTACGATCTTTTTGTCCCTCCATGATTCTGGAATGTTCCATTTTTTCAGATATGTATACTCTCCTCCGGGATAAAATCCAGTCTGGTGCGCGTTCGCCGTATCTGGAGTCCGATCTCTGTATATCATGGCATCATGCGGAAGATCGATATGCTGAATCTTTTCTTCTCCTCCAGTAAAGAGTTCCATCATTGTTATGGTTCCATTGACAAACAGCCAGTCTTGATTTAGTGATACTTTATTCATTGTGACCTCCTATCAGACAATATGTATGCTATTATTATTTAATAAAACTTATCATATTTTGCACCTGCAGTATTGTAGTTTTAACTCTAATATTGTAATTTCAGTTTATCTCATCTCACTCTGATTAAAAAAAGGCAAAAAAACGCTGCCGCATCTATGATTTTTAATCATTGACGCGACAGCTCCGTTTTTTCCAAATCTTTTAAAACAATCTCATGCCTTCTCCGCCTCATTCTCCGCCTGGAATTTCTGATATTCCTCAGCGGGCATCTCAAGGCCGGTATACAGCTTATAGGCGGCGGCGCCCTGCCACAGGAGCATTCCCTTTCCGCCTACGGTTTTGCATCCCGCTTCCTTTGCTTCCCGCAGAAGTCTCGTTTCCTCAGGGTTATAAACTACATCCGCTACTACAAGCTCCGGACGGAACACGGATGTATCGGTAATCGGCGAAACTTCCTCATGGGGCTTCATTCCCGCCAGCGTGCCGTTTACAAGAATATCCGCTTCCGCGATCTCCGCTTTCAGTCTCTCCTGGTCCTCCAGGCAGAACACCCGTACCTTACATTCCGGTCTTTCCTTGCTGAGCTTTTCCGCTGTGGATTTTGCCCTCGCGAGGAAAGGATCGTCCGGATTAAAAATAGAGATTTCTCTGGCTCCGTCGAGAGCGCACTGCACCTGAATGGCTGTAGCCGCCCCTCCGGCCCCCAGCACCACGAGCTTCTTGTCTCTGACCTCTACTCCGTGCTCTCTGAGATTCCGCACGAACCCGGTGCCGTCCGTAATATGTCCGGTCAGCTTCCCGTTATCATTGACAATGGTATTGACCGCTCCGATGATTCTTGCGGCCGGGGACAGCTCGTCCATATATTTCGCCGCTTCATTCTTGCAGGGCATGGTCACGTTGCAGCCCCTCATGCGGAAAAGGCGTATTGCCTCAAGAGCCTCCTTTACCTGATCCTCTTTGATATCAAAGGCCAGATATGCATAATCCAGGTTATGATAGCGGAAGCTGAAATTGTACATTTCCGGTGATCCGGAATGTCCTACCGGACTTCCGATCAGCCCCATCAGGCCTGTTGTTCCCTTTATCCTCTGCTCCATCTTTCACTCCTCCTTATTGCCTTTCTATATTCAGCAGCTATCTCTGCCGCTTTCTGCCGTATTTTCCGTCGAAGGCTCCTGCCCCGCAGGATCCGCGCGTCAGACTTTTGTTTTCCCGGAATACCGCGAATTTTGCTGATAATTTTTTCACAGCTCTCTCCAACCGCACTGGCTGCCGCCGTCTTTCTCTCAGGGTTCCTCCGGAGCACGACTTGTGTCTTCTCAGCCGTTATCTCTCTTTCGGGATTTTCCAGAACGCACTCTTATTCTGAGATGAATTTGTGCATTTTGTCCACAATCTCTTCGCAGATCTCTCCGGCTGTTCTGCCGTCTGTCTCAACCGTAATGTCCGCCGCGGCCTCATATTTTTCCCGGCGTTTTTCCATCAGCTCCGCAATATAGTCTACTGTTTTGTTTCCTTCCAGAAGCGGACGGTTATGATCGTCTCTGACACGTTCCAGAATCGTCTCCGGCTTCGCCGTAAGAAGCACCACCCGCCCGTTTTTTTTCATTTCTTTTATATTTCTCTCTCTCATGGGGACGCCGCCCCCGCAGGAGATCACCACATTGCTTCTGGACTGCATCTCGATCAGCAGGCTGGTTTCCAGATCGCGGAAATACTCTTCCCCATGTATCTTAAAGATATCGGGAATGCTCATCCCCTCCCTCTGGGCAATGATCTGATCCATCTCCACGACATCCATAGAATACGTCTTTTCCAGATAACCGGCTACCGTGCTTTTTCCCGCGCCCATAAAACCAATCAACAGAATATTATAATCGAATAATTTGTCCATTTTTCTCGCCCTTCTTCTGTATTTTCTGATATTATACCAACTCCGGCTCCCGCTGACAAGAACAGCTCCGGTAAACGATGATTTTGTAACTGTTCAGCCCATCATCCCTATGATCCGTTCCGCTATAAACACCGCCGCGCAGGCGCAGAAAGCCACCGTCACCAGGCTCTTTTCCCGGTAAGCCGCCGCCAGGGCGGCGCCTAGGCCCGCCGCTCCGGCAAGAAGTCCGCCTGACGGCGCGGTAAGGATCGCCGGAAAGGTCATGGCCGCCAGACAGGCGTAAGGCACATAATACAAAAACGACCGTATAAAGGGGCTTGTGATCTCCTTTTTAAAAAGTACCAGCGGCAGCATACGGATCAGATAGGTAACTCCCGCCATCACCAGTATGTACAAATAAATATCAGGCTTCATTTGTGTCTCCTCCTTTATCATGCACCGGGCAGAAATATGCCGCCGCTCCGGCCGCCAAAAGTGTGGCTATAATGATTACAAACCCGGAGGATACCTGCTTCAGCACAGGGATCACGGTAAACAACGTACTGACCGCCATAGCTCCGATCACTACCAGAAGCACCGCTCTGTTTTTCTTGGCCGGGGGGATGATCACAGCCAGAAACATGCCGTAAATAGCCACGCTGAAAGCGCTTACCAGAAAATCCGGCAGCAGTCCCCCGGAAACGCCGCCCGCCAGTGTGCCCAGCGTCCAGCCCGGTATCGCCACGCACATGGCCCCGTAATTATACCAGGGGCTCAGCCGTCCCTCCCGGGCGGCGCTGACTCCAAAAATTTCATCCGTATTGCCGAAGGCCACCACGAAGCGGTGAGGCAGGGAAATGCCCTGGCCCAGCTTCTGGGACAGCGAAAAAGACATCAGGCAGTACCGCAGGTTGATCACAAGCTGAGTCAGGGCCATCTCCCACAGAGAACCGGAAGCAAGGATAATATCCAGCCCGGCGAACTGTCCAGCCGACGTCAGGTTTGTAAGAGAGATCAGCACCGCCTGTCCCGGGGTAAGGCCGCCGGAAACCGCCATCATTCCAAAAGTAAACGACACGGCAAAATAGCCAAGTCCAATAGGGACTCCGTCACGGAGTCCCTGTCTGAATTGTACTGTATCCATTTTCCCGATTACCCCTCCAGGCTGTCCAGCACATGGAAGCCGTTGTTTTTCAGTACATTCTCAGTAACAAAAAGTTCCTCGCCCTGCAGGATCATGATAGGCTGGCTGCTGCCTCTATGGTAGGATGTATAAATATAATCCAGGTTCACATTGCAGTCTCCCAGCACCTGGAGCACTGCGTTCAGGCCGCCCACCTCATCCTTTAAGTCCACCGCGATCACATCTGTCAGGCGGTTCATATACCCTTCACCGGAAAGAATTTCCGCCGCTTTTTCCGCGTTGTCGGAAACCATGCGGAACAGGGCGAATTCCGGGGCGTCGAAGCACGCGAAGCCGAAAATATTGATCCCTTTCTCCGCCAGAAGCCCTGTCACCTTCTGAAGACTTCCCGCCTTATTCGCCACAAACACAATATTCTGTTTCACCATAATCAATCCACTCCTCATTTCTGAATCCCGACGCGTCCTCCCGAAACAAAGACTGCTGTCGCTTCGTGTATTATTATACTTTTAAATGGCGAAAATGTAAACAGAACCGTTTTGTTATTCTGCTTTTTCCAGAATCCGGTAGTAGGATCTGGCTGTAAAAATATAAATTCCTCCATATACCAGGGCAAAAACAAGGACCGTGGCCGCGGTGCAGAGCAGAAACAGGCCAGTGGACGGCATCCCCAGGGCCCAGAGAAGCTTTCTCATCAGCGGGAACGCCATGCCGATATGGAGGACCGCCATAAGAAGAGGCAGGAAAAACACCATCAGAATCTGCCGGCTTATGGAGGATTTTACCTCCCTGCGGCTCATCCCCACCTTTCGCATGATTTCAAACCGGCTCCTGTCCTCATAGCCCTCGGATATCTGCTTGTAATAAATAATCAGGGCTGTTCCCATAAGAAAGGCTCCTCCCAGCAGAACTCCCAGGAACAAAAGACCGCCGTTCACATCATAATAGTCGTATTTCGCCTGGATCTGAGATTTGGAAATATATGATATCTCTCCTCTGTCCTGATAACCCCGGAGAATATGATCCACTTTTTCGCCGAGAGCAGTCTTATCCTCCTCTGTTCCGTCTATGTTGACGCCGATCTCTCCAATAATATCATAGGAAAACTCCAAATACTCCCGCTGCTTCTGGTTCATACGCTCAAAATCCTCATCTGTCAGAACCAGCCAGCAGCTTTCCCCCATTTCATTCAATCCGAACCGCTCCTCCGCAGGCGCCTTGTCCAGATTTTCCCGGACAGAAAATTCCTCGTCCATAAGCCTGACCCGGGAAAGCTCAGGGCCGTACAGCAAAGCCTCGCCTCCGTCCAGCCCTGCGGCGCTTCCGATATTTTCCTCATATATTCCTTCGGGTATGATTTTCAGCTCCACCAGCTCCGACAGCGAAAGATCTGTTCCGGAGCGAATCGCTTCCAGACTCTCTCCATTTACCTCCACCATAATCGAAAGACAGATATTTTTCTGAAGCTCGCTGACCGCCGCGCCCTGTTCCCCGAGCGTCCGGATCACAAGCTCTTCGTCCTGAGACATTCCCTCCAGAGAATCTCCCCACAGCGTCACGTTTATATCAAAGGGATAGGTATTTTTTACGGTTTCGTTAATTCCCACATTCAGACATACCGTGGAGGAGATCATCAGAAGGACTCCTGTACTGAGAATACAGATGCTGGCGAGTCCCACCGCGTTCTGCTTCATCCGGTAAAGCATCCCGGATACGCTTGTAAAATTCTGGACTTTATAATAAAAGCTTTTTTTCCGGCGCATCAGCTTGAGAATCATAATGCTCCCCGCCGTAAACGTCAGATAGGTACCTGCCATGACCAGAAGCACGGCCACCAGGAAGATTCCGAAGGCGGAAAGAATGGATTCTGTGGTCACTGCAAGAAAATAGCCCGTTCCCAGACACAAAAATCCCAGCAGCGCCATCAGCCGTTTGCTTTTCGGCTCCCGCTCTCCCGCGCTGCTCGCCGCCAGCAGTTCTACGGGACGGCTCAGATGTACTCTTCCAAGATTTCTTATAAGAATGATCGAGAGAACGATCCCATAAAAGCCCCCGCATATCAGGATCCCCTCCGCGGCTATATAAAATCCGAACTCCGCCGGGATATGCAGGCATTTTAAAAGAAACAGAAGAGCAAGCTTGCTGAGCAGGATCCCCGCAAGAATTCCCATCGCAAAGGACGCCGCGCCGGTGATCACTGTTTCTGCCAGGAGCATCTGACTGATATGAATCTTTTCCATTCCCAGAATATTGTAAAGTCCGATTTCTTTTTGCCTTCTCTTCATCACAAAGCTGTTGCTGTATAATAAAAAGATCAGCGAAAACAGAGCCATCACCGTCAGCCCTATGGACAGGAAGCCTCTCGCGGTACTTCCGCCCCGTATATCAGGCGTATCCGGACTTGCCTGAAGAAACAGGATAATATACAGAAAAGTGATGCAGCCTGTATTGGAGATCAGGTAGGGAATATAGGTTTCGCTGTGTTTTTTTATATTCATCACGGCAAGTTTCAAAAACAGCCCTTTACGCATATGTCTCACCGCCTGTCATTAAGATTGTAAGAGTGTCGGAGATCATCTGATACATTTCCCTCTGAGTCTTGCCGCCCCGGTAGATCTGATGAAACACCTCTCCGTCCTTGATAAAAAGTACCCGGGAGGCGTGACTTGCCGCCTGAGCGCTGTGTGTCACCATCAAAATAGTCTGGCCCTCCTCATTGATCTCCCCGAAAAAGGAAAGCAGAATGGAGGCCGCTCTGGAATCCAGAGCGCCTGTGGGCTCGTCCGCCAGGATCAGACGCGGTTCCGTGATGAGGGCTCTTGCCACCGCGGCCCTCTGTTTTTGTCCTCCAGATACCTCATATGGATATTTGTCCAGTATGTCCGTAATCCGCAGCGTTTTTGCCACAGGGCGGATCTTCTGCTCCATCTCCCGATAATCCTCGCCTGCCAGAACCAGGGGCAGATAAATATTGTCTCTCAGACTGAAGGTATCCAGCAGATTAAATTCCTGAAATACAAAGCCCAGATTTTTTCTCCGGAAGGCGGAGATTTCTTTTTCTGTCAGATGGACAGTGCTTCTTCCCTCCAGAAGAACTTCGCCTTCTGTGGGACGGTCCAGAGACGCCAGAATATTCAGAAGCGTTGTTTTTCCGGAGCCGCTTTCGCCCATGATAGCCACAAACTCTCCCTTTTCTACAGAAAAGGTCACATTTGACAGCGCCTTCACCTGATTCCCGCCGAAACGGGTGGTATATATTTTCTTTACATTGGTAACTTCCAGTAACGACATGGCTGTATCCTCCTTCTGATGCCGGATTTGCCCTCTCCGTGAAAGGGCTTCTTTCATTTCCTTATCAGTATACAAAAACAGGAACCCGTCCGCCATAGCTCCGGCTTACAGTTTCCTGTTTTATGTGACATTTTTGTAAGGTTGTTCACCTCGTCCCATCCTAATAGATCTCCGCGTCTTTTCTCCCAAGTCCGAGATAAACTCTGGTTCCCTCTCCCTGGCATGACTCCACCCTGATCTCATGGCCCAGCTTTTTCATGATCTTTCTGGAAAGATACAGGCCGATCCCGCTGGAGTGGCTTTCCTCTCTTCCATTATGCCCGGTGAAGCCCTTTTCGAACACTCTTGGGAGATCTTCGGGCCGGATACCGGTTCCGCTGTCCCGGATCACAAGTGTATGGGGCCGGGATTCCGACAGATAAATATGGATACCGCCTGTTTTTGTATATTTCAGAGCGTTGGAAAGGCACTGTCCGATCACGAAGCCCAGCCATTTGGAATCTGTGAGCACCTGCTCCTTTGTATCCTCAAAATTCAGGGACAGCTTTTTCGCGATAAAGACAGGAGCATATTTATGGATCTGCTCCCGTACCACAGTATCGAGACTGCACTGAGAAAATTTCATATCTGAAGAAATATCCTCTGTCCGAAGATACCCCAGAACCATTTCCACATATTCCTCCACCCGGAAAACCTCTCCCAGAGCCGCCCTGTTTTTCTGCTCGTCCTCAGCCAGCAAAAGACGGAGGGCTGCTATAGGCGTCTTGATCTGGTGTACCCACATAGTATAGTAATCCGTCATTTCATTGTAGGAACGGATTCTGTTTTCTTCCGCTTCCAGACGCTTACGGTTCAGACTGCGGATCATCTCTTCCAGATATGCCTCATGGATATCCGCAGGCTCCGGAAGCCTGTCCAGCTCCAGCGGGAGGCAATTCCGGATATTCTCCAGCAGCTCTTTCCGTTTCCGGAAGCGCAGATATCCGCTCCCGTAAAAGCCCAGACAGAGAAGCAGGCAGAGAATGCCGCTGTAGATCACAGGCTCCGGCGGGTACCCGTACAGCCAGAATACCGTCCCCGACGTGACAAAGCACAGAAACAGAAGAGCCGCTGTTTTCCAGTTTGCTTTAAAATAATCTTTCATCATCACCGCACCATATAGCCCTGTCCCTTTTTCGTCACGATCATATGATCCAGGCCAAGACTCTCCAGCTTCCGTCTGAGGCGGTTAATATTTACGGTCAGAGTATTGTCATCCACAAAGGCGTCGTTCTCCCACAGCATCTGCATAATAGAATCTCTGGCTACCACCTTGCCTGAACGGGAAAACAGAAGATTCAGGATCCTCAGTTCATTTTTCGTCAGATCCAGCGTCTTTCCCTGATAATTCAGCGTACTGCTGCCCAGATTCAGAACCGCCCCGCCGTGCTCCAGAAGACTGGCTCCTGTACCGAAGGAGTAGGCCCTGCGCAGTATCGCCTGCACCTTGGCGGCAAGAACCTCCGGGTGAAAGGGCTTCGCGATAAAATCATCCGCTCCCCGGCTCATAGCCATCACAATATTCATATTATCCGCAGCGGAGGATAAAAAGATCACCGGAACCTGAGACACCCTCCGTATCTCCTCACACCAGTGAAAGCCGTTAAAATAAGGCAGCTTCAGGTCAAGGAGCACAAGCTGGGGCTCCGACCGTACGAACTCCTTCATCACATCCGCGAAGTCCTCCGCCGCCGTCACCTCATAGCCCCACGATTCCAAATGCTTTTTCACAAGGGAGCAGATCGTTTCATCATCCTCCACCAGAAAAATCCTGTACATATGTCCTTATAATTCCTCGTCCACATATTTCTGAATGTTGGAGGCGTTCACATATTTCTTCAGGTGCTCCCCGTCTGTGATCACCAGGGTGGGCGCCTGACGGATCCCGAACTGGCGCGCCATATCCGGATTCTGCTCCGCGTCTATGATCTCCAGCTCCTCTCCCTCCAGCATCTTTTTCGCCATCTTGCAGTTGGGGCAGGTGCTGGTAGTAAACAGATACTTATGCGTTGCCACCGGCTCTACCTTCACATCATCCTCCGTCATCGTCACCATGCTGGTGTGTACCTTTTTCAGCGTGGAATGTGTGATGTCGTAAAGAGTACGGTTCTTATATTCCTGAGCCTTTCCATCGTTCCAGTTCTGCACCGGGCGGTAGTATCCGGTGATACGGCTGTAAACCTCCGCCTTCTTTCCGCATTTCGGGCAGGTAAAATGCTCCCCGCTGATATAGCCGTGCTCGCTGCATACGGAATAAGTAGGCGAGATCGTATAATATGGAAGCCTGTAATTCTCGGCGATCTTTCTCACAAGGGAAGCCGCCGCCTTCCAGTCGGGAAGCTTCTCGCCCAGGAAGCCGTGGAATACGGTGCCCGAGGTATAAAGAGTCTGAAGCTCGTCCTGGATATCCAGCGCGTCAAAAATATCAGAGCTGAATTCCACCGGAAGATGGGAGCTGTTTGTATAATAAGGCGTATCGCCCTTACTGCCCGCCGTGCGGATATCCGGCCAGCGCTTGCGGTCGTGCTTCGCGAGACGGTACGCGGTGGATTCCGCAGGCGTAGCCTCCAGATTGAACAACTCGCCCGGATATTCCTCCTGATAATCAGAAAGACGGCTGCGCATATGCTCCAGAACCTCTTTTGTAAATTTCTGGGTGCGCTCGTCTGTCATATCGCTACCCAGCCAGCAGGCGTTCAGTCCCGCCTCGTTCATTCCCACCAGACCGATGGTGGAAAAATGATTGTCAAAGCTTCCCAGATATCTCTTCGTATACGGGTAGAGTCCCTCGTTCAGAAGCTTCGTGATCACTTCTCTCTTAATGTGCAGAGACCTCGCGGAAATATCCATCATATGATCCAGCCTGCGGTAAAATTCCTCCGGCGTCCTGGACAGATACGCGATCCTGGACATATTGATGGTAACTACGCCCACGGAGCCGGTACTCTCGCCGGAGCCGAAGAAGCCGCCGCTCTTTTTGCGGAGCTCGCGGAGATCCAGGCGGAGACGGCAGCACATGCTGCGGATATCGCTGGGCTTCATATCGCTGTTAATGTAATTGGAGAAGTACGGAGTTCCGTACTTTGCCGTCATTTCAAATAAAAGACGGTTGTTTAAGGTATCGGACCAGTCAAAATCCCTGGTGATGGAGTAGGTCGGTATCGGATACTGGAAGCCTCTTCCGTTGGCGTCTCCCTCGATCATGGTCTCGATAAACGCCCGGTTTACCATATCCATCTCTTCTTTGCAGTCTTTATATTTGAAGTCCATTTCCCTGCCGCCCACAATAGCGGGAAGCTCGGCCAGATCCTCCGGCACGGTCCAGTCCAGAGTAATATTGGAGAACGGAGCCTGTGTTCCCCAGCGGCTGGGTGTGTTCACGCCGTAAATAAAGGACTCAATGCACTTTTTTACCTCCTGATAGCTGAGGTGATCCGCCTTTACGAACGGAGCCAGGTAGGTATCAAAAGACGAAAACGCCTGCGCCCCCGCCCACTCGTTCTGCATGATCCCAAGAAAATTCACCATCTGGTTGCAGAGTACGCTCAGATGTCTGGCCGGAGCGGAGGTGATCTTTCCCTCGATGCCGCCCAGTCCCTCCTGGATAAGCTGCTTCAGGGACCATCCCGCGCAGTACCCGGTCAGCATGGACAGATCATGAATATGGATGTCCGCGTTCCTGTGAGCCTCCGCGATCTCGTTGTCATAGATCTCAGACAGCCAGTAATTCGCGGTAACCGCGCCCGAATTACTCAGGATCAGTCCGCCCACCGAGTAGGTTACTGTGGAGTTTTCTTTTACTCTCCAGTCTTCCACCTTTACATAGCTGTTGACGATCTCTTTATAATCCAGGATCGTGGATTTCATATTACGGATCTTTTCCCGCTGCTTTCTGTAGAGAATGTACGCCTTCGCCACGTCTCCGTAGCCAGCCTGTATCAGCACGTCCTCCACGCTGTCCTGGATATCCTCCACGCTGATCTGGTTGTCCTTTATCTTATTCTGGAAATCGGCCGTCACCCGGAGTCCCAGAAGATCGATCATATCGCCGCTGTAATTTTTCTCTTTTGCGTCAAACGCCTTATGAATTGCCGCCGTAATCTTCGGCATCTGAAAATCCGCGATCTCACCGTCGCGTTTTACTACCTGAAACATTCTGTCTTAAACCTCCCTTGCTGCTAAACCAAAATTAAGTATGCTGTAAATTCAGCCGTAGATTCATTGTAGCAGACCATATAGAAAACGTCAACACAAAAACACACCATATAATGTGTCCGCGCATTTCAAAACACAATATATGGTGCGTTGATTCCTTATTTTTCCAGTACTTCCGGCATCACGGAAACAAAAATTTCCGCCGGAACTCTCGCCTTTACAAGGATGCCGTCATCCCTGTAGTCCTCGGAAAGCAGTTGTCCGTATTCACGGATCCGCTGAAGCTTCCCTCCTTCTCTGTAGGAAAACAGCTCTTCTATATAAATCTGCTCCTCGGCCAGAAGTCCTGCCAGAACCTCCTTCAGCTCATCCAGGCCCTGCCCGGTTCTGGCGGAGCATTTCACCGTATAGTCCGCCCGCAGATCACGAAGACCGGATCCTCCCGCGATATCCTGCTTGTTCAGAAGAGTGATCACCTTTTTTCCTGACGCGCCAAGCTCTCTCAGAGTCTCATAGACCACATGCATCTGCATTTCCGCCTGCGGGTTTGAGGCGTCCACCACATGGATAATGTAGTCCGCGTATTTCGCTTCTTCAAGGGTGCTTTTAAAAGCCTCTACCAGGTGATGAGGGAGCTTGTGGATAAATCCCACCGTGTCGGTCAGCAGAAGCTGCTGCCCCTCCTTCAGCTCCAAGAGCCTTGTGGTTGGATCCAGCGTGGCGAAAAGCTTATCCTCCGCCTGCACCCCCGCCCCCGTGAGAGTATTCAGGAGCGTGGATTTTCCGGCATTGGTATATCCTACGATGGCCGCGGTTTTCAGTCTTCCTCTGGCGCGGCTTCCCCGGATCAGCTCTCTGTGCTTTTCCACCTGCTTCAGCTCTGCTTTCAGCGCGGAAATCCGGGTACGGATCAGTCTCCTGTCCGTTTCCAGCTTTTTCTCGCCGGGACCTCTTGTGCCGATCCCCCCGCCCAGTCTGGACAGGGAATCACGAAGCCCCACCAGACGGGCCGCCCGGTACTTTAGCTGCGCCAGCTCCACCTGGATCTTTCCCTCGCTGGTCACCGCCCTGCCCGCAAATATGTCCAGGATCAAAAGCGTCCGGTCCATCACCTTACATTCCAGTTCTTTTTCCAGATTATTCATCTGCGCGGGGGAAAGCTCGTCGTCGCAGATCACCCCGTTGGCGTCCAGCGCTGACAGGAGACTTTTCACCTCCTGGATCTTGCCCCTGCCGATATAAGTTCCGGGATGTACCGCTTCTCTGTTCTGGATCACCTTTGCCGCTGTTTCGGCGCCGGCTGTCTGAGCCAGCTCCTCCAGCTCATCCAGAGACGCTTCCACATCCTGTCCCTGATCCGTCTGCACGCCTACAAGGATCACGCGTTCCTGAATTTCCTTAAAATCATAAAGCTGCATATTTCTCTCCTATGAAGCGCCGCCCGCCCGGGACTGAAGGAAGATCAGCTCCTTTGCCGCTTCCTCGTCCTCCGGGAACATTTCCACATACTCCTGGGCCTTCGTAAGCGCTGAGGCAAAATCAAGCTGTTTCTCATAGACTACAATCTCATTAAACAAAAGATCCTGTCTGTCTTCTGTATCCGCCTCCGCGATCCCTCTGGAAATATTGTCCAGCGCGCTGTCGTAGGCCCCGTCGGCAATATCGCAGAGGGCCAGGCCGTTATACCCTTTTGCCGGAACGCTGCCCTCCCCGTCAATATACTCCTGATACATAGAACGGGCGTTGGCGGTATCTCCCTGAGCCAGATAAACCATACCAAGAAGAAGCTTCGCTTCCTGGCTTTCCTGCTCGGCAGCACGGGTAAGCTCCTTTTTCGCGTTTTCATAGTCCTGCATATAATAGTACACCTGACCTCTGCTGCAGCGGTCTTCCGCGTTCTTAGGCTCCGACTGCAGCACAGCCTCCAGGTATCTGGCGCCGTCCGCGCCCATATCTCTGTTCAGATACGCCTCATAAATCTGGATCGCCATATCATAGTCCGCGTCCTCCGCATATGCCTTCTCAAAGTTGGAGGCCGCCTCATCATAGGAATCCATAGCAAGAGCCACGCATCCCGTCAGATAGTAATTATCCGCCGTCATGGAATAATCCGACGCCAGCTTCTGGCAGTCGGCCATAGCGTCGTCCAGAAGCCCGCTTTTCAGCTCCGCGGTAGCGCGGTAGGAAAGAACGTCCTGCTTCAGCGCTTTCCCCGCGCCTTCGCTTTCCAGGGCAGTGGTAAGGTAATCCACCGCCTGTTCATACTCTCCCAGATGAAGGGAGGCGATTCCCATGCCTCTGTATGACTCCGGAAGCTTATAACCATATTCCGCGGCTGTCCCGAATCCCTCCAGGGCCGTCTGATAGCTGCCCTGCTCAAGATCCTCCTCCGCCTGTCTGTATGTTTTCCGTTCCTGTCCTCCGCAGCCGGCCAGAAGGGTAACGCCCATGCAGGCTGCCAGGATCCATCCGATTCTTCTTTTCTTCATGTATACCCTTTATTCTATAACCAGCCCTTCGGCCTCCATTACTTTCACCACATGATTCACATGCTCCGCGCAGATATCCTCTGTGCCCGCTTCCACCATTACACGGATCAGAGGCTCTGTCCCGCTTTCCCGCACAAGAATACGTCCGTCCGTGCCAAGGGCCCGGGCCGCTTCCTCTACCGCGGCCTTCACCTTCGGATTCTCTCTGGCGGTCTTTTTATCCGCCACCCGCACATTGCGCAGGATCTGGGGATACACCTTCATCTCCTTCGCCAGATCACAAAGGGTTGACTTCTTCTCCACACACGCCTCCATGATCATCAGGGAGGTCAGGATTCCGTCTCCCGTGGCCGCGTATCTGCTGAAAATAATATGTCCCGACTGCTCCCCGCCGATGCTGTAATTATTTTCCATCATGTTCTCAGCCACATATTTATCTCCAACAGCAGTCTGCTCGTAATGGATGCCTTCGTTTTCCAGCGCCTTGTAAAGGCCCATATTGGACATAACGGTAGTCACCACGGTATTTCCATTCAGCTTGCCCTGCTCCTTGAGGTACTTTCCGCAGACATACATGATCTTGTCGCCATCGATGATATTTCCCTTATGATCCACCGCGATACAGCGGTCCGCGTCCCCATCGTAGGCAAAGCCCACGTCAAGGCCCTTCTCCACCACATACCGCTGAAGCACTTCAATATGAGTGGAGCCGCAGTTGGTATTGATGTTGGTTCCGTCCGGATTGTTGTTGATCACATAGGTCTTTGCCTGAAGAGCATCGAATACACTTTTGGCAATGGCGGAAGAGCTTCCGTTGGAGCAGTCAAGTCCCACCTTGAGCTTCTTGAAATCACGGCAGGGAATGGAGATCAGGTATCCGATATAACGGTTTCTTCCGGAAGCGAAATCCACTGTCCTTCCAATATCCTCTCCTGTAGCCAGAGGCAGCTCCTCCAGCTTACCGTCCAGGTAAGCCTCTATTCTCGACTCGATCTCCGCCTCGATCTTCTGTCCGTTTCCGTTCAGAAGCTTGATTCCATTATCATAAAAGGGATTATGGCTTGCGGAGATCATAATGCCGCAGTCAAAATCCTCTGTGCGCACCGCGTAGGAAACGCTCGGGGTGGTCGTTACATGCAGAAGATACGCGTCCGCTCCTGAAGCGGTGATCCCGGCCACCAGAGCGTACTCAAACATATAGCTGCTTCTTCTGGTGTCCTTTCCGATGACAATTTTTGCCTTATGATCTCTTCCGTAATACCAGCCTACATAGCGGCCCACCATAAACGCATGATTCACTGTAAGCTGAACGTTTGCCTCGCCTCGAAAACCGTCGGTTCCAAAATATTTACCCATAATATAGCCTCCTCTTATTTATAAAGATTTTCCGGATATACTCCCGCTCTTACCAGGCCGGCGAACGCCTCTGTCACAGAAGCCTTGTCCTCCTGATAGGTTACGCCGAACCAGGTGTCCTTTGTCTCCAGAACGTCTACTCTAGCTTTATCCTCCTTGATCAGGCGGTCAATGATATCAGGAAGAAGATATTCCTTCTTAATATCCCCTTCGCCAAGACCCTGAAGAAATTCCGCAAAGCCCTTTTCCAGCGTTTCCATAAATTCCGGAGTCAGCCCCCACATATTCATAGATACAAGACTTTTCACATCCAGAGCGGTCGTTCTGCCGTCGTCTCCCCGCTCCTCAGCGCCGTCCGCTGTCTTAAAGATATTGTGGGTTTCATTTACTCCAACAAGAGAGCCGTCCTCTATATCGCAGATCCCTCTGGTCACGCTGCCGTTGTCGCTGAGGGTATTCCCGAGGCGGAAGCCTGCCATGCAGATGTGCATCCGTCCATCCCCGGGCTGATCCTGCACAAGATAATCATGAACCTTCACATAGGCCTCTTTGCCGTAATAATCGTCCGCATTGATCACTACGAACGGCTCAGAGAGAACCTTCCTTGCCGCCAGCACCGCATGTCCGGTTCCCCAGGGCTTCGTTCTCTCCTCCGGTTTGGCAAATCCTTCCGGAAGGTCGCTCAGCTCCTGAAAGGCATATTCCACTTCCGTGATCTTTTCAATTCTATTCCCGATGACCCTGCGGAATTCCTCCTCAATATCCTTCCGGATAATAAAAACCACTTTATTGAAGCCTGCCTCCAGCGCGTCATGAATGGAATAATCCATGATGATCTCCCCGTTTGGCCCCACCGGAGCAAGCTGCTTGATTCCTTTTCCGAAACGGCTTCCGATACCGGCGGCCATGATCACCAGTGCTGTTTTTTTCATATGAATACTCCTCCATTATTTATATATTCTTTTCAGTTCTGTCCTCCGCGGCAGCCGGAAGTCTGTCTCTCCGGCTTCCATTCTTTATTACTCCTCGCTCAGATTACTGAGCTTCGCCGCCTGATCCGCCGCGATCAGGCTGTCGATGACCTCGCTGAGATCTCCGCCCAGAATACTGTCCAGACGATGCAGCGTAAGCTTGATCCTGTGGTCCGTGACACGGCCCTGGGGGAAATTGTAGGTGCGGATCTTCTCAGAACGGTCCCCTGTTCCGATCTGGCTTCTTCTTGCTTCCGCCTCCGCGTCGTGCTGCTTCGCCAGCTCCATCTCATAGAGACGGGAGCGCAGAACCTTCAGCGCCTTTTCTTTATTTTTGAGCTGCGATTTCTCATCCTGACAGGAAATCACGATCCCTGTAGGAATGTGGGTAAGGCGGACCGCAGAATCTGTGGTATTGACGCACTGTCCGCCGTTTCCTGACGCACGGAACACATCAAATTTACAGTCGTTCATATCCAGGTGAAAATCAATCTCCTCAGCCTCCGGCATGATAGCCACAGTACAGGTAGAGGTATGGATCCTTCCTCCTGACTCTGTCTCCGGCACACGCTGCACCCGGTGCACCCCGCTTTCATATTTCAGCCGGGAATAAGCGCCGTTTCCATGGATCATAAAGGTCACTTCCTTGAACCCGCCGATCCCGTTTTCGTTGAGACTGAGCATTTCTGTTTTCCAGCGGAGGCTTTCCGCGTATTTTACATACATCCGGTAAATTTCCGCCGCGAACAGCGCCGCCTCGTCGCCGCCGGCGCCCGCCCGGATCTCCACGATCACGTTCTTGCTGTCGTTGGGATCCTTGGGAAGAAGAAGGATCTTCAGCTCGTGCTCCAGCTCCTCCACCTGTTTTTTGGCATCGGAAAGCTCTTCCTTGAGCATCTCCCGCATCTCCTCATCCTTTTCCTCTTCCAGCATGGAAAGGCTGTCCTGGATAGTCTCTTTATTTTTTTTGTATTCTTTATAGGTATCTGCGATAGGCTGAAGCTCGCTCTGCTCCTTCATCAGACGCTGGAAACGCTCCGGGTTATCTGTAACTCCCGGTTCTCCCAGCTCGTTGAGAATTTCTTCAAAACGAATCAGCAAATCTTCTAATTTATCAAACATGTTGTTCCTCCTGATTGCTTTTCCGGCCCAGCACGACTCTGTCCAGCCCTGCCAGATCCTTCCGGATCTCTACGTGGACGAATCCTGCCTTCTTTAAGATCTCCGCCACGTCCGGCCCCTGGTTCCAGCCGGTCTCATATAAAAGCCAGCCGCCGGGCTTCAGATATTCCGCGGCCTTTTCCGTGATCCTGCGGTAAAAATACAGCCCGTCCTCTTTTCCGTCCAGCGCCGCCGCCGGATCATGAAGACGCACCTCCTCCATAAGCTTCTGAATTTCATCTGTCGGAATATAGGGAGGATTCGAGATAAGCATATCATATTCCTGTATTTTTTTTCCACTGTTTTGTTGAAAATATTCCCCGGAAAAGAGGTCGCTCTCCACAAAAGAAGCACGTTTCTCCACCGCCAGCCTGCGGGCGTTCTCTTCAGCCACCTCCAGCGCTTCCGGGGAGATATCGGCTCCCACGCCCTTTCCCCCCGGGAATTCCATCAGAATACTCAAAAGCAGACAGCCGGAACCGGTACACATATCCAGTATTTCCGGTTCCTCCAGGCCTTTCAGCAGACGCAGCGCCTCCTCCGCCAGGATCTCAGTATCCTGTCTGGGGATCAGAACCCTGTGATCCACATAAAACTCATGGCCCATGAACCAGGCGCTGTGGGTGAGATGCTGGAGCGGTCTGTGTCCGGCCCGCTGGGCGCAGAGCTCCAGATATGCTCTTTCAGCGTCCGATTCTGCCTGTTCATCCGGATGCGCGTAATAATACGCTCTGTTTTTCCCTGTGGTATATTCCAGAAGGAGCCAGGCGTCAAGCCTGGCCTCCTCTATTCCCGCTTCGTTTAAAATCGCCGTTCCTTTCCGCAGCAGCTCCTCAAGCGTCCTCATCAGCTTCCTCTCCCGGTTCCCAGTTGAATTCTTCCTTTAAGTAAGCTCTCCAGTCAAAAACCGCCTCCACTGCCTTGATGGCCACCTCGGCCATATCGGCGGTAGGCTCCTTCGTAGTCAGCTTCTGCATAGCCATGCCCGGCTTGCTCAAAACGGAAGCCAGTCTGCTGTCCGTCCGTCCGGCCCACTGGATCATCTCAAAAGAAATGCCAGCGACAACAGGAACCATCAGAAGGCGCCCCAGCAGACGCAGCCAGAAAAACGGCACCAGCACAAAGACAAAATGCAGACAGATGCTGACCAGCATTACCAGAAAAAGAAAGCTGGTACCGCAGCGTTTGTGCTGCCGTGAGCTTTTCATGACATTTTCCACGGTAAGAGGCAGTCCGTGCTCCACGCAGTTGATACATTTATGCTCCGCCCCGTGATACATGAAGGTTCTCTGGATATCCTTCATTCTGGAGATCAGGAACATATAGCCCAGGAACAGGACCATTTTTACAAAAGCCTCCGCCACCGTGACCAGAAACTCCGAAGCCCCGGCTCTGCGGATCAGGCTTGCCAGCGCATAGGGGAGCAGCATGAACGCGGCGATGGAGACAACGATGGAGACTGCCACCGTGGCGTACAAAAGCCACTTGAACATTCTGTCCTCTTTTTCTTTTTTTGCCGCCCGCTCCTCCTCGGACAGAGCGGCGTTCTTTTTCGCTTCCGCCTCGTCCTCTTCGTCTCCGGCAATCTCCGCGGAGTACATCAGACATTTCGTTCCTATCACAAGGCCGTCCACAAAGCTCACCACGCCGCGGATCAGCGGCCAGCGCAGAAACTTTCCCCTGCCGAAAATACATTTATAATCTTCTGTTTTTAATTCAATTTCTCCGTCAGGACGGCGCACGCCCACGGAATATTTATCCTTATGGCGCATCATGATGCCTTCCATTACCGCCTGACCACCGATATTTGATGATTTCATTCAGTTCTCCACTTGCCTGTAAGCAAAGAAAGGTTGAGATTTCCCAACCTCAACCTGTTCTCTCTTTCTTATATTCTGTCTGATTATTTGTTCAAGCCGTATTTTCTATTGAACTTATCAATACGTCCGCGAGCCTGAGCAGCCTTCTGCTGTCCGGTATAGAACGGATGGCATTTGGAACAGATTTCCACATGGATGTCCTTCTTTACAGAACCTGTTACGAATGTATTTCCGCAGTTACAGGTTACGGTCGCCTGCTGATAGTTCGGATGGATTCCTTCACGCATGATTTTCACCTCTCTATAGTTCTTCTATTTTCTATTCGTATATACTAGACGAATCTACTATTTTGCAGCTTTCTGATTATAGCATACCAAACCCTAAAATGCAAGATGTTTATAAAAATTTCTGTTTTTTTGCCATCTGGACAAATTCCGCATTTGTGCGGGTCCGGGAAAACATATTCAGGATCTGCTCCACGGCCTCGTCCGCTTTGAGACTGTTCAGAGCCCTGCGCATATTATAAACGGTCTCCTGCTCCTCGCGGCTTAACAGAAGATCCTCACGGCGGGTGCCTGATTTCTGGATATCAATAGCGGGAAATACTCTCTTTTCCTGAAGTCTGCGGTCAAGAACAAGCTCCATATTGCCCGTCCCCTTAAACTCCTCGTATATCACGTCGTCCATCTTGCTGCCTGTGTCTACAAGGGCTGTGGCAAGAATCGTCAGACTGCCTCCCTCCCGCATATTCCGGGCTGCGCCGAAGAACCGTTTCGGCATATGGAGAGCCGCGGGATCAAGGCCGCCGGAAAGAGTTCTTCCGCTGGGAGGAACACAGAGATTATAAGCTCTTGCCAGCCTTGTAACAGAATCCAGGAGAATGGTCACGTCCTTTTTGTGCTCCACCAGACGCCGGGCCCGTTCGATCACCATTTCCGATACACGCTTATGATGCTCCGGCAGCTCGTCAAAGGTAGAGTAGATGACCTCCACATTCGATCCCTGAATGGCTTCCTTGATATCCGTCACTTCCTCCGGTCTCTCGTCGATCAGAAGAATGATCAGATGCATATCCGGACTGTTTTTCAGGATAGACTTTGCCACATCCTTTAAAAGTGTGGTCTTGCCTGCCTTGGGGGGAGACACGATCATTCCCCTCTGTCCTTTTCCGATAGGACTGAGCAGATCTACGATCCTCATTGCTACCGTTCCGCCCGGACGCTCCATTTTCAGACGCTCATCGGGAAATATCGGCGTCATGTCCTCGAAATTATACCGTCTCTGCCCCTCGCCGGGATGAAAACCATTAATGGAGGTCACGTAAAGAAGCGCGCTGAACTTCTCGCCCTGGGTTTTGATCCGTATGCTTCCCTGGAGCATATCTCCTGTTTTCAGGTTAAATCTCCGTATCTGAGAGGGAGACACATAAATATCATTTTCTCCGGGAAGATAATTTTCACAGCGGATAAATCCGTATCCGTCGGGAAGCACCTCCAGAATCCCGTTGGCCTTCTCGCCGCTGTCAAGCTGGGCTGTCTCCGCGGGCATTTTTCCTTCATCTTGCTGGAAAGCTCCGCCTCCCTGGTTCCCGCAGACCTTTTTCGGCTCCTCCTGACTGCTGTGGTTTCTTCTTGAATCCTCCTGAGGATTATATGTTCTTCTGTTTTCCTGGGACGGGTAGCTCCTTCTTCCATCTTCCTGGAAGCCGTAGGTTCTCCTGTTTTCCTCCTGATAGCCGTAAGATCTCCTATTTTCTTCCTGGGAGCCGTAGGTTCTCCGGCCCTCCTCCTGGTAGCCGTAGCTTCTGCGGCCTTCCTCCTGGGTTCCCCGGGTTCTTCTTGTATCCTCCCGGCCGGGAGCTCTCCTGGATTCCTCATGATAAGCCCTTCTTCTTCCATCATAGGAAGTCCTGTTTTCTTCCGTGCGCGCTGTTTCATTGCGGGTCTGATCCCGGCTGTATTCCGCCCGCTCCGCGCCGGAATTCCCCTGAGAGTCTCCGGAAACCGGCTGGGAAGTCTCAGCTTCCGCCTGGTTCTCTTTCTTCTCCTGCGCTTCCTTTTCATCTTCCTGAAGCATACGCTCAATCAATTCCGGCTTTCTGAGGACGGAGATCCCCCTCAGGCCTCTCGCTTTTGCCAGTTCCTTTAATGTTGCCAGCGACAACGACTCGTATTTTTCTCTCATAAAAAACCTCAGTCTTTTCTTTATAATATTTTTGGTATTTGTTATCTACGGGATACTCTGTCTGAATCGACATGAACATCAGAATTCCGGCTGAAATATGCGTTTGTGCCTGCCGGATAAACCGTCTTTCTCTAAGGGCCGGGCCCTGCATAGTATAAGATCCGCCGCCCGTCTGCGCTCTCTGGGCCGCTTATTTCTTCTGGCATTAATATTACCACATTTATCCAGCTATGTCCATAAGTGAAAACAGATAATAAACGCCTGTTTTTGTATGGGGTGTTACAGTTCACAGGCATCTGTGAACTGTAACGGAATCCAGCCCATTTTAAATCGCCTACGGCGAGGGGCTGGATTCTTTGGCTGTTTTTCATACTGGCCTGTGCATTTTCAGCAGGTGAAAATGCCAGGTCTGAACAGTAACTATGGGGTTACTGTTCACAGGCATCTGTGAACTGTAACGGAATCTCATCTGCCGCTGAGGTATTTCTTCAGGAAACTCACAAAAGTCTCCATCTCCTTCCGGGTTCCCACTGTAATCCGGAGAAAATTGTCCGTTCTGCCGCCTGGGAAATATCTGACGTAGATATGCTGCTCCCGCAGCGCCCGGAACAATTCTTCCGCCGGGCAGGTCTCATGAGACGCAAATATGAAATTCGCCTTGGAATCCTCAAATGAAAATCCCAGCGCTTTCAGCTCCTTTTTTGTCCATTCTCTTGTCTCCACGATCCTGCGGCAGGTTTCCCGGAAATACGCCTGATCTCTCACCGAAGCCACACCCGCGGCTAGGGCGGTTCTGTCCATGGTATAGGAATTAAAAGAATATTTCGCGTCGTTCAGGTACCGGATAAGCCCAGGACTGCCGCAGGCAAAGCCGATCCTCATTCCCGCCAGAGAACGGGACTTGCTGAAGGTCTGCACCACCAGAAGATTGTCATATTTTTCCAGCAGCGGCAGCGCCGTCCGCGCGCCGAAGTCCACATAGGCCTCGTCTATGATCACCACCACATCCTGATTGCGGGCGACGATCTCTTCAACATCCTTGAGAGGAAGCTCCACTCCTGTGGGCGCGTTTGGGTTGGGGAAAATAATCCCTCCGTTTTCCCGGAAATAATCTTCCTTTCTGATATGGAAATTTTCATCCAGCTCCGGGCGCTGGTAAGGAATATGAAAAAGCTCCGCCCAGACGTCGTAAAAAGAGTACGTGATATCCGGAAACAGGATCGGCTGCCTTCCGTTAAAAAATGTAAGAAAGCTCATAGCCAGAACGTCGTCCGAGCCGACTCCCACAAAAACCTGGCTGTTATCCAGACCGTAACATTCCGCGATGGCGGATACCAGATCATCCGCCGTTGGATCCGGATACAGACGCATAGCGTCCACATCCAGCTTTTTCAGCGCCTCACCGACTCCCGGCGCCGGGGGATAAGGATTTTCATTTGTATTTAATTTGATCATATCCGGCTGGTCTGGCTGCTCTCCCGGTGTATAAGGAGTGACCCGTCGGACATTCGCTTCCCAGTTTTTCATCTTATTCTGTATGGCGTCCGCCGCACATACGTCTCCTTCCTATAATGTCAAGCCCTAAATCATTGATTTTTCAGGCTTTTTTAACTTGTTACCTCATAATAAACAGAGCCAAAAGTGATGAACACTCATTGTATCTTGTACTGAATAGCAATAAATGGGGGCACTTCATAAAGCATCCTTTGGCTGATGTTTATAAAGGCTATGTTCCCTCTGCTTCGCTATGATGGTGAACCTTCCGTGTCTACAGGGATCCTGTCCCAACTTCCTTCGTCCCACCTGTTCATACACTGAGTGCCAGCTAAGCTTTCTTACAGGGTCTATGCCCCATGGAGGATACTCCTGCCGGCTACAGCTCTTGTTTGTATTTGATTATTTTCTGACCTGCCCGCTTCCACACAGCACTGATTCAGTGGACGCTCCGCTATGCTTCCCTCTGGTCGGTCTTCTGCTGACAGAGTTTCCTTTCCCTGCCTCCTTTGGGTTCCTTTCCAGAACCCTGCTCAGCACCAGACGTTTCTGAAACTCAGCAGGATCCTGGATTTCTTCTTTTCTGATTGATTATGCTGCGGCAGTCTGTACATTCTCCGGGTATCGGATATCCTTGAGCAGTTTTTCCGGATCATACCGTTTCCCTGTCTTCAGCATCGTATAGATCACACGGAGGAGCTTGCATGCTATCACAATCAGTGACTGCATCTTCTGGAGCGGGTTCCCTGCCCTCGTTGTATAGTGGGCATGGATCCTTTTATATTCCTCCCCATGTGACACCGCTGACCGGGCTGCCTGGAACAGCCAGTACCTCAGCCGTTTGCGCCCTCTATGGCTGATCCTAGTCTCCCCTTTATGCTTTCCGGAACTACATGACACCAGCCCAAGTCCACTCAGTTTCTGTAGTTCTTTCACATCGTCAAACCGGGCAATATCTCCCATCTCTGCAAGGATTCCTGAAAGGATCTTCCCGCCGATCCCCGGTATCTCCAGTACGTTTTCTGCATGGGGGATCTCCTTACATTTTTCACTCAGACTGTTTTCTGTTTTCTCAAGTTCTTCGTCCAATTCCATGATCTTCTCCGCAAACCATCGTACGGCTTCCTTCCCGGCTTCTGTGCCTTCTTTCAGGCCTATGCTCATTTCCGCATACTTTACGATTTCGGCAGCCCTGCTGTATCCACGCCCTCTCAGCTTTGCTTCATGCCAGATCTCACGGATCCCTTCTATCCCCAGCCGGAGAATGTCTTCCGGAAATGGCGCTTCCTTCAGCACTGCCATACAGAATGCCCCGTCTATCTTCCCAAATGCGTCCTTATATTCTGGAAAATAGATCTTCATCTCCCTGTGCAGCCGGTTCATGTTCCGGTTCCGGTCCTCTACCAGCTGCTCCCGGAACATCGACAGCCTGCGCAGTTCTGCATAGACCTTTTCCGGCAGATACGGCATACCGTAATTCCCATCTTTCACAAGATTCGCAATCAGCTTTGGATCTTTTCGGTCATCCTTCTGCTGGCTGTTGTCTTCCAGTTCCTTCGTCTGTTTCACAGCATAAGGATTTACCTGGACGACACTGATCCCATTTGAGACCATCCATGCCGCAAGACAGAACCAGTAGTGGCCTGTAGGCTCAAGTCCTAAGACAATCTGCTTCTTATCGTTTGCAGCTGCCAGCTGCACAGCCCAGTCACAGGCTTTCTGAAATCCCTTGGCATTATTATCAAATGAAAGTGCCTTCCTGCTCAGTTCCCTGCCTCTTGTGTCGATTGCTCTGACATAATGTGTCTCACTTCCAATATCGCATCCAAGAATCAGCATGTCATCGCTGATGAAGGAGAGCTTATCGTTTTTGCTGAATTTCCCCTGAGTCTCAAGATCTCTCCAGGTAAAGGATTTCCTCTCACTAAGTATCTGGTTTGCTTTTTCCACCATCTCCCTTTTTTCCTGTTCCTGTACATTTATCACAGAATTGACTTGATTGTTTGCTTTTTTTGTTTTACTATTCATTTTAGATACCTCTTGTGTTTTTAGATTTTACCAACTCGCCAGGTCAGTAATAATCTAAATTTACTTGAGGTATTTTCTTTGGTCAACTCCTTGATTTAAAGTATACAGGAAGCTTTCTTT
>DSLMC04103__coassemble_361_pt1 | contig 45835 bp, 37 predicted proteins | sample DSLMC04103__metabat2_high_PE_018 | metagenome-assembled genome bin DSLMC04103 | reverse complement strand
ATACAAAATCAGGATGAGAAACAATTGATTTTAATATTTTATTCTTTACCGCTGTTTAAGTAATGGTAGACTTGACCGGAACGCATTGACAGATGTATAATTATTCTAATTATTAATACGATTTTGGGCGAGAGGAAATGGCTACGATATAGTTTTGACGAACGGTTTTCGAAATGAAAAGTTTTGTTGTCCGAGTATCGACACTGAAATTTATGAAACGAGGAATGGGAGGATTTATCATGGGATTGTTGGATAGTTTGTTTCCCAAAGATACGGAAAAGGCTGCCTGGAAACAGTTCCAAAAAGAAGAAGCGAATGCGGCCAAATGGCCTAGCCGATTCTATTCAAAAGTTTTGGATGTTTATCTTACGGGAGAGTTTAACTATTATTACGCAGAGCAGGGAGATAGCAGATGGCATTTGTACCATTTTCCAGAGCTGATTGACCATGAAAAGGCCATTGCCCTTTGCCGTGCCGGGGCGGACCCTAAAAATATAAAAAAGACACGGTCGCGTATGGGCAAGGTGTGGCGTGATCCTGGGGAGGAACTCCGATTGTATCTGGTAGGGTTACTGCCTGACGGACCAGAGCGGGAACAATTAATACGCAGTAAATGGCACAATAATTATACCGTAGCTTATTATGTTTATCGGATGGGCTGGGTAGACCGGTACTGCAAGACGCTGGAAGATAAGCTGACGCTATATGATCTGATTGTAAACAATCCTCCGCAGCCTGCGGATCGCGGCGATGATAATAATTATGGCGTTGACCGTTGGAAGTATGAGGAAATGCTGGGAGGTGTGTTTTATAAGACGCGTCGTCGCCAAGGAAAGGAAGAAATTGAAAAGCTACTGAAAAGCAGAAACAAGGCTGAACGGGATATAGTTTCCCGCTTTGTAAAGCAGAAAGCTCAGGAACGGCAGGATAAGAACAGGGAAGATCAACAGTATTACCTCGAACTGGCCCGTTTTGCCAGGGATGAGCTGGATGCCAGGTTTTTCGATCCGACAACCGGCAAAAAGTACCGGATGAAAGAGGATGACACCTATGTGGAAGCGGATGATTGAGTTATGTCTGCGGGATCACAGTTTTGAAATGTTGGTCTCGATGAAATAAAATAGTTGGAAAATTCAACGGGGGTGCCTATGGCAGGATTGATCATACTGCTGGGATTGGCTGCCGCGATTATGCTGTTTCGACTTGCAATGGAAAAAAGGAAGCAGGCTGTTGTTCTGTACAAATCCGCAGAATCGGTTTTTCGATGCGGGAATATAAGGAGGAGTGAGATAGATTGAAATACTTGGTATTTTTGATTTTAGGTCCTCTCCTGATTTTTATAGGGAGAAAGACCCGGAGCCGTATTCTTGAAAAACGCAGTAAGGGATATGCCGCTATGATCGTTCTGTCGTTTCTCTGGCTGTCCGTCCAGGTGGCAGGTGTCCTATATGAGATGCTGAAAGTTCAATATGATGTGTCACCTGGTTTGACTCCGTTTAACTTTTTTGACTATACCACATGGAATGGTCCGCAATGGCTCTATATGGTTGGACTGGGCGTATATTTTTTGGCTCTGTTTCTCTTGAGCATCTATTGCAGATGGCCCAGTTATCTGCTGATTCTTTTGGGAATCGTCATGCTGGAATATGATTTGCTTTCGTTTATCGTGGGAGTGATTCTGACTTCCGACTATTTTCTGGTTGCCATACCGGCGATTTTCCTCAAGATGATCCTGGAGATATACTTGGGATTGATGGCCTATATTTCGATTTTTGGCGTATTCACTTTTGTTATGCCATTTAAGGATTACAATGGCGCACGCGTTCGGGGCGGTCTCGGTGAAACCGCCGGAGAAGCTGCGGGCAGTTCCTCTTATGGTATGCCAAGCAGTATTCACTCTGCGGATGGAACTACATATTATCTCCGGCAAAATTTGGGTTACGGTGCGGAATATGTGGCGTCGGATGATCCGAATGATGTTATTCAGATCACCAATGTATATAGTAGAACTGGCTCAGAAATGGATACAAATGCAGGACATTTTTATCTGACCTGATCAAACGATCAAATAAGGAGCGATGTAAAGTGAAAAAGAAAATGGAGCTGGTGATCCGAATCCTTTCCTTCGGTCCCATGATCCGTGTAGCGGCTCCTGTGCATTTCGTAGATTTAATGAAAGAACGACTTCAGATGCAGAAAAGTTGCGGGCAGTAAAGTGTTCGCAACTTTTTTTCCGTGATAAAGATTTCTTTGAAGGATAGAATAACAGCATAAACAGAAGCTGATCCTGATCTCCGATATGGAATTCAATGCCTGTGTAAGTGGTGCAGATAAGACCAATTTTGAAAATGCAAAGAGAAGATTTGAGGAAGCTGGATATAAAGTGAGCGTTTTTCCCGAATCGTGGCATAGCGCTCCGGAAAGGAAATACTATGTTTGAGATAAAAGGAAAAGTAAATACAGCAATCTGCTATGCGACTGTGGTAGAGGATGGCGCAATTGAGCAGATCCGAAGAATGTGTGATTATGAGCTGACTGCAGGCTCCAAAGTAAGGATCATGCCGGATGTACATGCCGGAAAGGGCTGCACCATAGGAACTACCATGACAGTTAAGGATAAGGTATGTCCGAATATTGTGGGTGTGGATATCGGTTGTGGAATGTACACGGTAAAGCTGAATGAGACGGTAATGGACTTTCCGCTGATCGATGAGGCCTGTCATTATATTCCTTCAGGCATGAATGTCTGGCCCGGAAGAATGGAGAGATTTGATCTGACCGGCTTGCGGTGCTATAGATCTCTTCGCGATGCCAAGCGCCTTGAGAGATCTCTTGGAACATTGGGCGGAGGAAATCATTTCATCGAGATCGATCGTGCATCGGATGGAACCTTCTATCTGGTGATTCATTCCGGCAGTCGAAACCTGGGAAAGCAGGTGGCAGAGCTCTACCAGCAGCTTGCAATAGACCTTCATATGGGGAAGGAAGAGTATTTCAGACAAAGAGATGAGATCATCCGCACCTATAAGGAGTCGGGAAGACGGGCTGAGATCCAGGATGCCTTAACGCAGTTGAAGAAGAACTTCGAGACACAGGATCTGGATGCACCGGAGGATCTGTGCTGGCTTTACGGTCAGTATCTGGAGGATTATCTCCACGATGTAGAGATCTGTCAGAAGTTCGCCAAGCGAAGCAGAGAGCGGATGGCGGAGATCCTGCTGGAGAGAACCGGAATGACCGCAGCAGAGTCCTTCCATACAATTCACAATTATATCGATGTGGATGAGATGATCCTTCGCAAGGGTGCCATTGCTGCACATAAGGGTGAGATGGTTCTGATTCCAATCAACATGAGAGACGGGTCTGTATTGGCTATAGGAAAGGGCAATCCGGAGTGGAATGATTCCGCGCCTCATGGCGCAGGAAGAGTTATGTCCAGAGGCAAGGCAAAGGAGTCGCTGGATATGGAGGCATATAAGAAGGCTATGGAGGGAATCTATACGACTTCGGTGAACGAGAGTACTATTGATGAGGCACCGATGGCATACAAGTCTCTGGAGGCAATCATTGATGTAATCCGGGATTCTGTAGATATCGTGGATGTTATGAAGCCGGTCTATAACTTTAAGGCATCTGAGGAGGATGTTCCCTGGAAAAAGAAGAAGGAGGAGAGTTCAGCAAAAGCGGCGATCCGGAAATTAAAAGATGGTGCGCAACCCACTTTGTAGACAGCAAGCGGATGGCAGTCTTAAAAACACAACAGTATATTGGAAATTCCCATTGACCAAAGGGCAGCTCACACGGCTGCCCTTCACTTGTTGGAAAGGAGGTTCCCTATATGGCAACCACAATTTCTGAATCTAAAGCGGAATTTATTATTTCTCAAATACTTTGTATAATCTATCTGTTATCCTGGCCGGCTGCCTCACAGAAATGGAGGTATTTTAATCAATGGAAGGGCATATAAGGGCTGCCATAGCCTTTATATGCCTTTCCTGGTTTTTGTGAGAAAATATCCTGTGTATCTGAAAAGCACCGAAAAATACAGAAAACCAGCACTTAGAGAAAGGATGAGCAGATGGAACAAAAAGCGTATGGTTACTGCAGAGTAAGCACTGCCAGCCAGAATGAAGACCGACAGTTGATCGCAATGGCGGAGATGAACGTGCCGGAGAAAAACATCTATGTGGATAAGCAGAGCGGAAAGGATTTCAACCGTCCGCAGTACAAAAAACTCCTGCGGAAGCTGAATAAGAACACGATTCTCTATGTGAAATCCATTGACCGTTTGGGACGCAGCTATGCTGAGATACAGGAGCAGTGGCGGATCATTTCACAGGAAAAGAAATCAGATATTGTGGTGATCGACATGCCGCTTCTGGACACCCGCCGCGGGAAGGACCTGATGGGGACATTCTTAAGCGACATTGTACTGCAGCTTCTCAGCTTTGTTGCGGAGAACGAGCGCAGCAATATCAAGCAGCGGCAGGCAGAAGGAATTGCGGCGGCAAAGGCCAGAGGGGTGAGGTTCGGCCGTCCGCCTGCACCGCTGCCTGAAAATTATCATGATATGTATCAGAAGTGGAAATCAGGGGAAATTACCTGCACGCAGGCAGCGAAAGAGTGCGGGATGCCGCTTTCCACTTTCCGCTACCGGGCAGAGATTTACCAAAAGTCTACATTTCTGTAAGGAAGGTAATTTATAGAAACGTGTACGTTTCTGTAACAACTTTTTTTCAATCAAAGCCCTTACATTTTTTAGCTGTTTTCACAAGTCCAGAATTGAAAAGGTGCTGCGGATATGGTAATATTGTAGAGGATTTTGACAAAGAATGATTTTACAGAAACGTACACATTTCAGAAGGCAGGAGGGGATCAATGGGTGAAAAGTTAATAACGAAGAAAGCCTGCTCATAGCTGTGACGACTATGGCAGCGAATTATTGACGATAAGATTAAGGCATATGGAGGAGAGGATGAAAAACAAACGAAGGATTATACTCATTTTAATATTGCTGCTTTTGCTTTCCTGTGCGGCTGCGGGAGCCTGGTTTTATAAAAAGGATTGGTGTTATATTGCGCAGTTTCCGTCCACGACAAATAATCAGGCGATGTTTTACACGATTGAAACCCGCGGCAAGCTGATTGTGGTTGACGGTGGCTGGGCAGAGGAGGCGGAATATGTAAAGGCAGTGATCCGGGAGCGGGGCGGCCACGTGGATGCCTGGATTTTGACGCATCCACATTTGGATCATATCGGAGCCTTTAATGCGGTTATGACTGATCCGGACGGCATTACTGTAGACAGGATTTATACACAGGAGATGGATTTTGAGAGCTATAGAGATCGGGCTCACGCATGGGACAGGGAAGATGTGTTTGAGGATTTTTATGAAATCATATCAGGACTAAATAATGTGGAATATCTTCATAACGGTGATTCGATGGAGCTTTTCGGATTGAAGGTAGAAGTTTTTAATGCCTACGACAAAGAAATAACAAATGCTGTTACAGAAGACATCTATAATGACGGTTCGCTGATGTTCAAGATTACGAAATCAAAAGAGAGCATGCTGTTCTGCGCGGATGTAGGCGTGACCATGAGCGACACGATCATAGAAGAGTACGGTGACAAGCTCAAATGTGATTACATCCAGATGGGACATCACGGAAACGGGGGATTGTCAGAAAAATTTTACCGGATGACGTCGCCGAAGGCAGCATTCTTTGACGCTCCGGACTGGCTGATGAATCCGAAGGACGGCAGTACATATACCACGCCTCAGAACAGAGAGATTATGGAAAGCCAGGGGGCAAGAATTTATGCATACGATACAGCTCCGAATCAGATCAGGCTCAGATAGTTTTTCTTTTTGACAATTATAAAGGTTTTTTCTATATAACAGGCAGGAATCCGAAAAACCGGACTCCTGCCTGTTTATATGAAAGAAAATCACAGATACAGATTTGCCAAAATAAAGATAAAGGTAGTGTACGAAAGAAGCTTCTTATAGTATAATTGAAATGTATTATAAACAAAATTATGTGAAAACAGTAAAGAATGGCCGCTTTGGATATTCTGATCCTGTTTATTGTAAAGTCCGGCTGGATATCCTTTAAAGTGGACGGTCTTACCCGGGCGGTATGGCTTATCCTGCAGGCAGATATATGGATTATTTTACTTCTTATGCTGAGGCGGGAGCGGCAGAGCACAAGAAAATTATATTTTACAGATACTCTGACCAGAGGATACAACCGCAATGGCTTTATTCAGGCGGCGGCTAAATGGCTGGCTCTTGAGGATTGCCGGGAATACGTGATCGTAAATATGAATATCCATGATTTTAAAAGTATCAATTACCAGCTTGGCGAAAAGAAGGCCAATCAGCTTTTGGTAATAATTTACCAGGAGATGAAGGAATGTATACAAAAAGAGGAGTTAGCCTGCCGCAGCGAGATGGACCGGTTTTTATTATTCCTGCATAAAGCTTCGGATGAGTCGGTTTGTTCAACAATAAAGCAGATAGTTGAGAAAGTACAGAAGATGAATCCGGATATACTGCTTAATTTTACAGTGGGAGCGTGCCGGCTGTCAGAAGGGGAAAAACTGCAGGATACGATCCACAAGGCAGGCTGCATGATGACCTCGAGCCAAAGCCTGAACCGCTGTGTATTTTATGATGTGGAAATCCAGAAGCAGCAGAAGGAAGAACAGGAGCTGCTGTATTCTTTTGAGCAGAGTATCAAGGATAAAGACTTCCTGATCTTCCTTCAGCCGGTTGTTTCCCCCAGCCTGAACCGCTGCCTGAACGCGGAGGCTCTGGTCCGCTGGAAGCATCCGCAGAAGGGGCTTCTCTTCCCTAATCAGTTTATTCCGTTATTCGAACTTCATAATAAAATTTCGCAGCTCGATCTGTATATGTTTGAGGCTGTCTGTGAGATCGCGGAGAGATGGAGTCTAAATTCCGGGACTTTTATAGAAATTTCGGTGAATCTTTCCAGAAGACATCTGAAGCAGAAAGGACTTATGGAACAGTACGAGAATTTTTTGCTGATGCGCACCTATTCCTCCGAACATTTGCTGAAGGAAACCATATCCTCCACAGCTATGGTGCTGGGATATGTTTTGCTGACAACTCTTTGCGTGATCTGGGTGCTTGTCCGGTATGTAAAACGGCATATTCTGAAGAATCTGCTTGCCCTCAATGAGGAGCTGGAAAAAATCGAGCAGGGAAATTTAGAGGAGCTCCATATGGAGACTCATATTTTGGAGTTCGATACGCTGACCTATTATATTAATCAGCTTTTGAAAAGCATACGGTTCAACAGTGGAAGACTCTCGGATATTATTGACAGCGGGAAGCTATCGATGGGGGTTTTTGAGTACAATCAGTTCTATAAAAAAATATTTTTGAATCAATGGATGAGAAAGCTTTTCGGCATAGACGACGGCCAGCCCAGATCTCCCGCTGAGGAAAAGCAGATCGTTCTGGAAAAGCTGAAAGAGATCGAGCAAAATTGTGTAGATCCCGTGCAAAAAATATATCGCTATGACAAGGACGAAAAGACAATTTATGTCAAAATGCAGAAAAGCTCCGATGAGCAGAGCATGATCTATTATCTTACCGACGTGTCCCCTGGTGGAGGGAGATCAATGTGGCCAAAAATGAAAGCAGCACGGATATTCTGACAGGACTTTATAACCGGCGCGGTTTACAGAATCAGGCGAAATATTTGTTCAGTCATCCCGAAATCCTGAAAAAAGCGGCGATAGTCATGCTGGATGCGGACGGATTAAAGCGGATGAACGATTTGTATGGACATCTCATTGGAGATGAATACTTGAAAACAATCGCCGCTTTTCTTGCGGATATTCCCCGGGAACATTCTGTCAGCGCGCGGCTGGGCGGAGATGAATTTGCGGTTATCCTGTACGGCTTTGATTCTCAGGCACAGACGAGCCGTATCATCCAGGAATTAGGGCAAAAACGGGGCACCCGTTTTTTGCCTGCTTCGCTGGAAGCAGAAGAGCGGGTGGAGTTTTCCATGGGATACGCTTTCTGCCTGTCAGGGGGACAGGACTATCAGAAGCTGATGAGTCTTGCCGATGAAAGAATGTATCAGGAAAAAAGAAAAAGAAAAAAACATACAGTATAGGAGTATTTTTCTTATACTTTGGCGGCGTAGGTGTGCTATAGTTTTATAAAAAGACTGGCGGAGGTACTTATGAGAAAAGAAGCCAACATGGAGCGGAAAAGAGGAGGGCCAGCCAATCCCTCCATGTGCCTGATCAGAGCGGTGGAGGAGTTTATGGAAGGCTTCCGGCGTTTTGGCAGGTAATAAATTTAAACTTTTCAGTAAAACAGTTCTATGTATCATAGGACTGTTTTTTTGTATGATAAAAAAGAAGCCTGTAAATTATCCTATGCAGTAATATACAAACCTGGACTATTATGAGAAAAATGTTATAATATAAAAAGTAATATCAGTACATAACAGATAAAATTGGAATATTTTGATAAATAAAATCATCTGCAGACGGGAGGAACGGAAAAATGAAAGGATTGAAGTGTTTATTGGGAATCTGTCTTCTTACTGGGATCTTTTTTCTGGAAAAATGGGTTCCTGCGGCTGAAGTATGCGCGGACACCAAGGAGGAAAAAATCACCCTGCGCATGATGTATTACTGGGGTGATACGGACAGCGACATATCCGCCAGGTATCTGAAGGAAATCCTGGAAAATGATTTTCCACAGGCATTTCCGGATGTGGAGCTGATCCAGGAAACCTGTGATAACGAGACCTATAAGAAAAAGCTGAAAATCCTGATGGCCTCCGACGAGATCCCGGATATCATGATCAGCTACGGAGGCGGTTTTTCGGAAAATTTTGTAAAGGCCGGGAAGGTGCTCCCTCTGGACGGCTATCTGGACGATTTTTATAAAGAACGTATGGATATGGAGTATCAGCAAAATTTCATCTTTGATGAAAAAGTATATGGGATTTGCTACGCCAACTGGAAAGGCGTTCTTTACTGCAATACGGAATTATTTGAAAAGGCGGGCGCGGAGCTTCCGGAAACCTACGGAGAGCTTCTTGAGGCCTGTGAAAAGCTTAGAGCAGCGGATGTGGAGCCCATCGCGCTGGGAATTCTGAATAAATGGCAGGGACAGCAGTGGATCAATAATTTTACCATACAGCTTGGAGGAGCGGATTACTACAAGGCTATGGCCGCAGGCGAGGAGAGCCTGGACAACGATGTGCTTCTTACGGCGGCGGAGCTGACCGTGGGGCTCATTGAAGCGGACGCCTTCTGCGCGGATATGTATCAGCTTGTTTCCGGGGAAGCGGAGGAGATGTTTCTGGACGGGGAGGCGGCTATGATTTACATTGGAAGCTGGTTTACCCAGTCCGCGGAGGAAAGCCTGGGGAACAGGGTGACGGCAGTGAAAATGCCGTTGGTTCCTGGCGCGAAATATCCCCAGGATTATCACGGGGGAGGAAGCAACGGCTGGATCGTATCCGCGGATACCCGTTACCCGGAGACTGCGGTGGATATTATTGAGTGGCTCAGCTATGAGCTGAGCTGTTATCAGCCGGAGAACTCGACCTTTGTTTTGGAGGAGGGAGCCGAAAAAAACGAGGTCGGCGGACTGAGCAGGGAAATACTGGAGATGTACAGTGAAAAGGAAGCTGGGGGGATCGCCTGGGATTCCCTGATGAATTCAGACAGGGCGGGAATCTGGCTGGATTCCTGCGCAGGTCTGTTCGAGAAGAGAATGGACGGAAGAGCGTTTATAGAGGAACTGTCACGAGCCATTGGATAGAGGGAGATGAAAATGAGAAAAAAATTTAAGCAGAGAACCTTCTCCGGACAGATACGGTATTATTATATCCTGCTTTTTCTGGCGGTTTTTCTTATGTGCGGAATTTTATACGCGGTTACCGCTTACCGGATGCTGAGTGATTCTGAAAACAATACTTTGCAGTACAGCCTTCAGATGGTGGAAAATAATGTACAGTCATTGATACAGAGTGTCAATGACAGCTCGAAGATTGTAGCCTTTCAGGATACGGTGCAGAAGATGCTGAATAAAAAAGAGCCTCTTAGCTATGAAGAACGTATGGAGCTTCAGGATACGGTAATCCAGACTGCGGCCTGCTGCGACGGTATTTCGTCTATTTATCTTTTTGACGAGGAAGGAGAATCGTACCTGGCCGGAAATATTTATGAGGTAGAGGAAATCCGTTCGTGGATAAAAGATACCTCCGGATATGAAGCGGCTTTGAAAGAGCAGGAGGTAGAGAATTTTAACTATGCAGTATTTACCTATCAGACGGGGAGAGAGCCGGAGCAAAATATTATTTCCTTTATCCGGCCGGTACGGAATCTGGATACTATGGAGAACATGGGGATTCTGGCGGTAAACGTGCCATATGACAGTTTTATGGCGACCTTCAGCGCTGTTACCGGACAGAACGGTATGGAAGTAGCTGTTCTAGGGAGAAATGGGGAGGCGCTGGTTTCCTCCGGGGAGGGAGCCTGGCTGGCGGAAGAAGCTTTGGAAATGGAAGAGGGCGTCTATGATGTACGGGAACATTATGGGAATAAATATAAGCTGGGAATGGTGAGCGGAGACCAGGGCACGTGGACAGTGATCGGAGCTATACCAAAGAATGAAGCCATGTCCGTCATGCGCCAGTACACGCTTCTGAATGTTTTGATCGTGGGAATCGGTATGATCTTGTGCGTGGTAGGAGCCTCCTTTCAGACGACGAAGATTATCCGTCCCATCCGTAATATATTGAGCTCCATGAAAAAAATAAAAGAAGGGAAACTGGAGCGGATCTCAGTAATTGAGACAAATGAGGAGATCGACTATCTTCAGCAGCACTATAATCAGATGCTGAATGAAACGGAGGAGCTGATGTCCCAGAAGGTGGAGGAACAGAGAATGAGGCGTAAATATGAGCTGTCTCTTCTGCAGGCCCAGATCAAGCCTCATTTTCTATATAATACCTTTGACTCGGTCTGCGCTCTTGCCATGATGGGAAGGACGGACGATGTCTATACGATGATGCAGGCGTTGGGACAGTATTACAGGAACAGTCTCCACAAAGGACAGGAGATCATCACGGTAAAGGAAGAACTGAACATTGTGAAAAATTATCTGATCATTCAGTCCTTCCGTTATGACGATGTGTTTGAGGCGGTATATGATGTGGATAAGGAGGTGGAGCCGTATCCCATGATCAAGCTGATCCTGCAGCCCCTTGTGGAAAACGCCATATATCATGGCTTCCGGGAGCATGAGCTTCAGGGGACCATCACTATCCGGGCCAAGGACGACGGGGATTATATAAAGCTGCAGGTGGAGGACGACGGGATTGGAATGGATCAGGAAAAGTTGGACCAGGTTTTGAACCGGACGGAGGATAACCAGGGAAAACGTTTCGGTCTTTTCGGAACGATACAGAGAATCCATCTCTATTATCAGGAAGAACAGAAAAAGCTTGTGGAAATTCAAAGTGAGAAAGGAAAAGGCACGGTTATTACTGTGAGAATACCAAAGGAAAAGGGTGAAGAGAATGCTCAGCGTATTAGTGATCGATGATGAAAAACTTGTAAGACAGATGGTGATAAGATGTATCGACTGGGAGGCGGCGGGACTGCGGATCGTCGGGGAGGCAAGCTCTGCCAGAATGGGACTGGAAATGATAGACGAGCTTCACCCGGATCTGGTTTTTATGGATGTGCGGATGCCAAGTATGGACGGCCTTACCTGCAGCCGTATGATACTGAAGAAGTATCCGCAGATAAAGATTATCATATTATCCGGCCATGATGAGTTTGAGTACGCCAGCGAGGCGATCCATATCGGAGTGTTTGATTATCTGCTGAAGCCGGTCAATGCCCGGGAGCTGGAAAAAGCCGCGGTGAAGGCCAGAGACGCGATTTTGGAGGAGCGGGATCATCAGAAAGAGTTCGAACGGTTCAAGGAAGAGCTTGAGAAACATTCCAGCTACATCCGGGACAGGCAGCTCGGCGCCCTGGTGAGAAGCCGGACGCCGGGGCAGTATCTGGAGTCGCTGTCATACTTCGGAGTGAAGCTGGAGGGCCCGGTTTTTCAGGCGGCCCTGATTGAAACAGGATCCGGTGCAGACGGAATGGGAGAAGAAGAAAAGCTTCTGATGAAAATGCACATCAGAAAGATCGCGGAGGACTATTACGGGGATGATCCCGGGGTATTTGTCATTGACAGCGGATCGGACTGGCTGATACTTTTGAATAATTCTTCTGAGGAAGCTGTTTACAGCCGGGGAGAAGAGCTGAGACGTTATTTAGAGAACAATACGGAAACGAGGGTATATATAGGAGCGGGCAATGTGTACACGGAGCTGGAGATGCTCAGAGAATCCTACCAAGAGGCAAAGGACGCTCTGAAATACCGGTTTGTCTCGGATGAGGACGCGGTGATCTGTTTTCGGGATATTTATCCATTTTATGACACAGAGAGCGCTCTGGCCATGGATGAGGATGTGCTTCATGAGCTGGGGAATGCAATACGCGTCAGCGATGGACGTAAGGCGTCGGAAAGTCTGGAGGAGCTGATGGGACATCTGAAAAAGACCCGGGGAGAATGGGAGCAGGCAATGATTTTTTCTGTACAGATACTATCTGTGATCATGAAAGCCCTCTCGGAACTGAAGCTGGAGGGGAAAACAGAGATTCCGGATTATTCCGCCATGATCGGCCAGGTATTTACCCTGAATTCCTTTGAAGAGATCCGGGAATATCTGAGTGATATCGTACAGGAATCCTGCGCTGCCGTAGAAAATGAGATTTCAGACAAGCAGAAGGATCTTGTGCATAAGGTGAGATACTATATGGAAGAACATTTTGCGGAGGAGGAGCTTTCTCTGAATTCTCTGGCCGCCAGATTTTATGTGAATTCCAGCTATTTAAGCAGAGTATTCAAAGAAAAGACAGGCTCTACCTTCAGCGGGATGCTTTTTGAGATCCGTATGCGGGAGGCGGAAAAGCTGGTTTTGAGGACAGAGCTGAAGGCCTACGAGATCGCCGAGAAGGTAGGGATATCCGATCCTCATTATTTCAGCTCCTGTTTCAAAAAGTATACGGGAATGTCGGTAAGCGATTATAAGAGGCAGGGTAAAAAAATTGAAACCTGACCGGAGGCAAAGTAAAAATTTTATACCATAAGGTAAAAAAAGACCATTGGGAGAAAAGAAACACGGTTTTCTCCCGATGGCCTTTCTTTTTTTGCGGTTATTAATTTATACCTTTCCGTTATCTGGCTCCATGTATCCGGACGCGGAATCATGATATCTTTGATACATCAAATGAAGCACGAACAAAACAAAAACAAAAAACCAGGGAGGTAACAAAATGTTCAAAAAAGTTGTATTGGGTATGCTGGCGGCGGTAATGGCTTTCACTCCGGTAATAGCGGATGTGGCCACTGTACAGGCAAAGGAGGAAAAAACAGAAAAAAGCCGGGAGGATCTGAAAATAGGAGTATCCTGGAAAACTCTCCAGGAGGAGCGTTACGCCACAGAGCTGGAGGAGATCGAGAAGGTCTGCGAGGAGCAGGGCGTGGAAATGGTTTATCAGTGCTCGGAGAATGACAACCAGAAGCAGGTAGGCCAGATTGAAAACCTGATCTCTCAGGGAGTGGATATCCTCATTGTAATAGCGGCGGAAAAAGGAGCCATGAATAATGTGCTGAAGGAAGCTCACGACGCGGGAATTTTCGTCTGCTATTACGAGCAGGTAATGGGAGAAACCTATTTTGATATGTCCGGCGGAAATGACTATTACGAGGTGGGACAGGCAATCACGCAGACAATCGCGGACATGGATATCACAGGAGATATCGGTTATCTGTACGGCGATTCCGCAGGCGGAACCGGGCTTATGAATTTTAAGGACGGAATGCAGGACAGCATGAAGGACTGCGACGTAAATGTTGTGGGAGAGCAGTTCGTAACAAACTGGGATCCGGCTACAGGAATGGGATATGTAGAAAACTGGCTGTCTGATTATGCCGATACACTTTCCGCAGTACTCTGTATGAACGACGGACTGGCGGGAGGCGCGATCCAGGCGCTGGAAAATGAAGGTCTGGCAGGGGATGTGCTTGTATGCGGACAGGACTGCGATCTGACTGCATGCCAGAGAATCGTAGAAGGGACTCAGGTATCCACTGTCCGCAAGGGAGGCAAGGACTACGCGAGACAGTTTGTCGAGACAGCCATCAGCTATTATCTGGGCGAGATGACAGAGGATGATTTTGACATGACCGATACAAACAGTCTGGGAGAGGAAAAACCGTTCATGTCCTATCCGGCAGTGATCGTCACCAAGGATAATATTGACGAGACTGTAATCGATGCTGGTGTTTATACATACGAAGAGGTATACGGCGAGACGGAGCCGGAGGATCAGGAGACAGATACGTCAGATGAGGAAAACGCTGCTGAGGAAGCGGAGGAATAAAAAAGACCAGAACCATCTGCGACAGCCGCAAGAGGAGCGGCCGCAGGAGACCGGAGGAGATCAAAGAGGTCTCCTTCGGGATTAAGAAAGGAGGAACCCTGTATATGGAAGATTATATTTTACAGATGAGCCACATTACGAAGGAGTTCCCGGGAGTCAAGGCTTTGGATGACGTCACGCTGAATCTCCGAAAAGGCGAGGTTCACGCGCTGGTAGGAGAAAACGGCGCGGGTAAATCCACCCTGATGAAAGTGCTGAGCGGGGAACATACAGATTATACAGGAGATCTGATACTGGATGGAGAGATTGTAAATTTTAAGGGAGTGAAAGAAAGCGAGGCCAGGGGGATCGCGATCATCCATCAGGAGCTGGGACTGATCGAGACCCTGAACGTCTGCGAAAATATTTTCCTTGGAAATGAGATCTGCCAGAACGGATCCATCAACTGGGAGGAAGAATACAGGAAATCGAGAGAGCTTTTGAAAGAACTGAATCTCAAGGTGAATCCGGGAACAAGAGTGGGAAATCTGGGGATCGGGCAGCAGCAGTTGATCGAGATCGCCAAGGCATTAAATAAAGACTGCCGGATACTGATCCTGGATGAGCCTACGGCTCCCCTTCCTGAGGATGATTCCGAAAACCTCCTGCAGCTTGTGAGAGAGCTGAAGGAGAAGGGCATGAGCATTGTTTTTATCTCTCACAAGCTGAACGAGGTTTTGAGTATCGCGGATTCTATCACCATTCTCCGGGACGGGCATACCATCAGTACCAGATCGGCGAAGGAATACACCCAGGAAACACTGATCAACGGTATGGTAGGAAGGCAGCTTGACACCCGTTTTGAGCCCAGGAATTGTCCCATCGGGGACGTGGCGCTGAAGGTGTCCGACTGGTCGGTCTACGACGGCATTAATAACAAATGGATCGTGAAAAACGTGAATTTTGAGGTGCATAAAGGAGAAGTAGTGGGGATCGCGGGAATGATCGGCGCTGGCCGCACGGAGCTGGCAATGAGTATTTTCGGATCTCTGGGAGGAGCGGTCAGCGGAAAACTGGAATACCAGGGCAGGGAGCGGCCGCATTTCAAAAATTCCGCGGAAGCCATAGAGGCCGGGGTGTTTTATTCCTCGGAGGACAGAAAAAAATACGGTCTGATCCTCTCCTCGGATATCGCCTACAACGCTTCCCTTTCCAGTCTGGGCAAATTTATCGACAACGGGATCTTTATCAACAGAGACAAAGAACTGGAAGAGGTAAAGGAAATGGTGAAGAAACTGACGGTAAAAACTCCGTCGATTCTGCAGAAGGTAGGAAATCTTTCCGGCGGCAATCAGCAGAAGGTATGTCTGGCGAAGGCGATCATGACGGAGCCAAAGGTTCTTATTCTGGACGAACCTACCCGGGGGATCGACATCGGAGCCAAGACGGAGATTTATCAGCTTATCAATTCCATGGCAGCGGAAGGAATCGCGGTGATCATGATCTCCTCGGAGCTGCCGGAGGTTCTGGGAATGAGCGACAGAGTGTACGTTATGAGAGAAGGCGGGATCAGCGGAGAGTTTGACAACAGAGAAAGAACTCTCACTCAGGAGGATATCGCGCTGGCCGCAACAGGAGGTGTCACGGTATGACGAATAAAGTAAAAAACAAAGTAGATATATTCGGTCTGTTTTATAAAAACAGTCTCGCAGTGGAAACAATTCTTGTATTTCTGATCTTTCAGATCCTTACGGGCGGAACCTTTATGTCCTTCCGTAATCTTTCAAACCTGCTGATGCAGGGAGCAACCTGTTCGATCATCGCCATTACCATGTGTCTGGTGATCGTTACCTGCAACGCGGATCTTTCCGCAGGACGTTTCCTAGGAATGTTGGGCATGGTCGCGGCGATCCTTCAGGTGAATACCAGCCTTCCGTCCATTGTGGTAGTCCTTCTGGTCTATATGATCGCTTTGATCGCGGGGCTGTCTCATGGCTTCCTGATCGGCTATATGAAGCTTCCGGCATTCATCATCACTCTGACTACTCAGCTTGTATTCCTGGGGATCAACCAGCTTATCAGCGGAGGACGTATTGTGGGTCCGGTATCCGGCATCATTGATCAGATGGGAAACGGATATATCCCAACCATCAGCGGGACATACAATGATACGACTTTGATCATCGGAGCGGCGGTGATCGTGGCCTATGCGGCTCTGACTATTACCAAGGAGAAAAAGAATATCGCCCAGGGACTGATCGAGCCAAGATGGGGGAAGGTAGTTCCGAAAACAGCGGCGATTTCAGTTCTCGCGGCGGCAGTAACCTTTATTCTCTATATGCACAAGGGATTCTCCTATGCGATGCTGATCCTGTTCGTACTGACCCTGATCGTATCCTATGTGAGCAATAATACAAAGTTCGGCAGATATGTTTACGCTATCGGCGGAAATTCAAGCGCGGCGGCCCTTTCCGGGATCAATGTATCAAAAGAAACCATGAAGCTCTATGTTCTTCACGCTCTTATGGTGGCGACGGCGGCGCTTGTATACCTGGGACGTCTTGGCTCCGCCACAACGGCCGGAGGCGACGGTTATGAATTTACTGCTATCACAGGCTGCGTGGTTGGAGGAACCTCCATCATCGGCGGCCGGGGAACAGTTGTGGGAGCTGTTGTGGGAACCATCTTCATGGCGGCCCTGGATAACGGCATGAGCCTTATGAATGTGGACGCTTCTATGCAGTATATTGTCCGCGGTATTGTACTTCTGTTCGCGATCATGCTGGACGCATACGCAAACAACAGAAAAGCAAAAACAGTACAGGCGGCCTGATCCGCTCTGGAGAGCAGCAGACAGATAAAAGACAATCAGAATGTTAAAAAGAAAGAAAGCAGACAGCCGCCAGAGACGGCGTCGGAATGGAGACCTATATGAAAAGTAATAAGATCAGAGAAATTAAAGTACATCTTGTATCCCAGCCCGTTGCAGGCGGCTTTGCGGACGCCACACGACAGGTGGAATGTATCGGTTTCACCATCGTGCGGATCACGCTGGAGGACGGAACGGAGGGCTTTGGCGTCACCTACCATGAGGTGGGCGGCGAGGCTACAAAAATACTGATTGAGAAAAATATCGCGCCGAAGCTGATCGGCCGGGATCCCTTTGAGACAGAAAAAATATGGTACGAAATGTTCGGCTACCTGCGGGGCGTAGGCCGGAAGGGACTGATGTTCTGCGCTCTTTCCGCTGTGGATATCGCCCTGTGGGATCTGAAGGGAAAGCTTCTGGATATGCCTCTCTATAAGCTGTTCGGGGGAAGCGAACGGAAGGTTCCGGTATACGGAAGCGGCGGCTGGACCTCCTACTCCGACGAGGAGCTGGTAGAGGAAATGGTAAATATGGTGGAGAAAGACGGCTACAGGAACATCAAATTCAAGGTAGGCGTAGAGGGCGGTGAGAATCCCGGAAGGGATCTGGTCCGTGTCCGCAAAGTGCGGGAAGCGGTAGGCCCGGACGTAGGCATCATGCTGGACGCTAACAACTGTTGGGACGCCGCCACAGGAGCCAGGTTTGCCAACCGTGTGAAGGACTACGACATCATGTTCCTGGAGGAGCCTGTATTCGCGGACGATATCCCCGGTCTGAAGAAATATAAGAATACCACGGATCTTCCGCTGGCCACAGGAGAGCATGAATATACCAAATATGGGGCCAGGGATCTTCTGCTCCATTCAGACGCGGATTATATCCAGTGCGACGGAGCCAGAGCGGGAGGCTTTACGGAAATGCTCAAGATCGGCGCTCTGACCCAGGCGTTTAATGTGAAATTCGCGCCCCACGCCATGGAAAATATCCACATCCATCTTGTCAGCGCTTTTGGAAACGCGCCCTTCCTGGAAAGACTGAAGCTGTTTGAAGGCATTACGGCAAACACCTTCCTGGATGCGCCCAAACCGGTGAACGGATGCATGACGATCCCTGAGCTTCCCGGACTTGGACTGAAGCTGAACATGGATTTCATCAATGAATACGATGAGAAGTTTTAAATAATTCGGCCATACAGTGGCGTTAGCCACAGTAAGCACGCAGTGCGGTTTTACGAATGGCGCGGCTGAACTATTACAACTGGAACTGAAACAGAATTATGACATATAGAAAAAATATCGAAAAGGAGGACGAAAATATGAAGGCGGTTATCAAAAAGGACTATGGTCCCTTTCAGATTGAATATACAGACATTCCCAAACCGGAGGTAAAGGATTATGACGTCCTGATCAAGGTAAAAGCCGCGGCTATCTGCGGCTCAGATCTGGGGCTTATGTATGGAACGGTGGAGGGAAAGACGGTTCCATATCCCATCGTCATTGGGCATGAGTTTGCAGGAGAAATCTGTGAGGTGGGAGATAAGGTTACCCGCTGGAAGGTGGGAGACAGGGTTGTCTCAGATAATACAGGACATGTCTGCGGCGTATGCCACGCCTGCAGCAGCGGGGAATATCTTTTTTGCGCGGACCGCAAGGGAATGGGAAACGATATGGACGGCGGCTTTGCGGAGTATGTGAAGATCCCCGGGGATGTCCTGCTGACCTTCCCCAACTGTCTGTACAAAATACCGGACAATGTATCCTATGAGGCGGCCTCCATGATGGATCCTCTCTGCAACGGATACAAAGCGGTGATCCAGGAGGGCGGCCTTCTTCCGGGACAGAATATCGTAGTATTCGGATGCGGAGCTATGGGACTTTTCGCCATGAACGCAGCCCGTCTTGGAAGCGCCGGGAAGATCATCGCCGTAGGAATGGCGGAGGACAAAGAGGTACGGTTCCCGCTGGCGAAGAAGCTGGGCGCCACGGATTTTGTCGTGGCTGACGAGGAGGACGTGGTTTCCAGAGTAAAGGAGATCGCGGGCCCCGAAGGTGTGGCGGTGATCGTGGACGCGGCGGGCGCCCCTGTGGTCCTGAAGCAGTCCATTGACATTGTAAGAAACGGCGGAAAGATCGTGAAGGTGGGATACAGCAAAAATCCGGTGGGCTTTTCCCTGGACACCCTGGCCCTGAAAGGGGTTGTTCTGATCGGACATATGGGATATGACAGCACCTCCTGGAAAAACTGCCTGACCCTTCTGGAAAAGGAAGAGGTGGATATGGAAGCTTTTATTTCCCACAGGATGCCGCTGTCGAAATGGGAGGAAGGCCTGGAGCTGGTGAAAAACCGTCAGGCGACGAAGGTGATCCTGCTTCCTGAGGAGGACAGATAAGCGGACGGAAGGAGAAGGTCATGAAAAGATTTCAGTACGGGGTGTGTGAATGGTCGGTAAGAGCAAGAGGAAACGCTCTGTGCAGGCTTGCCGCAGAGAAAAATTTGGACTGCCTCCAGCTTGGAGTAGGGACAGAGATTTTTCAGGGCGGCGGCCTGGGAACCTCGGCTCTGATCGGAGAATACCAGAAGGCCTGCGGGGAATATGGAATTTATATCCATTCATTATCGCCCCAGTTTGTAGATGAGTACAGCTTTACCATGCCCCGGGGAGTCCAGGAGGAGGAAACGGCGGTAAAGCTGGTGGAGCGTACCATAGAACTCAGCGGGATTTTCGGATGCGGCTCCTATCTTCTTCCGGTGCTGCTGAGAAACGGGATCTGCGACGCCCCCTCCTTTCACCGGGCGGTGGAGTACATCAAAAGGTTCAGCCACAAAGCCGCGGAAAATGGGATCGAGACCCATCTGGAGCTGAACCTGAGCGCGGAGCAGGTGCGGGATCTTCTGGACGCGGTAGAGAATCCCATGGTAAAGGTGTTTTTTGATTCGCAGAATCTGTACGCGGAGCGGGGAACGGCCATGGCGGCTTATTTCAGGGAGCTTGAGGATGTGATTGGCGGGGTGCATTTAAAGGACGGAAAGGGAACCATGCTTTCCGGCTCCCTGCTGGGCGAGGGAACCTCCGGATTTTATAAGACGGCCCGGGCGATTCTGGAAAGCGGCTACTCAGGAAGTCTGATCATAGAAAGTGTTTATCACAAACCTGCGGTCAGCGTTTTGGGAAATGAGTCGGAGCTTTTGGGAAGAGACGCGGCGAAGCTGCACCACATCTTTGACGAAGACGAAAAATAGGAGAGGTACAGACAGCCGGATTTTCCGGCAGGAATACGGGCTGTAAAAAGATGACAAAGAATAGATAAGAAGGCAGGTACAGGGCTATGGCAAATGTACAAATGGTAAATAAAGCGGCATTATTGATGGAAAACAGAAAAATAGAGATTGGCGATTCACCGATGCCCGGGATGCGCCCCGGTTATGTGAAGGTGAAGGTGGAGTACTGCGGAGTATGCGGCTCTGATGTACATTTTTATTCCTTCGGAGAGCCGGAATTCCCGGATGTGTATCCTTTTATTCTTGGCCACGAATTCGCGGGAACGGTTGTGGAGACGGCGGAGGATGTGACGGAGCTCAAGGTGGGAGACCGGGTGTGTGTAGAGCCGGGAACCTTCTGCGGCAAATGTGAATGGTGCAAAAAAGGAAAATACAATCTCTGCAAAAATATGGAATTTTTATCCGCTCCAAGAACTCTGGGAGCCATGAGAGAATATATCACTCATCCGGCGGAGCTTTGCTTTAAGCTTCCGGACAATGTGTCCACACTGGAAGCGGCGCTGGTGGAGCCTCTGGCTGTGGGGATGAGCTCCGTGGTACGCTCCGGTATCCATGTGGGGGATTCTGCGGTGGTTCTTGGAACCGGATGCATCGGCCTTGTGACGATCATGGCTCTGAAAGCGGCGGGAATCACGGACATCACGGCGGTGGATCTCTTTGATATCCGTCTGGAGAAGGCGCTGGAGGTAGGGGTAACCAGAGTGATCAATACGAAGGATAAAGATACGGTTTCAGAGGTTTTGAAATATTATGACAATATCGGCCCCGATTATGTGTTCGAGACGGCAGGAAGCCGGTATACGGCGGAAGCTTCTGTGTATATCTGCAAAAAGGGCGGAGTCATCATGCAGGTGGGAAATGTAATCGGAGAGACTTCCATTAATCTTCAGAGGATGTGCGACAAGGAACTGACACTGATGACGAACTTCCGCTATCGGAATGTGTATCCGGTCTGCATTGAGGCTATCTCGGCGGGCAGGATCCAGGTGAAGGATATCATCTCAAAAATTTATCCCTTTGAGAAGATCGGGGAGGCTTTTGAGGATTGCATCAATAACAGACAGTCCATGGTGAAGGCTGTGGTCAAAATCTGCGGCGACTGAGGGAAAGGAGCGAAATCCCATGAACAAAATCATATGTGTGGGCAACGCGGTGGTTGACATTATCGTAAAAAACGGGCCGGAGAGAACGCCTGACGGTATGACACGGTTTTCCGAGTCCATCAACATGTACCTTGGCGGGGACGCTGTCAATCAGGCTGTGGGAATGAAGGCCATGGGAAACGATGTGAAGCTTTATACGGTGATCGGAGACGATACTCTTGGAGACGCTTTTCTGGGAATGACTGAAGCGGCGGGAATAGAGACGAACGGTATCATCCGGGATAAGGAACACGGCACTACGACCACTGTGGTTACGGTGGAAGCGGACGGCGAACACGGGTGTATGACACTGAAAAATGGAGCCGCCGGAAATATGCGCTACGCTCCCGGGCAGTTTGATATTGATTTTACCGGGGTGAAGCTGTTGTCCGCAGCCAGTCTATTCTGGAGCAGAGGGCAGAGCGACGAGGATCTGACGGAGCTTTTCTCTTCGGCGAAAAAGGCGGGGGCGCTGACGGCGGCGGATATGGTCCTGGATCAGTCACAGATGACACTGGAGGATATCAAGGGCGCGCTGCCCTATATCGACTATCTGCTCCCCAGTTATCATGAAGCCTCTTATTTTACAGGGAAGGACGCCCCGGAAGAGATCGCGGAGGAGTTTCACAAAAGAGGAGTACATACCGTTGTCCTGAAAATGGGAGCAAAGGGTGTCTTTGCCAGTGAAAACGGAAAAACCTTCCGGGTGGGGACCATAGCGGATCAGGTGGTAGACACTTTGGGAGCGGGAGATAATTTTGCGGCGGGCTTTCTTACAGGTATCGCGGACGGGCTGGCACTTGAGGAGGCGCTGTATTTTGGGTCGGCGGCCTCCGCCATCGCCGTCAGCCAGTATGGCGCCAACGGCGCGGTAAAAAGTAAGGAACAGGTGCAGAGCTATCTGGATACCCATAGAAAATAAAATCAGAAAAACAGAAGGGAGAATAAGACTATGAAAATGATTATAAATGGCCGGAAAGTGGACGCTTCTGACAGAAAAACCCAGAATGTGGTGAATCCGGCTACGCTTCAGGTAATCGATACAGTTCCCTCCGCCACCGCGGAGGATGTAAAAAAAGCAGTGGACGGCGCGGTGGAGGCCCAGGAGGCATGGGCGGCGCTTCCGGTGAGAGAACGCTGCGTGATCCTCCGGAGATTCGCGGATATGGTAATGGAGAGAAGACTGGAGCTGGGAGAGATCCTGGCAAAGGAAGCGGGAAAGCCTTATATGAAGGAGGCAGTGTGGGAGCTGGATTCGGTAGCTTATGTTTACCGCGGAGCCTGCGACGTGGCCCTTCATTATTACGGAGCCACCATGCCGGTGGGAACGGAGCCGGGCTATGACGATGACCTTCAAGTCACGATCCATGAGCCGCTGGGAACCCTGGCCTGCATTATTCCCTATAATTTTCCGCCTGCCATCTGGACTTTTAAGACGGCGGCTGCTCTGGCGGCGGGAAATACCATCGTGGTAAAAGCTCCTTCCTTTGATCCGATGACCCTTCTGGTGCTCCATGAGATGCTTCACGAAGCCGGAGTTCCTGCGGGTGTGGCCCAGTGCCTTACCGGAAAAGGTTCCCTGGTGGGAGATCTCCTGGTGGACGATCCCAGGATCGCCTGTGTGAATTTTACAGGAAGCACAGAGGCGGGGATCAGTATCGCGCAGACGGCGGCAAAGCATCTGACAGACTATAAATTCGAGCTGGGAGGAAACGACGCCTTTATTGTATTTGAGGACGCGGACATGGATCTGGTGATCAAGGAAGCGGAGGATCAGGCCAGAAATAACCGTCAGTGCTGTACCGGCTCCAAAAGATTTATCGTCCACAATTCCCTGAAGGAAGAATTTGTAAAACGTCTCAGCGCGGAGCTGGACAAGCTGGTGATCGGCGATCCTATGGATCCCAAAGTAAATATGGGTCCCATGATCGCGGAGCGGGCGGCCAAAAAGGTGGAGGAGCAGGTGAACCTTACAGTTTCCCAGGGAGCGAAGGTCGCCAGAGGCGGAAAGCGGAACGGCGCTTTTTATGATCCCACGATCCTTGTGGATGTGACGCCGGAAATGGATATTGCGAAGGATATGGAGGTTTTCGGCCCCGTATGGCCGGTGATCGGCTTTGATACAGAGGAGGAGGCGGTAGCCATCGCCAACAATTCCCACTACGGTCTGGGCGGAGGGCTTTTCTCCAGAAATATTTATACCTGTCTGCAGACCGCGAAAAAGTTAAAAACAGGCCATATCGCCATCAACGGATCCGGCAACTTCCGGGCGGCGGAGCTTCCCTTCGGCGGCGGAAAGAAGATGAGCGGCAACAGCCGGGAATCTCTGTCCAAGGTAATGGACGAAGTGACTCAGATCAAATCCATTGTGTTCCGGTATGCGTTTCAGGAAAGAAAGTAAGAGGGAAATACTATGCTTTTAAATATGAGAGACCTTTTAAAAACTGCCGACGAAAATCATTTTGCTGTTCCGGCCTTTAATGTAAGCGATTATTCCATGTTCCAGGGGATCATGGAGACGTGTGAAAAAACAGATTCTCCGGTGATCATCGAGATACATCCTCTGGAGCTGGATTTTACCGGAACCGACCTGGTGGAGGCGATCCTCAGGCGGGCGGACAAATCCCCGGTTCCTGTGTGTCTGCATCTGGATCACTGCGGCGATTATAAAAAAATCATTTACGCCATCCGGGCGGGCTTTACTTCCGTGATGTTTGACGGCTCCAGCCTTCCCTTTGAGGAAAATATAGAAGGGGCCCGGAGGATCGTGGAACTCGCGCATCCGGCGGAGGTGTCCGTGGAGGCGGAACTGGGAACCATCGGTTCTACGGACAGTCAGGCGGAGGCAGGAGCGGAGCAGATCATCTACACGGATCCCAGGGACGCGGCGGAATTTGTAGGGAGAACCGGCGTGGACACCCTGGCTGTGGCGATCGGAACCTCCCACGGCCTTTACCCCAAGGGAGTGACACCCAGGCTCCGTCTCGACATCCTGGAGGAGATCAAAAAAACAGTCCACGTTCCCCTTGTACTCCACGGGGGCTCCAACAACCCGGATGAGGAGATCGGGGAAGCGGTAAAGCTTGGGATCAACAAGATCAATATCTCAAGCGATATCAAGGCGGCTTATTATGAGAAGATGAGAGAAGTCCTGGAGGACGAGAGCCTGCGGGAGCCCAATATCATCCAGCCGCCCTGTATCGAGGCCATGCAGAAGGTAGTGGAACACAAGCTGCGCCTGTTTCAGACGGAAGGCAAGGCAGCTTTGTACGGAAGGGGGAATCATTCATGAAAATGCTGATAAGCGGAAGCTGGACAGACTCCGCGGATAAAAAGACCATCGACGTTACCAATCCCTATGACGGCAGTTTTCTGGATACTGTGCCGGACGCCGCCAGGGAGGACGTGGACAGAGCCATTGAGGAGGCGGTATCCGCCCAGAAAAAATGGAACCGGGTGATCATCCGGGAGAGAGCGAAAATATTAAAAAGATATTTGGAGCTTTTGACGGAGAACAGGGAGGAGCTGGCAAGAACTCTGACTCTGGAAACAGGAAAACCCATCTTTGATTCTTATGGGGAGATCGATTCTGTCTACATGACCTTTGAGAGCGCCATTGAGATCGTGAAGCATCATTACGGAAAGACCATGCCCATGGGGATCGAGGGCGGTTACGACAACGACCTCCAGGTAACGGTGCATGAGCCCCTGGGCGTGATCGCCTGCATCGTTCCCTTTAATTTTCCGGCGGCTCTATGGGCCTTTAAGGCAGGCCCGGCGTTGATGGCGGGAAACGCCATTGTGGTAAAGCCGGCCACCTCCAATCCCCTGACGGTTCTGATGCTGATGGGACTTCTGGTGGAAGCCGGAGTGACTCCCGGGGCGGTACAGTGCATTACCGGAAGAGGCGCCACTGTGGGAAACTGGATCTCCGACAATCCATCTATCGCCCAGGTGAATCTTACCGGAGGCGTGGAGGCGGGAAAGGAGATCGCCAGACACGCGGCGGAAAATCTGACCGCCTACAAATTTGAGCTGGGAGGAAACGACCCGCTGATCATCTGCGCGGACTGCGATATGGATTTGGCAGTGAACGAGGCCGGAGACAAAACCAGGAACGCGGGACAGTGCTGTTCAGGAGCAAAAAGGTTTATCGTCCATGAATCCATCAAGGATGAATTTGTAAAAAGGCTGATCGAGGAACGGCTGAAAACAGTCCGGGAGGGAGATCTTCTGGATATTCATACAGACTACGGCGTACTGATCAGTGAAAAAGCGGCCAAAGAGGTGGAGCGGCAGGTACAGCACACTATAGATCAGGGAGCCAGCCTGGTGTACGGCGGCGTGCGCCGGGGAGCCTATTATATGCCCACTGTCCTGGATAACAGTACAAGGGATATGGACATCTGTAGAAATATGGAGATATTCGGGCCGGTGTTCCCTATTTTTACCTTCCGCACGCTGGACGAGGCTATTGAGATCGCGGAGACTTCAGATTATGGGCTCAGTTCCGGTGTGATCACCAACAATCTTCAGGACGCGATGAAGGTGGCCGCAAGCCTGCGAACGGGGATGGTGGCAGTAAACGGCTCGGGAGGCTTCCGGGCTCAGGAGCTTCCCTTTGGGGGCGGCAAAAAGATGAGCGGCAACAGCCGGGAGTGTATGTCTTCAGTTCTGGAGGAGGTCACTCAGGAAAAGTCCATTATCTTCCGCTACGCTATGAAAAAATACAATGAAGAGCAGTAAGACACGGTGAGAAAAATCACAGTATAAGGAGAATGATGATCATGAAAAAGTTCAGAGGCATTTTTCCGGCCCTGGTGACTCCTTTTGACGAGAATGGGAAGATTCACCCGGGCGCGGTGGAAAAGCTGATAGAAAGCTGTCTGGAGAAAGGCGCGAGCGGCTTTTATGTAGGGGGGAGCACCGGGGAGTCCTATCTCCTCTCCGTGGAGGAAAGACGTTTTATGCTGGAGCAGGTGATGAAGGCCGTTGACGGAAGAGCGGACGTGATCGCCAATATCGGCCTGTTCTCCACAGAGCAGGGCGTTGAGCTGGCGAAACATGCGGAATCACTGGGAGTATCCGCCGTTTCCTCCGTTCCCCCCTTTTATTTTCCCTTTACCTTAGACGAATATGTACAGTATTACAACGACCTGGCGGACAGCGTAGATATTCCGGTCATCATCTACAACATTCCCGCCATGTCGGGAATCACCTTTCAGACAGAGGACATCCGCAGGTTCTTCTCAAATGAAAAGATCATCGGAATGAAGCACACCAGCTACGATCTGTTCCAGCTTGAGAGAGTGCTTGGAGAGTATCCCGAGAAAAGTATTTTCTGCGGACATGACGAGCTTTTTCTCAGCGCTTCTGTGCTGGGCGTTGAAGCGGGGATCGGTTCCACCTTTAATTTTATGGCGGAAAAATTTGTGAGGATCCAGAAGCTGATCTCTGAAAACCGCTGGCAGGAGGCCTCCGTGATCCAGAAGGAGGCCAACGCGGTCATCGAGGCTCTCGCCAAGGTGGGCGTATTCAAAGGAGTGAAAGCGGCGTTAAAGCTCCAGGGGATCGATTGCGGCGACTGCCGCCGGCCCTTCGCGCCTCTTGAGAAGGAGCAGGAAAAATTTCTTCAGGAGGTGCTGGAACAAAACCATTGCCTGTAAGCCCTGCCAGGCTTTCACTGCCGCCTATTCTACAAGATAATACACGCCTGAAAACGGGGGAAGCGCCAGAGCGGTGCTTTCTCCTTTTTTTACAGCCAGGGCGGAAGCTTTTTTACGCTTCGTCTTTCCGCCGTAGATAGAAAGATCGCTGTTTAAGAGCTCCTTCAGGCGGCAGTCCCTGTCGGGAGTCAGCTCATAGCTCTGTTCCTGGTCGGAGAAATTGAAGGCCGCGAGCAGACGCTCCTTTTTGCCCGTCCGTTCCAAAACATAAACGCAGGAGCTTTCCTGGCGGCAGTCGATCCAGCGGAAGCCGTCGCCGTCATAGTCTTTTTCCCAGAGGGCGGGATGCGCGAGGTACAGACGGTTCAGATCCTTCATAAATCTCGCGAAGCCGCTGTGGATGGGATAATCCAGCAGCATCCAGTCCTGCTCTCTTTTTTCATCCCATTCCCGGAGCTGTCCGATCTCGTTTCCCATAAAATTCAGCTTTTTGCCCGGATGGGCGTACATATACATATAGAAAGCCCGTCCCTGGGGGAATTTCCGGTTGTAGTCCCCGTTCATTTTCTGCAGGATGGTAGCTTTTCCGTGAACCACCTCGTCATGGGACAGGGGAAGCAGAAAACGGGCGTCGTAATAGTACATCATGGAAAAGGTAAGCTTATGATAGTCCCGGGATCTGTACTCCGGAGCTGTGCGGAAGTAATCCAGTGTATCGTTCATCCATCCCATATCCCATTTATAGTCAAAGCCCAGGCCGCCCGAGGAAACGGGCTCCGTCACCTTGGGGAAGGAGGTGGAATCCTCCGCCGCCAGGATCGCGGAGGGATGGAGGGCTTTCAGCCCGCTGTTCATAAACTGCAGAAAATTCACAGCATTGGAATTGACTCCTCTGGCCGGGTCCCCCTGCCAGTAGATGGCTCTGCTGACGGCGTCCATCCTCAGACCGTCCATATGAAATTCTGTGAGCCAGTAGTTGGCGCAGGACTGCAGGAAGCTTCTGACCTCGCCCCGGGAATGCATGAAATTGCAGCTTCCCCATTCGCTGACTCCCACCGCGGAGTTGGGATATTCGTAGAGGGGCGTTCCGTCATAGTTTGCCAGGCTGTAGACATCCACAGCAAAATGCACGGGGACAAAATCCATGATCACGCCGATCTCATTCTGATGACAGGCGTCGACGAAATATTTGAGCTGATCCATGGTGCCGTATCTGGAGGTAGGGCTGAAAAAGCCCGTGGACTGGTAGCCCCAGGACTGGTCGCAGGGGTATTCGTTCAGAGGCATGATCTCCAGATAATTATAGCCGTTTTCCTTTAAATAGGGAATGAGGATGTCCGTCATTTCTTCGTAGGAGTACCAGGCATCCGGTTCATCGGAAGGTTTTTTGAAGGATCCGAAGTGGATCTCGTAAATATTCAGAGGCCTGTTCCGGCAGTCGGTGCGCTCCTTCATCCATTTTTCGTCATGAAATTTCCAGGCGCCCGGTCTGCGGATGATGGAAGCGCTGCCCGGCCGCAGCTCCATTCCGAAGCCGTAGGGATCGCAGTGATCCGCCGGGTTTCCGGCTCTGTCATAAATCCGGTACTTGTACATCATGCCTTCCTTTGCGCCGGGCACGCGGCACTCCCAGAAATTTCCGTCGGAAACTTTCTGCATTTCCTGTTCCTTCCAATTATTAAACTCGCCGATCAGGGCAACCCTGGAGGCCCCGGGAGCGAAGGTGCGGAAGACGGTACCCTCATCCAGACTGTGGGCGCCCAGATATTCATGGGCGTCAAAAATTTTTCCTGTATAAAATCCATAAAAATCCATAAATGCGGCTCCTTTTCAGACAGACGCCGTTCTGTTTTAATAGACATCCGTCGGTTTTTGATTATAATATAAAAGTAAGAACTGAATGTCCACAGACAATGCCGTCTGATGGACGGATATGCAACTTTTCAGAAAAAGTGTCGGTAAATCCGGCGGAAATTATTATGACAAGGGGGCGGCATCATGGATCTGCGGGTGGAAAAGACGGAGCGGGCGATCAAAAACGCTTTTCTCAGTCTGCGGGGCAGAAAAGCTCTGGAAAAAATAACGGTAAAGGAGCTCTGCGCTCTGGCCTGTATCAATAAATCTACTTTTTACGCGCATTATGAGGATATATACGCGCTTTCGGACGCGCTGGAGAAGGAGGTCGTCCATTCCGTATTTAAAAGCATCACAGGGGGACGGGAATATACTCTGGAAAATTCTGATGTATTCACGAGAGACCTCTATATGGCTTTTGTCGCCAACAGCTCTCTGATCGACATTGTGTTTTCCGGTAAGGATAAAAGCCGACTGGGAGACTGTCTGGAGGAGGAAATTAAAAAGCTGATCTGGTCGAAATATCCGGAATACAAGAACGACATTGAGCGGAATATTCTGCTGTCCTATATGATACAGGGAACCTTTCACGCCTATAAAAACAATCAGGATGTGGAGCTGGATACCCTGGTCGGGGTCAGCGAGAAGATCGTGAGGCGGCTGATCCCGCTGTACGGGGAAAGCATAGATGGAAAATAAGCGGGTCATACAGAAAACAGAGCAGATCCGACAGCGGCGATAAAAAGTGGCGATAAAAAAGCGGCGATAAAAAGAAAGCGTCAAAAAAGACAGAACAGCAGATAAAAACAATTTTAGACCATATGGACTCTGGAAAAGAATACAAAACCAGCGAGATTGCCGCAGTCCTGGGGGTTAAAGAATCAAGAGCAAGACTGTTGATGAATGGACTTGCGGAAGAAGGAAAGATAAGGGCAATCGGGAAAAATAAAGGACGAAAATATACGATTCTGTGATCGATTCTCAAGCAAGCGGCTGACGCGTAATGGCCGCTTGCTTCTTCTGTCTGATACTATACAGGAAATCATCGGACTTCCGCAAAACTATCCAAATATTGACACAAGCAGCAATGGCTCAGACATATTCCCTGCGCTATACTGATAATAGGAAAAACTATTATGCGGCGGGAGGGATAGGATGCAGTACGGGCATTTTGACAATGAAAAAAGAGAATATGTGATCGACCGGGTGGATCTTCCGGTTTCCTGGACCAATTATATCGGCGTAAACGATATGTGCGCGGTGGTCAATCACACGGCGGGAGGATATCTGTTTTATAAAAGTCCGCAGTATCACCGGATCACCAGATTCCGTCCCAACGGTGTGCCGATGGACCGGCCGGGGCATTATGTGTATCTGCGGGATAAAAAAGACGGGGATTTCTGGAGCGTTTCCTGGCAGCCGGTAGGAAAGAGCCTTGAAGAGGCGTCCTATACCTGCCGGCACGGGCTGTCCTACAGCGTGTACGAATGTAAATATAAGGGAATAGAGGCCTCGCAGACTCTGGTGATTCCATTAAACGAGCCGGTAGAGCTGTGGGATGTGAGGATCAAAAACACAGATACAGAACAAAGAGAACTGGACGTATTTTCCTACTGCGAGTTCTCTTTCCACCATATCGACATGGATAACCAGAATTTTCAGATGAGCATGTACGCGTCGGGCTCGTCCTATGCGGACGGCGTGATCGAGTACGATCTGTTTTATGAAGAATTTGGCTATCAGTTTTTTGCCGCGTCCTTTGAACCGGACAGCTTCGACTGCGTGAGAGACAGCTTTATCGGCGTCTACAATACGGAAACTAATCCCCAGGCCGTGCGGCGGGGCGTCTGCGGCGGCTCCTCTGAAAAGGGAAACAATCACTGCGGCGCGCTGCACAAAAGCATCACGCTGGCGCCGGGGGAAGAGAAGCGTCTTATTTTTCTGCTGGGAGAGGGCAGACGGGCGGAGGCTTTCCCGTACCGGGAAAAGTACAGAGACTTTAAAAACGTGGATCAGGTTTACCGCGATCTGGCCGCCTTCTGGGAAGAAAAATGCGGAAAGCTGCAGGTTCAGACGCCCAGCAAGGGCATGAATACCATGCTCAATATCTGGACGCTTTATCAGGCGGAGATCAATATTATGTTTTCCCGGTTTGCTTCCTTCATAGAGGTGGGCGGGCGTACCGGGCTTGGCTACCGGGATACGGCCCAGGATTCCATGACGGTTCCCCATTCCAATCCGCAGAAATGCCGCCAGCGTATTGTAGAACTGCTGCGCGGCCTTGTATCGGAGGGTTACGGACTGCATCTGTTTGAGCCGAGATGGTTTGAACCGGAAGAAGAGGCGCGGCCCTTTGCTTCTCCGACGGTGATTCCCACGCCGGATCCGAAAGACCGGATCCACGGGCTGAAGGACACCTGCTCGGACGACGCCCTCTGGCTGGTTCCATCGGTGGTGGAATATATCAAAGAGACGGGAGATCTGGCGTTTGCGGATGAGGTGTACACCTATGCAGACGGTGGCGAGGGCACTGTATATGAGCATATGAAAAAAATTCTCGATTTTTCCGCCCGGCAGGTAGGCGAACATGGCGTCTGCAAGGGACTGCGTGCAGATTGGAACGACTGCCTGAATCTGGGAGGCGGCGAGAGCGCGCTGGTTTCGTTTCTGCATGTATGGGCCCTGGGGGCCTTCGTGGAGCTGGCGGAATATCTGGGCCGGAAAGAGGACGCGGACACTTATGGGAAGCTCCGGCAAAAAGTGACGGAGGTCTGTCAGCGGGAGCTGTGGGACGACGGCTGGTTTATCCGGGGCATCACCAAAAGCGGGCGGAAGATCGGCACCCACGCGGACAAAGAGGGGCGTATCCATCTGGAATCAAACGCCTGGGCGGTACTTTCCGGCGCGGCGACGGAGGAACAGGGCAGACAGGCCATGGATCATGTCGATCAGATGCTGTACACACCCTACGGTATTATGCTGAACGGGCCGTCCTACACGACTCCGGATGAGGAGATCGGCTTTGTCACCAGAGTGTATCCGGGCGTCAAGGAAAACGGCGCGGTGTTCAGTCATCCGAATCCCTGGGCCTGGGCGGCGGAATGTGTGCTTGGCCGCGGCGACCGCGCCATGAAGTTTTACGACGCCCTCTGCCCGTATTATCAGAATGACAAGATTGAGATCCGTCAGGCGGAGCCCTATTCCTACTGCCAGTTTATTATGGGAAAGGATCATACGGCTTACGGGCGCGCCAGACATCCCTTCATGACGGGCAGCGGCGGCTGGGCGTATTTCTCCGCTACCAGATATATGCTGGGGATCCGTCCGCAGTTTGAGAGCCTGACGGTGGATCCGTGTATTCCCGGCGATTGGAAGCAGTTTTCCGTCCTGCGTCAGTGGCGTGGCGCGGAGTACGAGATCACAGTGGAAAATCCCTCCGGCGTAATGAAGGGCGTAAAAGAACAATATCTGGACGGAAAACGGACAGACCGTATTCCAGTATGCGAAAGAGGAACCAGACATCAGGTAAGGATCGTCATGGGATGAAAGGAGGGCGGCCGATGATACAGTTTGGAACAGGCGGATGGCGCGCGGTGATCGGAGATGAATTCACGAAAGCGAACATCCAGCTTCTGACGAAAGCGCTGTGCATGAAAATGAAAGCGGAATGTCCGCGGAATCTGCGGATGGTGATCGGCTACGACAGGCGGTTCCTCTCAAAGGAGGCCGTCAAATGGGCCTGCGAGGTCATGGCGGCGGAGGGGATCAAAACCTGGTTCGTGAACCGCTCTTGTCCGACGCCGCTGATCATGTTTTATGTGCAGAAGCACGGGTTTTCTTATGGCATGATGGTGACGGCCAGCCACAATCCGGCGATTTACAATGGTATTAAGGTCTTTACTGAGGGCGGCAGAGACGCCAGTGAAGAACAGACGGCGCAGATTGAACGCTATCTGGAGCTGGCGGCGGAGGACGAAATTGTCACCATCGACTATGAGAAAGCGAGAGAACAGGGAAAAGTCATAGAATTTAACCCTCTGAACGAGTATCTGGACAATATCATTGATCATATTGATATGAAGGCGATCCGCGGCCGGGGACTGCATGTGGTGCTGGATCCGATGTACGGCGTCAGTCAGACATCACTGAAGACGATTCTGTCCACAGCCCGGTGCGAAGTGGACCTGATCCATGAGCGCCACGATACCCTTTTTGGCCGGAAGCTTCCGGCGCCCACGGAGGATACGTTAAAAGCGCTGCAGAATTATGTGCTGGATATGGAATGTGACATCGGGATCGCTACAGACGGCGACGCGGACCGCATCGGCGTGATCGACGACCAGGGCCGTTACCTGACGGCAAACGAGATATTGATGCTTTTGTATTATTATCTTCTGAAGTATAAAGGCTGGCGGGGGCCGGCGGTGCGGAATGTGGCGACGACACATATCCTTGATAAGCTGGCGGCGGCCTTTGGGGAGAGCTGCTATGAGGTGCCGGTGGGCTTTAAGTATATTTCCGCAAAAATGCAGGAAACCGGAGCGGTGATCGGCGGAGAATCCTCCGGCGGGCTGACGGTAAAAGGCCATATCCACGGAAAAGACGGCATTTACGCGGCGGCGCTGCTGGTGGAGATGATCGCCGTAACAGGCAGCAGTCTTTCGGATCTGGTGAAGGAGATCCATGAAAAATTCGGCCGGTGCTGCATGACGGAGCGGTCCTGCTCCTTTCCCCGGGAGCGCAGACAGGAGATTTTCCGGATACTGATGGAGGACAAGCTCCTTCCGGATTTCGGGCTTCCCATCGACCACGTATCCTATCTGGACGGCTGTAAGGTTTATTTCCAGAACGGAGGATGGATCATCGCCAGATTTTCAGGAACAGAACCGGTGCTGCGTATTTTCTGTGAGATGGATACAAAAGAAGAGGCGCGGAAGCTTTCCGACATTTTCCAGACATTTCTTCAGGTGGGCTGAACCGGATGAAACAGATGAATGAAAACAGATGAACGAAATCAGACGAAATAAAACAGATAAAATAAAACAGCGGACAGCATGGAGCCTTTCACGAATATGGCTCCATGTTTTTGTAGGGCTGGCGGCCGGGCCGGCGGACTGGTACAATAGAAAAAACAGCAAATTTACAATGGGGAGAAGAGGAACAGCAATGAAAAAGCGGGCAGAGAAAAAGAAAGAATCTGTCAAATCGACAATCCTGAAATTTTTGATTCTGTGCTGGCTTCTGCCAATGCTTCTGATGATGGGCGTGACGATCCGTTATCTTTTTGGCAATCATTTCAGCCAGTCGGTGGATTCTTTTGTGGAGCAGCTTGAATACAACAACCAGCTCTGTGTGGAACGGCTGAATTCGGCGGTGGCGGATTCCCGGGACGCTTCCTATGACGGAACGATCGGCGAGACCTGGAGCGCGTACCAGAAAGGCGAGCACGGCGAATACGAGGTGTTCCGCGATTGGGATAAATACATGGTCCAGAAATATCAGCGGAATTCCGCCTTCGCGGCGACGATCCTCTGGGGCTGGGAGGATCCGGAAAAATGGAACCGCAGCGTTTACAATGAGACGGCAAACGGGCGGTATCAGGACGTCCGCACCTACTGGGAGCAGGATCATGAGGCGGTTCTGCAGGAGGCGGCAGTTCTCGATACACGGGTGGGATTTGTGAGGCGTCAGAACCGGCTGTATCTGGTGCGGAATCTAATGAACAGCAGCTATGAGCCGGTGGCTGCCCTGGTCATGAGACTGAGCCGTTTTTACTGTTTTGGAAATCTGGAAAATATCCCGATGGCGCAGGGAATGACAGTGGAGCTCAACGGGCTTCCTTTTTTGGAAACTGAGGCGGATAATCCGCAGATTTTGGAATCGGTCTTTGAGAAGGCGAAAGAGGAAACAAAAGGATATGAGTGGGAAAAGGGCAGGCTGTATATTTATAAAAAAAATACTGGAAACGGTTATTCTCTGCGCACGATTCTGGAAATTGACAATAAATCGCTTCTTGTGCCGTTTTACGGATGGCAGTATGTCTTTGCCGGCATGGCGGTATGTTTCATTCCGCTGCTGTTTCTGATGATGCATCAGTTCCAGCGAAGAGTGGCGGATCCGGTAAATGAGCTGATGCAGGGCTTTGCGCGGCTTGAGCAGGAAAAACTCGGTTATCAGATCACTGAAGAAAGCCTGAGCCTGGAATTTCAGTATCTGAAGGATTCCTTTAATCAGATGTCGCTTCAGATGAAGCAGTATTTTAACCGGATCTATGAAGAAGAAATTGCTTTAAAGGATGCGCGGATCATGGCGCTGCAGTCGCACATCAACCCGCATTTTATGAACAATACCCTGGAAATCATTAACTGGGAGGCGAGACTTGGAGGAAATGAAAAGGTCAGCAAAATGATACAGGCTTTGTCAACGCTGATGGACGCGGCAATGGACCGGAAAAAGAAACCGCAGGTCCGTCTGGCGGAGGAAATGATGTATGTAAATTCGTATCTTTATATCACAAAGGAGCGTCTGGGGAAACGTCTGACCATTGAGATGGATATTCCGGAGGAACTGTCGGACTGTCTTGTCCCCCGTCTGATCCTGCAGCCTTTGATCGAGAATGCCGTGGAGCACGGCGTGGCTCCCAGAAGCAGCGGACGGGTAACGATCCGCGGAAGAAAGGAAGAAGGATTTTTGATCATGGAAATTGAAAACGACGGGACACTGAGCCGTGAGGACGAGGAACGGATCCGGCGGCTGCTGGACGGTAATTATGATACAAGCCGGGAACCGTCGGGGAACCTTGGCATCGCCAACGTCAACCAGCGTCTGCGGATCCTTTACGGGCCGCCCTGCGGCCTGACGGTATTGGAGACAGAAGAGGGCGCGGTGATCTCCCGGATCCTGATCCGGCTTCCCGAAGAGGAGGAAGCGTGATTTTCCGCCTGCATATTTATTCTGCGCTGCCAGTGCGCTCCGCAGCAGGGGCTGGTTCGTCGCAATGACGAAAAACACAGGGGAATAAAAAACAATATTGGAACAGATGCACAAGAATAGGCAATAAATGACAGCCCTGGTTATTCATTTTTTCCGGCGGACAGAGTATGATAAAGCTACAAACAAACCCGATAGAGGAGAAACAGGAGGCGACGAGTATGAAAAAAATATTGGCAATGGCTTTGACGGGAGCAATGGCGGTGTCCGCTTTTTCCGCAACGGCTTTTGCGGAGGGGAATCCGGTGGACTTAAACGTAACCACAACCTTCGCGGGCGAGGACGGAAACGCGCAGAATTTTAAAGACGCGGTGGCAGCCTGGGAAGAGGAAACCGGCAATACAGTAAACGATGCGTCGGCCACATCAGACGAGACCTTTAAAACGCGGGTTGTCACTGACTTTGAGACCGGGGCAGATCCGGACGTTTTATTCTTCTTCAACGGAGCGGATGCGAATCCCTTTATTGAAGCGGGGAAGGTAGTTTCTATCGATGAGATCAGAGAAGTATATCCAGATTACGCTTCCAACATGGATGATAACAGGATCGCAGGTTCCCTGGTGGACGGTAAGAAATATGCAGTGCCGGTAAACGGCTTCTGGGAGGGACTGTTCGTAAACTCAGAGGTTCTGGAAGCGGCAGGCGTAGAGGTGCCGGGCACAGACTATACCGTGGATCAGTTTAAGGCGGACTGTGAAAAGATCAAAGCCGCGGGCTATACGCCTATTGCGGCAGCCCTTGGAAATATTCCCCATTACTGGTGGGAATTCGCGATCTTCAATCATACCGGCCCGGAGAAGCATCTGACAGTGCCGGAATCTGTAGATGATGAGATCGGCCAGGCATGGGTATCGGGTATGGAAGATATCAAGGAGCTGTATGAGGCGGGGTATTTCCCGGAGAATACACTGTCCGCCACAGACGACGAGACCTTCGCGATGTTTATGGACGGCAAGGCGGCGTTCCTCATCGACGGTTCCTGGAAAGTAGGCGGGATTGTCGGAGCCTGCCAGTCCGATCCGGAAGACGCGTCTACCCTTGATCAGGAAAAACTGGATAAATTCACCGTTTCCTATGTACCTGGAACAGACGCCAGAAAAGCAACGGATCTGATCGGCGGTCTGTCTATGGGTTACTACATCAGCCGCGCGGCCTGGGAAGATCCGGACAGACAGGCGGCGGCAGTTGATTTCGTAAGCTACATGACCTCAGACGAAATGGTCGCGAAATTCGCGCAGCACACTGCTTCCGCTCTGAAGGTAACGCCGGAAGTAGATGAAAACGAGTTTAACTCCCTGCAGATCAAAGCGATGGCGATGGTCGCGGAAAGTACCTCCATCACCGGAGCGGTACAGGATATCTTTAACGGCGAGTGCCGCGTGCCCACTTTTGACGGAATGCCGAAGATCGTAACAGGCGAAGTAAGCGCGGCGGACGCGGTTGCAGAGGGACTGGCGTTATACGCGGAGCAGTAAATAAGAACATCTGAGAATACAGGCGGTATTCTGATCATCGCGCCGGAGGCGGAGCACATGCCGTCTCCGGCGTTCTTCTAGTATCATAGGAAGTGCTTTGCTGAATCAATGAGCAAAAGAGTTTGCTATGATCATAAACGTTCCGCCAGGAATCGCGCTGCGGCGGAAGAACACATGATATAGAAACAGGAGGCAGATATGGGAGCGAATATATATAAGAACAAAAAACCGCTGTTTTTCTTCCTGATCCCTGCCTTTGCCTTTATGATCGTATTTCTCTGGTATCCGTTTTTCATGAATGTCCTGAACAGCTTCCAGAAGATCGCGGGCATGGGACAGGCGGCAAAAGGGTGGAATGAACCGTGGTATCTGAATTATCAGACGCTGCTTACAGATAAAACAATCTGGACTTCCCTGAAAAACACTCTGATCATGACGCTTGTAACCATCGTCTTTCAGGTGGGAATCGCGGTAATATTAGCGGTAATGGTGGATAACATCAGTCATGGGGCTAAGTTTTTTAGAACGGTATACTTTTTTCCCATCGTGATCTCCGCTACGGCGCTAGGTCTGATGTTTAATCTGATCTTTCTGTATGACAAGGGGATGATCAATCAGCTTCTGGAGATGCTGGGAAAGGAAACACTGACAGACTGGAAGGATACAGGTCACGCGCTGTTTACCATGATGCTGCCGGTTGTCTGGCAGTATGTGGGCTTCTATTTTGTGATCCTGGTGACGGGGCTGAACAATATTTCACAGGAGCTGTACGAGGTGGCGGCCATCGACGGGGCTACCCGCTGGCAGAGAGTACGCTATATCACCCTTCCGCTTCTGCGCAATGTGATCTGCACCTGTGTGGTGCTGGCGGTAACTGGTGCGCTGAAGGTATTCGACCTTCCGTGGGTTATGTTTCCGAAGGGGATGCCTCTCGATAAGACGTTCCTTACCGGAACCTATATGTATTATCAGACCATGGAAACACGAAACGTGGATTACGGGGCGACGATCGCCGTATTTATCGTAGTGCTGGGCGTTGTGATGTCAAAGACGGTGAACCGGATCTTCAGGGAAAAAGAGTATTAGAGGGAGGGAGCCTATGAAAAAGAAATTGCATAAGTTTTCCCCAGGTATGTGCGTCATTTACGCCTGCCTGATCTTATGGGCTGCCACGACTATTTATCCGATCTTCTGGATCATTATCAACGCTTTTAAAAATAAGGGCGAGATCCTTTCCAATTCCTTTGCCCTGCCGCTGGGCGATCTGTTTACCACGGCGAATTTCCGCACGGCCTTTAAGCGGGTCAATATTTTCGGAGCTTATCGAAACAGTCTGATCATTTCTGCCTCGGTGGCGGCGGTCGTGGTTCTGCTGGCGGGTATGGCGGCTTTTGCGCTGGTGCGGTATCAATTTAAGCTGCGGGGAGTTTTGATGTCTATGATCATTGCCGGAATGATGTTTCCAGTGTTTTCCACGATCATTCCGGTGCTGCGGATGCTGCAGAGCTGGGGCATATTAAATCAGAGAGAGCTGTGGAAATCCATGCTGGCGACTATTCTGCCCCAGGTGGCGGGAAATCTTTCCTTTGCCATTGTAGTGCTGACCGGGTACATCAAAAGCCTGCCTCTGGAACTGGAGGAAGCGGCTTTTCTGGAGGGCTGCAACGCATACCAGATTTTTATAAAAGTGGTGGTTCCGCTGACAAAGCCTTCCTTTGCCACGGTAGCTGTCTTTTCGTTCCTGTGGAGCTATAACGATCTGTTTACGCAGATGTTTACGCTGCGTCTGCAGCCCCACTGGGCGATCACCCGTCTGCTGAAGGAACTGACGGCCATGGAGGGCACCAACTACGGGCTGATGGCTGCGTCGGTGGCGCTGGTGGTGATCCCGGTCATTATTGTCTACATTTTCCTGCAGAAATATATCATTAAGGGAATGACGGCGGGCGCGCTGAAGGGATAGCGTACCGGAAAATCAGTAACAGTTCAGCCATACAGTGGTCGGGAAGCATAAAACATGCTTGCATGTTTTTGCGAGCGGACATCTGTATGGCTGAACTGTTACGAAAATCATCTTGAAAATGAAAATGGGTTTGACTATAGTGTATATAAGATAGGGAAAAGCTTCGCGCTGATAAAGCCGCGCGGGAAAAATGAAAACGAAAAGAGTGTGAAAACAGTGTATAAAGTGGTGATTATCGATGATGAGCCGATTATTGTGGAGGGCCTGACGAAGATTCTTCCGTGGGAAAAATGGGACTGCCGGGTAGTCGCCACAGCCCTGGACGGAATAGAGGGAGCCAGGATCATCCGGCAGGAGCGGCCCAATATTGTAATTTCCGACATTGCCATGCCGGGAAGAGACGGTCTGAAGATGGTGGCCGGGTTAAAATCAGAGTTTGAGGATATGGAGATTTCGATCCTCACCGGGTATCGGAATTTTGATTACGCAAGGGAAGCGCTGAATCTGGGCGTGACGCGGTTTATGCTGAAGCCCTCCCGGGAGGAGGAGCTGATCGAAGCGGTAGAGACCATGGTGGCGAACCTGAAAAAGAAAAAGATTGCAGGAGTACCCGATGAAAAGGAAGCGGCGGCCGGCAGCTTTATCGTAAACAACGCTCTGGCTTATATACAGGAGCATTACGCGGAAAAGATCACATTGGGAGAGCTGGCGGAAAAAATTTATGTCAGCCAGTGGCATCTGAGCAAGCTTTTAAACAAGCATACCGGACAGAATTTCTCGGAGATCCTGGGTTCCGTGCGGATCCAGCAGGCGAAAGAAAAGCTGAAAGACCCCGCCCTGCGTATCAGCGACATTGCGGAAGCAGTGGGCTTTCAGGATATTGCGCATTTTTCCCGTGTCTTCAAAAAACAGACAGGCATGTCCGCAAATGAATACCGGAACCATATGAAAGGATCCCCGCGGGAGTGAGGATCCTTTTCTTTTATCGACTTCCACCCCTTTCTGTGCTATGATAATCATCAGATCACAAAGCACAGAAAGGGGTATTTTCATGGGAAATACGTCTGAAAAAAGAGAGATAAAATCAGAAAAAACAAATAAGAAGCATATATGCGCGGGTATTCTGGCCCATGTGGACGCGGGAAAGACGACGCTTTCCGAAGGGCTCTTGTATTTATGCGGAGAGATACGTAAGCTGGGACGGGTGGATCACGGCAACGCCTTTCTGGACACCTATGAACTGGAAAAGGAGCGGGGGATCACCATTTTTTCCAAGCAGGCGGTGCTGCGGACAGAGGGTATGGAGATCACCCTTCTGGATACGCCGGGGCATGTGGATTTTTCAGCGGAAATGGAGCGTACGCTGCAGGTATTGGATTACGCGGTTCTGGTGATCAGCGGTATGGACGGCGTGCAGAGCCATACCATGACCTTGTGGAAGCTGCTGGAGAGATACCAGATCCCGGTGTTTCTTTTTGTCAACAAAATGGATCAGCAGGGAACCGACCGGGAGAAGCTTCTGGAGGAGCTGAAAAAGAGACTGGACGAAAACTGCGTGGACTTCAGTGTGGATACCAGCCAGGAGGAGTGGAAGGAAAACATTGCTCTCTGCGATGAGAAGCTTATGGAAGCTTATCTGGAAACAGGGGAGCTGGATCAGGAGGCCGTAACGGAGCTCGTCAGAGAACGGAGAGTTTTCCCCTGTTATTTTGGGTCGGCTCTGAAAATGCAGGGAGTGGAGGAATTTCTCAGGGGCTTTGAGGATTATACCCGGGAAAAAAGCTATCCCGCGGAATTCGGGGCGAAGGTTTTTAAGATCGCCAGGGACGCCCAGGGAAACCGTCTGACTTACATGAAGATCACAGGCGGGAGTCTGAAAGTAAAAACCCTGCTTTCGAATAGCTCCGGCAAACAGGAACAGTATCTTCCGGGGCGGAAAAAGCAGGAGGAGGACTGGGAGGAGAAGGCGGATCAGATCCGGCTGTATTCCGGGGGAAGCTTCGAGCTCCTTCCGGAAGCAAAGGCTGGGACTGTCTGCGCTGTGACCGGACTTACCAGGACTTATCCCGGACAGGGGCTGGGAATAGAAAGGGATTCCGAAATGCCTGTGCTGGAGACTGTGCTGAATTACCAGATACAGCTTCCGGCGGACTGCGACGCGCATCAGATGCTTCGGAAGTTGAAGCAGCTTGAGGAGGAGGATCCGGAGCTGCATATCTGCTGGGACGACGCTCTTGGGGAGATCCATGCGCAGCTCATGGGAGAGGTACAGATCGAAATCCTGAAACGGCAGATATGGGAAAGGTTTCATGTGGCGGTGGAATTTGGAGCGGGCAGTATCGTCTATAAAGAAACCATTGCCGCTCCGGTGATCGGCGCGGGTCATTTCGAACCCCTTCGTCATTACGCGGAGGTTTATCTATTGCTGGAGCCCGGGGAGCCGGGAACAGGCTGCCAGTATTTTACAGCCTGCAGCGAGGATGTTCTGGCCAGAAACTGGCAGCGGTTGATCCTCACTCACCTGGAGGAAAAGGAACACAGAGGTGTTCTGACGGGGTCCGCGCTGACAGACGTCCAGATCACCCTTCTGACGGGGAGAGCCCATACCAAGCATACAGAGGGCGGCGACTTCCGTCAGGCTACCTACCGGGCCGTGCGTCAGGGGTTAAAAAAGGCGAAAAGCATCCTTCTGGAGCCATATTATGAATTCCGTCTGGAGCTCCCGGCGGAAATGCTTGGAAGGGCGATGTCGGATATCCAGAAAATGCAGGGAAGCTTCCAGCCGCCGGAAATGGACGGAGATACGGCGGTGCTCTGCGGAACGGCCTCCGTGGCGGAAATGCGGGATTATCAGAAGGAGGTCGTCTCCTACACCCGGGGTCTGGGTCGGCTTTTCTGCAGTCTCAAGGGCTATGCCCCCTGCCGCAGTCAGGAAGAGATCGTAGAAAGCATCGGCTATGATTCCGAGCGGGATCTGGAAAATCCCACGGGCTCTGTGTTCTGCGCTCATGGCGCCGGATTTGTGGTGCCCTGGGATCAGGTGGAAGATTATATGCATATGGAGATCAGCGGGCCGGTTCCGTCCGGGGACGGCGGGGAGAGCTGGTATGAGGAGCTGCCTGAGCCGTCCGAAGAAGCCGGAAACGGAAAAACAGAAAGCGGGAATCCCTCCCGGAACAGAGGAAAAAAGAGCGGCTCCGGGTTCTCCTACAGCGGAAGCTATGAGGACGAGCAGGAGCTGCAGGCAATCTTTGAGAGAACCTTCGGTCCGGTGAAGCGTGACCGGGGCGCTTATCAGAAAAAGGTGGTGCAGGCCTCCTCAGAAACCCGCCGTTACAGACCGGGCAGACCCTCAAAGGAGGAATATCTTCTGGTGGACGGATACAATATTATTTTTGCCTGGGAGGAGCTCCGGGAGCTGGCGGAGGAAAACATCCACGCGGCCTGCGACAAGCTCAAGGATATTCTGAGCAATTACCAGGGCTACCGGAAGTGTACCCTGATCCTTGTGTTCGACGCCTATAAGGTGGAGGGCCATGCGGAGGAGGTGGTTCCCTATCATAATATCTATGTGGTATATACGAAGGAGGCGGAGACGGCGGATCAGTATATTGAGAAAACCGTTCACAGGCTTGGAAGGCAGTATCAGGTGACAGTGGCTACCTCCGACGGTCTGGAGCAGGTGATCATTCTGGGCCAGGGAGCTCACAGGCTGTCCGCCCCGGGGTTAAAAAAAGAAATCCAGGACGCGGAAAAAGCAGGAAAGCAGGAGTGGGAGCAGCGCCGCCAGAGCAGCCGCAGCTATCTTTTTGACGGGGCCGGCCCGGAGGTGGCGGAATATATGGAGCAGATCCGTCTTGGAAAAAAGAGGTTTTCATAGACCTCTTGACAGGGATGATATTGTGTTGTATTATAATGATATCAAAACGATATCAAATCATAACAACGAATATCAAGGAGGAGAAGACTATGGAAAAAGTGAGTATAACGGAGGAGAAACGCCTGAAAGCTGCTTCCGGCATGGCGATGCTGTTCGTATCTCTGATTATCACCCTGTTGGGAATACCAGTCTATGTGCTGGGCAGCCTTTATATGAGCTGGGACGGCCCTGCGGCGGGCCTGGTTCTGGCTCTTGCCATCATCGTGGGAGTCGCGTTAAACTGTATAGGGATCATCATGTTCTGCGGTCTGAAGGTTCTGCATCCCAATGAGGCTCTTGTCCTTACTTTGTTCGGAAATTATTATGGAACGCTTTATGACGCGGGCTTTTACTGGGTGAATCCTTTCTGTACGGCCATCAATCCCACGGTCAGGAAACAGGAACCGGCGGAGAAGAGCGCCGCCTCTTCAAAAAGCAGTTCAATTAACATCAATATGAACATGGGACAGAGCGGATCATCCAAAAAGGTTTCTCTGAAAACCGCCACACTGGATAATAAGAAACAGAAGGTCAACGACGCCCAGGGAAATCCGGTGGAGATCGGAACCATTGTGATCTGGAAGGTGAAGAACGCCACCAAGGCGGTTCTCAACATAGAGGATTATACAGAATTCCTCTCGATTCAGTGCGACGCGATCACAAGAAACGCCGCCCGGAATTATCCCTATGACATGAATGAGGAATCCGACGAAAAAACCCTTCGCGGCAGCAGTCAGGAGATCGCGGATATCATGCAGACAGAGCTTCAGGAAAAGGTTCTCGACGCGGGACTGGAGATTCTTGACGTGCGGATCACCCACCTTGCCTATGCACCGGAGATCGCTTCCGCAATGCTTCAGAGGCAGCAGGCGGCGGCAGTCATCGACGCGCGGCAGAAGATCGTGGAAGGCGCGGTAGGTATGGTAGAGATGGCACTGAAGCAGCTTGGCGACAATCAGATCGTGGAGCTGGACGAGGAGCGGAAGGCATCTATGGTAAGCAATCTGCTGGTAGTGCTTTGCGGCAGTAAGGACGCCCAGCCTGTTGTCAACAGCGGTTCCATCTATTAAATCCGAAAATCGGGCGTATCATAATATTTTATTATAGAAGGAGGCGGGGCAATGGCGGATCCGAAGGCAAAAGAAAAAGCGAAAAAGCAGATTCCCCTGAGAGTTTCTGCCTCTCTGTATAATGAACTGGCCCAGTGGGCGGAGGATGATTTCCGTTCGATCAACGGACAGATTGAATATCTTCTGACAGAGTGTGTCAGATACCGTAAAAAATCCGGCATGGACAAAATGCACAATATATAAGAGCGCCTATATTATGTTTTTGCACAAAAATGAGCGAATAAAAAGAATCTGTTTGATAAAATTTTGAAAAAATGGTAAAATATAGTTAAGAGAAAGACTCCCTGTTTCGGATCATCCTCCGGCAGGGAGTTTTCCTTTGATGGAAAAAGTATTATGTTAATCAACAACATGGAAAGAGAGCAGCATCAGTAGAGAAGGGGGAATGTACGCCCCGGTAATCTGGCCTGTGACTGCGGGAGAAATGCTTGGAAAGGATGTGAAAGCATGTTTGAAACAGGAGAGTATATTGTATATGGAAAAACCGGCATCTGTCAGGTGATGGGCGTGACCACCATGGATATGGAGGGGATCCCTAAGGACCGGCTGTACTATATTCTGCGCCCTAACGGTGAGACGGAGGGGACGATTTTTACTCCGGTGGATAATAAAAAAATGGTGATGCGCCGTCTGCTGACCAAGGAGGAGGCGGAGGAGCTGATAGATGAAATCCCTGATATGGATGTTCTGGGGATTGAGAATGAGAAGCTTCGGGAGGAAGCCTATAAGGAGTGTATCAGAAGCTGTCAGTGCAGGGAGCTTTTGCGGATGATCAAAACCATCCGTTTTCGGAAACGTGACCGGCTTGCCAGAGGAAAAAAGGCCACGTCCACAGATGAGAAATATCTGAAGGCCGCGGAGGAAAATCTTTACACAGAGCTTTCTATGCTTCTGGGTATTCCCAAAAGCCAGGTAGACGGTTATATAGGTGAGAGAATTAAGAGCGGAAGCGTTAAATAGGGCGCAGGAAGCCTGAAAATCTAAATTATGAAATCTCTACTGTAATAGTTCGAAATTATTGTAAACAGACAGAACATATGGTACAATAAAAA
>DSLMC04103__coassemble_353_pt1 | contig 47252 bp, 39 predicted proteins | sample DSLMC04103__metabat2_high_PE_018 | metagenome-assembled genome bin DSLMC04103 | reverse complement strand
GAAATTAAATCCACATTTTTTGATGTTAAAATAAACGGATTGAATTTAGCAATCGGTTCAATCATTCCTATCAAAGATATAAGGGCAACAATGCCGCCTGTAAAGAGTATGCTTGTAAAAGTCTGCTTGAATATCACGCACCCAATCATCAGAATACTCAAATATAAAAAACCAACTATCCAAAGCGAAACTGCAGCTAAAGCAACATTTGAAAGACTGCTGTCATTCCATAAAAGGGCTGTATAGCCGTATGTCGCAGCATATCCAATCCAATAACTGATTGTCATAAGTGCAGCGGCTGCCGTATATTTTGCAAGAATAACAGCTTTACGCGATAATCCTTTTGTGACCATTAAAACTAAGGTTCCTTTGGAATATTCATTTGACAGACAGCTTCCAAACAAAATGATAAATGCGCTGAACCCAACGCCGGAAATGTTCTTGTAAAATTGTTTCCATGCGTCCAAAGCGACTGGTTCAGAAGTCATTTCCATATCTGCGGCTAAAGTCGATAAAATTTCCGGTGTGAATTTTGCAAGAAACGCACTCATAATACCGAAAATCAAAAAGACTGCGAACAGGATGAGAAAACGATAGTTTTTCATATTTTCCGTAAATTCTTTTTTTGCAAAAGCAATATATCCACTCATTTCACTACCTCCAAAAACAGACTTTCAAGGGACGGCTCCATAAGTTCTATCCTTATGGGGCAAATCCCTGTTTCCGCAAGTACACGAAACAAGGATTTTTGCACACTTACCATATCGCGGCTATGTAAAATAAGTTCCCTGTTATTTTCTTCGGAATGGAGTAACAATGGCTCTATGGATTTTTGTTTCTTGAAAAGACGTAAATCTTTATCGGCTGAAAATTCCAAAAGCAAGCTGTCATGTCCATGCAAAGCCTTAATTTCTGCGAGTGTTCTAATGATAGCGATTTTTCCCTCGTTCAAAAAAGCGGCGTGATCGCAAATACGCTCTACATCAGAAAGAATGTGTGTGGAAAATAACACCGTTGTCGTACCTCTGATTTTATAGAGAATATCCAAAATTTCTTTTCTGCCTACGGGGTCAAGCGCACTCGTTGGTTCATCACAAATCAGCAATTTGGGCTGTGTGAGCAATGCCTGTGCAATTCCCAATCGTTGCTTCATACCGCGAGAAAACCCGCCGATTTGCTTTGTTACATTATTTAGGCCGACAAGGGAGAGAAGTTCTTCACTTCTTTTTGATATTTCGGCTTTTGATATGCCAATGACTTCTCCGCATAGCTTTAGATACTGTATCGGCGTCATATAGTTATAAAATTCCGGGACGTCCGGCAAATATCCGATATATTGATTTGTTCTTGTCTGTCCAAAGCAGACAGACTCATTGCAAACATGGATTTCTCCGTTGTCGGGCTGTAATAGTCCCAATACCATTTTCATGGTCGTTGTTTTACCAGCTCCGTTTTTCCCTATGAAGCCAAAGACACTTCCCTCTGGCACAGACAGATTAAGATTGTCAATGATTTTCTGCTTTCCGAAACTTTTTGATAAGTTTTGGATTGTGAGGACGTTCATTCGCTCTCCCCCTTTCCAAAAACAAAATAAATAATCGGTCCAAAGAGTAAAAAGATTACAACAATCACAAGCCACATAACTCTATTTCCAAAGCGATAGTGTGGTTGTTGCAGAATGTGTCTTACCGCCGCCACTGCAAGAGCAATGTCTGCCAACAAAACAGGAATCAGCAAGGGCAGAATTTCAAATAGAATGTGCAATGTTTTTCCTCCTTAATTTTATCGTTTTAATAATATTATCATAATGATAATATAAAAGTCAATAGAAACCGTCCCGTTAATTTGGGACGGTCGTTTTATTTGTCTGTATTTTCTGCCGGAGATACAATTACACCTATCGTCCGTAACTTACGTTCTGAATTAGGTTCATTGTTTTTTACTGTATTGATTATTTTAGAAATGCTTGTCACAAGAGATGTCAACTCATCATTTGAGAGATATAGCGGGGAGAGAGAAAATCCTGTCATATCTTTTTTGATATTTATATTGGGGGATTGACAATACTCTTGAAACTGCTTTGCAAATCCAAAGATATACTGCATGAAATACTGCATATAAAGTTCGCCGGAATTTTCTTCAACCATCGTTTCCATATTGCTGTTAATGTCGTATGCGAGTGCGTAGGTTTTTTCTACTGTACCGCGTACCTGTGTTTCTTCTACCACTTGTAAAATGCCATCGCTCAACATTTTCCTGATATGCCGGTATAGGGTAGCTTGAGGAATATCGTTATAAGTATCGGCTAAATGTTTCGCTGTTGATTTCCCTTTTGAATATATTTCAAGCAGCAATTTACATTTCACCGGATTTGTAATGCAATCCATAAGTTTATCTGTCATCTTTCGCCCTCCTGATTTGATATATGAAAATATTATCGTTTTGATACCAAAAAGTCAATCAACACTTTGTGCATACCGCAATTAAATATTTGAAACTTTTTCAGTATATGTTTGGTATTTCCGACTTACTTTCCGTAGTAGGAAGCAAGAAAAATTTTTCTTAAATTTTTCTAAAATATCCGGCAAAATCGTCTTATCAGGTGTTGTAGGTAGTGAAAGAAAAATTATCACAAAGCGGGCAGAAATGCCGCTTGCAAACGTCTTATTAGCGAAAGGGGGCTACTCATGGAAAACAGAAAACGGAACGTACAAATCATTATTCGAGTAACAGAGGAAGAACGGCATACGGCGCAGCTTCAGAAAATACGGGAACGGCTATCCGTTCCCTATGCTTGCTATTGCCTGCGTCGCGAACCATGAGGAACAATTTCGAAAGGTTATGGGCGCGAAACAGAAAGCCGAAGCGAAGAAAGAACTTACGGCAAAGCGGCGGCAACTGACGCAAGCGGAACGCCGGATAGAAGAACTTGACCGATTATTCAAGCGTATTTACGAGGACAACGCTTATGGGAAATTATCTGACAGCAGATTTCAAATACTCTCTGACGATTACGAACAGGAAGAACTGAGGGAAAAGCTGCTGCGATTGAACGAAGAAATTACAAAGCAGGAAGAACAATCCGAAAACCTTTCTAATACTGTCTTATGAGTGCCGCCCTTACTTAAATTCGGTTTTGTTTGTTAGACGGGAGCAGAAAACACAAAATCCGAACCCATAGCTGAGTTCGGCTTTGCCTTTTTTAGTGGAGAAGAACGCACAAAATCCGAACCCATGGTTGAGTTCGGATTTGCTTTCTTTAGTGGAGCATACGGGATTCGAACCCGTGGCCTCCACAATGCGAATGTGGCGCGCTCCCAACTGCGCTAATGCCCCATGGATATAATATAGCACAATGTGAAAAAAAAAGATAGAGGAATTTATGAAAAATTAATAAAAGTTCACTGTTTGAACATTGAATTTGCCGAAAAAAAGTGATATGTTACATCACATAAATGGTAACAGTCCAGCCCGAGTCATTCGAAAAACCGCACTGCGTGCTTACTGTGGCCAACGCCGCTGTATGGCTGAACTGAAACCATAAATGATTTTGTACATACCGGGGAATGATGAAGAGAGAGGCTCTCCGGCTTATACAATAGATATGGAGGAAAAGTATTATATGAAACTAGGCGACAAAAAACCTCAGAAAATACCCATGTATGTTTATTATATCATCGTGGGTGTTATTATTGTGCTTCTGAACCTTCTTGTGGTTCCGGCGGTACAGGAGAGAAGTATCCAGAAAACAGATTATTCCACCTTCATTAAAAACGTGGAGGAGGGGAATGTTTCAAAGGCCACGGTTGAGGAGGATTATATTTATTATGAAGTCGGCTCAGAGAAGAGCGGCAATGTGATCCTGTGCAAAACAGTAAAAATGGACGACCCCGAGCTGGTGAACCGTCTTCTGGACGCGGATGTGATCATGGACGAGGTGCTCCCGGAGAGTCCGTCCATCCTTGCTACGCTGATTTTCAGCTATGTTGTTCCCATAGGTATCTTTATTCTTCTGGGGCGGTGGCTGAGCAAGAAGATGATGAGCTCCATGGGCGGCGGTCCGGGAGGAGCGATGTCCTTCGGAAAAAGCAGCGCCAAGGTTTATGTGAAATCTTCCACAGGGATCAAATTTTCTGATGTGGCGGGAGAGGATGAAGCCAAGGAGCTTCTGACGGAGATTGTGGACTATCTGCACAATCCCCATAAATATACGGAAATCGGCGCGTCTATGCCCAAGGGCGCTCTTCTTGTGGGACCTCCCGGTACAGGCAAGACGCTTCTGGCCAAGGCTGTCGCCGGCGAGGCGGAGGTTCCCTTTTTCTCGATTTCCGGCTCCGAGTTCGTGGAGATGTTTGTCGGTATGGGAGCGGCCAAGGTCAGAGACCTGTTTAAGCAGGCCAATGAAAAGGCCCCCTGTATTGTTTTTATCGACGAGATCGACACCATCGGAAAAAAACGTGACGGAGCAGGCTTTACCGGCGGCAATGACGAGCGTGAACAGACGCTGAACCAGCTTCTGACGGAGATGGATGGGTTTGACGGTTCCAAGGGAGTGGTGATCCTTGCGGCCACCAACCGTCCGGATTCGCTGGATCCGGCGCTTCTCAGGCCTGGACGTTTCGACAGGAGGATCCCGGTAGAGCTTCCGGACCTCCAGGGAAGAGAAGAGATTCTGAAAGTTCACGCCAGGAAGATCAAGATCGCGGACAGCGTCCGCTTCGACGAGATCGCCAAGGCAGCGGCAGGAGCTTCCGGCGCGGAGCTTGCCAATATTGTCAATGAGGCGGCTCTCAGGGCAGTCCGGGACGGAAGGAAATTTGCTACCCAGGCGGATTTTGAGGAAAGCATTGAGGTGGTCATCGCGGGATACCAGAAGAAAAACCGTGTGCTTTCCAATAAAGAGAAGCTGATCGTATCCTATCATGAGATCGGACACGCGCTGGTTGCGGCCAAGCAGACGGAATCCGCTCCGGTTCATAAGATCACCATTATTCCCCGTACCTCGGGAGCTCTTGGCTATACTATGCAGGTGGATGAGAAGGAGCATTTCCTTATGACCAAGGAGGAGCTGGAGAATAAGATCGCCACCTTTACCGGCGGGCGCGCCGCGGAAGAGCTGATCTTCCATTCCATTACCACAGGAGCGTCCAACGATATCGAGCAGGCCACCAAGCTTGCGCGGGCTATGATCACCCGCTACGGCATGAGCGAGGACTTTGACATGGTGGCAATGGAAAATATCAGCAACCAGTATCTGGGCGGCGATTCCAGCCTTGCCTGCTCCTTTGAAACCCAGACGCTTCTGGATAAGAAGGTGGTGGAGCTCGTAAAAAAACAGCATGAAAAAGCGCTGCTGATTCTGCAGGAAAATATATCCAAGCTTCATGAACTGGCGAAATACCTGTACGAGCATGAAACGATTACAGGCGAAGAGTTTATGAAGATCCTTCAGGAGCCGGTTCCTGCTCTGGAGGAGGCTTGAGAAAAACATAAACGGGCGCTCGGCTCATACATGGAAATAACTATTCAGCCATGCATCTCGGATTCCCGCAGCTATCGCTGCTCTACCGACGCTGGCGCGTCTGAATCCTCGATCAAGGCTAAGCGCCATATGTCTGATGATAGCAAAACCTCTCTGCAAGCCAGCTTGCGCCGTGTTTTTGTTATCATCAGCCGCATGGCTGAATAGTTACCATGGAAATGGCGATTCCGGCGAATAATCGTTGTGAACCGCCATTTTTTGTGTTATGATGAGTCAGTGAAAAAGCGTGAGTATAGATACAGGAAGGATGGTTGGATGGTCAGAAAAGGACAGATGTCTGAAATGGACTGCCGTACAGCGGAAAGTATGGTAAACCGGTATATTGATCATACGTTGAAGGTGGATGAGCTGGAAGAATTTCTGGATCATGTGGAGTCCTGCCCATCCTGCTATGACGAGCTGGAAACATATTTTATTGTCCATGAAGTAACGCAGCAGCTTGACGATCAGGCCGAAGGCGCCGTGCTGGATTTTAAAAAGCTCCTTGCCCTGGACATCCGCAAATCCAGGAGATATATCCACAAAAAGCATGGGCTTCAGTTTGCCGCCGGAATTCTGGTATTACTGTTTATAGGAGCTCTGGTTGCTTTTGTGGTATTTATTTTATTCGAGCTGGGGATTTTTATTTGAATTTGGCGATAATATCTTATAAGATGAATCCCTACAGGAGGACAAATGGTTGAGTGAGAAAATTTTATTGATCGATGGACACAGTATTCTGAACCGGGCTTTTTACGGCCTTCCGGATCTGACGAATTCAGAGGGAACGCATACGGGAGCGGTTTACGGCTTTCTGAATATCCTGTTTCGCATTCTGGATGAGGAAAAGCCGGATTATTTGACAGTGGCGTTTGACCTGCATGAGCCTACCTTCCGTCATAAGCTTTATGACGCCTATAAAGGTACAAGAAAGGCAATGCCGGAGGAACTCAGGGAACAGGTGCCCCTTATAAAAGAAATGCTTGGGGCGATGGGGGTGAAAACAGTTTCCATGCCGGGCTATGAGGCGGATGATCTGCTTGGAACGCTGGCGAGAAGAAGTGAAAAAGAGGGCATGGATGTGACTATCCTCTCCGGGGACAGGGATCTCCTTCAGCTTGCCACCGAAAAAATCATGATACGTCTTCCAAAAACGTCCAGAGGAAAAACCACCATTGAAGATTTTCGCTGGGATCAGGTAAAAGAAAAGTATCAGGTGACTCCCCCTCAGATCATCGAGCTGAAAGCTCTGATGGGAGACTCGTCCGATAATATCCCCGGAATTCCCGGCGTAGGCGAGAAAACAGCTACTAAGATGATCGTGGAATTCGGTTCTATTGAAAATGCGTACGCCCACCTGGAGGAGGTAAAGCCCAATAAGGCAAGGGAATCTCTGAGGACTCACTATGATCTGGCGTCGCTGAGCAAAACTCTTGCCACGATAAACACGGACAGTCCGCTGGAGTATTCCTACGAGGAAGCCCGCATAGGAGAGCTTTATACGCAGGAAGCTTATCAGCTCTGTAAAAAGCTGGAGTTTAAAAATCTCATGGCAAAATTTGACGGCGCCGGAGTGTCCGGGGACAGTTCCATACAGCAGAATTTTTTTGTGTGCTCGGAACTGGATGGGGCGGAAGCGCTGTTTCAGAAGGCTTCCGGAAAGCCGGAGGCCGGTCTGGCTCTTGTGTGCGATCAGGAAAGCGTTTATGGTCTCGGAATCGCCCTGGATGAAAAGGAAATCTACTATGTTCCGGCTGAGGGGCTGCTGACAGGGGAATATCTCTGCGGAAAAATTCAGGAGCTGGCTGAAAAAACATTGATCGTCTCTCTGGATATCAAGAGCCTTCTCAAGCATGTAAAAATAGGCAGGCCCGGTCAGGTTTTTGATCTGGGGATCGGCGCGTATCTCCTGAATCCTCTGAAATCAGAATACACCTATGACGATATTGCGAAAGAATATCTGAACGGTATGATCCTTCCGTCCAGGGAGGAGCTTCTGGGGAAAACATCCCTGAAAAAGGCGTGGGAGGATTCCTCGGAGGCGCTGGGCAGCTATGGGTGTTTTCAGGCTTTTACGGCCTTTGCGGCGAGAAAGCCAGTGACGGACGCCCTGAAAGAAGCGGGAATGTGGAAGGTATATGAAGAGATTGAACTGCCTCTTGTTTTTACCCTGGATTCCATGGAAAAGTGGGGGATCCGGGTAAAGGGGGACGAGCTGAAGGCTTACGGGGAGAAGCTCAGCGTCCGTATCCGTGAGCTGGAAAAACTGATCTACGTTCAGGCGGGAGAGGAATTTAATATCAATTCTCCCAAGCAGCTTGGGGTGATCCTTTTTGAAAAAATGGGGATTCCCGGGGGCCGTAAAACCAAGACCGGATATTCCACTGCTGCGGATATACTGGAAAAGCTTGCGCCCGAGCAGCCCATCGTGAAGGATATTCTGGAGTACCGCCAGCTCACAAAGCTGAAATCCACCTATGCGGACGGTCTGGGAGCGGTGATCGGTGAGGACGGCAGGATCCACTCCACTTTTAACCAGACCATCACGGCTACAGGCAGGATCAGCAGCACGGAGCCGAACCTTCAGAATATCCCTGTCCGTATGGAGCTGGGAAGACTGATCCGGAAGGTTTTTGTTCCTGAGGAAGGCTTTGTTTTTCTGGATGCCGATTATTCTCAGATTGAGCTGAGAGTTCTCGCTCATATGTCAGGGGATGAAAAGCTGATCCAGGCCTATAAGGAGGCCCAGGATATCCACCGTCTGACGGCCTCTCAGGTGTTCCATGTACCCTTTGACCAGGTAACCTCTCTCCAGAGAAGGAACGCCAAGGCCGTGAATTTCGGCATCGTGTACGGCATCAGCTCCTTCGGGCTGAGCCAGGATCTCAGCATTACGCGGAAGGAAGCGGCGGAGTATATCGAAAAGTATTTTGAGACATATCCCAAGATCAAAAGCTTCCTGGACAGTATGGTAGAAACGGCAAAGGAGAAAGGCTATGTGTCTACGATGTTCGGGCGCAGAAGGCCTGTTCCGGAACTGAAGTCCAGCAACTTCATGCAGCGCTCCTTTGGGGAGCGGGTCGCCATGAACTCTCCCATCCAGGGAACGGCGGCGGATATCATCAAGATCGCCATGAACCGGGTGTACGGCAGGATGGCTCAGGAAGGTCTTAAATCCAGACTGGTGCTGCAGGTTCACGACGAGCTTCTGATCGAGACAAAAAAAGATGAGATCGCGGCGGTGTCCAGGATCCTGGAAGAGGAGATGAAAGGCGCGGCCCGTCTTGCTGTGGAGCTGGAAGTAGATATGCATGAGGGAGAAAGCTGGTACGAGGCGAAATAATGAAAGTAATAGGACTGACCGGAGGAGTGGGCGCCGGAAAGAGTACAGTGCTGTCATACCTGAAAAATGTCTGTTCCGCCTGGATCATTGAGGCGGATCAGGTGGGTCATCTGGTCATGGAGCCGGGGGAGCGCTGCTATGACGGAATGATTGCACTATTTGGAAAACAAATCATAAAAAGAGATAAAACCATTGACCGCGGGATGGTTTCGGATGTAGTATTTGGTAATGAGAAGATGCGGAGGAAGCTGAACAGCCTCCTGCACCCTGCCATAAAGGAGTATATTCTTGAGAAGCTCGAAAAAGAGCGCGGGGCCGGACGGGAGCTTGCGGTGGTGGAGGCCGCCCTTCTTCTGGAGGATCATTATGATGTATTCTGCGACAAAGTATGGTATGTCTGTACAGACAGAGAGATCCGCATCCGGCGTCTGATGGAGAGCCGGGGATATACAAAAGAAAAGGCGGAGAACATCATGAACCGTCAGGCCGCGGATGAATTTTTCCGCCGGCATGCGGATTATATAATAGAAAATAACGGCGATCTGGAAAAGACATACCGCCAGATCGAAGAAGGGATCAGAGGATTATGAGGTTATGCAGCATCGCCAGCGGCAGCAGCGGCAACTGTATTTATGTGGGCTCCGACTGCGCCCATGTGCTGGTTGATATCGGGATCAGCGGAAAAAGAATGGAGGCGGGACTCAACAGCCTGGATCTGACAGGGCGGGATATAGACGGGATCCTGATCACCCACGAACATTCCGACCATATTAAGGGACTGGGAGTGATCGCCCGCAAGTACGGCATTCCGATATACACCACCGGAGGAACGGCGGACGCCATGATCCGGTCGCGGTCTCTGGGAAAGATTCCGGGGGGCATTTTCCGCGAGATCAGGGAGGACGAGCCTTTTTATATCAAGGATCTAAAGATCAATCCTTTTACCATTCCTCACGACGCGGCGCAGCCGGTGGGCTATCGGCTGGAATGTGGGGATCATTCTGTGGGGATCGCTACGGATCTGGGAAAATACAATGATTATATTATCGAAAATCTTCAGAATCTGGACGCGCTGCTTCTGGAGGCGAATCATGACATAAGAATGCTGCAGGTGGGAAGCTATCCCTATTATCTGAAGCAGAGGATCCTGGGGGACAGAGGCCATCTCTCCAATGAAAACGCGGGAAGGCTCCTGTGCAGGCTTCTCCATGATCATATGAAGGCGGTGTTCCTGGGTCATCTGAGCAAGGAAAACAATTACGAGGAGCTTGCCTATGAAACTGTCTGCTCGGAGGTGACGCTGGGAGACAATCCCTATAAGTCAAAAGATTTCAAAATTCAGGTAGCGAAACGGGAATTTGTTTCCGAAGTAGTGACCGTATAGAAAGGATAAGATTATGAAAAAGACAATCATCACAGTAGTGGGAAACGATACCGTGGGTATTATCGCAAAGGTTTGTACATATCTGGCTGATAATAACGTAAATATTCTTGATATCTCACAGACCATTGTCCAGGGCTATTTTAATATGATGATGGTTACGGATACCAGTGCCTCCCGAAAAGACACGGGAACGCTTTCCCGGGAGCTCTCTGAGCTGGGAGATCAGATCGGGGTTGTGATCCGCTGCCAGCATGAAGATATCTTCAACAAAATGCACAGAATTTAAGACATCGGATGAAAAATAATCCCTCAAGGAGACGGATATGATTAATATATTTGAAGTGAACGAGACCAATAAGATGATCGAGCAGGAAAATCTTGACGTTCGTACCATCACCATGGGTATCAGCCTGCTGGACTGTATAGACAGCGATCTGAAAAAGCTGAATGAAAATATTTACAACAAAATCACAAACTGCGCGAAAAATCTGGTGGAGACCGGGGACAAAATCTCCATGGAATACGGAATCCCTATTGTAAATAAAAGAATTTCCGTGACTCCGGCGGCCCTCATAGGGGGCAGCGCCTGCCACTCCAGCGAGGATTTTGTATCCATTGCCAGGACGATGGACCGGGCGGCAAAAGAGGTGGGAGTGAACTTTATCGGAGGCTATTCCGCTCTGGTAAGCAAGGGGATGACTCCGGCGGAGGAGCTTCTGATCCGTTCCATTCCCCGTGCCCTTGCCGAGACAGAGAGGGTATGCAGCTCCGTGAACGTAGGCTCCACCAAGACCGGGATCAATATGGACGCGGTGAAGCTTATGGGCGAGATCATCCTGGAGACGGCGAAAGCCAGCCGGGACGAAGATTCTCTTGGATGCGCCAAGCTTGTGGTGTTCTGCAACGCTCCGGACGACAATCCTTTCATGGCTGGGGCTTTTCACGGCGTTACAGAGGCCGACTGTATCATCAATGTAGGCGTCAGCGGGCCGGGAGTGGTGAAGACGGCGCTGGAACAGGTGAGAGGAAAGGATTTTGAGACCCTTTGTGAAACGATCAAGAGAACTGCCTTCAAGGTAACGCGCGTGGGACAGCTTGTGGCCCAGGAAGCTTCCAAACGGCTGGGAGTTCCTTTCGGCATCGTGGATCTTTCTCTTGCGCCTACGCCTGCCATCGGCGACAGTGTGGCTGAGATTTTGGAGGAGATCGGCCTTGAGAGAGCGGGAGCTCCGGGAACTACAGCGGCTCTGGCTCTTCTCAATGATCAGGTAAAAAAAGGCGGCGTTATGGCTTCCACTGCTGTGGGAGGATTGAGCGGCGCGTTTATCCCGGTCAGCGAGGATCAGGGGATGATCGACGCAGTCAACGAAGGCGCCCTTACACTGGAAAAACTGGAGGCCATGACCTGTGTCTGCTCAGTGGGGCTTGATATGATCGCTGTTCCCGGCGATACCAAGGCTTCTACGATTTCCGGAATCATTGCGGATGAAGCGGCTATCGGTATGGTGAACCAGAAAACTACCGCGGTGAGGCTGATTCCGGTTATAGGAAAGGGCGTGGGTGAGACAGTGGAATTCGGCGGACTCCTGGGGTACGCTCCGATCATGCCGGTGAATCCGTTTTCCTGCGAGGCCTTTGTGGAAAGAGGAGGCCGTATTCCTGCTCCCATCCATAGTTTCAAAAATTAAGTATTAGTTCAGCCATACAGTGGTCGGGAAGCAAAAAACATGCTTGCATGTTTTTTGCGAGCGGACATCTGTATGAGCTGAACTGATATAATTTTTTTTATAAAACATTGACAATAGCATAATAGTATGCTAAAGTATTAAACAGCAAAACCGATGAGGAAGAAGAGTAGACAGTTAAGCGGCATTACAGAGAGCGGGGGCAGGTGGAAGCCCGTATGGAGCTGATTGTTGAATGGCCTTCCGAGGGCAGTCCGAAATCTGAACCCAGAGAGTAGGCACTGACGGGAACCGAACCCGTTACCAATCAGGAGTGTATGTTTGTACATGAGAAAGTGGACATTTGTCAATTTGAGTGGTACCGCGATAATAAGTAATTATTACCGTCTCAAGCATAGCTTGAGGCGGTTTTTGTTTTGCGCAGGCCCGGCAAGCGGCATCATGCCTGCTTTTCTGCTTCGGGATAAAAAGTAATCTTATTACGGGACCGCAGCTTTCTTTCTCACAGACAAGCCCCGGGAGGTTGGCTCATATTTTCCGGGGGAGACAATTTAATGCAGAGAGAGGAGAAAAAAACTATGAAAGCAAAAACAACGGCAAAGATGATCGGAGCAGCATTTTTAACCATGGCCCTGGCGGCAGGCTCAACCACAGTGTACGCGGAGGATGAGCAGTATACCATCGGCATATCCCAGTTTGCGGAGCATGGCTCACTGGACAACTGCCGGGAGGGATTTCTGGAAGGACTGAAGGAAGAAGGTATCGAAGAAGGAAAAAACCTCACAGTAGATTACAAAAATGCAGCCGCGGATATGGGAACCTGCGGACAGATTTCCGACAGCTTTGTATCGGATAAAGTAGACTTACTGGTGGGGATCGCTACTCCAAGCGCCCAGAGTCTCTATAACGCTTCCATGGACGCGGATATTCCTGTGATCTACACGGCGGTAACCGATCCTCAGGCGGCGGAGCTGGCGGACGAAGAGGGGAATCCGGTAGGAGAGATCTCAGGAACAAGCGATAAGCTTCCTGTGAAGCAGCAGCTTGAGATGATCCGGGAGCTTCTTCCGGAGGCTGAGACCATCGGCATCATGTACACCACGAGCGAGGCCAACTCTGAGTCCTCAATCAAAGAATATGAGGCTCTTGCGGGAGACTACGATTTTACCATCAAAACAGCAGGAATCACCACTACCGCGGATATCCCTCTGGCGGCGCAGTCTCTTCTGGAGGAAGTGGACTGCATGACGAACCTGACGGACAACACGGTTGTAGCTTCTCTTCCGACGATCCTTGAAATGGCAAATGAGAAAAATATTCCTGTATTTGGAAGCGAGATCGAGCAGGTTAAGATCGGCTGTCTGGCGGCAGAGGGGCTGGATTATATCGAGCTTGGCAAACAGACCGGAAGAATGGCGGCCAAGGTATTAAAGGGAGAGGCAAAAGCATCGGAGCTTCCCTATGAGACCATTGAGGAAGCGGCTCTCTACCTGAACTCCGCAGTTGCGGAAAACCTTGGAATTGAGATTCCGGAGGATATGACCTCTTCTGCGGCGGAGGTATTCGAGGAGATCACGGAATATACGGCAGAGGAATAAGATATACCGGGAGCTGAAGAAAGATTGCTGGGAAAACAGTCAGAGAACGATTTCCTTCAGCTCCCTGACAAATTACGGAGGTTTATGCAGTCATGGATTTTATCATTACCATATTTGAGCAGGGCCTGATCTACGGCATCCTTGCTCTGGGCGTCTACATCACCTATAAGATACTGGATTTTCCGGATCTTACCACAGACGGAAGTTTTCCTTTGGGAGCGGCGGTGACGGCGGCGATGATCGCGAAGGGAGTAAATCCCTATCTCACCCTGTTCGTCTCCTTTGCGGCAGGAGCGGCGGCAGGAGTCTGTACAGGTCTCATCCATGTAAAAGGAAAGGTGAGGGATCTGCTGTCCGGTATTATTATGATGACGGCCCTCTGGACGATAAATCTCAGAATAGCGGGAACCTCCAATGTCCCCCTGTTCTCAAAAGAAACAATTTTTAAGAACAGTTTTCTGGAAAATGTGGTTCCGGAAAGCGTGCAGCCCTATACGACGATCCTTGTGATTATTGTACTCACGGTGATCACCAAGCTGGTTCTGGATTTTTATATGAACAGCAAGTCCGGTTTTCTTCTGAGAGCGGTGGGCGACAACGACAAGCTGGTGACAGCTCTTGCCAAAGATGAAGGGAATATGAAGATCCTGGGCCTTGCCATCGCCAACGGCCTTATTGCTCTGTCCGGCTGTATTTTCTGTCAGGAGGAGCGCGTGTTTGAAATTTCCATGGGAACAGGAGCTGTTGTGATCGGCCTTGCCAGCGTGATCATCGGCACAAGCCTTTTTAAGGGGCTTACCTTTATGAAGGCCACTACGGCAGTGATTTTGGGTTCCGTTCTGTATAAAGCGTGTACGGCTGTCGCCATGCGGAATTTTGAGCCGCAGGATATGAAATTTATCACAGCCGCCCTGTTTTTGATCGTGCTGCTGATCAGTATGGATAGAAAGAAGAAGGTGAAGATCGATGCTTGAGCTGAAGAATATTTATAAATATTATAATCCCGGTACGGTAAACGAGCTGTGTCTGTTCAAGGGATTCAGCCTGAATGTGGAAAAGGGCGAATTTCTTTCTGTAGTGGGAAGCAATGGTTCCGGAAAAACCTCCATGCTGAATATCATCTGCGGCAGTATTCCTGTGGAGTCGGGAAGCATCCTTCTGGAAGGAAAGGATATCACGAATATGAAGGAATTCCGCAGAAACGAAAAGATCGGCCGTGTTTACCAGAATCCGGCTCTTGGAACCTGTCCGTCCATGACGATACTGGAAAACATGTCTCTGGCGGATAACAAGGGAAAACGTTACGGACTGAAGCGGGGAGTCAACAAAAACAGGGTGGAGTATTATCAGGAGCTTCTCCGGCCTCTGAATCTGGGCCTGGAGGATAAAATGCATGTGAAGGTGGGCTCTCTTTCCGGAGGTCAGCGTCAGGCCATGGCTCTTTTGATGTCCACCATGACGCCTATAGAGTTTTTGATCCTCGACGAGCATACGGCTGCTCTTGATCCCAAGACGGCGGAGATCATTATGGAGCTGACAGATAAGATCGTCAGGGAGAAGAAGCTTACTACGATCATGGTCACACACAATCTCAGATATGCCGTGGAGTACGGCAGCCGCCTGCTGATGATGCATCAGGGAGAGAGCGTGATCGACTGCTCCGGAGAAGAGAAGAAGAATATGAACATCGATGATATTCTGAAAAAATTTAATGAGATCAGCATTGAATGCGGCAACTGAAAAAGGACGAAAATTATAGAATTACCACAGGCTTTTGATATTCATGCGAAAAGGCTCTCCCTTCTTTATGACAGAGGAGGCTTTCGTATATGTTGGAGGCTCGGGTATTTGTTTCCAGAAATGCAAGGGCGCCCGGGGAAAGAAGTTCAGGAGCGTCCGCAGGTCTGGTAAGGAGAGGAAGTATTCCTCTCTTTTTTATTTCCTTCAAAAGAGGTGCCGCGTCCTTCCGGAAGCCGAGTACACGGGCATAAGGGATTTTTTCCGGTGTCTTCCTGATGCCGAGGAGTACATGCATAAGCCCCCGCTGGATCCTTGTTCTGGTGATCTCTCTGGTTTTCAGAAGCTCGCAGAATTGCGAAAAGCCCTGATAATCGTTCAGCCGGTTTTGGATGCGCCTTGCAAGCTCCGGCGAAATATCCTGAAATTCCGCCGTCTGTTCCGGAGTTAAAGAAAGCAAACGGTAATGAAGCAGCAGGTCGAAATCTGACTCCGTCAGATAGCCGTTTCTTTTTACTGAGCTTTCCAGCAGACGCAGGCTGGCTTCCGGCATCAGTTCTTTTAACGGGGACGTATCGGTGTCTTTCGGCGATTTCTGCAGATGAGTCCGTATGGCGGTGGCGGAAGGAGCCTGACGGCTTTTTAATTCTGCCTCGTGGTAGCCGGAGCCCTTTCGTTTCAGGGTGACGGGTTTTATGGAGCTCTTCCTTTGCAGAAGGGCTTTGCAGTACTCGATCCCCAGAATATTGTTGGGGGAGGAAAGCAGCCGTGACGCGGTCTCCACGGAAACGGGAAGAGAGGAGGCTCTTAGATACCGGTCCAGAGCAAGATTTCTGGCGCAAGGAAAGGAACGCCCCTCTTTCAGATGCTGCCGGAGAAGAGTACGGTAAGCCTCCGGTTCCTCTGTGAGAATACGGGCGATGAGCAGCATGTTTTCAACATGTCCCTCCTCGCTTCCGAAACAAAGTTCTGTGACAGCCCCTGTTCCCTCCAGGAGAGAAACGCCGCCCTCCGCGAAAAATTCCGCGCTGGCGGAGGAGAACTGCGCCGGAAGCTCTAAAACCAGGTCGGCGCCACCTAGAAGAGCCATTTCCGCCCGGATATGCTTTGGCAGAAGAGCGGGAGCTCCCCGCTGCACATAGTCTCCGCTCATGGCAACAATGATATAGTCTGCTTTCAGCTTTTCTTTTGCATAGGAAAGCTGGTATAGATGTCCGTTATGAAAAGGATTATATTCCGCGATGATCCCGGTCACGTTCATATTCTTGGTTCTCCCTCAGTATAAAAATCCGTCTGTTTTCGCTCTGCGGCGAAAAGGCCTGCCCACTTTGTTCGTAAACATAAGCATAGTATATTTGATTTACAATAGAAAATCAATTTGATAAATTGCATTTCAAAAAATACTTCACTTTGTCAGATTATGGGTTGGAAATGCTTGAAATAAGGGATTCCTGGGGGTATAATAAACGTATCTGTGGAAATGTAAAGGAAATTTCCCGGGCCGAGAGGCTGAAATAACGAAAGGAGCCATTTAATCATGGGATTTGTTGAAGTGCTCAAGAAAAGAGCAAAAGAGAACATTAAGACAATCGTACTGCCGGAGACAGAGGATATGAGAACTCTTGAGGCAACCGAAAAAATTCTGAAAGAGGGAGTTGCTAAGATCATTCTGATCGGTAATGAAGAAGAGATCAACAAAAAGGCGGCAGAAGGCGGATATGACATTTCAGGCGCCGCAATTGTTGATCCGGAAACCTCAGACAAAACACAGGCCTATATCGACAAGTTTGTTGAGCTGAGAGCAAAAAAAGGAATGACTCCGGAGAAGGCAAAAGAAATCCTTCACACCCAGTACCCATACTATGGCGTTATGATGGTAAAAATGGGCGATGCGGACGGAATGGTATCCGGCGCATGTCATTCTACCGCGGACACTCTCCGTCCCTGCCTGCAGATCCTGAAGACAAAACCGGGCACCAAGCTTGTGTCTGCTTTCTTCCTGATCGTGGTTCCGGACTGCGAGTACGGCGCAAACGGCGCGTTTGTATTTGCTGACTCCGGACTGAACCAGAATCCGACTCCGGAAGAGCTCTCCGCTATCGCGGCGTCCTCCGCAGAGTCCTTTGAGCTCCTGGTTCAGGAAGAGCCTGTAGTTGCGATGCTTTCCCATTCCACCAAGGGCAGCGCGAAGCATGCGGATGTAGATAAGATGGTAGAGGCTACCAGAATCGCCAAAGAAGAGCATCCGGATCTGAAGCTTGACGGAGAATTCCAGCTTGACGCCGCTATCGTACCAAGCGTAGGCGCGTCCAAGGCTCCCGGCAGCGAGGTGGCGGGAAAAGCCAACGTTCTGATCTTCCCGGATCTTGACGCGGGCAACATCGGATATAAGCTGGCTCAGCGTCTTGCCAAGGCGGAAGCGTACGGACCTGTTACCCAGGGTATCGCGAAACCGGTCAACGACCTTTCCAGAGGCTGCTCTGCCGACGACATCGTAGGCGTTGTAGCGATTACTGCCGTTCAGTGCCAGGCGGAAGACAAGTAAGAAATAACCGGGAGAACAGAGATCGGTTTTTTCGTTCAGGATGAAGTGTTTTCATCTTTTGGGTATTACATAATAAGAATAGGAGAGTAAAATTATGAATGTATTGGTTATTAACTGCGGAAGTTCCTCTTTGAAGTATCAGCTTATCAACTCTGATACAGAGGCGGTTCTCGCAAAGGGGCTCTGTGAAAGAATCGGTATCGACGGAAGACTCGTATATCAGAAGGCGGGCTGTGACAAGGAGATCACAGAAGCGTCCATGCCGACTCATAAAGAAGCGATCCAGATGGTGCTTCACGCGCTGACAAATGAAAAGTCCGGCGCGATCAAGAGCCTGGAGGAAGTAAACGCCATCGGCCACCGTGTAGTGCATGGCGGCGAGAAGTTCGCTGCTTCCGCAGTAATCACCGACGAGATGATCAAGGCGGTGGAAGAGTGTAATGATCTGGCGCCTCTTCATAATCCGGCGAACCTGATCGGTATCCGTGTCTGCGCGGAGCTGATGCCTCATGTGCCCCAGGTAGGCGTATTTGATACCGCTTTCCATCAGACTATGCCGGCGAAGGCTTATCTCTACGGCCTGCCGCTGGATTATTACAAAAAATACAAGATCAGAAGATACGGCTTCCACGGAACCTCCCACAGCTATGTTTCCAAACATGCGGTTGAATTCCTGGGACTTGATCCGGACAATTCCAAAGTGATCGTCTGCCACCTGGGCAACGGTTCCTCCATCAGCGCTGTACAGAACGGCAAATGCATCGACACTACCATGGGTCTGACTCCGCTGGAGGGCGTGATCATGGGAACACGCTCCGGAAGCATTGATCCGGCTATCGTTGAGTTTATCGCCAAAAAAGAAAACCTGGATATCGCGGGCGTTATGAACGTACTGAATAAGAAATCCGGTCTTCTTGGAATGTCCGGAATTTCCAGCGACATGCGTGATCTTGAGGATGCGGCCGCAGAGGGGAATGAGGACGCAAAGAACGCGAGAGAGGCGCTTGCGTACGGTATCGCGAAATATGTAGGCGGCTATGTGGCGGCTATGAACGGCGTAGACGCTATCGTATTTACCGCGGGTATCGGTGAAAACGACAATCTTGTGCGTGAGGATATCTGCTCTTACTTTAAATATCTGGGAGTTACCATTGATGCTGAGGCCAATAAGAAACGCGGGGAAGACATTGTGATCTCCACCCCGGATTCTAAGGTTAAGGTAGCGGTGATCCCCACAAACGAGGAGCTTGCGATCTGCAGAGATACTGTGGCTCTTGTAAAATAATACGGCTGAGTCTCGAGGGAGAGACAGCTTTTCATGAAAGAAGGTTCACCGGTACAGGTGAGCCTTCTTTTACGTACGGCTTAAGGCTGTTTGCTTCCAGAGAGTGCCATTTTAAAAATTTACTTTTGTAAATTATGAGAGTATTGCGGAATTAGGAAAAAATAACATGAAATTATTGACGATTTTAAAACATTATAGTATAATTGCACTAATGAAACGGTTCAAAACCATCTGTTTATGGAAGGAATGACTAGAGTGAATGGAAAACGAAAGGTAACCATTAGGCAGGTGGCGAGACGGGCGAAGGTCTCTGTAGGGACGGTTTCTAATTATCTGAATGGAACTGCAGTTGTTTCAAAGGACCGGTCGGAGCGGATTCAGGAGGCCATCGATGAATTGGACTACATTCCGGATATGTTAGCCAGTTCTTTAAGAAGAAAAAGCAGCAGAGACATTCACGTGCTTACGCCGAATCTGAATAATGGTTTTTACACGAACATTATCAGTTCTTTTATGAACTACGCATATCAGGCGGGGTATACTACCCACATTTCCGGCTATGAATATTCTTCAGAAATGGAGAAGAGACATCTCCGCAGTCTGGAAACCAGCAAGCCGGGGACGGTAGTGATTATTTTTAACGGGTATAATGACGAGACAGAGATCAAAAGACTGATCAAAAAGGATATACATGTCATTCTGGCGGACCGCCAGAATATGATCCAGAATACATCCGGTATCAGATTTGACAATCATGAAGTAATATATGAGATCATTGAATTTCTAAAAGAAAAAGAATATAAATCCGTCGGCCTGCTCACAGAGCTTACCAGACTTGAGAATGTGAAAAGAAGACGGGACAGCTTTGTGGAAGCCATGAAATTTTTTGGCTGTGAAAATCCGGAGTCCTTTGTATACGAAAGAGAATCACTTTCTCTGGATAAACTGAGAAACGGATATCTCTACATGAAGGAGATTCTGGAGAATCATTCCAAGGAGGAGCTTCCCCAGGCATGGATCGCCACCTCGGATTATCTGGCGATCGGGCTTATGCGGGCGGTAAGAGAAAAGGGTTATTCTATTCCCGGAGATTTCGGCGTAGTGGGATATGATAATCTGGAGCTGTCGGCGTATGTCAGTCCTAAGCTTACGACAGTGTCTCAGGATCAGAAGCTCTTTGGACAGAAGCTGTGGGAGGCGGTGGAGCATTATAATGAAACAGGCAGCACCTCAGATATTTTGCTGCCTCAGAAAATAGTGATCAGAGAATCCTGTTAAACACGTTGATGCAGAAAGGTGTTTCCTGTGTTATAAAATAAGGCGACGCGGTACGGACCTGTGCGGCGCGCCCTTATTTTTAATAGAAAATTGAAACGTTTCAAGAAAAAGCGTTTTCTGATGCGTATTTCAGAAAATCCAGAAAGAATAGGGTGCCATGATCAGACACTGAAAAATATCCGGATAAAAAGAAAGGAGGAATAAGTGAATTCCGGATCAGAGAGAGTACTTTACATAGTTTTTGAAACGTTTCATGATAAAAAAAGAAAGGGGTATTTACAATGAAAAAAACACTGGCTATTACTTTATGTGCTGCAATGGCAGCAGGAATGATCGGATCTTACACATCAGTATACGCCGCTGAGGCGGATCCCGCCGCAGACGAGTCTGTCGCGAAGGCCGCGGAAGAGGGCTGGGAAATTGCGGTTGTTCCCAAAGACTCCACAAATCCATGGTTTGTCCGCATGGATACCGGAGTAAAGGAATTTGCAGATGAAACTGGAGTAAACTGCTATCAGATAGATACAGGTACGATCGACGCCACAACCCAGGCTCAGCTTGTGGAGGATCTGATTTCTCAGGGTGTTGACGCTATCTGCGTAGTACCGGTAGACATGGCGTCCATGGACTCCGTACTGCAGGAAGCAAAGGACGCGGGTATCGTGGTGATCGCTCATGAGGGCGCTGACCTTCAGAATGTGGATTACGATATTGAAGCGTTCTCCAATGCCGGATACGGCGCGTTTATTATGCAGAATCTGGCGGAGGCTATGGGTGAGGAAGGCCTTTATACTACCATGGTGGCATCTCTGACAAATGGTTCCCACAATGAGTGGGCGGACGCCGCGGTAGAATATCAGAAGGAAAACTATCCGAACATGCAGCTTCTGGAAGAAAATCCCCGCGTAGAATCCGACGACAACGGAGATACTGCCTATAATGTAGCGAAAGAGCTGATCAAAACCTATCCGGATCTGAAGGGAATCATGGGAACCTCCTCCTTTGACGCGCCCGGCGTTGCGCGGGCTATTCAGGAGCTTGGCCTTCAGGACAAATTCTTTACATCAGGAACAGGAATGCCGGCGGACAACGCGGAGCTTCTGAAATCCGGCACTCTGAAATCCTTAACTCTTTGGGATCCCGCACAGGCAGGCAAGGCGATGGTAGATCTGGCGTGCAAGGTTCTGAACGAGCAGGAAATCGCGGCTCCTGTGAACCTTGATGTTGACGGATATACAGAGATGACCTTCCGTGAAGGCTCCGAGACCGTTCTTGAAGGTCAGGGCTGGATCACCATCACTGCGGACAATGTAGACGATATGGGCTTCTGATAAAACAGAATCATAAATAAAGACAGCAATTTAGCGGTTCTTTTATCTCTTTGACAGATCAATCCGCCGGTTTTCCGGCGGATTGATCTGAAAATATCAGTAATAACAGCCAGAGGAAAGCAGAGAGGAGGAAAGAAACTATGGCTCAGAGTTTATTAAAGGCGGAGCATGTGAAAATCTCCTTTGGAAACGTACATGCTTTAAGAGATGTGTCTCTTGAAATACTTCCGGGAGAGATACATTGTCTTATGGGAGAAAACGGATGCGGAAAATCGACGATCATTAAGATCATATCAGGCGTGTATCAGCGAGACGGCGGAACTGTAGAGTTCAACGGGCAGAAGCTGGATAAGATCACGCCTATTGACGCGATCAATCTGGGCATCCAGGTGATCTATCAGGATTTTGCCCTGTTCCCCAATCTGACGGTGGCAGAAAACCTAGCGTTGAATACGGAGCTTGCCTCAAGAAAGAAAACAGTGAGCTGGAAAAATGTAAGAAAGATTGCGGAAGAAGCAGTCGCGAAAATTAATTTCCAGGTGGATATGGATCAGAAGGTGGAGGAGCTCAGTGTGGCTCAGAAACAGATGGTCGCCATCAGCCGGGCGCTGATGTCCAATGCCAAGCTGATCATTATGGACGAGCCGACTACCGCATTGACCAGAAAAGAAGTTGATGCGTTATTTAAAATTATATTGAAATTAAAGGAGCAGGGAATCGCGATCCTCTTTATCAGCCATAAGCTGGACGAGGTATTCGAGATTTCAGACAGGTATACGATCTTTCGGAACGGTGAAATGGTGGCTGCCGGAAATATGAAGGAACTGGATGATAAGAAGTTCACCTACTATATGACCGGCCGTGAATTCGCGGACAAAGTATTTGTTGCGGAGAATGTGTCGGATAAGCCGGTGCTGGAGCTCAAAAATCTTACCAAAGAAGGCGCTTTTTCAGATATCAGTCTGACTCTGAGAAGAGGAGAGATATTGGGAATTACCGGACTTCTGGATTCCGGGCGTACAGAGCTTGCTTTATCTATGTTCGGTATGCTTCCGGCGGATTCCGGAGAAATCCTGAAGGAGGGGAAACCGGTGAAGATCGCCAGTCCCAGAGACGCGATCAACTGCAATATCGGTTTTGTTCCCGAGGACAGACTTTCCGAGGGCCTGTTTCTTACCCAGTCTATCGGAGATAATATCATTATTTCCGAGATCGACAGGCTGAAAAAGAAAAACGGGCTGTTTGATCATAAGAAACGCGATGAGGAAGTCGAAAAATGGGTAAAAGAGCTGGAGATCAAAACTCAGAATCCGGACAATCCGGCGACTACTCTGTCGGGCGGCAATCAGCAGAGAATCGTGCTGGCAAAATGGCTGGCCTGCGATCTTGACGTGCTGATCCTGAACGGCCCCACCGTAGGCGTGGATATCGGATCCAAGCATGATATCCATATGGTACTGCAGAGACTTGCCGGACAGGGCCTTGGTGTGATCATTATATCCGATGATCTTCCGGAGGTTATACAGAATTGCTCCAGAGTTCTGGTTATCAAGGACGGCAGGATCAAATCTGAATATGATACACAGAAAGTCAATGAAAAGATGATCATTGACGATATGATGTAGGAGGCGATCAGATGAGCAGAAAAATAAAAAAAGCGTTTCGGTCAAATGAGCCGTACATATTGATCATTATTGTAATACTGGGAATTTTCATTCAGATCCGTTCCGGACAGTTTTTTACCGGAAATAATATCGTGGATCTTCTGAGCGCGCTGATCGTTCCCGGACTTTTCGCCATTGCGGAATTCCTTGCCCTGATTTCCGGCGGGATCGACGTATCGTTTCCGGCGCTGGCCTCTCTTTCCGCGTATGCCACAACAAAAATGCTGCTGGATATGGGATATGAGGGAAATGTAATTGTTCCGTTTCTGATCGCTGTTGCCATCGGAGCTGTGCTGGGCGCGGTCAATGGATTTTTTATCGGATATCTGAATCTGAACGCCATGATCGTTACACTGGGTACCGCCAGTATTTTCCAGGGATTTATGCAGGGCGCGCTGAGAGCGAATCAGTTGTCCGTGATCCCTTCCGGCATGAAAGGATTCGGTACGGCTTCTTTTATTACCGCTACCAACAAAGTAAACGGGCTGACCTCGATCCTGCCATATACGTTTATTATTCTGGTAGTGGTCTGCGCCGCAGTGTTTTATCTTCTCCGGTATACGATCTTCGGACGGGGGATTTACGCCATAGGCGGCAACGCGCAGAGCGCGCACACCGCGGGCTTTCATGTAGAAAGAACGAAATTCCTGATCTATATCATTATCGGGATGATCGCCTCGGCAGCCGGCGTCTGCCGTGTATGTATGATGCAGCAGTGTCATCCCACGAATATGCTGGGTATGGAAATGAACATTATAGCCGGAGTTGTTCTGGGAGGAGTCGCCCTTACCGGAGGCGCGGGTACTCTCACAGGCTGTATGCTGGGTACATTTCTGATCATACTTGTAGAGAATTCCATGATCCTTCTGGGAATTCCCACAACCTGGAGCGATGTGTTCGTAGGACTGGTCATTGTGATCGGCGTATCTCTGACAGCGATCCAGTCCGCCAGATCCTCTAAAGGCAAAAAATCTGCGGCAAAGGGGGAAGCGTGATGAACAAAGCGAAAAGCATTTACCGGAAAAATCCTGAAGTGAGCAGGCTGCTGATCATCATGATCTGCTGGCTGGTCTTCATGATGTTTACTCAGGCAGAGAAATTCTTCACAGGCGCAAACTTCCTTAATATGGCCGGAAAATTCCCGGAATACGGACTTATGGCTCTGGGAGGCATGCTCTGTATGATCACAGGCGGAATCGATCTGTCCGTGGTGGGAACCGCGAATATGGCTTCCATCCTCAGCGCCTTTATGCTGATCCGTGTGTTTGGCGAAGACGGAACCATGCCGCTGGCCTTCTCTGCTGTGATTTTTATCATAGCTGTTATCGTCGGCGTTGTAGTAGGAAGCCTGAACGGCTTTCTGATCTCACAGCTTGGCGTTCCGCCGATCCTGGCGACCCTTGGTGTGAATGAGCTCCTGACGGGAATCTGCATTGTCATGACCAACGGTTCTACAATCTCCGCGTTTCCCAAGCAGTTCAGCGAGTTTTTTAAGGGAGAGCTTTTCGGCTTCATCCCGTGGCGGCTGATCATATTTATGATTGTAGCGGTTGCGATCTATATGATGCTTGAAAAGAGCACATATGGAACGAAGTTGAGATTATACGGAACCAGCGCCCATGTGGCAAAGTATTCGGGAATCAATACTTCCACCCTTTTGTTCCGTACATACATTACCTCCTCCGTCTGCGCGGCTCTCGGCGGGCTTATGATGCTTGCGAGCTACGCTTCCGCAAAGCCGGATAATGGTGAAAACTATACCATGCAGTCTATTCTTCTGATCGTTCTTGGCGGCGCCAGCCCCAACGGAGGAAAAGGAAAGCTTTCCGGTGTGATAACAGCCATCATTTTGCTGAATATGATCGAATCCGGCATCAACCGTTTCAGAAGCGTTTCCACATACTATGTGAAGCTGATCTGGGGCGCCGTTCTGATTCTTGCTCTTGTGATCGATTATATGAGCCAGAAGCCGAAACGATCAAAATAAATACGAGGAGGATCGTATATGCAAAAAAAGGTATTATTTGCCGGCGAGTCCTGGACGGCCACCCTTACAGAGGTGAAAGGCTTCAACAGCTTTGTGTCCTCAAAATTTGAAACAGGTCTCGGGTGGATTGACAAAGCTATTGAAGAGGCGGGATATGAGTTTGTGTATATGCCGGGACATGTCGCCAACGATCATTTTCCTTTTACCATGGAAGAACTGAAGGAATATGCCTGTGTGGTTCTTTCGGATATAGGGGCGGACACGCTTCTGATCCCATCGGAGACCTTCGCGTCCGGAAAAATGTTTCCCAACCGCTGTCGGCTTTTGCGTGATTATGTGCTGGAGGGAGGCGGACTGCTGATGATGGGCGGCTATATGACCTTTAACGGCATCGGCGGTCAGGGAAAATGGTGGGCTACTCCTGTGCAGGAGATCCTTCCGGTAGAGCTCCTTCCCTACGACGACAGAATGGAGCACTGTGAAGGCGTCCGGCCGGAGATCACAGACCCGGAGCATCCCGCCCTGAAAGGGATAGAAGGAGAGTGGCCCAGGGTTTTGGGCTATAACAAAAGTATTCTGAAGCCGGAAGCCCAGCTCGCCGCTTCGGTATGCGGAGATCCTTTTATTGCCTTTGGAAGCTACGGCAAAGGGAAATCGGCGGTATTCTCCAGCGACTGTTCTCCTCACTGGGCTCCTCCTGAATTCTGTAACTGGAAATATTACAACCTGCTTTTTAAGAACATCATAGATTATATTACCGGCTGAATAAAAAAGGCAAAAGCCTTTCGTTATTAATCGCACAAGGAGGAAAAATGCATGAAGACAATTAAAGACAAGCAGATACTGGTAGGCGCGGATTTTGCAGGTTTCCCACTGAAAGAGGCGGTTGTCGCGCATTTGAAGGAATATGGGTGGACGGTGACGGATGTGGGAGTACGCTCCCCTGAGGACAACGATACTGACCTGATGTTTCACCGTATCGGACTTCGTGTGGGATCTATGATCTCAGAGGGAGAATTTGAACGCGCCCTGATCTTCTGCGGCACCGGAATGGGAATCCATATAGCCGCCAGCAAATGTCCCGGCGTTTTTTCCGGGGTAGTGGAAAGCGTCCCGGCGGCTCTTCGGGCAATTACCGGAAACGGGGTAAACGTTCTCGCTATGGGCGCCTTTTATGTTGCTCCTCAGATGGGATGCGACATTGCGGACGCGTATCTGACCCACGGGCTTGGGGACGGATACGAATACTGGCCCAATTTTTATGAGTTTCACAAGCTGGCCTGCGACGAGCTGAATGCTTTTGATTATGAGGAATACAAGGCGAACGGCTTTAAGGTGAAGCATTTGGGCGATTATCCTCTGGAGCTTATGAGCCCTCCGGATATTTTTGGCTGATCAGAGAACGCCAGACGCCGCTGTATGTCAGATATAAATGTCTGGAAACAGATACAGCGTCTGGAAATCAGCCCTGCGAAAAGGCTGCTGTGCCCCTTGGCGGCATTAAATGAAAAGAAGCGCGCCGTATGCCGGAAAATCAATTCGTGCGGCGCGCCTCTTTTTTTACATCAAAGGCAAATTTTCGTTGACAAATGAGAATCTCCTATGTATAATTGTCTAAGTGTGAATAGGAGAATACTATGCAGATTCATTTATCAGACGTTATATTCAGCGAGGGAAAAACAATACAGGCAACTGCGGAGCTGGAGATGGAAAGAATCGTTTTTCAGCTTGGAGATTTCCCGATTTTAGAAAAAGAGCCCTTTGTTCTCACTGTCACGAACACAGGCGATAAAGTCCTGGAGATAGAGGGAGAGGGAAGGATAACGGCAGGAATACCCTGCGACCGTTGTCTGGAGCAGGTGGCTGTGGAGATTCCTTATCATATCCACAGGAAGCTTGATATGAAGCTGACCGATGAGGAACGGGTGAATGATCTGGATGAGAGCAGCTATCTCACAGGAATGGACCTGGATGTGGACCGGTTGGTCTATCTTGAGGTACTGATGGGCTGGCCTTTGAAGATTCTGTGTAAGGAAGACTGCAAAGGAATCTGCAGCCGCTGCGGGCAAAATCTGAATAATGGATCCTGCGGATGCGCCGAGGAGCCGAAAGATCCCCGTTTGGCAGCTATCAGTGATATATTTAGTAAATTTAAGGAGGTGTAACCTATGTCCATATGTCCAAAAAACAAAACATCTAAAGCAAGACGCGACAAAAGACGCGCGAACTGGAAGATGAGCGCTCCGAACCTGGTGAAATGCAGCAAATGCGGCGCACTGATGATGCCTCACAGAGTTTGCAAAGCCTGCGGAAGCTACAACAAGAAAGAGATTATCAAAGTAGAAGACTAATGAAAGAGAAAAACGGAATCCTTAACGGGGTTCTGTTTTTTTGTTGAAATTTTATTAGAAGATTTGAGAATAAAACTGGTTTTCGTACCATAAAAACATGTTACAGAGCATAAAATTAAATCTATTAAATGAAATGATAGATTCATACAAATAGTTCTTAGAAATAACAATTTATTATTTGAAATATATAATTCCAAATATATATTGACAAAATAATTTATACAATTTATACTATAAGGTAATCGGAATAAGTGGTGGAGTCTGTCATAATATACCGGGAGCGGACGTCCTGTGCCGGCGGCCTTGCAGGGAAGCTTTCGCATATATTATTTATTCTCGATACAGATATGAAAGAAACAGGAAACCATCTTCTTATTTTCGACATTATAATTCTGGACTGAAGAAAGGAAAGGTGGTTTTTTTATGGAGCAAAATCTGTCACTTTTTTACGGGCTGTCATTTTTGACAGCCGCACTTGCGTTTGCTTATGCTGTTTACCTGTATCTGTGGGTAAAGAAGCAGCCTGCGAAAAATGCGAAGATTCAGGAAGTGGCCGCATTGATCAAGCAGGGCGCCAATACGTTCATGCGGCGTGAATATCTGATCCTCGCCAAATTCGCGGGAGCGGCGGCGGTGATTATTTTTATTCTGCTGCCGTCCCCGGTCTGGAGCGGCAATATACTGTCCAATGTGGAAATGACGGCGGCGTACATACTGGGTACCGCTTTATCCGCGGTGGCGGGCAAAATCGGCATCATGGTTGCCACACATTCCAATTCCAGAGCCGCGGAAGCGGCGAAGAAGGGCATTGAACCCGCTTTTCTTGTTGGCTTCCGGGGAGGCGCCGTTATGGGGCTTCTGGTAGTTGGCTGTTCTCTTCTGGGAGTGGCGGCTGTTCTCATGGTTGTCGGCGATACAAGTATTCTTCTTGGCTTTTCCTTCGGCGCCAGCTCTCTGGCCCTGTTCGCGAAGGCAGGCGGGGGCATTTTTACGAAGACGGCGGATGTTTCCGCGGATCTCACCGGAAAGGTAGAGCTGGGGATTCCTGAGGATGATCCCAGGAATCCGGCGGTGATCGCGGATAATGTAGGCGATAATGTCGGGGATGTGGCCGGAATGGGAGCCGATCTTTTTGATTCAAACGTTGCGGCCATGGCGTCGGCCCTTGTAATCGCGCAGTCCTTATCCGGCGGGGAGTATAACAATATTTCCATGGTGTTCTGTTACGCGATCCTCGGTCTTCTGGCGTCTATTATCGGAATTGCCAACGCCAGGATCGGAAAAAACGGAAATCCCACACATGCGCTGAACATGTCCACCTATGTGACCACAGGGATCTTTCTTGTGCTTACCGCGGCGGCTACCGCCCTGTGCGACGGATTTTCCTGGAGGATCTGGGGCGCTTCCACAGTAGGACTGATTGTCGGCGTGATCATTGGTATTACTACAGATTATTTTACAGACGATTCCAAGCCGATTGTACGCAGGGTGGCTCATGCTTCCCAGTCTGGCCCGGCCTTTACGATTCTTTCCGGAGTTTCCTATGGCTTTATTTCCGCTCTTCCTGCTATGGCGGGTATCGCGGTTTCCGCTCTTCTTGCCTATAAGATCTGTGAGCCCATGGGAGAGGGATACGCGATCTTTGGAATCTCCATGGCGGCGGTAGGAATGCTTTCGATCGTTGGAATGATCATCTCCAACGACGCGTACGGGCCTATTGTAGATAACGCCAGAGGTCTTGCGGAAATGGGAAATCTGGGCGAAGAGACGATCCGCAGGGCGGATGAGCTGGACAGCGCGGGAAATACGGTTAAGGCTGTCACGAAAGGCTTTTCCATCGGGGCAGCGGGACTGACAGTCATTTCTCTTCTGGGAGCCTTTATGTCAGAGGCGAACGAGGCGCTGACCGAGGCTGGAAAAGAGCTGATCACCGGTTTTGACATTATGGAGCCCACGGTCTTCTTCGGCGTGCTGATCGGCGCGGCGATCCCGGCAGTATTCTCGGCAATGCTGATCCTGGGGGTTGACAAAAACGCTCAGAGAATGGTGGCGGAGATTCATCGCCAGTTCAATTCCATCCCCGGTCTCCGGGAAGGAAAGAAAGGCGCAAAGCCGGAATACAGCAAATGCATTGATATTGCTACCACGGGAGCGCTGAAGGAACTGATTCCGGCCGGCCTGATGAGTATTCTCTCCACAATAATCGTCGGGTTTATCGGCGGCCCTCAGGCGATCGGCGGCTTCCTTCTGGGCAATATCGTCAGCGGACTTCTTCTGGCTCTGTTTATGTCCAACGCGGGCGGTCTGTGGGACAATTCCAAGAAATATGTGGAATCCGGAGCCGAAGGCGGCAAGGGCAGCAGCGCCCATAAGGCGGCGGTGATCGGCGATACGGTAGGCGATCCCTTTAAGGATACGGCGGGACCGTCCATCAATACGCAGATCACGGTGGTTTCTCTGGTAGCCTCTCTGATGTCCTCGATTTTTGTGGCATTCTCATTCTTTGGATGAGAACAAAGTGTGCGGAAGGACACTCTGAAATTTTTCGGAGTGTCCTTCTGTTTCGTAAAAACAAATTTGCCGGCTCTTATGCTATACTGTAAGTCATAAGAAAGAGAAAACAAAATTCGGAAAGGAGAGTATACGATATGAAAGAGAGAAGAGTATTCAGATGGTTTGTGGGGATCCTTGCAGGTATTATGCTTTTTACAGGAGTTCAGGCCAGCCCTGTCCAGGCCGCGAAAAAGATCAGTTATAATAAGGCGGTCATGATGTATAATAATAAAATGAGCTGGTGGGCGAGAAGGAATTCCAGATTTACGATCACCTATGATCTGAGATTTTGCCCCGTGTGGACATCATTCAATGATAAGGGAAAAAGGATTCCGGCCAGATCCTTTTATTACGGTTCCCTGAGATATGTGATCAGAGATGTTTCAGGCGACGGCATTCCGGAAGCGTTTTTTTACAGTAATAAATACCGCGCGATGGTAGTGCTTACCATTTATAAAAATAAGGTTAAGCTTCTGGGAACCTTCCGGGTAACTGATTTTTATCCGTCTCCTGTTCGGTATAACAGGAACAACAGGAGCTTTATCCTGGAAACAATGGTTACCGGCCGGAGCTCTACTGTCTGCCGTTTCCAGATAAAGAATGGAAGGCTGTACAGAAAAGCCATGCTGTCGAAATATATAGCGCCTATGGAGCGTGATGGAAGGGACCACAGTTCATATTACATCAATTTCAATAAAAGATCTGTTTCAAAGCGTACCTATAACAACTATTATAGAAAATATTTCAGATATACAAACAGGTATACCTGGGGACCGTGAAAAACTGTTTCTAAATGAATTGATTTTCTCATTTCTCTTTGTTATACTGAAAGCAACTTATGAAAAGGAGAAGCGGCAGTGTCTGCTTCTCCTTAAAAATGGACGAGAGAAAGTGAGAGTATATTTATGAACGAAAAAAATCAGATTACAGAAGGGGTAATCTGGAAGCAGCTATTGTTTTTCTTTTTTCCTGTGGTGGCAGGAATGTTTCTGCAGCAGATATATAACGCGGCCGACACGATTGTTGTCGGTCGTTTTGTGGGTAAGGAAGCCCTGGCGGCAGTGGGAGGTTCTGTCAACCAGATCGTGAACCTGATCGTGGAGGTGTTTGTAGGACTGACCTCAGGAGCCTCTGTGATCATTTCCCAGTTTTACGGGGCAAAGGATCAGAAAAACCTTGACAGAACCATACATACTGCTTATGCCCTGGCAGTTGCCGCCGGAATTATCATCAGTATCCTGGGAATTGCTCTGTCGAAAACGATATTGAGCTTTATGAAAACGCCGGAAGAGCTGATGTCAGATTCGGCGGTCTATCTCAGAATCTATTTTCTGGGAATTGTGTTTAACCTTGTCTATAATATGGGCGCCTCGGCTCTGCGGGCAGTGGGGGATTCCAGACGCCCCCTTTATGTGCTGGCGGTAGCCTGCTCCCTGAACGTAGCGCTGGATCTGCTTCTTGTGGTGAAGCTTCATATGGGAGTGGCGGGAGCGGCCATAGCCACGATCACATGCCAGGGGATCAGCGCCTGTATCGTGACAGGGATGCTGATGGCAAAAGGAAAGATTTACCGGCTGAGGCTGAGAAAGATACATTTCTTTATGAATTCTCTCCGTTCTGTACTGAAAATCGGTATCCCCGCAGGCTTTGAGGCGGCCATGTACTGTGTGGCGAATATTGTGATCCAGGTGTTTGTGAACAAGCTGGGGACGGACTATGTGGCGGCGTGGGGAACCTTCGGCAAGATCGACGCGGCGTTCTGGATGATCGTAAATGCTTTCGGAATTTCGATCACCACCTTTGTGGGACAGAATTACGGGGCGGGAAAGACCGGGCGTATGCGTAAAAGCGTCAGGGTCTGCCTTCTGATGTCTTATATTTCAGCAGTCACCATGAGCGTGATCCTGATGGTGTTCGCCAGATCTCTCTACGGTCTCTTTACCACGGACACGGCGGTGATAGACATCGGAGTTTATATGATGCGTTTTCTGATGCCGTCTTATTTTCTCTATGTGGTGATCGGGATTCTTTCGGGCGCATTAAGGGGAGCCGGGAGAGTGCTGGTTCCGGTGCTGCTCACCTGCGGGGGAGTCTGTGTTCTGAGAATTGCATGGATGCTCCTCCTTCTCCCGGTACGCCCGGGAATTGAGACGATCATGCTCAGCTATCCCGCGTCCTGGAGCATCACGGCAGTATTGTTTATTATCTATTATATAAGGCGGTTTCCCGGCGGAAAAGGAGCGTTTTTATGAATATATTAAATATCGAACACGTCAGCAAAATTTATGGAGATAAAACAATTTTTGACGATATTTCTTTTGGGATCCAGCAGGGGGATAAGATCGGCGTGATCGGGATCAACGGAACGGGAAAGACTACGTTTCTCAGGATACTGGCCGGATTGGAGGAGCCGGACGAGGGTCAGGTGATCCGTCAGAACGGAATCCGGATCTCCTTTCTTCCTCAGCATCCGGTATTCCCGGAGGGGGCTTCGGTTCTCTCCTATGTGGCGGGAGAAAAGAGGGAAGCGGACTGGACTCCGGAGACGGACGCCAGGATGGTGCTGAACAGGCTGGGAATTACCGGTCACCAGGACAAGATCGCCCATCTTTCCGGAGGCCAGAAAAAAAGAGTGGCTCTGGCCGCCGTGCTGGTGAATCCCGCGGATGTTCTCGTTCTGGACGAGCCTACCAACCATCTGGACAATGAGATGGCCGCATGGCTGGAGGATTATCTGAACCGCTTTAAGGGGACAGTGATCATGGTCACTCACGACCGCTATTTTCTGGACCGGGTGACGAATAAAATACTGGAGATCAGCCATGGAAAAACCTATGTTTATGAAGCAAAGTACTCCCGCTTTCTGGAATTAAAAGCGGAGAGGGAGGAGATGGAGGCGGCTTCTGAGAGAAAACGCCAAAGTATCCTCAGAATAGAGACAGAGTGGGCGAAAAGAGGCTGCCGGGCCAGAAGCACCAAGCAGAGAGCGAGACTGGAAAGACTGGAGGCCCTGAAAAACGCTTCAGCCCCCGCGCGGGACAAAAACGCGGAGATTGATTCCGCGGAAACCAGAATGGGGAAAAAGACCATCGAGCTTCATCATATCTCCAAAGGATATGGAGAAAAGACCTGTATCCGTGATTTTGATTATATCATCCTGAAAAATCAGAGGCTTGGGATCATTGGCCCCAATGGCTGCGGGAAATCCACTCTCCTGAAGATTATTGCCGGGCTGGTTCCGCCTGACGAGGGAAGCGTGGAGATCGGGGAGACCATCCGCATCGGCTACTTTGCCCAGGAGATGGAGGAGATGAATACCCGCCAGCGTGTCATCGACTATATCAGAGATGTGGCGGAATATATTCCCACAAAGGAAGGGCTGATCAGCGCGTCGAAGCTTCTGGAGCAGTTCCTTTTTGACGCCTCCATGCAGTACGCGCCTATAGAGAAGCTTTCCGGCGGAGAAAAGAAGCGCCTTTATCTTCTGAAAACTCTCGCGGCGGCTCCCAACGTACTGCTCCTTGACGAGATTACCAATGATATTGATATTCCTACTCTGACGATTCTGGAGGATTATCTGAATTCCTTTTCCGGCATTGTCGTAGCGGTATCCCATGACCGTTATTTCCTGGACAACCTGGCGGACAGGATTTTTGCCTTTGAGGGGGATGGAAGGCTGATTCAGTATGAAGGCGGTTATACGGATTATCTGGAGGCGAAAAAGAGGAAAGACAGTCCGGATTTTGACGGCTCCGCCGCCCAGAGCGCCAATAAGCCTGCGGCAGGGAAGGAAAGGGCGGAAGAAAAGGAATCGGTAAAGACCTGGAAACAGAACCGTCCCCAGAAGCTGAAATTTACATACAGGGAACAAAAAGAATATGAATCCATAGACGGAGAGATCGCCGCGCTGGAGGAAAAAATAGCGGATCTGGACGAAAAGATCCTGGCAAACGCGACCAATTCCGGGAAGCTGAACGAGCTCTCCAGAGAAAAAACGGCTGCGGAGACCCTTCTGGAGGAAAAAATGGACCGCTGGGTTTATCTGAACGATCTTGCTGATAAAATCAATGCTCAAAAATAAAGGGTGTGAAAGCGCACAGGAGGATATAGACGATGAAAAAGAGTCCTTTGACTACATTATGTTATATAGAAAAAGAAGATTCTTATCTGATGCTTCACAGAGTGTCAAAAAAGAACGATGTAAATAAGGATAAGTGGATCGGAGTGGGAGGCCATTTTGAAGAGGGTGAAAGCCCGGAGGACTGCCTGCTGCGTGAGGTCCGGGAGGAAACGGGACTGACGCTTACCTCCTGGCGTTTCCGGGGGATCGTCACCTTTACCCAGGAAGGGTACGGGACAGAATATATGTGTCTCTATACGGCGGACGGCTTCGAGGGAAAAATGAAGGAGTGCGGGGAGGGAGTCCTCAGATGGATAAAGAAGGAGGATATCCTGAAACTGAATCTCTGGAAGGGGGATCTGATTTTTTTGAAGCTCCTGAAGGATAACGCGCCTTTTTTCTCACTGAAGCTCAGTTACCGGGGAGACGAGCTTGCAGAGGCAGAGCTTGACGGTATTCCCATAATTTAGTATGATAAAGCTTAGAGTTTTAATAGGAGGTGTATTATGGCAGAGTTGATTAAAGTGGTTGTGGACGCCATGGGCGGAGATTACGCCCCGCAGGAACCGGTAAAGGCTGCTGTAGATGCCATAAAGGAACGGAAGGACATCAGCGTGATTCTTGCTGGTCAGGAAGATAAAATAAAAAAAGAGCTTGAAAAATACCAGGATTACGACAGGGACAGGATTCAGACAGCTCCCGCGTCGGAGGTGATCGAGACTGCGGAGCCGCCGGTTTTCGCCATCCGCAAAAAAAAGGATTCCTCCATCGTGGTAGGTTTAAATCTGGTTAAGCATAAAGAAGCGGACGCCTTCGTATCCTCAGGAAGTACAGGAGCCGTGCTGGTCGGCGGTCAGGTTCTGGTAGGAAGAGCCAGGGGAGTAGAGAGGCCGCCTCTTGCGCCGTTGATCCCCACCATGGAAGGGGTAAGCCTTCTCATCGACTGCGGAGCCAATGTGGACGCGAGACCGTCTCATCTTGTTCAGTTTGCCAAGATGGGAACTATTTATATGGAACAGGTGGTAGGAGTAAAGAATCCCCGTGTAGCCATTGTCAACAACGGCGCCGAGGAGGAAAAGGGAAACGCCCTCGTAAAGGAAACCTTCCCGCTCCTGAAGGAGGCGGAAGGGATTAATTTTATCGGCAGTATCGAGGCAAGGGATATCCCCGCCGGCTATGCGGATGTGATCGTCTGCGAGGCCTTTGTGGGAAACGTGATCCTGAAATTGTATGAAGGACTGGGATCAGCTCTGATCAAAAAGATCAAGGGCGGACTGATGTCCACCGCCAGAAGCAAGATCGGAGCGCTGCTGGTAAAGCCCGCTCTGAAGGAGACTCTGAAATCCTTTGACGCCACCGCATACGGCGGAGCGCCTCTTCTGGGACTGAAGGGGCTGGTTGTAAAGACTCATGGAAGCGCCTCCGCGGTGGAGATCAAAAACGCTGTTTTTCAGTGCGTGCAGTTTAAGCAGCAGAGGGTCAATGAAAAGATCGCGGAACGTATTCAGGCGCCTGCGGATCAGGAAGCCCCGGGCAAATAATTGGGGGAAGGAAGAAAATAAAATGGAACAACTGGAACAGACGATAGGATATACCTTCCATAACAAGAAGCTGTTGAAGCAGGCCATGACCCACAGCTCATACGCGAACGAAAAAAAGCTGGGAAAGCTTGGTTGTAACGAACGTCTGGAGTTTTTGGGAGACGCCGTGCTTGAGCTGATCAGCAGCGACGTATTGTACGCGCGGTTTCCGAAAATTCCGGAGGGCGAGCTGACCAAAAAGAGAGCGAGTCTTGTCTGTGAGCCCAGCCTCGCCTACTGCGCGAGGCAGTTTGACCTGCCGAAGTATCTTCTCCTGGGGAAAGGGGAGGATATGACCGGGGGCCGCATGAGAGACTCGATCGTTTCTGACGCCACAGAGGCGCTGCTGGGCGCTATTTATCTGGACGGCGGCTTTGAGAACGCGCGGGATTTTGTGCTGCGCTTTATTCTGAACGATATGGAGCATAAGCAGCTTTTTTACGACAGCAAGACAATTCTTCAGGAGCTTGTGCAGGAAAAAGGAAAGCGGACAGTGGAATATGTTCTGACCGGGGAATCCGGCCCGGATCATAACAAGCAGTTTTCCGTGGAGGTCTGCGTCAACGGAACTGTTCTTGGACGCGGCACGGGACATACGAAAAAGGCGGCGGAACAGGCGGCTGCATATCAGGCGATCCGTAAATTGCAGCAATAACAGGTGACAAATGTATTTAAAAAATATAGAGGTGCATGGATTCAAGTCCTTTGCCCAGAAAATAAACTTTGAATTTCATAACGGCATAACCGGAATCGTGGGACCTAACGGCAGCGGAAAGAGCAATGTCGGAGACGCTGTGCGCTGGGTCCTTGGCGAGCAGAGCGCCAAACAGCTCCGGGGCGGAAATATGCAGGATGTTATTTTTTCCGGTACAGAAACAAGGAAGCCTTTAAGCTTCGCCTCAGTAGCGATCACTCTGGACAACGGAGATCATAAGCTTCCGGTGGACTATAATGAGGTGACTGTGACCAGAAGGCTGTACCGTTCCGGGGAAAGCGAATACCTGATCAATGGCAGCAACTGCCGTCTGAAGGATATTCAGGAGATGTTCTATGATACGGGTATAGGCAAGGAAGGTTATTCCATTATCGGACAGGGGCAGATTGATAAGATTCTGAGCGGCAAGCCGGAGGACCGCCGGGAGCTTTTTGATGAAGCGGCGGGAATTGTAAAGTTCAAACGCAGAAAAAATACTACCATCAAAAAGCTGGAGGAGGAAAAGCAGAATCTTGTCCGGGTGACAGATATCCTCAATGAGCTGACAAAGCAGCTTGGGCCGCTGGAAAAACAGGCGGAGACCGCGAAGATCTATCTGGCCCGCAGGGATGAGCTCAGAGAGCTGGATGTGAATCTGTTCCTTCTGGACTACGACTATACCGGAAAGCTTTTGAAAGAGCTGGAGGAAAAAATAGAAAACGCCGAGCGGGAGCTGAATGATACAAGGGAAGAATATGACCGGACAAAGGCGGAATACGAGCGGCTGGAAAAGGAACTGGAGGAGCTGAACGGCCGGCTGGATGATCTGAAGGAACGGCAGCAGGAAAACGCTCTGATGAAACAGCAGCAGGAGGCTCAGATCCAGATCCTGGAGGAGCAGATCCTTGCAGGAAAACAGAACAGCGAGCATTATGAAAGCCGTCTGAACAGCCTGCGTGAGGAACTGGAGGAGCGGGATCAGGAAAAGGACAGGCTGACCGGGGAAAGAACAGAACTCAGGGCGCAGAAAAAGGAGATACAGAAGCAGCTTGACGACGGCCGGAAAGAGCTGGAAAGGATCCTTTCCAGCGCGGAGGACTGCAGTCACGCGGTAGAGGACGGCAAAAACGAAATTATTGAGCTTCTGAACAGCCGGGCCACCACGAAGGGAAAGGCCCAGCGTTTCGACGCCATGATGGAGCAGCTTGATATCCGGAAGGCGGAGATCAGTCAGAGAATTCTCCATCTGAAAACAGAAGAGGCCGCTCTGGCAAAAGAAAAGAAAAAAGCGGACAGTACTTACCAGAGTGTTACTTCCTCGATCCAGTCCATGAACGGGGAATGTATCCGTCTGGACGGAGAGATCCAGAAGCTCCAGCAGAGGCTGAAGGAACAGAATTCCCAGATGGAGGCCGGACAGACTGCCTATCACAGAGAGGCTTCCCGTCTGGAATCTCTGAAAAATATCACCGAAAGGTACGACGGATATGGGAACAGCATCCGCCGTGTTATGGAACAGAAAAAAAGAGAGCCCGGCATCCGGGGCGTCGTAGCGGATATCATTCAGGTGCCGAAGGATTACGAGCTGGCTGTTGAGACGGCTCTCGGAGGCAGTATCCAGAATATTGTTACCGATAACGAACAGACCGCGAAAAGAATGATCGATTTCCTGAAGAAGAACCGTTTTGGCCGGGCTACCTTTCTGCCGCTGTCCAATATCAGCGGAAAAGGAGGCTTTCAGAGGGAAGAGGTTTTCCGGGAGCCCGGGGTGATCGGAGCCGCGGATACTCTGGTGCATGCAGACCAGGAGTATGCTTCTCTGGTGAAATATCTTCTGGGAAGAGTCCTGGTGGTGGATCATATCGATCATGCCATTGCGATCGGCAAGAAATACCGCCACAGTCTCCGCATGGTGACACTGGAGGGAGATTCTCTCAGTCCGGGCGGCTCCATGACCGGAGGCGCCTTCAAAAACAACAGCAATCTTCTGGGAAGACGGCGGGAGATCGAGGAGCTGGAGCGGAGTGTAGAGCTTCTGAAAAAAGAGCTTTCGGAAATGCAGCAGTCCATCAATGAAAACAGAAGCCGCCGCAATGTGCTCAGAGACACAGTGGCCGATTTTCAGGAAAAGCTGCGTCAGCAGTATGTAGAACAGAACACTGCCAAAATGAACCTTGAACAGATTGAGGAAAAGGAAGCCGGTATCAAAAGCAGCTATGAACAGATTGGAAGAGAGCAGGATGAGCTGAAGCGCCAGGCCGGAGAAATCCGCTCAGACCGCAGCGGGATCGTAAAGGAGCTTGAGGAATCCAGCAAGGATGAAAAAGAGCTGGAGGCGTTTATTGAGTCCAAGCAGAAAGAACTGGAGGGCTGGAAAGCAGAGGAGGCTCTGAAAACGAAGGAGCTGGAGCAGATCCGTCTTGAGGAATCCGCTGTTTCCCAGAAGGAGCAGTTCCTCCAGGAAAATCTCGACCGTATCATCCGGGAAACAGAGTCCTTCCGTGAGGAAAGCGCTCAGCTTAAGGAAAATCTCAGGATCAGCCGCGAGGAGACAAAGAAAAAGGAAGAAGGGATCCAGGGGCTGAAGACAGCTATCGAGGAATGCCGGGAAAAAGAAGCAGAGTTTGTGATCCGGCGGCAAAAATGGCAGGAAGAAAGAGAAAAACGAACGGTAAGCCATAAGGCGTTTTTTGAAAAAAGGGATCAGCTCTCAGAGAGAACCTCCCTTCTGGATAAGGAGTGTTTCCGGCTGAAAAGCCAGGCGGAGAAGGCGGAGGAACAGCGGGAAAATCAGATATCCTATATGTGGGAGGAATACGAGATCACTCCAAACAGCGCGCTTTCCTACCGGAAAGAGGAGCTGACGGACCGTCAGGCTATGAAAAAGGATATATCCAGAATTAAAGATGAGATCCGCAGGCTTGGTTCCGTTAATGTGAACGCGGTGGAGGACTACAAAAACCTTCTGGAACGCCACACCTTTTTAAGCGGGCAGTATGAAGATATTGTGGAGGCGGAAAAAGCGCTGGAAAATATCATTCAGGAGCTGGACGAGGGAATGAGAAAGCAGTTTACCGAGAAGTTCCGCGATATCCAGAGAGAGTTTGACAAGGCCTTTAAGGAGCTTTTCGGAGGCGGAAAAGGCACGCTGGAGCTTTCCGAGGAGGAGGATATCCTGGAAGCGGGGATCAAAATTATCTCTCAGCCGCCGGGTAAAAAGCTCCAGAATATGATGCAGCTTTCGGGAGGCGAAAAAGCCCTGACCGCCATCGCTCTTCTGTTCGCGATCCAGAATCTGAAGCCTTCCCCGTTCTGTCTGCTGGATGAGATCGAGGCGGCGCTGGACGACTCCAATGTGGGCCGTTTCGCGTCCTATCTTCAAAAGTTGACGAAGAATACACAATTTATTATAATAACACATAGACGCGGTACCATGAATGCGGCAGACCGGCTTTACGGCATTACTATGCAGGAAAAAGGCGTTTCTACCCTGGTATCTGTGGATCTTGTAGAAAATCAGTTGACGAAATAACAGGGGGAATGAGTATGGCTGAAGAAAAAAAGGGATTTTTCAGGCGCCTTGTAAGCGGCCTGGCAAAAACGAGAGACAATATCGTAGCGGGCTTTGATTCGATTTTCAGCGGCTATTCCAGCATTGATGAAGAATTTTACGAGGAACTGGAAGAAATTCTGGTTATGGGAGATATCGGAATCAACGCTACCTCCGCGATCCTGGAAAATCTGAAAAAGCAGGTTGCGGAGCAGCACATCAAAAATCCAATAGAGTGCAAACAGCTTCTGATAGACAGTATTAAGGAGCAGATGAAGGTGGACAGCACGGAATATGCCTTTGAAGACCAGAAATCCGTGATCCTCGTCATCGGAGTCAACGGCGTAGGAAAAACCACCTCCGTAGGAAAGCTGGCCGGGAAGCTGAAGGATCAGGGGAAAAAGGTGATCCTGGCGGCGGCGGATACCTTCCGCGCGGCGGCAGGCGAGCAGCTTACACAGTGGGCGGAGCGCGCCGGTGTGGAAATCATCGGCGGCCAGTCGGGGGCGGATCCGGCTTCTGTGGTCTATGACGCGGTGGCCGCGGCTAAGGCAAGAAACGCGGACGTGCTTCTCTGCGATACGGCAGGCAGGCTTCACAACAAAAAGAATCTCATGGAAGAGCTGAGAAAGATTTACCGGATTCTGGAGAGAGAGTACCCGGAGGCCTATCTGGAGACTCTGGTTGTGCTGGACGGAACCACGGGCCAGAACGCCCTGGCCCAGGCCAGACAGTTTGCCGAGGTGGCAAATGTAAACGGCATTATACTGACAAAACTTGACGGAACCGCCAAGGGCGGCATCGCTGTGGCGATTCAGTCGGAGCTGGACATTCCGGTAAAATATATCGGCGTGGGAGAGAGCATTGACGATCTGCAGAAATTTGACGCGGACGCCTTTGTAAACGCTCTGTTTGATGTCGGCGATAAAGATGCGGACGGACGAGAAGGATGAGTAATACAGGGAGGAAGAAAATATGCTGACATTGGAAAGCTTTGAGGAAGCGTCAGAAATCGTAAAAAAAGTAACCCAGGAAACAAAACTGATCAAGAGCAGCTATTTTACGGAGCTGACGGGAAACAAGGTTTATCTGAAACCGGAGAATATGCAGCGCACAGGAGCCTATAAGGTCCGGGGCGCTTATTATAAGATCAGTACCTTAAGCGAGGAGGAAAAGGCAAAAGGGCTGATCGCCGCGTCTGCGGGTAATCATGCCCAGGGAGTCGCCTACGCGGCTCACAAATTCGGAGTGAAGGCAGTCATTGTTATGCCTACCACAACGCCGCTGATCAAGGTGGAACGGACGAAGAGCTATGGTGCGGAGGTGATCCTCAAAGGCGACGTGTATGACGAAGCCTGCGCCTACGCCCTGGAGCTGGCGGAGAAGGAAGGATATACCTTTATCCATCCCTTCGACGATCCTGCGGTCGCCACAGGACAGGGCACCATTGCCATGGAGATCGTGCAGGAGCTTCCCCTGGTGGATTATATTCTGGTGCCTGTTGGAGGAGGAGGGCTTGCCACAGGCGTTTCCACTCTGGCCAAGCTTTTGAATCCCCATATAAAAGTCATCGGCGTGGAGCCCGCGGGAGCGGCGTGCCTGAAGGCTTCTCTGGAAAAAGGAGAGGTAGTCACGCTGCCTCATGTAAACACCATTGCGGACGGTACGGCGGTACAGACTCCGGGAGAAAATATCTTTCCCTATCTCCAGGAGAATCTTGACAGCGTGATCACCATTGAGGATGACGAGCTGATCATGGCTTTTCTGGATATGGTAGAAAACCATAAAATGATCGTGGAGAATTCCGGCCTTTTAACTGTGGCGGCTCTCCGCCATTTAAGCTTTACAGGAAAAAAGGTAGTGTCTATTTTGAGCGGCGGAAATATGGACGTGATCACTATGTCCTCGGTAGTTCAGCATGGGCTGATCCAGAGAGACAGGATTTTTACCGTATCGGTGCTGATTCCGGATAAACCCGGCGAGCTTGTACGGGTGGCCTCTATCATAGCTGATAATCAGGGGAATGTGATCAAGCTGGATCATAACCAGTTCGTAACCACCAACCGCAACGCGGCTGTGGAGCTGAAAGTCACCATGGAAGCATACGGAACAGAGCATAAGAATCAGATCGTTAAGGCTCTTGAGAATGCCGGCTGCAAACCCAGGGTGATCCGCGCCAGCCTGTAGGTGGAATTATGACTGCCCGCGTCAGTCTGCATCTGGCGCGCAAAGTGTGCAAGTACAGTTTGTTCTATAGATAGGGCTGATTGGAATATATAGGACACGTTTCAAACAGAGTGTTTTCTGTTCTGTCAGCGAGAGGCTGCAGCTAGAATAGAAGGAGCGGTTCAGATATCTCAGAACAGAGATATCCGAACCGCTCCTTTTTTGACTAAGTGATACTTCATTGGTGAGTTTTGCAATCTGCAGATTCAAAATCCGGTAAGATGTTCTATTTTACTTCCACCAGTTCGTACTCATCGTTTCCAAGTCCGATTTTTTTGGCGTGCTCAATGCAGGATCTCCAGTTGGTGGTGGGGAACATGGCGCCGAAATGATCATGACCTTCATGGTCGGCCTCTGAAAGGCAGGTGTTGGAAATGATCGGCTGAGCGTTTACCGCGTCGGCGCAGGCAATATCCAGGGCAACCGGGTCAAAGGACGCGAAGAAGCCCACATCCGGCACAACCGCCGCGTCGTTTTCCGCATGGCAGTCGCAGTAGGGGGATACGTCGATCACCAGATTGATATAAAAGGCAGGACGCCCGTCCACGACAGCCTTGGTGTATTCCGCGATTTTGCAGTTGAGGACGTCGTTGGACTCGTCGGAAGCGGCAAGGACGGCGTCTTTGGGACAGACGCCGATACATCTTCCGCAGCCGACGCATTTGTCATGGTTGATGGAGGCTTTGTTGTCTGTGAATTCCGGCGCTCCGTGAGCGCAGATCTTTTCACAGCGGTGGCAGCCGATACAAAGCTCCTGATCGATATGAGGTTTTCCTGCGCTGTGCATTTCCATTTTTCCCGCCCGGGAGCCGCAGCCCATGCCGATATTCTTCATTGTGCCGCCGAAGCCGGTGGCCTCATGTCCCTTAAAATGAGCCAGAGAGATAAAAACGTCCGCGTCCATAACGGCGCGTCCGATCTTGGCTTCCTTCACATATTCGCCGCCTTCCACGGGAACATAGACCTCGTCCGTACCCTTCAGGCCGTCCGCGATCAGGACGTGGCATCCTGTGGAGAATGGTGAGAAACCGTTGGTATAAGCGCTGTCCAGATGATCCAGAGCGTTTTTACGGCCTCCTACATACAGAGTGTTGCAGTCTGTAAGAAAGGGTCTGCCTCCCAGCTCCCTGACAACGTCAACAACGGCCTTGGCGTAGTTGGGACGTAAGAAAGCAAGATTCCCGGGCTCGCCGAAATGGATTTTTATTGCAGTATATTTACCATCGAAATCAATGGTTCCAATGCCGGCTTTTTTGATCAGGCGCTTTAATTTATTAAGCAGCCCGTCCTCAAAGCCTGTCCTCATGCTGGTATAATAAACTTTTGATTTTTCCATTGGAATTCCTCCTTCTGATTGTGTATAAAAAAATGATACTCTATATGGAGAAATTTGGCAAGAATGTATTTTGGGATAATCCGTTGCAAATTGCCGATAAATCCGGTGTTTTTTCATGGATTTTTTGACTTGCGCCAGTCCGCCGGCTGGAGTATATTGAAACTGGTACCTTTGTATATATAGGGTAACTAAAGTGAGATGAAACCGGAGGTAGAAGATGTCGTTAGAAGATTATAATAAGGCGTATAAGGCAGGAAAAAAAGATTATCAGGCAAGACTTCTCAGGGGCGAACAGCCCACCTTAAAGGTGCTGGATGATATTCTGCCTCCCAGAGGCTCTTATTCAGAGGTTCCGCTGGGACTTGTACAGATCCCCATTGAACAGATCGCCGGTACGAAAACGGGGGGAAGAAGCAGCTCGTTTGCGGGGAATTTTATGCCTATTTTGAGAGAGAATACAGAGTTTGCCTATAAGTGGTCTTCGCTCAGTGACAGTCACTTAAGCGAAGGAATTCGTGATCCGATCAAAGCTTATGAATATATGAATAAATTTTATGTGGAGGAGGGAAACAAACGGGTCAGCGTTCTGAAATATTATGATGCTGTTTCCGTTCCGGGAAACGTAACCAGAATACTGCCGCCGAGAACAGAGGAAAAGGAAAATAAAATTTACTATGAATTTGTGAATTTCTATGATCTGTCTCAGATCAATTATATCTGGTTTACAAAAACAGGCAGCTTTGCGAAGCTGCAGAGTCTGGTGGGCAAGGAACCGGGAGAGAGGTGGACAGACGAGGAGAAGCTGACCTTCAGTTCGGTATATTCCCGCTTTACAGCGGAGTATGAAGCCGCAGGCGGGAAGAAGCTTTCCATTACGCCCGGGGACGCTTTTGTGGCTTTCCTTACCGTATATGGATACGGGGCGATCTGCGAAAAAACTGCCGGAGAAATGAAAACAATGGTAGCCAAGAGCTGGGAGGAATTCCGTCTTCTGGAGCATGATGATGAGATTGAACTGAAGATGGATCCCACGAAAGAGAAGAAGCCGCTGCTTACCAGGCTGCTTCCCCTGTCCTCAACCAAACTGAAAGCGGCTTTTCTGTATGCGAAAACGCCGTCCTCCTCTGCCTGGACATATGCTCATGAGCTGGGAAGGCTTCATCTGGAGCAGACTTTCCCGGATGAGGTGACGACGCTTTGCTATGAGAATCTTACTGCTGATCTGGCGGAGAAGGCTATCCGGGACGCCATCGGCAAGGGATGTAATCTTGTGTTTACCACAGCGCCGGAATTTGTGCAGGCAAGCGTGCAGGCAGCCATCGACCACCCGGATATCCGGATTTTGAACTGCTCGCTGAATACCTCCCACCGCTATATCCGGACCTACTATGCAAGAATGTATGAAGCGAAATTCCTGATGGGCGCCGTTGCCGGCGCGATGTCAGAGAACGGACGCCTGGCATATATCGCGGATTATCCTATATTCGGAACCATTGCCAATATAAATGCCTTTGCTCTGGGAGCGAGAATGATCAATCCGCGGACACAGGTATATCTGGAATGGTCCTCTTTGAAGGACGCGGATCTGGGAAGGCTGATGGACGGTATTTATGAGAAAGGCGTGTCCATTGTATCAGGAAGGGATATGGTGATCCCGGAGGACGCCTCCCGCTATTTCGGACTTTACCGTCTTGAGAACCGTATTCCTCATAACCTTGCGATGCCTCTCTGGCACTGGGGGAAATTTTATGAGCAGCTTATACGGACGATCATGGACGGCACCTGGAAATACGACGACAGCAGCGCGGCGAAAAAAGCGATAAATTATTGGTGGGGAATGTCTGCCGGAGCTGTGGACGTGATCTGTTCACAGAATCTGCCCATTGGTACGAAACGATTGGTGGATCTTTTGAAGGATACTATTAGAAGAGGGGAATTCAATCCGTTTTCCGGCGTTCTTTACTCCCAGAACGGAGTGGTGCAGGAGGATCCGGGAAGGAGCCTGTCCCCGGAGGAAATCATTAAAATGAACTGGCTTGCGGAAAATGTGATCGGTTCCATTCCAAATCAGAAGGAATTAAAAGAGCAGGCGAAGCCGGTGATTCTTCAGCAGGGAATAGAAAAATAGAGGGGACGCCGGAATATATGAAAATACTAGCGATCGCAGATGAAGAATCAAAATATCTGTGGGATTACTTTGAAAAAAGCAAGCTGGAAGGGATTGATCTGATCATTTCCTGCGGAGATCTGGATCCCAGATATCTGTCCTTTCTGGCCACGTTTACATCAGCTCCGGTATTGTATGTGCATGGAAATCATGATGACAAATACGAAAAGATACCTCCTGACGGCTGCATCTGTATCGATGACAAAATATATGTCCATGAAGGAGTGCGGATACTGGGGCTGGGAGGCTCCATGAGGTATAAGCCGGGAAACTATCAGTTCACGGAGGGAGAGATGAGGAGGCGTATCTGGAAGCTCTGGCCAAAGCTGATTTTCAGAGGAGGCTTTGATATTCTTGTGACACACGCCCCCGCCTACAGTCTCAATGACGGCCGGGATCTGCCTCATCAGGGGTTTAAAGCCTTTATAAAACTGCTGGAAAAATACCACCCTAAATATTTCCTCCACGGCCATGTGCATATGAGCTATGGAAGAAAACATAAGCGCTACGACAAATATCAGGACACCAATATCATCAATGCCTTTGAACGGTGCGTCTTTGAATTTGAGGCGGACGATCCCGAAGAATAGACCATAGCCGGGAGATAAAAGGAATTTGCGTGTGCTGAGGTTGCAGTTTCGAGAAATGAAAAGCCCCCGATACGGATTGATATGGAGCATATCAAAATCTGTATCGGATGCTTTTTGGTTTTTATTTTTTTATATAACAGCTTTTCGGAGAGGTTCAGAATAATTTTTCTGCCGTCTCTGCACAGGAGCGCGCCGCTTTATTTCAGCTCCACAATGTGTCCTGTCGCTTTATCATACCGGCAGTATTTGCCGTTGCCGGAGATGAAAGGCTGATATGTATTGGTTTTTACATCTTTCAGGTAGACAATTCCTGTGGCGATCATTTCTACCAGAGAAAAGCGTTCGCTCAGGCTGGAAATCCACTGGTAGGTTTTATTTTTGGAGGAATCGGCCATGAGAAGGTTATAACCGTCCTCACAGGCTTCCAGAGAAAAATAAACCTTTTCGCCCTTGTTCGAGCCGGAAAACACCTGGCTTTCAATATAGGATGAAAAATTGTCCTTTACAAATTTGCGGAAGGTTCTGGTATTGTAGGTGATGCCGGAAACTTCATCCGTGATCTTATCTCCGCGCTCAATCCTCGTCCTGATGACCTCGAGAACTTCAATAGTCCAGTTGATAAAGGAAATGCTGCTGTATTCCATGCATTCCAAAAGCTGGCTGATAAGAGCTTTCGATAAGATATTCGAGCGCACCGCTTCGTTGTACAATTCCTGGTTCATATGGC